>Ga0074044_10004769_pt1 | contig 11165 bp, 7 predicted proteins | sample BogForMeECP23OM1_FD_94443 | JGI IMG/M metagenome (GOLD analysis project Ga0074044, IMG submission 94443) | Bog forest soil microbial communities from Calvert Island, British Columbia, Canada - Bog Forest MetaG ECP23OM1 | ecosystem: Environmental > Terrestrial > Soil > Wetlands ...
CGCAAACTGCCGAGCAGATGTTCATGGCGCTCGACAAGTTTCGCGCCGCGGTGCTGATCATTGCCGGAGGCTTTCACTCCGACTTCAACTCCGTCCTCACGGCAGCCAACAAGAACAAGACTCGCGTCGTGGTGCTCGCCGATACCGGCGAGAGCGCGCAACGTTACATGGCGGCGGGAGCGCATGGCGTCGTCTATCGCAACGTAACCAGTCCGGCACTGGTGGACTGCGTGCGCAAGATCGCGCGCGGCGAAAGCTGGGTGCAGGACATGGCGGTGCCGAGCGAGTTGACCGAGAACGATATGGTCGGGCTGCGCGTCCGTGACCGCTTGACGGCCAAGGAACTGCGCATCGTGGCGCTGATTGTGCAGGGCTACAAGAACAAAGAGATCGCCACCCAGTTGGGTACGACCGAGCAGGTGATCAAAAACTACCTGCGCAATGTCTACGACAAGATCGGTGTATCAGACCGGCTGGAACTGGCGCTGTTCACCATTCACCACCGAATATTGAACGAAGCCGCAGCCGCGACCGCAGCGGCAGCCATCCCGCTGCCGCCGCAGAGCGCGGGGATTACTAACTAGATTGCTTTCGCTGGAAGACAAAAGGCCGCCTGCGGGCGGCCTTTTTTACTTCCCCAGGATGACTCACATGCGGTGCCGTCCCTAAAGGGACTCCGGTTTGTTCCACTTTCTTTCCCGGCACTGCCGTGCCGGGCTTTCCTGTGCCGCCGCTTCGCGGCTGGATGTTCCAGCTTCTCTCTGCGGCCGGAGTTGCGACCCAGGCTTGGACGGGCGAGGACGCCCGTCCCTCCACTAACGCAAATTACTCGGACGCACTGGATTCCAGACCGGCGCGGGAAAGCAAGCGGCGCAGGGAACGCTCTCCGCCTGCTCCGTGCAAGGTGTCGACGATCTTGCCATCGCGATCAACCACAACGTAAATGGGATAGCGGTTGGCGGCGTACATGGCGGCGAGATTGGTATCGCCGGTCATGACGATGTGACACTTGCGGGGATGGTCTTTCAAATACTGCTGCACAACCTTCTTGGACTCGGCCACGTCCACCGCGATCACGATCAGACCCTTGCCGGAGAATTCGGTAGTGAGGTCGTTCACCAGCGATTCCTCACCCTTGCAGTAGGGACACCACGTGGTCCAGAACTGAAACAGGACCACCTTCCCTTTTGTCGAATCGTTGGTGAACTGTTGGCCTTCGAGGGTCTTGGCGTGGAAACGAGGCGCGGGCTCGCGATCGTCTTCTGCGACAATCTCGCGATGGACGTTTTGGGCAAACGCCAAGGAAATTGTCAGGATGAATGCCCACAGAATGCAACCGAACAACACGCGCTTCACTCGCATGGCCGAGACTATAGCACGAACGGAAAGTGAGACGGGGCGGAGCCCCGTCACCACACGTTCGCAATCAAACGATTTTTTCGCCCACGCTCTTCGCTTGCGTGAACAGGTAGAGATAATCCGGTCCGCCGGATTTGGAGTCGGTGCCGGACATATTAAAACCGCCGAAGGGATGCGCGCCTACCATCGCTCCCGTGCACTTGCGGTTGAGGTAGAGGTTGCCAACGTGGAACTCGCGCACGGCGCGGTCGAGCTTCTCGCGCGAACTGGAATAGACCGCGCCGGTCAGGCCGAATTCGGTGTCGTTGGCGATTTCGAGGGCGTGGTCGAAGTTGCGCGACTTGATCACGACGAGCACCGGGCCGAAGATTTCTTCCTGCTCCAGCGTTGACTTCGCGGGGATGTCGGCAATCACGGTCGGCTGAATGAAGTAGCCTTCTCCAGCATTGGTAGCACGCGCGCCGCCGGTGATCAGGCGTCCATCTTTCTTGCCGATTTCGATGTAACGGAGAATATCGTTCATCGAACCTTCGTTGATGACGGCCGCCATGTTCGGGTTCATGGTGGGATCGCCAACGGTGATGCGTTCGGCGCGGGATTTCAGTTTCTCGAGGAACTTGTCGTAGACGCGCTCGTCGACGATGGCACGCGAGCAGGCCGAGCACTTCTGGCCCTGGAAGCCGAAAGCGGCTGCGGCTACGCCTTCGACAGCCGAGTCGATATCGGCATCGGCATCGACGATGATGGCGTCTTTGCCGCCCATTTCGAGGACGGTGCGCTTGATCCAGAGCTGGCCTGGTTGCTGCTGCGCGGCGGTCTGGTTGATGTGCAATCCGACTTCGCGCGAGCCGGTGAAAGCGATAAAGCGAATCTTCGGGTGCGCGACCAGCGCGTCGCCGAAGCTGGCGCCGCCTCCAGGACAGAAGTTCACCACGCCTTCGGGCATGCCGCATTCTTCGAGCAGTTCCACGAACTTTGCCGCCACCGTTGGCGAGTCGCTCGACGGCTTCAGGACAACCGTGTTGCCGCTGACGATCGAAGCGAGCGTCATACCAGCCATGATGGCGCAGGCGAAATTCCACGGCGGAATCACGGCGCCGACGCCGAGCGGAATATAGGTCAAGGTGCCATGCTCTCCCGGCAATTGCACGGGCGGTTCGGCTTTCGAGAAGCGCAGGGCCTCACGGGCGTAGAACTCGCAGAAATCGATGGTCTCGGAAACGTCGGCGTCAGCCTCGAGCCAGTTCTTGGAGACTTCGAACACCAGCCAGACCATGAATTCGAGCTTGCGCTCACGCATCACATCACCGACCCGGAATAAGAGCGACGCGCGCTCTTCGACTGAGGTATGGCTCCAGTGAGCAAACGCTTGACAGGCGGCCTGTACGGCGGGTTCGACGTGCTCCTTGCCAGCTTTCTGGTGGACGCCGACTACTTCCGAAGGCTTGGCGGGATTAATGGAGCGGATCTTGCCGGAGGTCTTGACGCGTTTGCCTCCGATGATCAGGTCGTACTCGCGGCCCAGTTGGCCACGCACTTTTTCGATGGCGGTGCGCATCTTGCGCACGTTCTCTTCTTTGGTGAAATCGACAAACGGCTCATTCTTGAACGCACCTTCGTGAAGGCGGACTTGCAGACGCGGCGGGGCTTCCATGGTTGCCATAAGAGATCCTTTCCAGGACGGAATATTGGACATTAGCGCGGATATTCGCGACCTTTGATTTTACACCGGGCGGAGGAAGCTGGCGATTCACACCCCCCGCAGGTGATTGACAGCGCGGCCCTTGTCTTCTACTCTTGCGCCGTCCCGGGGAAAGCTGATTTCAAAGGAGGCCTCTGTGGCAAAGAAGAAAAAGAAGAAGATTTGGATATCGGAAACGCAAACCACTCCAGCTGGCCGCAAGACGCTCGACGAACTAAAGCAGGCGGTGCAAAATGTGTTGCGGTCGTACGTGGTACTACGCACGGCTCACGGGAATTTCGACATCCTCATGAAGAAACTCGACGATGCCGCTTACCGCGCCACCATTCCCAAAGTGTACTTGCCTGGAATTCGTAGGCGTGACTAACCGCTGGAAAGGCCGACTTTGCGCAGCAGTTCCTGGTAGCGGGGCTCTGCGGCGAGGCTGTGGTACCAGGGGTCGGCCTTAAGCATCACCAGACCTTTGGAGTGGTCGCGGTAAGCTTGCTCGAGCCAGAGCAGCGCGTGATTGCTGTCACCCAATCCGATGTAAACCATGGCAATCTCCTCGGCTGCCACCGGCTCGCGCTGCGAGCGTTGACGGAGCTCGCGCAGGACTCGCTCCGCCTCCGGGTGTCTGCCCGCGCGGCCCAGGGCATAACCCAGCGATGAAAGCGTAGCCGAGCTGTTATGCGAGAGTTCCACTGCCTTTTGCAGCTCGGCGATTCCCTTCTCCATCTCTCCCTGCTGCACGTATGCCGTACCCAGGTCCCAGTGGGCATCCCAGAAGCTTGAATCGCTGGATAATTCTTTCTGGGACGCCACAATCAAGGCATCCGTGCGCCCGGCCACGAATTGTACCCACGCCAGGTTCAGCTGAATGATCGAAGAAAGGGGGTCGAGTTCGTGCGCCCGCTCCAGTTCCTGCTCTGCCTCGTGGGTCTGACCGCGAAAAGCCAGATACAGGCCGTACCAGTGGCGCGCGGTGGCATAGCTGGGGTTTAAGGCAATCGCCCGTTGGAACTCTGCTTCCGCGCCGGTCCAGTCCCAGTCGGCATACATGCGCACCGTTGCCAGAGTGCTGTGGGCCTCGGCCAAGTCGGGATCAAGCAGCAGCGCTTTCCGCAAAGCTTCTTGCGCCTGCGGCAGCGCCTGATCGCGGGGCAAGGCGCCAACACTGAGCCACAAGGTCACGTAGCAATCGGCCACGCCGGAATAGGCTGGAGCGTAGCCGGCATCTTGCGCGATCACGCGCTTGAAGTGCTCGAGCGCCGCGCTGGTTCCCTCGGGAGTGCGCTTGTTCCACTCGTAGCGGCCCAAGAGATATTCCTCATAGATGGCGGGACTAATTTCGCGGCTGCCAGCTGACTTAGTCGTCGCTCGCATCAACAGCGTGCCGCGGATCTCGTCCGCGATCGCCTGCACCAGCTCCGACTGCATCGCCAGCACGTCGGTCATCTCACGTTCGTAGTTGCTCGCCCAGAGATGGCGGTCCTGGCGCGCCTCGATGAGCTGGGCCGTGATCCGCACCCGGCTTCCGGAGCGCATCACCGAGGCCTCGACAATCCCGTCTACCCCTAACTCCCTGGCGATCTGCGGCAGGGTTTCGCTCGATCCTTTGTAGTGCATGACCGAGGTACGCGAGATGACCTTGACGGCCTTGATTTGCGCGAGGCCGGCGATCAAGGCGTCGGTCATGCCATCGGCAAAGTACTCCTGGGTTGGATCGCCGGAGAAATTCTTCACCGGGAGCACCGCCAGCGATTGGATGCGGGGCGCGTCGGCTCGACCGAGCACACGTTCGCGCAAGCGGCCGACGTTAAGAGCAATCAGCAAGATGACGACCGCTGCCAAGACGCCCAGGCCAAGTCCGGCCGACTTCGCCAGCGACCTCCGGGCTGGCGGAGCGTCGAGCCGCGCTGCGCTCGACACGCCCGTCTGCAGTCGCCGCAGATCGATGGCGAGTTCCTTCGCCGATCCGTAGCGGTTTTCTGGTTCCTTCTCCAAGCACTTCGCGATGATGCGCTCCAGTTCTGGAGACAGCCTGGGATTGAGAGCATTCGGCGATCGTGGCCGGCGGTGCAGAATCGCATCAATGATTTGCGAGCGTTCCACCTCAGCGAACGGGCGCTGCCCGGTGGCCATTTCATAGAGCACGCAGCCGGCAGCATGAATGTCAGTACGAGCGTCGATCTCGCCGCCCAGCAGCTGTTCCGGCGCCATGTAAGGCAGTGTCCCGGCCATGGCTTGGGTCTCGCTCAGACTCTCCGTTGCGGCACTTTCCGTGACCGGAAGCCGCAGCTTCGCCAGCCCGAAGTCCAGAATCTTCAGGCGTCCGTCGGCCGTTACCCGCAAGTTTCCGGGCTTGAGGTCACGATGAACCACGCCCTGGTCATGGGCTGCGGCCAAGCCGTCCGCGAGTTGCACGCCCAGACGCAGGACATCTTTCTCCGGCAACGGCCGGCCAGCCACCTTCTCGCTGAGGGTGATTCCGGGGATGTACTCCATCACCAGGAAATCCACGCCCTGCTGCGTGTCGAAGTCGTGGATGGTGGCAACATTGGGATGATTGAGTTGGGAGAGAATCAGAGCTTCTTTGTGGAAATGCTTGCGGGCGGATTCGTCGCTTAGAGCGCCGGGCGGAAGGACTTTGATGGCAACATCACGGGCGAGGTGCTGGTCGTGGGCGCGATAGACTTCGCCCATGCCGCCAACGCCGACCTTTTCGGCGATGCGGTAGCGCCCCAGCTCACTGCCGACGAGGGAATCGTGGTTTGACGCTCGGCTGGCCATCGGGAAGAAGCTCGCTCCCCTCAACTCAGCCAGCTATTCTAGGCTGTTGGCATGAAGGAATCGATAAGAAATTGTATGCGGGGTTCGGCGGCGGGCACTGGTCAATGCGGTCGCACTCATTGATTGAATCGTGAGTGCTATTAACAGAGGCCCGACTATTCGGGGGTCCTGTCCGTCAGCTACTCGGTGGCTTGCGAACGATTTCTACGGAGCACTTGGCATGGCGATCGACGAATTCGGCCACGCTGCCCAGCAAGAAACGCTTGATGCCGCTCTGTCCACGTGAACCAACGACGATCAGGTCGGCACCCCACTCGGCTGCGGAATCGATGATTGTCTCTCTGATGTCACCTATCTCGACGGCGACGTTCACCTTGAATCCTGCGCTACGCAGTTCCTTTGCAATTCGCTCGACTAACTCACGGGCTGGCTTTTTCTGATCTTCCAACTCGGGAGCATAACCTGGCGCCATTTGCGGGGGAGCTGGCGCAACCGGCTGCAACACCCGGATCTGTGTATGCTCAGTCCGAAACTGCGTGACAACAGCCCGTAACACATCCCCGGAGACCTTCGAATCGTCAATTCCTATCAGGATTTTCATGACTCCTCGTCCTCAAGAAGCAATAGGGGTATCCACCGCCATGACGCTCGGAGCAAACCCGGTGGCAGCTTTAGCTCTGCACGTGACCGTACTACCTGCATCGAATTCAAATCGAAAGCCCATTTGGACGGTAGTCTGGTCCCGTGTTCGCAGACGGAGTCATTCTACATCCGCCTCGCCATTTTCACTCCCAAAGTGGGTCAATGGGTGATAACGGATTACAACCATGCTGCTCCCACCTTTCCCGTGATGCAAAAGAAAAGCCGCCCAGACATCGGGCGGCTTGATTTTGTTAGGGACTTTCCAAGTCATTTCGGCTGAGTTCATAGCGTCGGCGATGGCCATTTTCTCAAATGCTTACTGCGGCCTCGCCAGTTTAGCTCCAAAGCGGCCGCTTCGTCGCTGCTGAAGCAGCTTGCGAACATTCTCCGGGAGAACAACTTTCGCCCTTTCGCGGATCGCCCAGTCCCCCTTTGTGGGAGTCGCCAGGAAAGCATGCGTCTCGCCCGTGCTGATCTGCAAGGCAATGCCGGCGATCTGTCCCTGATCGTTGATGGTCCCCGTTGCCTCGATCAGAAACAAGGGAGAGTCAGGGGGGATCAGGGTATTGAGGTCCGTCATCACGCCGTTCTGCCAGAGGAAGGCGCGCTCGTTGCCGTCTGCGTCATACGACCCTCCGACTACCTGTCCCCAATCATTAAGGCCGTCGCCCGAGCTCGAGACGTCTCCCGGAAGCGTGCCGAGGTCGACTAGGGTGTCCCACGTCCACAAAAATGCGTCAAAGTACTGATCGCCGGGCAGGGTAGCGAGGCCTGTCGCCTGGCCCCAGTTGTTAATATCAATAGCCTCACTCTCCGTCCCGCCGAGGTTGCCAAGGTTGATTGCCTTCCCGTTTTGCCACAGCAAGGCGTGAAAAGGCGTTGTGCAATTACCCGAATAGCCCGCAGCCTGTCCCCACTGGTTAACGGAATAGGCCTGCCCCACCGGGTCGCCAGGAAACGTAGGCAGAGCGTGGATCCGGCCACCAATCCAAAAGACTGGCTTGAATTGAAACACTTGCGGAGTCCCGGCGCAGCTTGGCTCAGGGGTGGTGTTCTCCGCGTTTCCGACCACCTCATCTAGATCGTTAACTCCAGCAGCCCAGCCGTTGTTGCCGCCAAGTGTGGGCAGGGGAATCATTTTCTTTGTGCTGCTCCGCCAAAGGAACGGGAGACATATGAGGTTGGTGCCATAACCGCAAAAATTCTCTGCAAACGGGTCTGAAGTGCCATTCTCTGCGCCACCCGCAGCATTCCCGCTGTCGCTGGGCCGCCATCCCGCATCGCTGTTCGGACCACCCAGTGTGCCGAGGTCAGTGATCACGCCCTTGCGCCAAAGAACCGCGTGGTAGGCTGCGTCTCCGGGCACGGTCGAATATCCCTCTACCCAGCCGGTGTTGCTGAGGCCCCCGGCAAGACTATACGTGCCACCCAACGTGCCGAGATCGTTGACTTTATAGCGAGGCGGTCCTTGCGCCCGCGCAACTAATGCCAAACACGTGCATGAAATCGCCAGCAAAATACTGATGCGTTTCATAGCTATCCTCCATGAAGTAACTCGGTTGAATCCGCCCTAATAGCAGATTGTTTGTCCACGGGGAAGACGATGTTCGCCTCAAGGGGTGTGCTTGTTCTCAACGGGCGGGAGCCGCGCTTCGGAGAGGCGAAGCGCATTCATCCAACACCAATTTGCGCGAAATGTCGGTGAGGATTGTCACCTATGGATGTGAGGTGATCGCCAGGGCAGCAGCGCACGGCAAGGGTGTCAATTGGCGTTAAATCCCATATCACCCATTATCACATTGAGCGTGGCTGAAGCTGCGTCCTTCAAAACAAGGTCACACAATCCGGCGCTCACGACGTGCTGCGCCACCCAAGATCAGCGTCGCACAGCGGCTGCTACTTCTGCCGGTTCGGGTTCCAGTTTGGCTGTGAAGTGGCGCAGGAATGGGGCTTCGTAGCTTAGCTTCATGCCACAGATCTGTTCGCGCTTCTTCCAGACTTCCAAGATGATTTCCACCACGTAGTCGATGTGGCTCTGGGTGTAGACGCGGCGGGGAATGGCGAGACGCACTAGATCCATTTTTGCCGCTGCTCCGAACATCAAGGTGCCGATCTCAACGGAACGGATGCCGCCTTCGAGATAGAGTTCATTGGCTAGGGCTACGGCGGGAAAGTGGTCGGGAGGAATGTGCGGCAGAAAGGCTCGCGCGTCAATGTAGATGGCGTGGCCGCCCGGCGGCTGTACGATGGGCACTCCCTGCTCGGCGATGTGGTTGCCCAGGTAGCCGGTCGAAGCTATGCGGTATTCGAGATAGTCCTCGTGCAGCGCTTCCTGCACTCCTACGGCGATGGCTTCGAGATCGCGGCCGGCCAGGCCTCCGTAGGTGGGATAACCCTCGGTGAGAATCAGCAGGTTCTTTTCCTGCTGTGCCAGCAGATCGTCGTTGGTGCAGAGGAAGCCGCCAATGTTTGCCATGCCGTCTTTCTTGGCTGACATGGTGCAGCCGTCGCCGTAGCTGAACATTTCCTGCGCGATTTCTTTCGGCGCTTTCTTGTCGTATCCCTGCTCGCGGATTTTGATGAAGTAGGAGTTCTCGGCAAAACGGCAGGCGTCGAAGTAGAGCGGGATGCGATGTTTGCGGCAAAGCGCGCTGACGGCCTTGACGTTCTCCATCGAAACGGGCTGGCCGCCGCCGGAGTTATTGGTCACGGTCAGCATGACCAGGGGCACGCGCTCGCGGCCGACCTTCTGAATTAGAGCTTCCAATGCCGCTACGTCCATGTTGCCCTTGAAGGGATGCTTCAGGCTGGGCTGGCGGCCCTCGGCGATGACCAGATCCACCGCCTCGGCGCCGACGAACTCCACGTTCGCCCTGGTGGTGTCGAAGTGCGTGTTGTTGGGGACGACATCGCCTTTTTTGCACATCACGCTGAACAGAATGCGCTCGGCCGCACGGCCCTGGTGAGTTGGGATGACGTGCTTGTAGCCGAAAATATCCTGAACCGAGGCGCGGAACTGCTCGAAGCTGCGGCTGCCGGCATAGCTCTCATCGCCTTCCATCATGGCCGCCCACTGATGGGTGGACATGGCCCCGGTGCCGGAATCGGTGAGCAGGTCGATGAGGACATCGTCGGCGGGCAGCAGGAAAAGGTTGTAGTGGGCGGCCCGCAGCCGTTGCTCGCGTTGGGCGCGGGTGGTCCAGTGAATGGGTTCGACGCTCTTGATGCGGAAGGGTTCGATGATTGTGCGGGGCATGGTTGTCTCTCATTTTTACCACACGCCCTTTGCCCGACTGGTGTCAGTGACTGGGATCACGGGGGATTAATGCTGACCTCTTGAGTTGCGGGCAGTGCGCGGACAGGAGTGTCCGCGCTACACGATCAAACTTTGACTGAATCCCGGCGCTCGGCGGGAACGTACTTTACGGCGGCGGTGCGATCGAGTTTGTCCCAGGCAAAAGGCTTGCCTTGGACAGCGCGCTTCAGGGTCCGGAACAGAACCAGGGAAAAGACCTGGCGATAGGCAAAGCGCTGCAACCACACCTGACTTAGCAGCCAGGCGTCTTCGCGGGCTTCGGGCTGGCGACGCTCCAGGGCGAAGGCGATGGCCGAGGCGATGAAATCGATCACCAGAAAGGCGACGAAGAAGATCAGCAGGCGCTGGAAGCTAGCGGGATCGGTAGTGTCAGGATGAAAGTGTTTCTGGACGAAATACCAGATCACGCCGACAGCAAACATCAGGTCAATGAAAGGCGAGACCAAGGGAAGCAGAATCTGGAAGATGAGGATGTTGGGAAGCGCGACGAACCCCAAAGCGCCCTTACGCGCAAAAACGCCGCGATGCTTAAAGACAGCCTGCAAGATGCCGAACGACCATCGGAAACGCTGCCGCATCAGCGCATTGGCGCTGGTTGGAGCCTCGGTGAAGGCGAGCGCGCGGTCTTCGTATTCCACGCGATAGCCGTGGCGCAATAGAGCCATGGTGAGATCGGCGTCTTCGGCGACGGTGTCCACATGGTAGCCACCCTCTTCGCGAACCGGCACGACGCGCCAGGCTCCAATCGCGCCCGGCACCACGCTTACCGCGCCCAGAGTATTGAGCGCTCGGCGCTCGAAATTCTGGCTGGTGATGTATTCGAGGGCCTGCCAGCGCGTCCAGAGATTTACCCGGTTGCCGACCTTGGCATTGCCGGCCACGGCGGCAACTTTCGGATTGAGGAAATGCGGCACGAGGCGGGCGATGGCATCGGGAGCGATGATGGTATCGGCGTCAATGCCGACGAAGAGTTCGGCATCTCCGATGTGCCCCAGTCCAAAGTTCAGCGCCTCGGCCTTGCCGCCGTTGGGCTTGGTGAGAATCAACACTCGGCCGGCGGCGGCTTCGGCGGCAAACGCGCGGCGGGCGATGTCCAGAGTGCGATCCTTGGAACCGTCGTCGATGACGATCACACGCAGATTGGGATAGTCGGAATCGAGCGCGCCCTGGATGGTGCGTTCGATGACCTTCTCCTCGTTATAGGCGGGAATGAGCACCGCGACCCGGGGCCGGTAGGCGGCAATCTCCCCGGGGGTTCCATAGACATGCGAACGGAGACGGTCAAAGATGGCGAGCACGCCGACCGAAACCAGGCGGCCGGTCATCAGGATGTCACCGAGGAAGAAGATGACCGTGATGCCCAGCATGGTGGCG
>Ga0074044_10004770_pt1 | contig 11162 bp, 7 predicted proteins | sample BogForMeECP23OM1_FD_94443 | JGI IMG/M metagenome (GOLD analysis project Ga0074044, IMG submission 94443) | Bog forest soil microbial communities from Calvert Island, British Columbia, Canada - Bog Forest MetaG ECP23OM1 | ecosystem: Environmental > Terrestrial > Soil > Wetlands ...
ATGCGCTGCGCATCCTGCGGGAGCATGAACCCGGCTACTGCGCCCACCTGCGCGCGCTGCGGAAAGCCGCAACATGCGCCGGGAACGCCACCCCCGCCCGCGCCCGCTCTACGCAATCCAGGCACAACGGCCGTCCCCCAGGTAATGTGCCCGAAGTGCCACAAGTCCTTTCCTCAAGGAAGCAAATTCTGTGGGTACTGTGGAACCCCTCTACCCGCAACTGCCGCCCAGATGGCGACGCCCCCCGCGCCTGGGCCTGCGACGCCCCCAAGGCCCGTTGCGCCTCCGCCGGCGGCCCGGCCCGTGCCACCACCTCCACCACGCCCCGTGGCTCCGCCACCAGTCCCGCCACGGCCGGCGGTTCCTCCGCCACCACCGGTCGCCCGGCCCGTGCCTCCACCCCCAGCTCCAATGCGGCCGGCGGTTCCTTCGCCGCCTACCGCCCGGCCCGCGCCTCCACCTCCGCCGCGCCCTGTGGCTCCACCCCCGTCGACTCCCCCGGTGGCCAAGCCGGTCTCTCCCTCAACACCGAACATCCCGGATTCGGCCATGGGGGGAACCGTAGTTTTTTCGGGCCTGCGCGCGGCTCCACGCATCGAAGCCAAGATTTCCGAGAAGAAACCCGATGGAACAATGGGCAGGACGGTGCCCGTCGCGAAGGAGACGATCATCGGCCGCGAGAACTGCGACTTGACCTATCCCCAGGATATGTTGCTTTCGCCTCGCCATGCTTCGGTTGCCATGCGTGAAGGCAAGCTGGTGCTGAAGGACCTCAACAGCCAGAACGGATCCTTTATCCGCCAAAAGGAGGATACGGAACTGACTCCAGGCGACGTTTTCCTGCTGGGGCGCGAACTCTTCCGCTTCGTTACCCAGAGCCTTGACGAATCGTCCAACAAGGAGTCCGTTGAAGGCACGATGGTGTGGAGCGTCCCCAAACTGCAAAAGGGACCGGTCACGGCCAGGCTTGAGCATATCAAGTTGAGTGGTGAAGTTGTAGGGGAGTTCAAACTCGATAAGCCGGAAACCACCCTGGGCCGGACCACGGGCGACCTGGTCTTCAAGGACGATCCGTACATGTCCGGATCGCACGCCCGCATCGTTGCCCAACCGGGGCGCTTCGTTCTCCAGGATCTGCGCAGCCGGAACGGTGTTTATCGCCGCGTGCGCACAGATACCGTACTTATTGACGGCGACGAATTCTTTATGGGAGAACAGCTTTTCTACGTGGATTTTAAAAATTTGGGATAAGAGCAAGCCTGCCGACTTTGCCCACCACCCCGGTATCGCTGCCGTGCTGCCTCCCAGCGGCCTCGGGGACCCTTGGTTGTCGCGCTGCCAGCCCTAGTGCGGCACTTGCTTCAGGGCTTGCCTCTCAATCTCGGGCGCACGTGTCTTGATGTAGTTGTCCATGATCCGGGGGAGTTCAACGTTCATCCTGGCCACAAAACTGTCCTGGGCCTTTTGCAGCTTCGCGTCGATGCCGGCAGCATCCTGATTGAGCTGCTCCATCTTCTGCTGCAATTGCTGTGATTGCTCGAGGGCGGTCCCCATCATTTGCTTCGCCAGCACTTGCCGCAAGCCGTCTAGCTCTTCGCTATTCCGAGCCAGTTCTGTTCCCACGTAGAAATTCGCGAAGATCGACAGCAAGGTCATCCCCAGAACGATGTAAAGCAGGTTGCGAACCGTAGAAAGGCCATTGTCCATGTTGACTCCTCGAAATCAGTCCGAAGTCCGAGGTCCGGTGTCCAAAACTGCGCCCTCTGGAGATTTGCTCTTAGCTTCCGACACCGGACTCCGGACCTCGGACTCTGGACTTTATTTGACGTCTTTGCGTTTCATCACGACTAGAATGAGCACGGTCATCAGGAGAGCGTAACCTGTCATGATGGCGAGATACGGCCCTTTGTCATTCCAGAAATTCGAAGGGAGAGGGAACAATGGGGCCGCACCCCTCTTATTGAGAAATTGGTCCGCCGGCTGTTCCAATCCTTCTTCAAGCTTTTCCACATCGTCCGGATGCAGAGAAATCGTGATGGTGTTGATAATTTTATACGCGTAGTCCTGCGTGGAATGTGCGCCGTGCACACAGAGGTCGGACAGCGCCTCCAACCCCCAGCGTGAAATCGCCAGGGTTGAGATCCAGCGTATGGGCGTCCCCATGCCGTCTACCGGGGCCGGAGTATACTTGTGGAAGTACTGCATGGTTTGCGGCGTTGGTGTAGTGGCGCCCACCACCAGATGTCCGAACCGCCCCCCTTCGGCCTTGGCTTTGGCGGCGTCTTCCTCCGCCAGAGTTTGCTTCAACCGTTGCACCTTGGCTAGCGCCGGCGGCTGCGCAAACATCTTTCCTTCAATGAGCTGCTCTACCGTGATGGGAATAATCGTTTGAATGGGGCGAACCGGCAGGAACAGGCCGCAAAGCAGGAGCTCCGGAATCAGGATCAGGGGAAACAGCGTCAAGGCTTTTTCCGGCGTCGTCACCAAACTGGAAATCAACAATCCAATCAGCGAGCCGTTGGTCGCCACCAGGAACATGATCAGAATGGCCGCGCCGGCTTCCGGCAGGTTTAAAGAGAGCGCATGATTGAGGAACAGACAAATGAGCACGACCGAGAAACACTGCACGAACGCCACGAAAGACAAGACGGCGAGTTTCGACAAAATGTATGAGGGAATCTTCAGGCCGGTCTGCCGTTCCCGCCGGTAAATAGTCTGCTCATCCACAATTTCCCGAACGGCATTCGAGCAGCCGAACCAAAGCGCCGAAAACATCGCCATAAAGATGGTCTGCACCTGGTTGGGCCCGCTCGCCATTAAGGCCACGAGCAAAGCCACCAGGGGAGCCTGGCCGAAGAGCAGAAGGGTTTGCGCCCGATCGCTGAATTTCAACTCCCAAGTGCGTTGCAGCAGGGTGGTGAATTGGCGCAGGCTGAACCTTTTTTCCTGGGTCGGCGCCTGACTCTGCGCGCCGCTGGCCATAGTCTGTTCCGCCGGAATGTTTTTCTGCGGCTCCACCACTAGGCTCTGGTACAACGCCGCACTCTGAAATCGTTTCTTCAACTCCAGCGCATAAGGAACGGTGTTGTTATCCGTCAGGTCGTCATAAACGTCGGGAGGAGTTTCCGCCTTGAAATACTCCAGGAATTTTGTTCCCGGACCATAGTAGGCCAGCCTTCCCTGCACGAGGACAACAACCTTGTCGAGCACGCCGAACGACCCGAGCAAGTGAGTGGTGATGACGATGGTTGAGCCCTGGTTGGCGAGCTGCCGGAAGAGCATCATCATCAGCGTCTCCGTCCGGGGGTCCAAACCGGCCGTGGGCTCATCCAGAAAGAGCACTCCGGGCTTCGGGAGAAGCTCGATTCCCAAACTGACGCGCTTGCGCTGGCCGCCGCTCAAGGTGGCCACCGGGTTGTCCCAGCGCTGCTGGTCAAGTTTCAGAATTTCCAGCATCTCTTCCACGCGGCGGTTGATTTCGTCGTCGGAAATGTCATCGGACAAGCGTAATTTCGCCGCGTAGTAAAGACAGCGGCGCACCGACAATTGCCGGTGCATGATGTCTTCCTGCGGGACAAACCCGATGGTGGATTTCATCGCGTCCAGGTTTTGATACAAATCCGCCCCGTTGTAGAGCACCTTACCGGAAGTGGGCTTGACAAACCCGTTCAGCGCGTTCATCAGGGTGGTTTTCCCCGCGCCGCTCGGCCCCAGCAGGCCGATCAGTTCCTTCGGCTTGACCACCAGCGAAAGATCATCCAAGAGCAGTTTGGGCTTGCCCGTAGTGCGGTCGGTCACCTGGAAATTCAGGTGCACGGAATCCAGCCGCACCACCCGGCGGTCAGGAACATGGGTCAGGGCTCCGCCATGAAAATGCAACTCCGAGGGACCAATCACCACGCGGTCCAACTCCTGGAGTTCGTGGCGCTTCACCCGAATGCCGTTCACAAAGGTCCCGTTGACCGAACCCAAATCAACCAGCAAGCTCTTGCCGTTTTGTTTGACGATTTCGGCGTGTTTTTTCGAAACCACGGGATGGGCGATTACCACATCGCAGCCGGGGTCGCGCCCAATGACCAGATGGTCTCTGGTCAGGTCGATGTTCTCCATCTTAAGTTCCGGCTCCAGGCCGGAGCGAAAGATCAGAGATTTGCCGCTATAACGGCCGAAGGTTATGTAATCACCGTCGTGCAGTTCGGCAGTTTTGACGCGGATTCCGTTGACAAACGTGCCGTTGGCGGATTTGTCGGTCAGCTCGACATTGCCGTCTTTGAGCGAAAACTGCGCGTGCACGGCGGAAACGGAGGCGTGTTCCATCACCATCTTGCAGCGCGCCGCGTCGCGGCCCACCACCAAGCCCTCGTCCGGTATGTCCTCGCTTTTTACTGCGAATTTGTCAACGATCAGCTCAACGTGGGGGCGGGCCATGATATCCGTGAGCTTGATGGCCACAGTGCCGCCCGCGGAAGTATCCGCCTGCTGCGCGGCGGAAATATCCGCCTGGCTGACGAGGGAGGTACGGACCTCGCCATCCCCCAAATCGGTTGCCGCCTTTCGTGGCGCCATCGCCACAGGGGCTTGGACAAACGATTCCACCCGAAACTGATGCTTGCCGCCCGGACCGAAAGAAACTTCATCGTTGGGCTTGAGAACCGCTTCCTGAACCCGCACTTGGTTAACGTACGATCCGTTGGCGGAATCGCGGTCGCGAAGCACTATTTGACCGGCTTCGTTCAAGCCCACCCAGGCGTGCTGACGGGAGATCTGGTCATCCGCAAGGACGATTTGGCATTTCGTCTGATCGCGGCCCACGATGAGACCCTTAGGGGTAATACTAAATGTGCGGCCGGAGAGGAGTCCGGAAGTGGCGATTAAGCGGAAAGCGGGGGGAGCGGGGCGGGGAGCGGCTACCGCAACCGTCGCGACGGGTTCCGCGCCACGCTTCGGCCCCGTGGGCATGACCTTCGTGGGGCCGGCCGCCTCCTCCACGCCCATCGAACGGCCGCAAACCCTGCAAAAGAGATACCCTGCCTCATTGACTTCGCCGCAGGTTGGGCATTTCATGGTCCAGACCTCAGCTTTCAGTTCTCAGTTTTCAGTAACCCGCCTCCTGACGGGCAAGTCCGGAAGGCCAACTGACAACTGACTACTGACGACGTCCTATGTTTGCGGTTTGAAATCTTCTTCGTTGAATTCTTTGCACTCGACGGGGATCCCGGAATCCAAGGGAGGAAGTCCTTGCCCCGAAAACTCGGCGATGATCATAGTGATGTTGTCCGTCCCACCGTTGGCGTTGGCCTTCTCGATGAGGGCTTTGCAGTTGTTGGCGAGCCCCTCCCCTCGGCCGCCGATCTCCAGCAGATCCGCCTCAGGTACCATGTTATACAAACCATCACTACACAACAGGATTCGGTCTCCCTGATTCACCCGGATGTAGGTGACCTTCACGTCCAGCGTCTCACTGCTTCCCACCGCCTGAGTCAGAATACTCTTTCGGCTGTCCTTTTCGGGATCGGCCGGCAACTCGGCGCCGATGTCCTTCAGGTAGTTCAGGAACGTCTGGTCGCGTGTCAACCGGGTAAGCTGTTTATTACGAATCAGATAGCAGCGTGAATCGCCCACCTGTCCAATAAAGAGGTACTGGCCGAAAAGGGCTGACGCCGTGGTTGTGGTTCCCATACCGCGGTAGGCAGGATTGCCCAAAGCCTTCTGAAAAATGATCTGGTTGGCGTACTCAATGGCCTCGCGCAAGAGGATTACAAAGTTGGCCTCGCTGGCCGTCCCCAGCGACTTCAGGTTGTCATACAAGCGCTTGGGAACCGTGACGGCAGCGAGTTGGCTGGCTACCTCGCCGCTTGCTTCGCCGCCCATCCCATCCGCCACCATGAACAATGACCCGAGCGGACCTAAATCATGCTCGCGGAGTGAGGATGAAACGCCAACTTCTCCCGTCGAAAGATTGCAGATGACGAAGTTATCTTCGTTGTTCTTGCGGACGCGACCCATATCGGACATCCCAAACAAGGTCACGTGAATGGCCTTCACATCACTACCCGTTGTCTCGGCCACGGCCCTCACCTTCCCCCGGTGGCAGTCACGCTCAACCCTGACCTCAGCGAAACCGTTCTTTGCGGGTAAGCTCCAACTTGAGAATCAGTCCGAACTCTACCCGAAAGGGATTTCCCCTTTGCCCCGGTACCTTTCCCCATATTTAGACAGTCACGAACACCCTATTTCGCCAGGATGTTGGGTCTGGTGGAATGAATGACTATTCCTTCTTACCACACCCGCCGCCGCGTATCAAGCCAGTCGATAATTCCTTCGCTGCCCCTTGCCTCGCAGGCAAGAGTGAAGTCAAGAGCAAAATCTTTCCGGCCAGTCCCCCACTCCCTTTAACCGAGCTTTCGCCAGCGCTCGGTAAGAATTCCTACCGCGGGCCCGTGCGAAGTTCATGGACGATCTGCGCGGCCACGCTGCGCGCGCGCTCCAGGTCCTGCGGCGGCAGCGAGATAGCCGCCACTTTGGGATGTCCCCCGCCCCCATAATGCTCGCAGATGCTCGCCAGGTTGGCAGCCTTGGGGGCGCTGCTCCACGGGTTGCTGCCCACGGCGATCTTGATCCGCTCCTTCGACGAGCTCAGTCCCACACAATAGACCGCGTTGGGAAAAAGATAGTAAGGAATGAATTTGTTGAAACCCTCCACGTGCTGGTCCGCCACGTCAAAGAAAACCACCCCATCGTTAAGTTCGGCGCGCCCGCGAATCAGTTCGATGGACTTCAAATGTTGGGCGTAAAGAACTTCAAAGGCCTTCTGGATGTGCGGCAGGGCGACGATCTCCTTCAGCGGCCGGGAGAGAAGCTCCGGAATCAGGCGCACGCAGAAGTCCGGTTCACACGTCCCTTCGATGACCAAGGTCAACTGGGTGGCGGGCTCACGCATTTCCACCGCCGTGCGGATGTCCGGATACTGGGCGCCGTCGATCAAGTCGGCCCAGTGGACCAAATCCTCCAGGTCGGGAGCCTGGAAACCAAAGTGTTTGCTGGCCGTCTCGGCGATGAATTTGGTGCAGGAACGGAAGTCCGGCCCGTAAAATTTCTTGCCGCTCTGATCGTGCCGAAAGTGCTCGGCATCCGCTTCCGTAAGAAAGGCGCTCTGGTGATGATCAAACCACCAGGTCAGGCGGTCGGAGCTGGAATACTTGAAATCGACGATCACGTTCTCGTCCGCGTCGAACAGTCCCGCATCAAACAACTGCCCCGCGCGGTGCATCATGCCGCGATAGCGAAACTCCGCCTTGGCTTCGATGCACTGCCGGTAGAAGCGCGTGAACACGGCCGCCGAGCAGGCTCCGTCGAAACACCGATCGTGAAAACAAACCAGAACCGTCATAGGTCTTGAGGGTGAGGTAACCGCTCTCCCTAGGCCCGGCCTCACCAACGCGAGCGAAACCACCTAAATTGCGCTCGCTGCCTCTAATTGTCAAGAGGAATTGCGGAGGGCAGATGTTGCAGGGCCGAACGGCGTTCGGCCCCTGCGAAAGCCAGGGGCGGCCCTAGCGTGCCGCCCCCTAAATGCCGAGGCGTGGTGCCTCGTGGGTGGAGACTTACAGGCCTGCTTGCTTCGCCGCCAAGTCGCCGATGATCGGAGCTCTGAAAAGCTCGTTCTGATAAGCCTTGTAGATCAGGAAGGCCCAAATGCACAGGAACCCCAGATGGATGAGCAGGCTGATCAAGAACATGATCCCCGCCAGGAAACCCATCGACACGAGCCCCAGAATTATCGAAAGAATCGCCCACACAATGCTGAAGCCGATTATCACCACGCTGAAGAAAATCGACTGGAAGGCGTGGAACTTAACGAACTTGTCATTCTTGTAGGGGTCCAGTACCAGGAAAATGATCCCGGTGATGAATCCCAGAACGTACGCCAACGCCCCCGCCACATTCGAGGTCATTCCGGTACTCGCCGCTGAAGGCGCCGTACCCGGCGCCGCCGGGGCAGCGCTGCCCACCGGCGCGCCGCACGAACCGCAAAAGGTAGTTCCCTCAGCCATTTGCGCACCGCACTTCGCACAGAATGCCATGCCCTTTTCTCCTTTCGCGGAATCCCTGAGCTCGGAACGTCGGCCCCCGCCGTCGGATCAGGTACACATGCCCCCGAACTCGGTCTCCGCTTGCTGTGAGGAAGCTATTGACAACCGACAAGCGAGCTATTCCTACCATAAAGCCGCTAGCGAAACAAGCAAGAAATGCGCTTGCCCGCGAGGAATGGCGCCCATGGCCAATGGCAACCCTCTGCCGCGCGACGCGGCGCGGCCGGCGCCCGCCCTTCCCCCCGCAACTAGATTACCTCGCCAGTTCGACGGTGTGCTCACCCCCGGGAAGTTGAAAATCCGCGCGGCCCTGCTGCACGCTCACCTTACCCCCGGGTTTTCCGTCAATTCTAAGATTCAATTCCCCGCCATCGAATTCCCGGGTAACGACGACCACCGGACGTGCGGCTTTCAAGCTGAAGGTCAAATGTGACGCCGACGGCTGGTAATTCCTCACCACCACGCCGGCGTCAGCCTCAAAGCGCTCCTGCCCATCCCGCACAAGTGCAGTTTTGTTCGGACCCACGGTGATGTCGTAGGTGTGATTCCCCCAAACTGCGCGGCGGAAGTCTCCTTGCGCCGGCGGGTCGAGAGCGCCAAACCGCAAGCCTTCCCAGGGATTCACATCGATGTACTGTTCCAGCGGCACCAGGCACAGCAACGCTCCCCAAGTGTAGTGCGTGGACGATTCATTGCCCGTCGAGCCACCCCATGCGTAATACTCCTCGTCGTCGTGCTGGTTGATCCGCCAATCATCCATGAAGAGGTCATAGTTTTTCTGCGCGTATTCCAGCGCCACCTGATCGAACCGGTAGCGATCAATGCCCTCATAGAGCATGTAGTTGGTCGGCCCCCAAATGTCCCCGCGCCAGTAAAACTGGTCGGGAAAGGCCGGATCGTTGCGGGCAATCGTCGGCGCCACATATTTGCCCCAGAATTCGTTGGTATTGAGCAGGTGTTCCTTGATCATGCGTTCCGCCTGCTCGGGCGTGGCGATGCCGGCGAACATAGGATAGAAATTCGTGGGTGAGAGACGATTGGAAAAGCGCCCGTCCCAGAAGCGATTCTCGTAGATTCCGTCCTTATCGTTCCAAAGCTTGTCGCGCACAAGCTGCTTCATGTGCTCATACTCGGCGGCGAATTTCCGGCTGTCGTCCTCCTTGCCCAGAATGGCGGCGATCTTCGCCAGGCACTCGGCGTCCAGGGTGTAGAGCGCATTCAAGCCCACGTCCGCGAGGTTCATCGTGTAAGTGCGCGAATCGTAGCTTGCGTCGTCATACATGGGACTGTCGTCCATGCCACTTTCAAACTTGGCATCCTGAAGGTTTCCACGCCCCCCCACGGAGGCCGTCGAACCACGGTCGCTGCCCCACTCCAGCAGGCCGTCGCGGTTGCCATCGCGCCAGGGTTGCCCGTCCCCGCGATCGCCGAGCCACCATTCGTGCCACTTTTTCAGGCGCGGGTAGCCCCACCCCAGCAAATCGCGGTCCTCGCGCCGTTGGTAAACCTTCCAAACCACATACGAACCTACAGGCGGCTGCGAGCGGTCGGCCGTAATTCCATTCCCCGCCGTAATATTGGGTACCAAGCCCGTATCCGTTTGTGACAATAAGATGGCGTGAATGCCGGCGCTCGTTTGCGGTTCATCCTCCAGGCTGGTCAGGAGCGCGCCGAAAAAGCAGTCCCACTCGCCCACCACCCAGCCGCCCCAGTTATGCGCCCAGTGGCGGCTGATGCTGGGAAAGATGAGGTCATATTGCGGGGCGTAAAGAGTATTCCAGAACATGGAATTGCCGATGGCCTCGGGCGCGCCTGCAAACAATCCGCCAACGGCGGGGCGGCGCGTGGCGTAGGCCTCGGCTTTGTCTTTGAGGATGGCATCAATTTTTCCCGCCGCCAACAAGACGCTTGCCTGATTGAGCAGCGATTCCTTTTCCCATCCGATGACGGCCACAAAGTGCAGGGGTGCGGCATCGGCAAACTCCAGCGCGGCCGCTCCCAGGGGGAAATCCTTGGAGGTGGGCGCCACCAACGGCCGCGCGCGGCCCATCAGGGCCTGAAGGTCAGCGAGAGAGCGAAAAGCCCCGCTGCCCATCAGCGGCCGGTCCGTCATCACCACCAGCCGGACCACGTGGTTGAAGACATTGTCGAGGTAGGTTTCACCGAGAATGGCGCGGCGGGATTCATCCACCGCGTATGTGCCCGATGCTCCTCCGGCAAAGTTGGGGAAATAGGTCTCCAGCCCCACTTGCAGGCCTTGCCCCCAGTCGAGGCGGCCCACCACGGTAGTCTCATTGAGGCGTGACCATTCCAGCGTCACCGGAGCTTCGTGCGCGGGATGCCGCCAGCTTATCCGACAGTAGGAAGAGTCCGGAGCATGCGGACCCACCTCACTCACCGCGCTGAAGATCTTCTCCCCGTCCAGGACACCGCCCCCGCGTGAGCCCACCCGCAGACCAAAGGAGATTTGCTGCTGGTGCGCCTTGGCCATAAAAACCACGCCGTTCCACGCGTCGGCATCGAGAGCCTCAATCACCACGCGATCAAAGCGCGCCTCGCCTTCCGCCCCTCCGCGCTCTTGGGCAAACAAGCCGGGCGTAGAGCAAAGCATCGCCAGCCATGCGAGAACAAAGAGCAATCGGTTATTCGTGATTTTGGCAAATCGGATGAATCCCATACGCACCCCTGCGAGATCGATTTAGGAGGGCGGTAGGATATCGCACGTTGGGCTGCTCATTCCGAAATTCTTCTCGCGCCGGGAAGACAAGTCTCACCACAGAGGGCACAGAGACCGCAGAGTAAGGTCCAAGGACATGAGCGGAAGTGAGAGGGATTTGACCGTCCCGCCAGCCTGATTCGCAGGCTGGTGGGGCGCCGTGGGAGGAGTTAACTATCGTCAAGAGCCAGAAGGAGTCAGCCGTTATGCTGACTCCTGGCTCCTGACTGCTTACCTACTTTCTTCCGTACACCGGGCCGTAGTTCGCGCAGGCGCGGTAATCGCCGCCCTCGGGGTCGTGGGTTCCGAAGTGGGTCCAGGCGCTGGGCCGGAAGATTCTCTCTTCGCCGACG
>Ga0074044_10004773_pt1 | contig 11158 bp, 13 predicted proteins | sample BogForMeECP23OM1_FD_94443 | JGI IMG/M metagenome (GOLD analysis project Ga0074044, IMG submission 94443) | Bog forest soil microbial communities from Calvert Island, British Columbia, Canada - Bog Forest MetaG ECP23OM1 | ecosystem: Environmental > Terrestrial > Soil > Wetlands ...
AAGGCCTTTCTGGAACTGAACCAAGTTACGTGCCATCGCTCCGCCACCCCCGAAACCTCTCCTGTTCATGCTTTGTACCATACACAGAGCGGCTGAACAATATGGGTAAGCAGGAAGGATTTTGGTCGAAAGAGCGCCGACTGCGAAAGAAGTTGCCGCTTAGGAAAGCGTCGGCGCTTTGAGACCCAGCGCCCGCCATTGGTCTGACCAGGCCATCGGAAGATCGACCAGCCGCTTCAGACCAAGGCCGCGCGGCAGTCGTCCGTCAATCGCGGCTTTGACGATGTCCGGCGCAAGGAAGGCCAGCGACAATGTCATCCGAATAGACCGATCGGTCTTGCCCTCCCGCGAGGCGATCGTCCCAACGGTCTCATGGGGATCGGAGAGCAGCTTGTCGAGCCAGCCATGGGCTTGGCGAATGGCGTCTATGAGGATGACACGAGCGCCATGAGGCATGGGGCGCGCGATGCCCACTTCTTCGTTCGCGCCCTGGATGATCTCGCGCCTGCGATAGGGTGATGGCGCTGTCCAGGGAAGACTTAAGGTATCGGCCTGCCCTTCTCCTGCCGCGCGCTCCGACAGGGCGATCCGGATCATCGTCCGTTCCACCGCGACGCGATCGATAAGGGCGCGAATCTGGGCGCGGCGATCACAAGTCAGCTCTCCTCGATCCGTCGAGGGTGGAGACTTCTCCGCCTGATCGTCGTCGACGGAACGGGCGCCTGAACCCAACCGCGGCTCGATCTTCCTCAGGGCTTCGACGACCCGCCTTTCGATCTCCGCTGCCGGGATGCGGGCGACAGACCCGGCCTTTGCTTTCTCGCCCTGCAGCACCGCTTGCGAGACATAATAGCGCCAGCGCTTGGGTCCCTTCCTCGCCCAGGACGGACTCATCCGATTGCCGCGATCGTCGAACAGTTTGCCGGCCAACAGCGAGTCGGACGATTGGTGCGCGCGCCTCGCGCCGATGGCTGCGACGTATTCCTGAAGCCTTTGCTGAACACGATCCCATAGATCTCGCTCGATGATCGGCGAGTGCTGGCCCTCATGCACGTGGCCTTTGTGGGCGATCCGGCCGATATAGATCGGGTTCGACAGGATTTTGCAGATGTGACCCCGGCTCAAAGGACCCCCGCCGGTCGATCGGCCCGCGCCATCGACGCGGACGGGAAGCCGGAGATCTTCGGCATCTATGAGCTGTTTGAGCCGGACCACGCTCCCGGCTTCGAGATAGCGCCGGAAGAGATCGCGCACGAGCTCAGCATGGTCTTCGACAATGTGCAGGGCGCGATCTTCAACGCGATAGCCGAGAGGAACCACGCCGCCCATCCACATGCCCTTCTTCTTGGACGCGGCGATCTTGTCTCTAATCCGCTCTCCCGTGACCTCCCGCTCGAACTGCGCGAAGGACAAGAGCACGTTCAGAGTCAGTCGCCCCATGCTCGTCGTCGTGTTGAAGGACTGGGTCACCGACACGAAGGACACATCGTGGGCGTCGAACAGCTCGACCAGCTTGGCGAAGTCGGCGAGCGAGCGGGTCAGGCGATCAACCTTATAGACAACGATCACGTCGATTCTTTCCGCTTCAACGTCGGCCAGCAGCTTCTGCAACGCGGGCCGATCCATCGAGCCGCCGGAGAAGCCGCCGTCGTCATAGCGGGCGCGAAGAAGCGTCCAGCCTTCATGAGCCTGACTCTTGATATAAGCCTCCGAGGCCTCCCGCTGGGCGTCAAGCGAGTTGAAGTCCTGTTCGAGCCCCTGGTCGCTGGAGACTCGGGTATAGATCGCACAACGCAGACTGCGTCTTGTCGGCTGAGCCTTCATGACGCCTCCGCCGTGATCGGGGCGCGTTGAGCTTCTTCGACTTCTTTGGGTTGCATCGGGGAGACGCCAGAAGACGGCGAACGATACGACCGGCGTTGTCCATGATCGACACGGACCGCGGCTTCGCCTTTCCCGCTCTGCTTTTGGCGAGCCGGCTTTTGGCGTCGTTTGCCCTCCTTCCCCTGTCGGAGTCCAAAGAACCGATGGCCGTTCCAATTCGTCCCTGTCACGGCCTTGGCGATCTGGGAGAGACTGCCATAGGTCTTGCCGTTCCAGGCGAAGCCCTCTTCGAGGACCATCACCCGCTCAAGCTTGCCCTGCCACTCACGAACCAGGAGCGCGCCAGCTTTCAGTCCGACTCCTTCCCGCGTCTGCGGATCGCGCCGGTCGAAAGGAGCGCGAGCGCCCCTTTCGCCTTCGCCCTGAATCATCCGCCGCGTCGCCTTATCGATGTCGCCGAAGGCGGCTGTCTGGAGACGGTGGCCCAGCACCCTCAAGAACAGCCATCGCGGCAAGTGGATCGGCGCTTCGCCGCCCAAGTGATTGCGCCATTGCAGACGTAAGCCCTCGATGCCGAGGCCTTCAAGATCGGCCAGGATCCTCGGCAAGGAGGCGTCGAGCGAAGGCAAAGCGTCCTTCGACATCATCGGACGCCCCGCCTTCGCTTCATCGTCCTTCGGCCGCGCATGTCGCTTGCGCCGCTTGCTTCGCCTTCGCCCCGCGTCGGCGACGGCCCGAGGCTGTTTCTGACGAGCTTGGAAGTTCTGACGAGCTTTGAAGGATGTCCGATCCTCCGACCGGCGCATCAGAGATCCGATAGGCTGAGCTGCCGTGCTCCATCCGTTCGCGGACGACCGAGTAGCCGCGATTGCGCAGACCCGTGATCGCGGCGCGCGTCGTGTGCGGCAACCAGCCGGTCGCCGCCGTCAGATCGCCAATGGTGGCTCCTTCGCTTCGCCGCAGCATGCCGACCACCGCGGCCAGCTTGCTCCCCTCGCGCGGCGCGGGGTCGCCAGGATGCTTGGATCCGGCAGCCACGTCGACGAAGCTCGTCGACTCGACAATCGCTTCGGGCGAAGCCCGCCCTTCGCTCTCAATCGCAGCCGCCGTTTCCTCGTTGACCGCGGCGACCTTCAATCCGGCCGCGGTCAGCTTTAGTGCAAAGGGCGGACCGCCCTCAGCATCGCGACGCCAGACCGGCGTTCCCGCTTTCGCCTTGATCTCCCGCGCAAGATTCGCTGCGATCAACTTGGTCGCGAGTTTCTGCGCTGCGGCGTCCTTTAGAGTTGGCGACGGCGTAAGGCAGCGGTCATCGCGCTGCGCGGCAGCCCGCATCATCGCGAGTTGAGTGTCGGAAAGCTTGATGGACATGACTTGACCCTTCGTATCGTGAGGGTCCGGCCAATCCGGGCCCCTCACTGACACGAGCCCCGGATCGAAAGCGATCGCCGAGGCGAAGGGATTCCAAGGCGACGCATGCGCCTCACGCTCACACACACGCTCTCTTTCGAGGCGAACGCCAGTCCTTTCTCGGCGCTCGATTTAGATCGGTTACCGAAGCCTGTGTGGGAGCAAACGGCTGGAGGGAACCGCTTCCCGAAATCAGCGTAGCGCCAAGGAACTAAACCGCTCCCGGGGTGGGCGTGGAAGTAGGGCTTGATCTCCTTGATGTCCTTCGCTGCCTGCGCATAGTCGCGCATCTTGACGGCGCCACGTTTGGCCTGCGGCGGCTCGGGTCTGCATACGACGACACGCCGCAGGTTATGCTGCTCATGCGGCTGGCCGGGTCTGAAGATCGCAATGTCGATTCGGCGTCTGCGGCCGCCCACGCTCACCGAGTAGTCGCCCTCCATATCGTCGACCGAAATGCCGTACTCGTGGAAAAGCGCGCGAGCGATCCGCTGGCGGACTTGCTCCTTTGGAGTGTCCTTCAGCTCCGCGGTTCCCGAGATGAAGTCGAGGATGCGGCCGTCCTGCACCGATTCCACTTCATCACCGGTGCGATCCTGCATTGCGCTCGCATGCCCCGCTGTTGGAGGAGCTGGCAGAGCGAGGAGTGCGATGCTCGCGTCGAAGAAGGGCGGCGGCAAAGGCATGATCGGCGGCGGCCACTGACGGCGGATTGGGCTTGTGCGAGTGTGCCCTCACAGTGGCGTCATTCGCACACCCCTGACATGCGTTCATCGGAGGGTGAATTTCTGTACGCCCAACCCCATATAAGTTTCGCCTGCGGAGGGCGGCCTCCTGCAGAGACCGACCTCCCCCATCCCGCAGGCGGGAGGGGTCGCCTCGTTCCCCTGGCGGTCCTTCTTTCATATCGCCTCCGGGAAGTTTGCTGCGCCGGCCGCGACCGGTGACCTCAACCCAAAAGGACGATGGCGCGTTCGACCGTTCCGGCAAGGATTGCCGCGGCACTCCACTCGACTCGACTCGGATCGCCGCCGCGAGTCTGCATTCTTTTGTGCTCCATGCTCGGGGGTAGAGGCGATGACAGGAAGCGCGAGATCGGTTCCAACTCCCCATTCGAAGGCGAGTATGCTCGTATCCTGTCGAACATTGATGTTCTCTACCAAGGTTCCATTCACGGTCTGATGTGCACGCTAAAGAACGGACCAATCTCTCTTGCGGTATCGAAGCCCAGCATGAGTCCGGCCACGTCCAACTTCATGTCAAAGCGTTGCCGCCCTTCTCATTTCATCCGTCGCAAAAATTCGGATAGTTTCACGCTGTTGTGGTGGCGCCTTCCGGGATCACCCCGCCTTCGAGGAAATGCCATAGGGCCCCGGGGCGAGATCCTGCTTGTCGAGGGCGACGATCCCGGCGCGATGCTCGAAGCGCTCGAAGCCGCGCCCGGGGTGCGCGACGTTGCGCCGTTCGGATCGTCGTTCCACATCGTCGTGGACGACGCGGCGCGCGGTCTCCCGGCGATAGAAGCGCTTCTCAACGAGCGCGGGCTCGGCTGGTCGCGGATCGAGCCGATCAAGTTGACGCTCGAGGACGTGTTCGTGCAGCTCGTCAGCGGCGACGGCGCGCGAGGGGCGGCCCCATGACCCTGCGCCGCGTCAAGGCGATCTCCAAGAAAGAGATTATCCAGGTCTGGCGAGATCCACGCAGCCTGATGGTCGTGCTCTTGATGCCGCTCATGCAGATGGCGCTGCTAGGCTACGGCGTCAATCTCGACATCAAGCACGTGCCGATCTGTGTGTTCGATCGCGAAGGCAACCAGCAGAGCCAGGCGCTCATGAAGGCCTTTCAGGCCTCGCTCTATTTTGTGCGGCGTATGTGAACCTCGGCGCGGCCGCCGAAATAGGAACTCATGATCGCGCCGATCGTGGCGGGATCGAAATCCTCCTGGACTTCGCGCCACGGCCGGAACGCCCAACTCGTTCAAGTACGCCTTGCCGAGGCCGGCCTCGGAGTAGATCCGCTGCGGCGGCGTGCTCCGCAGCCCATGCCGAGCATAGCGCCGCGCCAGCTCCTCAAAGCACTGACGCGTCACCTCGGTGTCGTCAACGGCATATTCGATGAATTCGGAATCGATCGGGCGTTCGAAATCCGTGAACTCACCCTTGTGCTTAACGCCCAGATATTTCGCCAGGCTGCTCAAGCTGTGCGACGTGCTGGTCAAGGCCGCGGCCAGCGTCCTGGCGTCCAGAAAGTTACCGGCCTGAAAACCAGGCTTCACCCCTCGCCGTCGATGGCTGCGGGCGGCTTCCTGGTGGGCTGGCTTCGCAAACCTGAAGAAAGACTGTCGGCTGTTACGATGCTTGATGCGCAGGAAGGGTTGATCGTCGAAGGGGGATAATCGGAAGGTGAACCCCCCGACCATGAACCGATCGGCCTTTCAGGGGTGCGCCCGCTTCGATCTCTTCCTTGCTCCGCGGCGCTCTCGCGACCCGCGCGGCATCATGATCGATTGCGAGGCGTGAAAGGTCGAAGGGCAAGTTGAATCCCACGACCAGCGCTCCGGCCTTGAAGGCCGCCGGGAGAAATATCTTATGGACAAACTCTTCCACGCTGCGGAGCGTGCATTGATGCTTCGGCGCTTCGGCCTTCAGAGTTGCAAGGTCGTCGGGCTCATCTGTGCCGTAGAAGATGCCCTTCTCTTCCAGTTTGCCGCCGCCCCAAAGCTGGAAGGTTCCAAACCGTAGCCTTTGGCTTTCGTCGGGTGTCGTCTCGCTATCAAAGAACGACAGCCATTCCGGTGGCTTGGAAGCCTTGGGCGGTCGCTTTTCGACAACTGATGGTTCGGCACAGGCTCTCAAAAGGATTGGACGCCGCTCCGCTTCCGGAACAGCGTCCTGTGACGATTAGGAATGGGACGAGCCGCTGATAGTGGCGTCGGCTGGGTGTCCGAACTGATCGGGATCGCGGGCGGCGACGATGTGTTTCCGGAACTGCGCACCCAGAAGGCGGCCAAGGATCGGATTATCGCTTCCGAGGTCGCGGCGGCGCCCGATGTCATCCTTGCTTCATGGTGTGGAAAAAAGGTTGCTCCGCGACGGATATGCGAACGGACGGGGTGGACTGAAACGGCTGCATCTTCGAAATCAAGTCGCCTTTGATCTTGCAGCCGGGGCCGGCGGCATTGACCAACGGACTCGACGCCGTTGTTTCGGCGCTGAAGCGCGGCCGAGTCGGGCCGCCTTCGCCCTGAACGTGGATGTGACCATGCCCGATGAGCAGCTCACCGCCGCGCCGCCAAGCCCGTGCGTCGGCGTCTGCCGCGTAGGCGAAAGCACCGGCTATCGCGTCGGCTGCGCGCGCACCCGTGCGGAAATCGCGTCGTGGAGAACCGCCTCCGCCAAGACGATTAGCCAGATCTGGGCGGAGCTGCCAGTACGTCGGGCGGCGTCGGCGCCGGCGAATTGGTCGAAGTCGTCGAGAGTCAAGGCTGCATGGTCGCCACGACGGCGCGAGCGGCGATCCGCATTCACGTTTCAGACCGTGTCCGCGCGCTCGCCTTCGCAGACAACCGCATCATCATATTGGCTGTTCCGCGCCAAGATGCCGTTCCTATCGCGCATCCAGGGCTCACCGCACTTGGCTCCGATATCGAGGCCACTCGGCGAAGCGACCGCGAGGGACATCTTTATGATTTCGGCCTCGGCGTGGCCAGTTCGACCTTCGGAGTTCGAACCTCCGACCAGGCGCTTCGCAACGCCTTGAACAATTGCGCCGGGTACGAATGGCCTCAACTTCTCGCCGCCGCCGGCTGCCGAATTTTGGAGGCGTCGCCCGCGCGCGTCATCGTCAATCCGATCGGACGAATTGAAGTGTTCACCCCAATCCCGCTTCCCGGAGAGCAAACGGCGCCTGGTCCGCATACTCATTTTCTACCCGCGCTCCTGGCGGCGGCCCGAGAGACACCCCCGGGAATGGAATTGGCCCAAGCCTACGCTTCCTGCCTGATCTACGATCCGGCCAAGTCAGGGATTCCCAATGATCCGCATTGATCGAGCAACTGCAACTCGTGCGAGTGGTCTGGAAACTGCGGATCGGATGCGCGGTTGTCGCGTACCCGGCGGTGTTGTATTGCTAGCAATCAAGGCGCCGACGAGGAATTGTCTGAGTCGGAGAATTGGGAAGCCGGTCTGAACCCGGCGCTGCCCCCGCAACGGTGGGAAAGTTCGAACGCGACATAGGCCACTGGGTCAATCGATCTGGGAAGGCGTCGTGTTTTGGTCTTTGTGGACCGCTTTCGAGCCCGGAAACCAGTCTCAAGGAAGCCTTGATGGATCGCGGCGGGCGGTCGGGAGGCGAATGCTTCGCGGCGATCATGCCCGCGACGGCTTCGCAGCTCAGATGTCTGTCCCGGTCCATTGATCGCGACAATGGTCACGCGGGACACTGACATGAATGCGAACGACACGATGCTGGCGGAACTGCAAGTTCGGCACCCGGGCATGAGTCTCGACCGACGATTCTATACCGACCCTGAGTTCTACCGCCTCGATCTCGAAACAATCTTCTACCGAGACTGGGTCTTCGCCGGCCACGATTGCGAGATTCCCGCACCGGGCGACTACTTCACGACACAGATAGGCGACTATCCGATTATCATCTTGCGCGGCCGCGACGGTTCCATACACGCCCTCCACAATTCCTGCCGGCACCGAGGCTCGCGGATTTGCGCTGCGGCCAAGGGCAAGGCCAAGCGGCTCGTCTGCCCCTATCATCAGTGGACCTACGATCTCGACGGAAGCTTAATCCGGGCCCGTCATGCGGACGGCGGGCTGGACAAGAGTCGGCTAGGGCTCAAGCCCGTCCCCTGCGAGAACGTCGGCGGCTATATCGTTGTGTGCGTGGCGCCAATTGCGCCGAGCTTCGAACCCTTCCGAGCCCAAGTCGAAAGATATTTGTCTCCGCACAGACTTGCCGACGCCAAGGTCGCCTTCGACAGCTCGATCGTCGAGAACGGCAATTGGAAGCTGGTCTGGGAAAACAACCGCGAGTGCTATCACTGCGCGGCGAACCACCCGGAGCTGTGCCGAACTTTTCCCGAAGCGCCGACCATTACGGGCGTCGAAGGCGGTATGAGCGACCCGGAGATCAAGGCTCATTGGGATCGATGCGAGGCGGCGGGCCTACCCAGCGTCTTCCAGCTCTCGGAGTCGGGACAGTACCGGACAAGCAGGGTCCCTCTCCTGGACAAGGCGGTCAGCTACACGATGTCCGGCCAGGCGGCGGTCAATCGTCCGCTGAGCGACGCCGTCACCGAGCCCCGCATCGGGGCGTTGTTGGTCTTCCACTATCCGTCCATCTGGAATCATGTGCTGGGCGATCACGCCGTCAGTTTCCAGGTTCTGCCGATTGCTCCCATGCAGACTCAGCTCAGGACGAAATGGTTGGTTCACAAGGAGGCAGTCGAAGGGAAAGATTACACGATCGAAGAGCTGACGCACGTCTGGCTAGCCACGAACAATCAGGATCGTCGCGTGGTCGAAGAAAACCAGATGGGCATTCGCTCCCCCGCGTACGAGCCCGGACCCTACGCGCCCGCCCATGAAGGCGCGGTCATGCAATTCGTGGACTGGTACTGCCGAACGATGCAGCGAGGGCTCGCAAGTGACCGGCCCAGCATAAGCCGCGTTGCTTGAGGGCGGGGTTGGGCATGCTGACCTTGAAGAACGACGAACGGGCGACCGCGAGCTTGATCCTTCGGCGAGCGCAAGCCAGGAGTCCGGAGGAGTTGTTGGTCGCTTGGTTGATAGCGCTGCCCGAAGGGGTTGATCCGGCGCGCGCCGCGCGCATCGCCCTCGACGGGATGGCGACCTCCAAGATCGGGGCGCGGGTACCGACGCGATTGCGCGAACTGCTGCTTGAGGTCACCCGGTATCGAGCCATCTACCGTGCGCCGATCGGGCGACGGAGATGCAATAGAGTCCGTGCGTCGGCGAACTGACGGAAGTGGCGCGGCGAACGCTGCTGGGTATGGAGATGGATGCGTTGCCAAGCTCCGACCGAAGCACCCACGCGAGACTCGTTGTGTCGGCCAGCGAATACGCTTCCGGCCAAGTGAGAATAATGTCACCGGAATTCGGAGGAAATCAACGATGACCATCACCGACGCCAAGTTTGGCGACGCGCCTGCCAAGGCAGGTCTCCTCGAGCGCCTGAAAAGCGGACCCGTCATTTGCGCGGAAGGCTATCTGTTCGAATTGGAGCGGCGGGGTTATCTCCAGGCTGGCGCGTTTGTGCCCGAAGCCGTGATCGAGAACCCTGAAGTGGTGAAGCGATTGCACGAGGATTTCGTGCATGCTGGCAGCGATGTCGTTGAGGCCTTTACTTATTACGCTCATCGTCAGAAGCTTAAAGTAATTGGCAGAGAGAGCGTTCTCGAGGATATGAACCGGCAAGCGCTAAGAATCGCCAAAGACGTCGCCAATCGCCACGGCAGTTTGATGGCTGGCGATATTTGCAACACCAACGCCTACGAAGCTGACGACAAGGCCACCCACGCGGCGGTGCGAGCCATGTTTGAGGAACAGATCGGTTGGGCGGTCGATGAGGGAGCGGACTTCCTCATCGCCGAGACGATCGACTGGTGCGGCGAAGCGGAAATCGCGCTCGACGTGATGAAGCGCGCGGGATTGCCGGCGGTCGTTACGCTCTCCGTCCATCGCGAAGAGAAGATGTTCGACAATGTGCCGGTCGTGGACGCCTGCAAGAGACTTGAAGCCGCGGGAGCCGACGTCGTTGGCTTGAATTGCCAGCGCGGGCCGAAGACGCTGATGCCGATCGTCAAGCGCGTTCGTGATGCGGTCTCCTGTCATGTCGCGGCGCTTCCCGTCCCCTATCGCACGACAGAAGAAGAGCCGACGTTCCAGACGCTGACCGACCGGGCTTGCAACTGCATTCCCGGCGGCCGCCCGTTCCCGACCGCGCTCGATCCTTTCACCTGCAACCGCTACGAATGCGCCGAATTCGCTCGCGAATGCCTCGATCTCGAAGTGCGCTATATCGGCCTCTGCTGTGGCGCAGCGCCTCATCACATCCGCGCCGTCGCCGAAGGCGGTCGGCCGCAAACCGCTTGGCAGCCGGTATTCTCCGGACATGTCTAAGCACGCCTTCTTCGGCACTGATGCGGCGATCCCGGAGCGCTATAAGGATCGAAGCGTCGAAATCTAGCCCGCGATGGAAGGCGGCTTGGGTGCAGGAACTGCCCCACGAAGGTTGAAGCCGTCGGCGCACCGCTTCGACCGCTTTCCACCCATCGCGACGTTCTGTTTGGGCTTCGGTCGATGCCTGCTTCGGGCGGAGTCCTGCGCTTCCTGGCGCTCGCTGGAGGGCAGGACTCCGGAGTGAAGCCGACATAGGCGCGACGGAGGGAGTGCGCCAACACCGGTCATTGTGCGCAGCGCGGAGCAGGTACGGTCGCAGAGTTCGAAAGCCCACGGGACGCGGTCAACGCCTCACCGGGCTCGCGTTCGATTCCGGCCAGGGTCGTTCCCATGCCGACCGATATCAACGGGGCCGATGGCTTTGTCACGTTGCCGTGCCGCGAGCGCGAAGTGTCGGCGTCTCAGCAATTGTCAGGCCGCTGCGACTGCGGTCCGCCACGTGGTCATCGCGACAGCGCGAAGCGCGCGGTGCGTGTGGGCTGAGACGAGATGGCGTTGGACGTTGAAGGTGTTGTAGACCGCGGCGTGTGTGGAAGGAAATTTCTGGGCTGACCCCGGGCTCTTGAACCGCTGCATCTTGCGCTCCCGCCGCCGCGTCGGCTGATGCGAATTCTCATCTCTATTGTTCTTCCATCGCCCGCGCTCATGCCGACGTTCCACCCCAAGCTCTCGAGCCGCGGCGCCGTATGATCGCAAGTCGTCGGTGACCA
>Ga0074044_10004774_pt1 | contig 11155 bp, 10 predicted proteins | sample BogForMeECP23OM1_FD_94443 | JGI IMG/M metagenome (GOLD analysis project Ga0074044, IMG submission 94443) | Bog forest soil microbial communities from Calvert Island, British Columbia, Canada - Bog Forest MetaG ECP23OM1 | ecosystem: Environmental > Terrestrial > Soil > Wetlands ...
CGGTCCTTCTCGGTCCCTACAAAGCCGACGATCGGAATGCAGCCATGGTGCGATTTCCTGGCGGCTATATCGCCGAGATCCACTCGCTGGTCAACAGATAAAATTAAAATGGAGCAGTTTGTCTCCCGACGAGGGCTTCTATACCGTGGGCGGTTGCGGCACCGTAATAGCGATCTGTCAGGTGTCTCGGGAGAGCTGGCAGCACCTGACCGCGGAAGGACGGCCACATGACAAAGGCGATCATTATCAGATTCAGGAGCAACACCGCAGCCTGACAGATACCGTGCGCGGTGTAGCGTTTTGCGCGTGCCAGGAAGGTACCGCCGATCAAGTGAAGTCGCGCGCGCCTAGGCCACCCTCAGATTGTCGCGATATTTGCGAAACCTTCCAGGCGCTGGCGTCAGCGCATTTTAGCAAGCGGAGGCACTGATTACAGAGTGCGATAAGGGGCTCGTTTCTGTCGAACTGTAGAAGTTCGTTCAGCTGGCGCGGCTTGCCAACATTCGCGCAGCGGGCGTAAGCGGCAGCGGGCTGTTTTTCATGGCGGCTACGGCGCTGGCCGATGTCGTTAGCGCCAATCGCGGCGGTCGAATATCTCGAAGCCGCACTTGCGTTCGCGAGCAATCACCGCTTCGGCGTGGCGATCGTACAGCTCGAGTTGGTGAACATGTCAGTCAGCGGCATCCGTCTTTTCGGCGATCAGAGTCGCGCCTTTAGGCGGCGCAGCCGCGATAGCTGCATCCTCGAGCGAGCGTCTGCGCCATCGCCATAGCGCGACTAAAGGCAGCAACATGAGGTAAATGTATCCCTGTGCCTCCTCAAAACCTAATTCGCGCCCACGGAACCGCCGTAGGTCACGGGGACAGCTCGTTTTAGGGCTGATGAGTTCGAGGCGTCCGCCCTAGCACGGACCGGTTTTAATGAATTCTGCACTGGCTCTGAACTAAACGCGACGTCTTGAGTCGGCTCGCGGCCACGGCAATCGCGACCCCAAGATTGCTGCGGTGGACTTCGGATCGAAAAAGCGGCGCCACGGCGGTCATGTTGCGCTCTGCTTGATACGCCGGACACGGTGGCAGCGCGATGTGTCACTCCAATATAAAACTGAACGGAGCGCAGACTGATTCTTCCAACGTTCAGGGTCGGCGGTGGTTGGACAACGCCGCGCCTGCGCCCCACACTGACCGCCGAGATTTGCGCAATCTCGGATCGTTTGACCAGTAAGTCTCAATATGCGGGCCAGCGTCTCCCCTCGATCGCTCTCCTCGGAGTAACGGCCGAACGCCATGGCTTGATTGCGAAGAAAGGTCCGCCACGATGGTGTTGGCCTTGTGCCTACGAGCAGGTAACACGAGACGGTGGCTTGAGAGACGCTGAACCCGAGCATGAGAAGCTCGCCATGGATCCGTGGCGCACCCCAGAGAAAGTTCTCACGGGCCATCTGTGCGATCAGATGGCGGACTTCACTGGAAACCTTCGGGCGCCCTCCGCGCCAGCGACCCAGAGATCGATATCGCCAAAGCGCTGACCAGCCCTCACGACGCCAGCGCAAGACCGTCTCGGGCTGGACGATGATCAGGCTGTCGCGCCATTGGGGCCACCAGCGTGAGAACAAGATCCAAAACAGCCGATCCCAACGGCGAAAGCACGGGCGACGAGTTCGGCTGCGCTCCAGCACCGCAATTTGGTGCCGCAGCGCGATCCCTTCCAACAGCAGCGCGGTGCGAGTTCGGGGTTCGTTTCGGGCGACCGGGACCGCTCCGCTTGTCAGCATCGCCATGAAGGCAGGCTATCGCCAGGCAGTCGAAACCACCAATGAATTCGCGCGGACTAAGTTTTGAGAAGCCACAGGGCTCGACGAGGAATCTCTTGCGCTAGTCCATCGTCACGATTTCTCCTGTGGCTTGGCTGTCGAAGCAGCAATTTTTGAAAGCGAACTGTCGAGGCTCAAAATAAGGATTGGAAGGCGGCGGTAGGTTTCGAGTTGCCTTGCCAGAAGAATCTGGTTCTCCGGTGACAAGTGCGTGGTCTCAGCAGCGGCAAAATCGTCTGGAATCGCGGCCAAATCGACTATTGGAGCCGCGGAAGATTGAGCCAGGTGCTCGCGTGAATCGCCCCGCCCGAGTCTAGCAAGTTGAATTTCAAGAGCGGCGCAGCACGCCTGTTCGAACGTCGCTTGATGCTCCAATATCTTCTTGGGCTGAAGGACCGATGATCCAGCTATTCGCTCGCGAGCGATGATCTCGAAGCGGTATGCGATTCGGACAAGGATAGAGGCCGCCTCGATGGCGGCGGCTGAGTTAGTGGCGCCGCGCCGTCCCTCGAGCCGGGCTTGGTCGGCCATGTTGAGAACTTCGAGCAGGTTTGCGCTCAGGCGCCGCTCGACGGCCGTGATCCGCTCCTCAGTGATCCGTCCTTCCGCGACCTCGGTTCCAAACGCGAGCGTTGTTCGCATCAGTTTCTCAAGGCTTTCGATCACTTTGTCGCTCGCATATTCGGGCCACAAAAGCAGAAAGACGAACCCTGTCGTCAGAACGCCAAGCACGATACCCCAGAAGCGCCACAGCGGCTTGTAAACGTCGCTCGTCGGCGCGAGCCCGACGTAGCAGATCAGGAACGTGATGCCGGCCTGGATGCCCGCATAACCCAACCATTCGCTGCTCTGGGAAACGTAAGTCGAAAACATCGTCACGGCGAATATCGCGACTAGGTACGGGGGGAGCGAGTCGAAGTTCTGCGACACCAGAATCATCGCGGCGAGGGCGGCGAGCCCGCCGAAGATGCATCCTCCAAGCCGCAGAATAGTCTTCCGCACCACGGCACCGTATTGGTTTGGTTGTCCTGCGACCGCGATACTCCAAAGGATCGTTTGAAGATCCGCACGTTGCGTGGTTAGTCCGACCAGCAGCCCCAGTGTGATCGCAGCTCCGAGCTTGACACTGAATCGGAAAGCCGCCGGATCGAAGAAGGGGCGCGGCTCCAAGTCGGCTTCAACGCCGGTTGGTTCCGCAGGAGCGGAACCTGTAGGTCGCTCTCGCGAGTCCAGCAGGTTACCGATCGCTTCGAGTCCGCCGATGAATCCGAGAGAGTTGAAAAGACCGGACGGCATGACCTCATCGCTGGCCGGCAGTGTATTCGCGCTCAATTGACTCAGACGGTGAATGGCCACGCGCAAGTCGGAGACCCATTCCGCCGAGCCTTGTTCATCAGGGAGACCTGCGAGAATGTCCTGGCTCCTTTGTGCGAAAGCTTTGTCCAGAGCCCGCAGTGCAAGTTCGATTTCTTCGCGGTGATTTTCCGTGATTTCGTCTCGTACCGGTTCATCCGCCAGCACCGCGAGACGCTCCACTTCCAGGTAAGCGTGCTCGGCGGTCATAACTGCATCGATCAACGCAGCAAGACGCTGTGGCGTGGGCTTCGTTTGCTCTTTGGCGGATTTGAGGAGCGCCAGATTTCGCGCCAGCATTGACGTCACCTGCGGGGCGGCCAAAGGAGCAGCGAACGGATCAAGATAGCTCCGTCCCACGAGTTCCAGGCGAGCACGCACGCGTTCGAGGTCGGCCGCGATCGACTCGAGCAGTCGTGGTTCCGGAGGAGACGGCCAGATTAACGTATCGATGACGACCATCACGAGCGTCGCGACGAGGATTCCATCGAAGGTATAGGTCGCTCCCCAGCCAATCTGCCCGGGCTCGAAAATACCCACGTAGACCGTCGTGATAGTTCCAACGGCTACGAGGCCGAAGATCAGAAAAAGGCGCGTATTCGACAAAAAATAGGCGATTACCGCAAATACGACAAAGAGAAACGCCATTACGAGACCAGGGTAGTCCAGTAGCTTGCCGGTTATCGGCACGATCGCCGCCTGCATAACCGCGGCAAAGGCGATAGCTATAGCTCCTTCAAATAAGCCGAGTGAAATTCCAGGCTGGCCGATTCTGAATGCAAACAAAGGCCCGAACGGTCCAGCTATCTGCATGGTGGCCGCGAGGCCGGTCGTGATCGTCGCCTTAGTGGCATTCCTCGCGGCCTCGACGATACGCCTATGGCTCGGCGCCAACTCCTTCCTGAAGAATGCGATTGGCGACACAGGGCTATTCGCCTCGGATCGTTACGACGGCGGTCTGTCCCATCCGGAAGGGATGAGTGCTGTCACCTCGCTTAAGAACGATTCGGACCGGAAATCGCTGATTAAGACGCACCCAGTTCAGAGTCTCTTCGACGTTTGGCAGGCCGCCGACAGTTGCCCCGTTCTCTTGAAAGAGTCCCCATCCGATGCCCTCTACCTCACCTTGGAAGGGTTTGCCGGGGTAGCTCAGCAATGACACGTCGGCGCGCATACCTGGCCGTATCCGGTCAAGCAGGTCTTCCCTGAAATACGCGAGCACGTACCAGTTACGATCGTCCACCAGCGTCAGGACCGGTTGGCCGACGTTGGCGTATTGCCCCTCCGAGATATTCAGATTGGTTACGTAACCGTCGAAAGGCGCGCGCACTGAGCAGTAGTCAGAGTTGAGTTGGGCATCATCGATTGCTTCCTGCGCAGCCCGCAACCGCTGATTGACGTCGCCAAGCATTCCGATGGCATCTTGCGCTTTGCGGAGTTCTGAGCTCGCGCTAACAACGGCTGCTTCCGCCGCTTTAAGCTTGTTGCGCGCCTCGACCACGTCGTTCTCCGTAACAAAATCGCGCTCATGCAGGGGAATGATACGGTCCAGGTATTGTTTGGCATTCGCCGCTTGCACCTTGCGCTCGGTCAACTGAGCGGCCGCAGAATTGATTGTGTCCTGTAGGGTTTTGATTTCAATTTCCGTCAGGTTTAGTTTTGTTTTCGCCGTATCCAGCGCGAGTCTATAGGGACGAGGATCGACCACGAATAGAAGCTCGCCCTTGTTTACGTGCTGATTATCCCTGATCGGCAGCTGGACAATTTGACCGCTGACGTGAGCCGCCAGCGCAGCCGTATTGGCGTGAACGTACGCGTCGTCCGTGCGCGGGTTGGCGTAATACAGTTTGTAAATGAAATATCCTAACAACACCGCGGCAAGGACAAGAGTGCCACTTAAAGTCCGCCCCAGCCGGCGAGCCCATGGATGCTGCGAAGCGGGCGCCTTACCCGACTCTGGCCTGCGAGGACCCGTCGCACTCATCGCCAAATCACCAGCCAGCAGAGGAAGCCGATTGCTAGTGCAAGACACGAGTAGATCAACGGACGCGGAGTCATCCACTCGTCAATCCCTGTCGCCACGAAGACCGGTCTCAAAAACAGTGAACCCAAAATTCCCGCAAACAGGCACAGCATCCACACCGGAAAATTCGCCCCGGCAACACTAATCACAGGGTTGCACCCGAAGATGAAGAGAGCAGGGCCAAATCGGGCTAGATGTCCAAATCGCAAGTTCGTAGCTTCCGCTTTCGATCGCCCACCGCGTTATTTGCCAAGGTGCGCGAGAGCATTGGTTAATGGTGCGCTAGAAATCTGGAGTAGCCCCTGGAACGGCCGATCCAGTTCCAAGATTAGGAAAATAGCCCCCGCCACTGACAGCGCGCAGGCGAGCAGGACTCCTATCACGGTTGAGTTTGTAGGTGCGAACAAGCCGAAGCTTGCGAAAATCAGCGCGAGCCAGAAAACCAGCACAACCAGAAAGGGCATCTGGACCGAACCTCCTGTCTGCTCCAATAGGAGCGAGCGCTTTCGTCCGAGTTCCATGCTGATCTGCAAAGTTTGGGCGTAGAGCGCATGCTGGAAGTCGCTGCGGGGTTCAAGTTGTTGTATCTGTTTGTAGAAAGTGTCGGCACCAGCACCAAGCGCCCGGTCAAGGCTCTCGGTTCGATAAGCGTCCGCCGACCAAGTCTGATTGAGCACGTTGGCGACTGTTACGGGGATCAAACTACGGATTTCCTTTGTCTCAGGTCCGTAGCGGGCCAGCGTGCGGTCGAGCAGAATAAAATCGGCAGACATCTCCGTGACTTCGGTGCTCTGCATATCATGAGAACTTTTCGCCGATGCGATCAGAAGGGCGAGAACGAGGGCCGCCATCGTCCCTATCAGGCCCATCCCCAGCTTTACCACATCCTTGGAGTTCTCGCTCAGATGATGCTCGGGCAGCATCTGGCGCAAGGCCATCCCGAGCAGCGCGCCGGCGAAGACGCACCCGAATACAACCCAACTGATTGTCATCGGACTCACGGTTCATCCTCTCCAATAAGGTAGGTCAACGGTCAACAAGGTTCTCGGGTTTTTTGTCCGCCTAGGTTTATCTCGCTGAGGTCTAATGTGATGGTGCATTCGATGCCGACTCAGCGCCCACGGCATGCACAAGGGCGGACGATGACACCAGAAGGTCTGCCTCGCTCTGCACGAGCGTGTACCGTGCCCCCATTAGATCGCGTTCTGCACCGATCAAGTCGGTGATTGTCGCCAGCCCGCGGTGATGGCTTTCAAGGTTGGAGTCGTACGACTCTTCCGATGCCGCTAGCAGCGCCTCGGAGGCATCGTATTTCTTTTTGGCGGAGAGGAAATCATAGTAGGCCCTCCACACGGTGGCAACGACATCAAGCTCGAGCGATTTTAGTTGCGAGCGAGCTGCGTTCCGCTCGGCCGTCGCTCTGTGCACTCCGTAGTAGCGGTCGAATCCGGTAAAGAGATTCCATCGGAGCGTAAGCAGCGCTCCGTAAAACGGTTGGTTCAAATTCTGGGTGTGACCGTCATTTACGGTGTAGCTCCAGATTATCTGACCATAGTTTCCACTTACTGCAACTTCGGGATAGAACTCCGACTCGGCCCTTGCAATGGCGGCATCGCCCGCGCGGACAGCAGCAATTTGTGCTGCGACATCTGGTCTCTTCTCGATCGCATCGGCTATGAGTTTTTCGATATCGTCGCCAAGACCTACTGGAACGTTCTGGTGGTCAACGCTCTGAACACTGATGGACACGTCCGGAGCGACACCAATTGCCTGATAGAGGACCGACTCGGCATCATGAACCATAGATTTAGCGTTCTCAAGATCATAAACGGCCTGTGCCTCGACTTGCCTGGCCAGCAGGATTTGCGGCTTAGTCGCAAGACCCATCTGATGCCGCTCCTGAACCGCGCCCAAACTCGTACGCGCCAGCTTGAGGTTGGACTCAGCTGCGCTCACGCTCGCTTTAGCGGCGGACAGGACGTAGTAGGCCTTTTCGACGTTGAAAACGACGTCCTGGATCGCGCGGTTGAAGGCGAAGTTTGCGGCGATCAACTGCTCGCGGGCGCCGTGTTCTGCGGCGCGAGTCCTTCCGAAGTCGAGCAGATCGTAGCTGACTTTGAATTGCGGCAGGAATGCTTCGTTGCGGATAACCAGCGTCTGACCGGGAAACTGAATCGGCAGTTTCAGATATCCGGTATCGGCGTCAACCTCGGCTTTCGGGTAGTTGGGGGCCTGGGATTGACCAAGTTGGGCATAGGCGGCTTGAGCCCCATACCAGGCACGCCGCGTTTGTGGATTTGTTCTAAGAGCAAGGTCAACAAGTGCGGGTAGATCATATTCTGAGTTCAGTTGAGGGAGTTGCTGGCTCTCGTCAATGGTCCGGAGTTCCGCGAGCTTTGGTGCGGCTTCGTTGGCGACCCTGACGGACTGGGGCGGGGTCCAAACGCGGGCAGAATCTCCGGATGGCGCAACCTCTGGATCGGGATTGAGACGGAGTGACCCGCAGCTCCCTACAAAAGCCAGAATTGCGAGCGGCAAGAGCACGAAAGATAAGGACCGCACGAATTCCCGCGTTGCAGCCCGCGGAACGTGGTAACCAGCTTTGGTCACAGAGTTGCGGGACTGGCGGGGACGGGCCGAGCTCGAGGGATTCCCGGACACTGTCACGCCGCCGGTCTGCTTCGCCTTCATGCCTTTCCCTTCGACTCCTTTCCCCTGAGAAGTCGACATAGCTCCCTCCTGTCTCTTGGGCGGATCATCATTGATAATGAGCCTGCCCTGACTTGGTTGCCTTGAATTCTGAAGTTACTCGCGAGCGGTCGGCGAAAGATGGCTTTAGTCCGAGACTAAGCTTTTCGATCGCGGGATCAGCGGCTGAGTCCTCGACCACTAACACGGCGTATCTAGAAGTCAGCTTTGTACCACTGCGAAGCTCGAAACCGCCGTCGTGCAAAACGGTCAGCGCCTTCAAAAAGTCAGCCGCCAAAACGTCGTGACCAGTCGGCGGAGGATCCACGATTATTCGTGCCATAGGAACAACTTCTCCTAAGGGTCCGAGTTTGTTGATTATCGATCTTGGCAAACTATGTCTATCGCGCCGGTTTTTCGAACCGAGCGTCGCGTTTTACAGACTACAAATGCGGCGCCGGAATTTCGCTGGCGACTCGGCGATGAATGTCAGCCTGACGCGCGGACTGGCGCGACAGGCTTTGCGGCGCGAGCATCTGAAACATGATTAGCGCGGCGGGCACGAGATAGAACATCGAACCGGGCACCCACATGATAGCGCCCGCGACAATCTGGTCGCCAAGCGGTGTGAATCCCGCGACGTGCGGAGCAGTCGCATAGAAAGGATAAATTAATCGATCGGAGAACATGAACAGCGCGGCCAAGATGGTATTCTGCCCGTCCGCGAGCAGGAGATACGGAATCATCGCCCATCGCGGCCATCGCGCGGCGCTCGGCCATGGCTGGATGACTGGGTACCAGAACATCAGCGCGGTTGCGAAGAAGCATACGTGCTCGACCACGTGCCATCCGTCGGAGCGCAGCGCGAGCTGAAACGTGGCAGGCAGATGCCAACCCCAGGTCGCGGCAACGAACGCGATCCAGCATACCAGCGGCTGCGTCAGCCATGCGAAGAGTCGCCGCACAGCACTCGACCGCAGAATCGGTCCGACGACCGCCTTGGCAACTCGCGGAGGGAGGCCGCGCACGATCGCAATCGCCGGTGCGCCCGCGAGCAGGAGCGACGGCGCAACAATCATCAGCACGAGATGCTGCGTCATGTGAATTTGCAGCAGCAGATCGTCGAGCTCTTCGAGTGGCGATGCGATCGCTATGAAGAGTGTCGCGATCCCGGCCATGAACGTCGCGAGTCGCCAGACTGGGAAGCGTGGCGGCATCTGACGATGCAGGCGATGGAACCCGCGCGCGTAAATCGCGGCGGTGAGGAACAGCATCGCGATCGTGGCAACTGGCGGCGTCCACGAATCGAAGGCGGTTTGTAATACGGAATTCACTGCGAAGAACGCTCGCGATTCAGTTACTCGATGCGGGAACGGCGGGCCGTGCCGAATCGCGCGCGGGCGGTTCGCCGCGCGGATGCATCGTGGCTAGAAAAGCCACGAGCGCGTTGACCTCCGCGGGCGTAAGGTTCTTGCCGTAGGCCGGCATGTTGCCGCCACCCTGAATGATTTGCCGAACGATCTGGTCGCGCGTGAGCCGTGTGGCGGTGTCGTCGAGCGCAGGACCGCGCATCCCGCCCTGGCTGCCGAGCGAGTGGCAATTGCGGCACTGCTTGCTCTGCACGAGCAGCGCGCCTTGCAGTTCCAGCGGCGAATGGCCCTTAACGTAATCGATAGGCGTCGGTGCGGCGCTCCACGCGTCCATCACGGGCGACCATGGCGAGAACGTCCCAAGCCAGGTGAGAGTTCCGATGATCGTGACGGCGAGAATAACGATCACGACCGAGAAAGGACGCCGACGCCAACTTTTCTCGCCGGTTCCCGAGATGAAAGGGAGCGCGAAGAGGAGCCCGATGACGGCGACTGGACCAGTGAGCATCAAGAACGTTTCGGTCCACGGCGGCAACAATGCGAACAGCGAGAATAGCCACAGGAAGAAGAAGTCGGGGCGCGGAACGGTTTGGATGATCGTCGGATCGGGCTGGCCGTTGGGACCGATCGGGCCGGCTACAGCGGCGACCACGAGCAGGCTCAAGGTAATCAGTCCGGCAAACACGAGATCCTTTTGCGCCGCGAATGGAAAGAACGGCTCGCCGTCGGCGTGTACTAACTCCTGGTACTGCTGGAGATAGGTATCACGTCTGACTATTCGACCGGGCATCGGCCATTCGTTGATCCCGAGCCTCAGCACCAGATAGAGATGCAGGCCGACGAAGGCGATCAGCAGACCCGGAATCACGAACACGTGCAGCGCGAAGAAGCGCGACAGAGTCTCGCCGGCGATGATAGGTCCGCCGAGAATAAGGTGAACGATCTTGAAGCCGATGATCGGAGCGCGGCCGGCAATCGACGCGCCGATACCAAGACCCCAGTATGCGTTCTGATCGAAGCGAAGCACCTGACCGGTGAACGCCATGCCGAGCGTGCACAAAAGCAGTACGCAACCCGCGACCCAGGTGAGTTCGCGCGGATACTTGTAGGCGCCGAACAGAAAGACCTGGATCATGTGCACGAAGATCAGGGCGACCATGAAGTTGGAGCCCCAGCCGTGCAGAGCGCGCAGATACCATCCGAGCGGTTGTTGGTAGTTCAAATAAATCAGGCTGTTCCAGGCGCGATCGGCGGCCGGCGTATAGACAGTCGCGAGACAGATGCCAGTGACTACTTGCAAGATAAAGACGACGAGCGTGGCGCTGCCGAATACGTACCACCAACTCGCGGCGCTACGCGGCACGGGATGCTCGGCGACGTCGGCGATCGTCTGGCCGAGTTGCAGACGAGCGTCGAGCCATCGGCCGACCGACTTGAGCGCTTCGATCATACTTGCGGCTCGCCCAGGGTCGGCAATTCACCGGCGCGGACCCAAAGCTGTCCAGCCTCGACCTTGTATTTGTATTGATAAAGCGGGCGCGGCGGAGGTCCCGAAGCGTGCCTGCCATCGGAGTAGAATACGCCGCCGTGGCATGGGCACATGAACAGTTCCGATTCGGCGAACCATCGCACCGGGCATCCAAGATGGGTGCAGTTGATCGCGAAGACCTGAAATTCGTCGCCTGCGAGGCGCCGCACCCAGCACGGGATCTTGGCCGTCTCGCCGTCCCATGCCTTCTTGAACGGGTTTACATACTCGGCCAATCGCGTCTGATGTTCTGGATAGTCAGTCAGCGGCCCGAGCGGTATCCAGTCGAGCCAGGTGAAGCGCCTGGCGGGCGATAGTACATAGCCGAGAATTGGTATTGCGAAAAGCGCGACAGCTATCGCATTGATGGCGATACCGAG
>Ga0074044_10004776_pt1 | contig 11154 bp, 10 predicted proteins | sample BogForMeECP23OM1_FD_94443 | JGI IMG/M metagenome (GOLD analysis project Ga0074044, IMG submission 94443) | Bog forest soil microbial communities from Calvert Island, British Columbia, Canada - Bog Forest MetaG ECP23OM1 | ecosystem: Environmental > Terrestrial > Soil > Wetlands ...
AGCTCAAGGACCGCATCATGGCTGCTATGGACGAATTCAATCGCGATCCGGTCGTTCACACCTGGTCCTATAAGCTCGACCATGCAGCTTGATAGGATTCGAATTTCAAGATCGATGAACTAGACCGTTGAACAGGTCCTCTAGCCGCCGATCGATAATCGCCGCCGGTTCCCCGTACAGAGGCGGATTGATAGGCGGGGACGTGGGAGGCAAGAGCCCTTTTTCGTCGGCCTCAATAGCCAACGTGGCGGCGTCGACTATCGTTCGCCACATGGCGCACTGCCGCAGATATAGCCTGTGCAGGGTGTGGACGGCGCTCGCTCGCTGACCATCGTTTTCGCCGTCCGGAAACCGTGCGCGACGAAAGAGCTCTTCGCGCCTGATTTGCTGACGCGGGCGGAGTGCGGGACCGTTGCTCATGCCCCGCGCCGGGTCGTGAACGGCCGGACTTCGCCGGGTTTGGACCTATCGAGAGCCGCTCCGATCGTTGCGCCGATCGTCTCGACAGCGCGGTGCATGGGATCCGCGTCCAGATGGGCGTAACGCGCCGTGGTGGCCGGCTGAGAATGGCCAAGCAGCTTGCCGATGATCGGCAAGCCGAGCGACGCGCCCGCACCCACGCTCGCGAACGAATGGCGAAGATCATGCAGCCGGACGCCTGCTAGAGCGGCGGCCTTGGTGATCGCCGCCCAAGGCTTCTTGAGGTCGGCCCGCGGCGCTCCGTCCTTCGCGCCCGCGATGATGTAGGGATTGCCGGCGATGCGCGGCAGTCCGGCCATCACGCCAAGAGCGGGGGCGGAAAGGTAAATCGGCTTCTTGCCGGTCTTGCTGTCGGGCAGAAAAATGACGCCGCGCTCGAAATCGACCTCACCCCACTTGGCGTGCAGGATTTCGCGAAGGCGGGCTCCGGTCAGGATCAGCAGCCGGATTGCGGCGACCGCGAAGGGGTCGAGCTTCGTCCGGCGCTTGCTTGGGTCGGCGGCGTGCTTTGCGCCCGGCTTCGTTTCGTCGACGGCGTAGGGCAGGCCCACGGTCTCCGCGTCGCGCAGCGCGTCGCCGAGCCGAGACAATTCCTCGCTTGTCAGGAACCGTTCGCGCCCCTTCTCTGGGAATTTCTCGACGCCGCGCGCGGGATTGTACCCCTCGGCGGCATATCCGGACTTGCCGGCCCATGAATACAGCGCGCTGATGATGGCGAGCGTCCTGTTCGCCTGCACTGGCCTGTCGCTCATCGAGGAATGGAGCCGGGCGGCGGCCTGTTGCGTCACGGCGTCCAACTTCATGGAGCCGAGCACGGGCTTCACGATGCGCTCGAGCGCGTCCCGCATCCAAGCAGCGGTCGACGCTTTGCGTTTGGCCTCGGCGTGGTCAGTAAGGAATATCTCAATCACGTCTGAGAGCGACAGGGAACGGCGCTGGCGCGTCTTTTCGGCCGCTGGGTCCTCCGCCCCATGCGCAACCGAGCCGAGCACCTTCCTAGCGGCCGCGCGAGCCTCGTCGGGGGTCATCTTTCCCACGGGGCCGATCGTTACCCGTTTCGTCGGCGCGCCTCGCCCTCGCGCTGCCTTGTACTCGACGGCGTAGGACATGCCGCCCGTTTTTCGGACCCGCAGGACGAAGCCAAGGGCGTCGGTGTCGAACACGGTGCCATCCACGGGCTCGGCTCTGAACGAGTCGACGAGGCGCTTTGTGATCTTCGCTTTCATGGCTGGGGCGCTCGCGCTTTGTGATCTTCGCTTTCATGGCTGGGGCGCTCCCGGGGCGCTCCCATAAATCAAACTTAAGGGGCGCTTCGGAGTACACAATAGGTCTGGTCCTGAGCTAAGGCAAGGTTAAATCGAACGAAATCAGGCTTAATAATACTAGAGAATACCACGGCCGTAAGATTGTGGATCTAGAGGTCCCCCGTTCGGACCATCGGCAAATGCCTCAAACTCGGGGCGCCCGTGCGCTCGCTCGCCGGTTCGGACCGCCGTCGCTTCTGGGTTGAAGCGCGGCGAGCGCTTCTCGAGCAGCGCGCACCCCGCTGTCATGCGCCCCATGCGCCGTGGAGAAGTCCGGACCGTTCGTGGCTTCTCCGGCGAAGAACAATCGATCTTCGAACGGGCAGGCGAGTCGCTGTCGCGCCGCGGCGCGGCCGGGGAGGGCATAGCTGTACGCTCCGCGGATGGCGGTCGTGCGGCTCCAGCAAGAGGCGACGAGCGGCCGCAGGTTGCCTCGAACCTCGGTGCCGAACAGGGCGGCGAGCTGCTCGATGGCGTAATCAAAGCCAGCCGCCGGACCGCTCTCCTCGATCATGCGCGCCCCTTCGCCGCCGAAGAAGCACTCGATCACCATCCGGCCGAACGGCCGGATGGTGTAGGCGGCCGTGCGCGCGTCCCGCGGATTTCCGAGCACCTGGGTTTCTGGCGCGAAGGGGCTCTGCCCGACCACCTCCAAAAACAGCTTCTCGTCGCGGCCGAGGGGTAGGGAGCTTGCCGCTTCCCGCCAGGCGTTGAGGGCGTTCGGCAATTTGATCGCTCCATCGGCGAGAACGGTAGTGGAAACCGTCAAGATCGCGGTCCGTGCGTGAACGGCTCCGCCCGGCGTCTTGACCGCGAGGCCTTGCGGTTCGAGCTCGATTTCCTCGACCGGCGCAGAGAGGCGCAGGACGGTCCGAGGCGGAAGGCTGGCGACGATCAAGTCGCCGTACCCGTGCGGCGCGCGCCAGTTGGACCCTGTCGCAGCGGCGTCATAGGCGAGGTAGTCGGCCACGGAGATGCGTTCCAGCGGGGCGCCGCTGATGAAACCGCTGATCGCCTGGATATAGCCGTTCCATTCGCCGCCTGGCGGAAGCGCATCGGCGGCGCAGTCGCTTGGCGTCGGCGCGACAGACAGCCGCTCTAGCCAGGCGTTGAATGCCCCTCTCGCGGCCGTCTGCTCAGCCTGCGAGAAGTGGAGGTTGCGGTGCTGGGTCCCCCAGGCGGGCGGCTGCCGATCGACAACCAACCCGGCCTCTTCAGCGACGCGCGTCCAGGAATTGCGATCGCCCGAGTGCAGCCAACCGCAGCCGAGATCGAGCCGGTTCCCCGCAATCTCAGACGTCCATGCGCGTCCGCCGACGCGGGAGCTCGCCTCCAGCAAAAGCGTCGAACGTCCGCTTGCCGCCAGTGCGCGCGCAGCGCCGATCCCGGCGGCGCCGCCGCCAATGATCACGACGTCGAAGTCCGTGCTCATGGGGCTTTCATCCCCTCGGGCAGTCCAGGCCGATCGTCGGCGCCTCCGATCCATTCCTTCCGAGTCGCTGCGCTTGCATGATCGAATTCCCGTTTCAAGGTCGCGACCTCGTGCAGGCAAACTGATGAACCGATCGACCCGTTCCTCGTCGCGATGGGCGGGAATTCAAGGGGCGGGCGGCGCCCTCGATTAGACGCCAGGCGGCGCAGGCGCGATTTCCTCTGACGACGATCGGACGCGCTGCCAATCAGGCTGCCGGCGTCTTGTGGTCGTACAGGCAAAGGTCGTTGAGGATGCACGAGGGGCAGAGCGGCGTTCGCGCCTTGCAGACGTAGCGCCCGTGCAGAATGAGCCAGTGATGCGCGTGACGCAGGAACCGCTCGGGGATGACGTGCATGAGTTCGTCCTCGACCTCGCGCGGCGTCTTTCCCGGAGCGATGCCGAGCCGGTTGGCCACTCGAAACACATGCGTGTCCACGGCGACGGTCGGCTCGCCGAACGCGTTGTTCAAGACGACGTTCGCCGTCTTTCGACCGACGCCGGGCAGCGACTCGAGCGCGGCGCGGTCCTTCGGCGTCTGCCCTCCGTACTCATCCCGGATCGTCCGCGACAGCGCGATGACGTGCCGCGCCTTGGCGCGATAGAGGCCGATCGTCCTGATCCGCTCGGCGAGCCCCTCTTCGCCGAGCGCGATCATCTTTTTCGGCGTGTCGGCGACCGCAAAAAGCGCTTTCGTCGCCTTGTTGACTCCGGCGTCGGTCGCCTGCGCCGACAGCACCACCGCCACCAGAAGCGTGTACGGGTTGACGTATTCGAGCTCTCCGCGCGGCTCCGGGTTGGCCGCCGCCAGTCGCTCGAAGACGGCTTCCGCCAGCGCCGCCCTCTTCTTTCGGGAAATGTTTCCTCTCATGACGTACTTATTAGACGCCGGCCTTCGGCCGGCCAAGCGCGCGTCAGACGCGGCGCTTGCTTTGCGGCGTCGCGGCAAGCAAAATCCGGACGGTCGGGGCTTATTTCGGTTCAGCCGATGGTTCGGCGCCGTATAGGGAGGAAAGAGCTATGAATCGATTCACACACATGCTGACGTTGGCGGGCGCGCTTTGCGCGCTGCTGGCGGCAGACGCAGCGCTAGCGGCGCCGAACAAGGTCGTCATCGGCGACATCGACGATATGTCGGGGCCGTACGCCGACATCCTGGGCGCGGGAGGCGTCGAGGCGATCAAGATGGCCATCGCCGATTTCGGCGGCACGGTCCTGGGCCAGCCGATCGAGATTCTCACGGCCGATCACCAGAATAAGCCCGACATCGGCGTGCAGAAGTTCCGCGAGTGGGCCGATACGGCCGGGCTGACGATGCAACTCGGCGGGTCCAACACCGGCGTCAGCCTCGCCCTCTCCTCGGCCGACAAGGAAAAACACATCCCGTTCTTCGCGATCGGGGCCGCCGGCGCCTCGCTGACCGGCAAAGACTGCACGCCCTACACGATCCATTACGGATACGACACGACGGCGCTCGCCAACGGCACGGCCAAGACGATCCTCGAACAGGGCGGCAAGAGCTGGTTCTTCCTCACCGCGGATTACGCCTTCGGCACGCAACTCGAGAGCGGAGCCGCCAGCGTCGTGAAGTCCGGCGGCGGAAGCGTCGTCGGCGACGTGCGCGTGCCGCTCGGCACATCCGATTTCGCTTCCTATCTCTTGCAGGCGCAGGGTTCCGGCGCGCAGGTGCTCGGCCTCGCCAACGCCGGCACCGACACGTCCAATTCCTTGAAGGCGGCCGCCGAATTTGGTCTCACCAAGACGATGCGGCCGGCGGCCTTGCTCGTGTTCCTGACGGACGTCCACGCCATGGGCCTCGACATCGCACAGGGCCTCGTGCTCACCACCGCCTGGTACTGGGATCTCGACGATCGGACGCGCGATTTCTCCAAGCGCTTCTACGACAAGGTCAAGAAGGAGCCGACGTTCCCGCAGGCGGCGTTCTATTCCGCGACGCTGACCTATCTCAAGGCCGTCAAGGCCGCCGGGACCACCGACGCCGACAAGGTGATGGACGAACTGCACAAGATGAAGATCAGCGACGCCTTCGTCCAGAACGCCACGATCCGCGCCGACGGGCTGCTGGAGCACGATATGTACATCGTGGAAGTGAAGAAGCCGTCGGAATCGAAAGGCTCGTGGGACTATTACAAAGTCCTGAAAACGATGAGCGGCGCAGACGCGTTCGGCAAGCTTGCGGACTCGGCCTGCCCGCTGGTCAAGAAATAGCGCTGTCGCGCCAGGCGCGGCGGCAGCGCCGCCGCCGTGGCCTCGCGGGCTTCCTTTGCGCCGTTCCGTCAGTCCAGCGCCACCCGGTAGGTCGCCTCGGTCTTGGCCGCAATGTCGTGGGGTGTGACGCCGGGGGCCAATTCGACCAGCGCCATGCCGCGATAACCGTGTTTGTCGATAGTGAAGACGCCGAGGTCGGTGATGACGAGGTCGACGACCTTCGCGCCAGTCAGCGGCAGCGTGCAGTGATGGAGGAGCTTCGGCCCGTCCTTGGCCGCATGCTCCATCACGACGACGATACGCTTGACGCCGGCGACCAGGTCCATCGCGCCGCCCATGCCCTTGACCATCTTGCCGGGGATCATCCAGTTGGCGAGGTCGCCGTTCTCGGAGACCTGCATGGCCCCCAGGATGGCGAGGTCGATGTGGCCGCCGCGAATCATGGCGAAGGAATCGGCGCTGGAAAAGAAGCTCGTCGTCGGCAGCTGGGTGACAGTCTGCTTGCCGGCGTTGATCAGGTCCGGGTCCTCCTCGCCCTCATAAGGGAACGGACCCATGCCGAGCATGCCGTTCTCGCTCTGCAGCTGCACGTGGATGCCCTTGGGGATGTAGTTCGACACCAGCGTCGGAATGCCGATGCCGAGATTGACGTAGAAGCCGTCCTTGAGCTCCCTGGCGGCGCGGGCCGCCATTTGATCGCGGGTCCAGGGCATCATGCCTCTCCTTGAAACGAGGTTGCCTCGCGCTTTCGCGTCGTGCGCTGCTCGACATGCTTCACGGCGTTGGGGACATGGACGATGCGGTGGACAAAGATCCCGGGAGTGACGATGTGGTCGGCCTCGATATCGCCCGGCTGGACCAGGTGCTCGACCTCGGCGATCGTCAGCTTGCCCGCGGTCGCCATCATCGGATTGAAGTTGCGCGCGGTTTTCCGGTAGACGAGGTTGCCCTCCGTGTCGCCCATCCATGCGTGGACGAGCGAAATGTCGGCGACGAGGCCGGTCTCCATCAGAAACGCCTCGTTGTTGAAGTCCCTGATCTCCTTGCCCCCCGCCACGATCGTGCCGACGCCGGTGCGGGTGAAGAAGGCGGGGATGCCGGCGCCGCCCGCGCGAATGCGCTCCGCCAGCGTGCCCTGGGGGTTGAACTCGAGCTCGAGCTTGCCCGACAGATAGAGGTCGGCGAAAATCTTGTTTTCGCCGACGTAGCTCGAAATCATCTTCCTGATCTGTCCGGTCTCGAGCAGGACGCCGAGCCCGACGCCGTCGACGCCGGCGTTGTTGGAGACGACGGTAAGGTCCTTCACGCCTGTCTTGCGCAGCGCCTCGATCAGCGTCTCGGGGATGCCGCAGAGCCCGAAGCCGCCGGCCATGACCATCATGCCATCCCTCACGGCGCCGGCGAGCGCCTCGTCCGCATTGGCGTAGACTTTTTTCATCGGCGGCCTTCCCTTGAAAAGCGTGGCCTAACTAGCCTTGGCGCGGGCGTCCCGCAAGTCCGGGTTCATCAGTCCGGCGCCGGAAGGAGCGCGCCTCGCTCGCGGGATGGCCCTCACTGCGGGCTTGGGCCCTACCGCATTCACACATCTCGAGTCGCCGGCGATTCTTCCTGATACTCCCTGGTAACAGGGAGAATCGGGGAGAAACGGCGGTCTCCGAACCGGTTTCTTCAGGAGAGTACGCTTGAATAACAATAAGTTGGGCAAAGGTTTGAAGGTTTGGCGGCGCACGCGAACGGGGCCATAACAGGAAGTTTAGTCCCCGTAACAGGAGCTCGCCGACGTCGGATGGGGCCTCAGGCGGCGCGTTCGAAGTCGCGATTCGAGGCGGGGACTTTTGGCGAAGAGCGTAATGATTCGTGTATGTTGGAGTTCTTTGCTGTGACAAAGGTTCACGAAGAAGGACACGAAGGTCCAGTCAGAGCAGGACGAAGGCGCCGGTCAAGGGCGTTCAAATTTCCCGCCTCCTCGGCCAGCCTTCGCAACGAGCTGTCGTCCTGGTCTAAGCTCTCCGCGCAACTCCATGAAAATGGCCGCGAATTCAGCGTGTGTGAATTCCATAGGCTTGGACCCGGGGGGAAATCGGCATGGGAAAGCGCCTTCGTCAGGCGCGCGACCTGCAGAGAGGCGAAGCGCTCGGGCGGGTGGAGCGGCCGTTCGGGCGAGCGCCCTGTCGACTTCGCGCCGGACCGTGGCGAGGCTGACCCTCAGCGCGTTCGCGATCTGCCGGTGGGAATAGCCGGAGGCGACGAGGTCCGGACAGGCCTCCTGGCGCCGGATGCGCTTCGCCCGGCGCGCCTTCGCCCAGACCCTCCAACGAGAGGTCGCCGCTTGGCAGGACTATAGCGGGTTTTGAACCTGTTCCGAATTGCACGTATAGCAAGAAGTCGAAAGCCTGACTTCAGCGCTCCAACCAGTGGAATGTGCTCCGATCCCTTTCCTTGGATCGTCGAAACGACCGAGATCATCGCGATGCTGAGCCGCCGCCGATCGGCGACCTCAGACCGAAGTCGCTCGCGCCAGGCAGCGGAAATGTCGGGCTATCCGCACGCTAGGAAATTACGCCAGTTCAGGGTGACCTCCTGGTGGACCTGAGGGGATTCGAACTGCGAACCTCTCAGCGATGTGTTTGTGAATGTCTGGCATTGTCAAGGAGTTCGAGGTCCCAGATGCCGTTTCGGAGACCTCGGAGGGCAAAACTCGCAAATGCCGCTAACCGCACTTCAATCGACCTGGTCGAAACGCGAGCCCGCGACGGTCCGGAAACGGGTGGACTCCTGCCCTTCAAAGGTCGGCCGGGAAGGGCTGGACTCCGCCCATTTCACCCGTTCCACGATCGTGTGGCCGAGGGCGGGAGTCGACCCTTTGCGACCTCGGGCGATGTCCGCTTTTCCGCCGCTGTCGGGGGCTGAGCGGACATCTGTCAGGCTAGCCGCTTAATGAGTACACGGCCTAACATCTCCGAGATAATGTCCAATTGTTTGATGGTCGCTCTCGGCCTTCTCAGATGGTCCAGATTCATAGATAACAGCACCAGCTTCTGGCGATGAGGATTGGGTCGATGCTTGTCCAACCTTCCTACTATGAAATGGTTGCTGTCGCGCTCAAGGAGATAAAAACCGGAAGTGAATCGCGTCGCCGGGATTGTCACTCCTGCGTTTCTCGAAGAACTTCTTACAACAGTGCTACGTAACCATCTCCACCAAGATATTGAACTTCTCAATAGTATTTTAAAACCTGGCGGGGCGCTTGGTGATTTTGGGGTCAAGATCAATATGGCATTCCTAGTTGGGATTATAAGCGATAGAGCGAGGAAAGATTTGAACCGCATACGCAAGTTCAGAAATGCGTTTGCTCACGACGCTGCACTTAATACTTTTGACAAATCACCAGTAAGGGACTGGGCAATGGACCTGACGATTCCGAACTGGTACAAATTCGAGGGGAAGAGTAAACCTTCTGACAACACCGAGCCAAAGACAATTCGCGTTCCCTCAGATAAAGAGATAGCTAAGTTGTCAACTCCTCGTGGGCGCTTTAACGTGTCGTGCAAATGCTTCTTCACTGCGCTTGCGTTTACCGAACCGCGCACCCCGGTAAACCCACAGTTTTAACGTTGTTGGGGCGCCAGCTCTCCGGACTGTGCTGTAAGCTTCCGTCGATGTTGGCCGGCAATCGCCCTTCTTGGCAAAACCGTCCCGCCGTTCAACAATCGCATTTTGAACCTGCGGCGTCCACCCTTCGCTACGGTTTGCTGGCGCTCTGATGAATGCGTGCTTCGGGCGGTGAAGGCTATTTCGCGCTCGCAATGGAATAACGGCTGTGGCGCAGACACCGGTCCTTCCCGAGGCGACCCCTGTAGGCGCGCTCTCCGCCCGTAGGCGAAGTTCGTGTCCGCCTGCCGATCGGCTGTCCTTGACGCACCGGGACGCCGCCGCAAACCTCCGCCTGATTGACTGCAGGCCGATACCCATTCCAGCGTCTAGAGAAGAGCCCCAACGGCGTTTCCAAGGAAGAGTTCCCCATCCCGGACGTAGCGCGAGAGCATGGCGTCGGATGCGTGCCCGGTCTGCTGCCTGATCTTGAAGGTCGACACGCCCGCACGGGTCGCGCTCGTCGCGAAGCCGGCCCGCAGGCTATGGCCGGAATACCCGGCAGGGTCGAACCCCGCCGCAGACATCCGCTCCCGGACAATCATGGACACCGCTTCGGCAGAAAGTCGATCGGCCAAGACCCGCCTGTGTCGATCGACAGGTCGGAAAACGGGACCCTCGTCGATCCGCGCGGCGCTGAGCCAGTCTTCCAGCGCCCTGACGGGGCAGTGAATGGTTCGGCCCAACGGGACGCCGATCTTCCGGCCGACGCCGTCCTGGTCAGTCTTCGACCGCCGGATGGTCAGTATGATCCCCTCCCGAACCCGCTCGATGTCTTTGAGGTCGACCGCAGCGAGCTCGGAACGCCGGAGGCCGCCTGCGAACCCGACCAGCAACAGCGCCCGATCTCGGAGGTCCTTGATCCGGTCGCCCATCGCCCCGAGGACGACGAAAAGGTCCTCACGAAGAAGCGGCCTGGCCTGACGTTGAGCCGCCCCGTGAGCACGGCGAATACCGCGCATGGTCCCCCGGACCAAAAGACTGGCCGCCGGGTTTGGGAGGCCCCTGGCCCCGTGCGCGATCGAGATCGCGGCAAGACGCCGCGTCAGAGTGGAGACCTTTAGGGTGGTGGCGTGATCGGCGAGGTAGGCGGCCAACATGTCGTCGGTCGCCGGGATGGTTCCGCCTCGATCGCGAACCCTACGAAATCGTCCTCCGGCGCTGTAACATCCATGCCGACAAGGCACATGCGCTCACCCCGCCACAGCTTCACGGTAAGGCTTCCGGACGTCTCCGAATTGGAAAAGGTCATCGCGATCCTCCCATTCTGGGCATTGCTTGTTAAAGAGACATCCCTTCGATTTCCGGCGTTCTCAACGTCCAGCGTCTCGATAAACCAGTGACCGGAAGGAGGCTTGTGACGCACTTCCCGTCAATAGATCAGAAGGGCTCAGTTGTTTTCCCGATCGTCGGAAGCACGCCTGCCGCGTAGTCGGCCGCCAGCACCAAATTGAACACTTCGTGGTCCCATGGATTGGGGTAGCTACCGGCGGCTGCCCCCAGACTGCGCATCAGACTCGGGATATTGCCGTGATGCCAGCAAACAAGAATTGTCTTTCTGGTGAAGTTGGGGCTGGACAGGAGGGCCTTCGCTAGCTAGCCAGGGCGCGACGGCACAGACGACCGCCCTAGGTTGACTAATCTGCGGATCTAACTCGAGCCATTCTTATCAATGGTGGTCGCACTGCGTGGCGCGTCTCCGGCCGTCGTAAAGCTTGGCGAAAGAGCGGCTTGTGTGAAGGGTGAACAGCCCATGAGTGGCGAAGATCGACGAACTGAATGAACACAATGATAAATATCGAACCTTTGGCGTGGAAGGTGCGGGATAAGGGTTTTTGCCGGCCAGACTATAGCAAGGAATTTTTGGAATTTCACTGGGCTGACTTCTTTAGGAAGCGCATACCCGCCAAAGACGTTCAGAATCTAAGCTGAGACAAGGACGACGAGGGTGAGAAGGAGTTGATATAGCGAGCGATAGCTTTCGCCCACTCCTCCGACGCGGAGGACCTCATCGGGTAC
>Ga0074044_10004777_pt1 | contig 11152 bp, 12 predicted proteins | sample BogForMeECP23OM1_FD_94443 | JGI IMG/M metagenome (GOLD analysis project Ga0074044, IMG submission 94443) | Bog forest soil microbial communities from Calvert Island, British Columbia, Canada - Bog Forest MetaG ECP23OM1 | ecosystem: Environmental > Terrestrial > Soil > Wetlands ...
ATCGTTGAGAAGCTGGAGAGCCTCGGCATTCCGTTCGTGGATGTCGGTATGGGCATCGCTATCAATGGCGACCGCCTGCGCGGTCAGATTCGTACCACTACGAGCACGCCGACGAAACGTAACCATGTTTATGAAAAGAACCGGATCGCCTTCACGACGGCTGACGAGGTCAATGAGTACGACAAGAACATCCAGATCGTGGAACTGAACGCGCTCAACGCCGTCCTCGCTGTCATCAAATGGAAGAAGCTGTTCGGCTTCTACGCAGACGACGCCACCGAGCACTTCAGCGTCTTCGTGATCGCAGGAAACGAGATGATCAACGAGGACGACGAATGAGGCGCGTGGTCAAAATCAAGCACGAATTCGTTGAGTTCATCCCGAAGGAGCGACAGGAAGGCGTTCTTTATGCGTCGATCCCCTATGCAACAGCAGTCCACAACTGCTTTTGCGGATGCGGCTTGAAGGTGGTCACGCCAATTAGTCCGGTTGGCTGGCAACTGACATTTGACGGCGAAGCTGTGACGCTGTTTCCGTCCATTGGCAGTTGGAATTTCCCTTGCCGCTCGCACTACTTCATTCGCCGCAACACTGTCGTTTGGGGTGAAAACATGAGCCAATACGAGATTGAAAGCGGGCGGGCCAGAGACCAGAAAGCTCGCGATGAGCACTTTGGAATGCAGACGGTTGAGCCGCCAAAAGCACGCAAGAAAAAGCAGCGGCTCTGGGACCGTCTTAGGGGGCGTTAGCCAGGCACTCCGGTCGTTGTTAAGTCCCCGTGCCATAACTGCAAACGGTCCTCGTCGGGCCGTGGACCTTAACAGAGGCACTTAGGAAAAACACTCATTGGGAGCCAGTTGCCATCGGGTTCTCTCAGCACGCCCGGCTAGGCCGAGCATGTTTCTTTTGGCCCTAAGATTTTCAAAGGGCGCTCAGGCCGCGCCCCTCGTGCTCCCTGGCCTGCAACCCGGGGTACAAGTCAGCGACTCTTAGATTACGAAATCCACGAACTGAAATTTTCGTACCCGCGATTTCCGACCCAGTCGTAAACCGATAACCAATGCGAGAGCTGGAGATGTTTGCCACGATTCGCCACGGGCTGTTCTAGAATCGAGAAGGGATCGAGATCCGAGTACCAGCGCCAGGCTCCATTGCTCCATTCCGTCGGCTTCGCCCTCAGACCGTCGGGGCTTATCTCAACGCCGAGATTGTCGAAAGGATTGTTGCCCGACGCCTTTGTTTGTTGGTCCTTGCCGGTGATGCTATTGATGTGAATTCCGATCACCCGATTGCCGCGTTCGATGCTTTTCATAATTTCGTACCGTACCCATCGGCGAGCCCAGGTGCCGGAGCCGATAAGGACTGCCGTTACAGAAGAGTTCTCCAATTCCGCATTTATGAGCCGTTTCAATGCCAAAGGATTGGTATTTTCCGCTTCCTCCCAAATGGAATGGTCGTAGTAGCCAGCCGCCTCTACACCGCCGGTGAAGTTGTGGTTACGCACAACATTCGCGCGGAAGTCTTTCACGTCCTGGTAGTCGAAAGCGAAGTAGACGCGTTTTGCCATAGTTAGCTTTTCTGGAGATGCTCAACCATCTTCTGTATAACTGGCAGAAGGTCGTCAGGGCTGACCGAAGCGTCGCCGATTGTCTCAAAGTCTTTCTTGAAAGCGGTAGTTGCATCGGGGAAATACTTGGGAATGTCGGCGTTGACATCCTTCCAAAGCTCAGCGGCCATGAATCCGGTCGCGCCCACCGGCAGCGGCCGGACACCAGCCTTTACACAAAGCTCGAATTCCTCGCGCATGCCGTTCGAGGGCACCACGTCGCCCTTAGCGTCGCGCTTGTTGCCGAAGACGAAAATAGCGATGCCAGCGTACTCGATCATCGCTTTTCGGTACTCCGTCCATTGCCCAGCCAGACTGGCGCTGCCGGTGGCAACCTGTGGAAAAGGACGCATCATGATTTCGTCGTCTGAGATCGTCTTCCCAGCGTCGTTGAGATGGGCGAGAGCGCCGTTGATGATCGCGCTTCCGACACCCAAGCCGAATCCGGTGATAATGCGGTTCTTCTTGGCCGCCGTCTGGTGGCTGAGCCTGTGCAGAAATGCTTCGGCTTGCACCTGGCTCCAGGTGCCGTAATCGTGCGCGGCGCCGGAGATAAAGATCGAGGACCGCTTGTACGTCGCCGCCAACTTTCCAAGAAGGCCGGGTAGCTGCCCGTAATCGTCGATAAGCACCGTCTGGATGCTGAAACGCTTGAGATCTCTGATGAAATACTCCTGCTTCAACTGGCGGTACTTGAATTCGGCATCCGATTCGCCGGCTTCTTGAGAAACGCGCTTCTGTATACAGTAGTGGTGACGTCCGTGTTGTTCATACTGGGTGCGAACGCGGCTGAGAATGTAGTCAATATTGGGGTCGGTAAAGCTGAAACCTAGGAAGAGAAACGTCTTTTCCACGAGGTCCCCGCGGAGGGCGGCGACGAAGGCGTTCATCTTAAACGGATACGCTTCATAGTCATCCTTTGAGATGATCGCGTCGGCTGGATGATCGACGTCACCGTGCATCTTGTAAACGGAAACGTCGCGGTCCTGGCGCGTGACGGAGAGTTGCTTCAGCGTGTATTTTACGTCGGGGACTTTTTTTGCGTCTTCCAGTGCCCTTTCTATCAGCTTGTCGTAGTTGGTGGTCCAATAGGTATGGATGGGCAGCCTCGCCAATATGCGATGGTTTTCCGTTGGCGTTTTCGTGGGCTTGAACTGGTCGAAAATCGCTTGCGTGAGGCTCGCCTTATTGCCGCCCGCCTGATTGCAGTGGTACTGCGCTAGCGTCACGAGATCGTGTTCGTTTTCTGGGTCCAAGCCGAGGTCCGTAATAATGTTCCGCAGCAATGCTCTCCAATCCACATAGCCGGAGCCCATTGATAGGCCAGCGCCGGCAAACACCGCAGCGTTCTTGTTATGGAGTTCGCGCGTGTATTCCCGAATGAAAGTGGCGGCAGATATGGCTTCAGTGCTCATGATTTCGCCTTAGTCTTTGGGTAAATAAGGAGCCGGGGGGTGGAGACTTACGAAAATAGCCAGTCCAACAAACCCTTTGGCCTTTCGGGTTCGTTTTGACGAGCAGCCTCCTCAATCCATTCGGCGAATCTTGCACGATTCCACGTGTAAATCGGTGCCCCTACGTCCCGAAGTAACGGAGGAACCTTGCCCTTCTCGGAAGTTCCCCCCCACTGATCTCTGATGTTGTGAATGTGTATTCCAAGCAAGCCGTTTCCGCGTTCAAGGCTCTGCTCGATCTCATACCGGATATACTTGCGGCGCCACGTCTCTTGGCCAATCAGCACACAGGTAATGGAGGTGTTCTCAAGGCCCTGGAGGATTGCCCGTCTAACGGCGCTGTCGCCACGCTTTCTTACTTGTTCCCATAGGGAGGCGTCCCTGAAGCCGGCAGCAGTACATCCTTCGACAATGTGACTGTTTCGAATCTGGTTGACCTTCCAGATGTCGTCGTAGTGGAAACTAAAAAAAACTCGCCTCGCCATAGCCTAAAACCTCTTAGGTGACAATCGTAGAATCACGGAGGTCACCAGCTTCTGCCAACCTTGGCAGCTTCTTTGTTCTCCTGAGCGTTCTTGTACGCCTCTTCAACCCATGTCCCGAATTTGTCTTTATCCCAATCATAGACGGGAGCACTAGCGTTGATGAGCGCTTGAGGGGCTGCCCCCCACAGACCTGTCTTCTGATTCTGATCTTTGATGTTGTGAATGCGGACGCCGAAAAGGCCGTTACCACGCTCAATACTCTTCTCGATCTCATAGTCGACATAATCTCGTTGAGATGTCTTTTCGCCGATGAGGACGCAAGTCACTGATGTTCCTACAAGCGCTTGGTCGATCATCTTTCTTACGGAAGCGTCGCCTTTCTTCTTCGCTTCTTCCCACAAGGACGCATCTTGGAATCCAGCCACCGCAATCCCGTCGACTACGTGGCTGTTGCGAACAACGTTAACGCGCCAAATGTCCGCATAGTGAAAACTGAAAAATACGCATCGTGCCATTTTGCTCACCTCGATCTCACTTGGATTGGGTGCCTACTGACCGCGCAATTTCTTACGAACTTCGTTGAGTGAATCTGCGTCGAGCTCCTTCTTTAGCGTTCCTAATTTGGTGCTTCCGTGGACATTCTCGAATTCTGGATATTCCTCGCGCAGATTCTTGGCTAACGAATCCGAGCGTTCTTTGCGGAATCGCCCTGATTGGGTCCGTTCGTGTTTCCCTAGTGCCATTTGACTTCCTCCATCAGTCCATCGTCTGCTGTCGATTCAGGTAACCACTGGGGAGATTGATCCCGAAACTGGTTGACCGCTGACGTAGGACAACACTATCCTTCAATAGGAAGTAAAGCAGACTTCGGTTTGCGATGTCAACGGCGAAAGGACGATAATATCCTATGACAGGAAGGCCCTTTGATGTCTGATATTTACCAGACTGTGGGAGAAAAGATCCGCGACCTGCGTACCCACCACGGCGGCAAAGGAATCAGTCAAGAACAGCTGGCCCTTGCATTGAAACCTCTCGGACTTAACACCACTGCGAACACGATCTCCAGGTGGGAAACCGCTACGTATAAGCCCTCTGTAGAAGATCTGGAGAAATTGGCCCGGTTTTTCGGGGTACCTATCTCTGTTTTTTTCCCCCAGATTGAGCCGTCGGCTGGGGTGACAGCGCTTCTGAGCGCGACGGGCGATCTGACGAATGATGATCTTGAAGAACTGACACGGTACGCGTTGTTTCGGAAGGCACGCCGCGAGGTGCGCAAAGCGCGCCGCAAATAAGTAAAGGAAAGAGATGTTCAGGAGTCAATATTACGGAGTCATGAAGACGTTGGCTGCTGAGAAGAGAGCTGCCTATAACGTCGTTACCCAAGACATCGGACTTCAATTCGTTCGCCAGATTTACAAGGCTGAAGAGATCACCGTCGATCTCTGGGATTTACCTGCGCGAATCAGAGGTGCCTATATGTGTGAGGACGGTGATCCTTCAGTCCTGATCAATCGAAATCTACCCAAGGAGCCCCGTCTCTTCGCCATGGTGCATGAATTAAAGCATCACTATTGTGATCGCGCCGCCATCGCGAAGGGCCAAATCAAATGTGGGGATTACAACGCAAACGAAGCAATCGAGATTGGTGCCGAAATCTTTTCGGCGGAGTTCATCTTTCCAGAGGCAGAGTTCCTGCAGGCGGCAGAGAGCAACGGAATCGTAGCTGGAAAGTGCACGGCAGAAGACGTTGTTAGATTGAAGCAGTCTTGCGGTGCGCCGGTGAGCTACAAATTTCTTCAGAAGCGACTCGAATGGTTCGAAATCATCGAGCCGAAACAGTTTGGGAAGGTTCAGTTCCAAAAACTTGAAGAGCAACTGTGCGGAATCCCCATCTACAAACAGGATTGGTTCAAACGGCGACGAGCCCTGAAACGGCCTCTGTGAGTGCTGGTCGCCCTTCTTGATGCGACGGCAAGATCTTCTTGAACTGGCCGAGCGTGGCAAACAAAAAAGTGGCATAGTCGGTCGGCCTGTTATTTTGTCCTAGTTTCCGGGATTTTCGTAAGCGTTTGCACCACCGCCTCGATAATTGTGGAAATGAGCGACGCGCGAAAAACGACAGACAACATCAACTTGTTCATCGATCAGCGCCAATTTGTTGCTGGTGTTCTTCTGCCAGTCGACTAATTCCACCTGGATCCTAAACGGGGCTAACAAAAAGGGTCGACTGACTGTCGGTAAGGCGGTCGGCATCCTATTGAGATGTTCCCGGAAGCCGACTTCCGACCACGATCTGCTGCCGAGCATTTCGAACTAGTTCTGGATCACCGACAATTTCCGTGGAAACCTGGGGGTGATTCGCGCTCGAATACTACCGGGATTGTTATGGGCACACTTTTTTCTGCGCCCACGTGCCGTCGGGAAGCTTGTAGCTGACCCACTGCGGCGGCTCGCCGTTGGGACAGAGGTCGTCGTTACCGGTATCGACGGCGGCCGTGGCTTCGAGCTTGAGCGGTTGCTTGGCGAGGCCGATGGGCTGGCCGGACCAGTTATGCTTCTTAAACAGCTTGGCGAGATCGCTGACCATCTCGGGAGTGGGGTGTTTCTTGGACATTTACTTGTCTCCTTCGGTGTCCCATTGAGTCTGGGTGATGTGGATTTGGCGCGTGCCGAGCAAGTCCGTATCGGAAAAGAATCCGACTTGAACGACGCCGGGGTTGGAGGTGAGTGCGCGAGTAATTTCGATTTCGACCAGGACAGGAGGCTTAGCCTTCCCTGTTTTTGGGTCGATTGCCTTCGGGTCAATTGTCTGCAAGCGGTAATTCACTGGTTTGCCATTGGCTTGCACGCTCTTGAGGGTTGAGAAGTCCGCGGGCGGCTTGGCGGTGGCGGTGCTAGTCGAACCGGGGCCTGGGCTAAGGTCGGTGGGCTTAACCTGGATCCATTCCGAGTCAAACTGGTTGAGCTCAATGGGAGCGGCCTTGTCGTCCTTGGCTTTGAGGGGCGGGACGGTGAGGTTGTAGATGGACCCGCTGGGAGCGACGAGGACGACTGTGTCGGGAAGAGCGGCCGACGCCGTTGCGGAAACGGTGAAATCGGAAATTAGGCCGATTGGTGGCGGCGGGGGTGGGTCACATGGGCCGGTTTTCTTAGGGCAATCTTTTGGCGCGGATGGCGGGGGTGGCGGAGAACACTTGCTTGTTGCGAGCGGGAATTCAGTGTCGCCGGCGATGAGCTTCCAGCAGGCGGATGCGCCCGCGACCATCTCCGGACCGTTGACAAAGCTTGGACCGTCTTTGCGATGGATGACGATGCTCTTTTCGCTCACGCGACTGATCTCAAAGGCAAGATCAGGATTGGAGAGCGAGGTGAAAACCGTCCACTTGTCGGCGGCAAAGAACGGCCACGACACTTTGATAAACGCGCCACCGACAGCCAAGTCGGCATCGGCGACATTGGCCTGAAGCCATGCTCCTCCACTAGGGATAGGAGTTTTGTAATAGGGACGATCGAGAATCTTGCCGTTCACGGAGATGACAGGACCGTTTTCGGTCAAATCCTGAAGTCCATGCTGCGACCGGGCAGCTACCAAAGCCTGGTGGCGAACCTGGGATTCTGCATTTGCCGCATCCAGTTCGGCGCTCGCCGTTGTAAGGCTCTGCTGCAGCGTATTGAGGTCTCCGAATTGGGAGACGAACGCATTAACCTTGTTTTGCGCTAGCATCTGCGCTGAGTGACTGCTTGCCGCTTGCTGCGCGCTTTGGGCGTCTTCCAGCGCTTTCTTCTGTTGTTCTTTCTGCTGGACCTCTTGCTGTGCCTGCTTGACCCGAGTTCGAGCCGCCTGTTCTGCCTGCACAATATTGTCGTCTGGAATCGCGACGAGCGGGATTTCGATACGATGCCACCCACCGAGCGATGGGCCGACACGCACGCCTTGCTCTGAGATCATCACTCCATTCGGCCCGAAGCCTGATGGAAAGGAGTTCCTCTGGACAAGTTGAACGCCGTTGCCGTAGCGGCCGATGATAGTGCCGGGGCCGTTGACGAGGGCATCGATGGTGGTGACGAGGTCGAACGCCTGATTGGATTTGAGGATAAGGCCGGAGCCGTCGGCATAGCTCTGATCGCCAAGGGCGACTTTGGTCTGCGAAAAGAAGTTCTCGCCTTGGGCGGAAACGATGATGTTCTTGGCTCCAGTGGAGCGCCAAATGACGCTCGAGACTTTCGGGCTGAGATCGTTTTCGTATTCCGTGCTCCGCGTTACTTCTACGTTCGGGTACGACGCCACGTTTTCGTACTCTCTGCCGCCGAAGATCTGTGGTTTGGCAAGGGTGAGGGAGAGTCCGTACCAGAATTCCTTGGCGCGGTTGGCATTGTGGCGTTCGAACGATGTGAGGGTTCCGCGGTCGTATTTCTTCCAGTAGGTGCGCACGTTGGTAACCAGAGGCGTGGCCGACGAGGGCTTACAGGCGTCGGCTTTGCCGTCACAGGGGCTGGAACAATTTGGGCCTCGACAATCGTCGTCAGGAAGAGCCGCGATCGCGAAAAGCTGACGGAGTCCGGGAGACACCGAGCGACGGCCGAGGACAGGGCGAAACATCCAGCCGAAGACGACCTTCCCCGGCGTGCTTGTCATGCGCTCGTAGGCGATGGTGTCGTTGTCGCGATAAAGGTAGAAGATTTGGCCGCGGTGGCGGGCGCTGAATCCAACTTGGAAGCTGCTGACGACGGCCGATCCGCTGAAGGAATTGGACTTGGTGCTGAGGGCGGCGGCGTTGTAGGTTTTTTCCTGGGGCATCAGAGAAACGAGAGACAGATCCTTGCCGTCTTTGCTCTCCAGCGTGATTTCGACGACAGCGACAGCGTCGTTCGCGGTGCGGGGTGGATCGACGGTAACGTTGAATCCGAGAACAGCCGGGCGGCGCGGCTTGCCGTTCGGGAGCAGGCGATCGGACAGCGCGCGTTCGAGAATCATGCGCAGGTTGAAGATCTGGTAGGTGAGATTGACCTGGTCGCTGAGTAAGTCGGAGGCGCTGGAGCCGTAGGTGGGAGTGAATCCCTGGAAAGCGGGGGTCGTGTCGAGCGTGGGAGCGGTGGGAGTGACGCTGGCGCGGTTGACGTCGGTTTGGCGCTGGAAAGTATTTGGCAGCGGCGCACCGGTGGAGCTCACGTTGCCGGTATTGAGAGTCGTTTTGACGTCCGTGGCGGGCGTGGGCGTGGTGGTAAGGCTGAGGTTGGTGGTGGTGTCGGTTTGAGAGAAGCCTTGGATATTGGCCAGCGCGGCGGCCACGCTCTTTTGGTCGATGTAGTTCGTCTGCTGCTGCTGGAGCGTCTGGCTGAGGGACTCGATCATCAAGGTAAGCGTCCGATTGTCGAACACCTTGGGAGCGCCGACGCTGATACCGTTGCAGAACTGCGGTTTTGCGTCCGATCCCTGGCAGCGTTTGGACGGATCGTCCTGAGCGAACGTGTTAAGAGGCGGCAGAAACAGCATGGCGAGAAGCGCAATTCTGGTGCAGATACGAAGCCCTGTGGTCATCCTTCCTCCCCAAAGAGATTCAGTTGTGCTTGCTGGTTTACGAGTTGTACTAAGGCTATTGGCTGCTACCCCAAGCGTCACGGCGGCTTGAAACGTAGCAACCTCGTGGCTATCCGGTTTCGACACAATAACCCCGTCGTCCCGTTTTGCCGGGGATGCTCAATCCACCTTTCTGGGGAAGCCGGCGAGTAGAAGCCCCCTCGGATACGAAGCACTGCACAATGCTTCGCTCTTCCGTTCGCCGAAATTGCGACGAAGGATATATCTACGACTTCAGCCTGTCAAGAGCGACTATTAGTCCCGATAAACGCCCCCAGTAGTCCTGAAACGAGCAAAATCTATTCGCTGAGAAACGGCGGACGTTTTAATGTTCAGACCTTTCTTGCGCCGCATTGTGTGCCACGCGTGTGCTAGGTCTGATGACCGCGTGCAGCATTGCGCGACTGACTGTCGGCGGGCAGGAGCAGGTCTGCTCGTTCTCGTCCGACTTAAGTGTGCGAACTGTGTGCCCAACCACCCACACATCAGCAATGAGGCCTGAGCCCACAGCCCGATCCGCGTTTGGAGTTCCGGGGCGAGCCGATTCTTCTGCTGGCGCCGCATACAAGCCCAGAGTTCGGACAATGCAGGCCATCCGGCACAGGCGCGGCCCAACTCTAGAGTCCTTTGAACAATTCTGAAATGGACTTGTCGAAGGAACCGGCTAAAGCGGCAATCGTGTTCAGCCGCGGTTCGGTGCGACCCTTTTCGAGTTCCAAAAGCGTGCTCTTTGCAACGCCGCTATGAATAGCAAGATACGTGAAGCTCCAGCCGCGAGCCTCCCGGAGGCGCCTGATTCTCTGACCGAATCTGATCTGGAGCGAGGAGGTTGTCGGCCTTGCCATCGTACCGATTCTGCGGTACAGTGTTTGCCCTCGGTACCGCTACTCCGGTACGGTGCCTTTTTCAGAGTTTGCGATTTGAGGCTGTGCCCGCGAGGGGGTGTCTTGTAGCGGGATCGAAAGCTACACCGAGCACAGCCTCCCTCCACGGCTACGCCGCCGAGTTCCCGCTAGCTGAGTCGCAGGACGATAGTGTTTGGTGCGCAATGAATGACCGTTGTTTTTCAGGCCGTGCCCCTTGGCGGCGAGTATTGCGACTTTTGTTGCTCTCGCCCGATTTTCAAGCTCTACCACTGCAGCAACTTTGAATTGTGTGGACGGACAGTGTTCGCGTCCGGGTCGGCGGGATCGTGGGCTTCCTGCCGGAAGTGCTCTGAACTAGTGGATGGAAAGCAGTGGAGTCGCCTGACCGAGCGAGCATTGCGCAAATTCTTGAAGCGGCACGATGTGCCACGTCACGAAGTCTCCACTCTTTCAGCACAGTTTGCCGAAATCCATCGGCTCTTCGCCGAGCACCTACTAAAGGAGCCCTGATACCAGGGTTGTCACGATGTCCGATTTTCCGACGATGCGGTCACAAGGCAATTCGGCACAATAGATGCGGTAGCTGCCGCTGCTTGGGCAGCCAAGGCGTTGGACATCAAGACTGATCACCGCTTCTCACAAGGCAGATTTGCGTGCGGTCTCAAACCGTTCAGCGAATTTCACGACGGATATGCTTAGGACGTCGCAGATTGCAGCTAGATCCAAGAAGTCAAGCCGCCGCTCACCTGTTTCGTACTTGCTCACGAAAGCCTGCTTGGCCCCGATGCCCTTCGCTACCTGACCCTGTGTCAATCCCTTTTGTTTACGGAGTTCACGCAGGAGGTCGAGGAAGATCTTTCGTTCTCGCTGTTTTCTGATCGACCGTAGCGCCGGCTTCGCCATCGAAGCCAGCATAGGGAGGTGACGGGTGCTACTCCAAAATGGATTATTTGCTTACAGTTAGGCAGGATACTGTCTGCAACCCTCTTCAAATCGCCTGGCAAATTCCATCAAGGGGAGTCCGACGGCGTCACAGACAGTCTTCAGCTCCAACATATCTATTCGCCGCTCGCCTTGCTCGTACTTGCTGATTCGCGCCTGTGTAACGCCTAGCGCCTTGGCAAGTTGTGCCTGCGTCAATTTTGCCTCTATCCGAATACGGC
>Ga0074044_10004778_pt1 | contig 11150 bp, 4 predicted proteins | sample BogForMeECP23OM1_FD_94443 | JGI IMG/M metagenome (GOLD analysis project Ga0074044, IMG submission 94443) | Bog forest soil microbial communities from Calvert Island, British Columbia, Canada - Bog Forest MetaG ECP23OM1 | ecosystem: Environmental > Terrestrial > Soil > Wetlands ...
AAAGTCTCCTTCGCGACGCTGCAACGGGAATTGCTGCGACTGTTTCCCCAGCAGCCTCCGGCGTAGGGGACAGGTTACAGGGGACCGTGGACAAGGGAAACACTAAGCAAGACTCTGTGCCCTGTAACTTGCCCCCTGTAACCTTTGGCCCCCTCCTAAAGTTTCTGGCATTGGGATTGATTCGTTTCTACCAGGCGTGTTTTTCGCCGGTGATGCCCTTGGCTTGCCGGTTCCAACCCTCCTGCTCAGCTTACGCCTTCGAAGCGGTTGAAAAATGGGGAGTCTGGAAGGGCGGGCGACTGGCTTTGGGGCGATTGCTTCGCTGCCGCCCTTGGGGCAGTTTCGGTTACGACCCGGTGCCGGAACAGGAAAGGGTAAAGTGTAAAGGTTAAAGGGTAAAACGCCTCGTCCCTTTTGCCCTTTGCACGTCTCGTGAAGGCTCAAGGGTAAAGGATAAAGGTTGAAACGCTCCTTCCTTTTACCCTTTACACTTTTGACTCACACTTGGCGTCTGACACCTAGGAATCTTCCGTGAACCTTGACCAAGAAAAACGCGTGATGATCGCCTTCGCGCTCTCCATCGTGATGCTCATTCTGTATCGCGTCTACTTTGTCAAGGAGCCGCCTCCGGAGCCGAAGAAGGCCGTGCCGGCGGCGGCCGCTGCGACTCCCCACGCCGGCCAGCCCGGACCATCCACCGCGGCCACCACTGCGGCGCCGCCTGCTCCCGTGGCACTACCGGTCTCGAAAGGCGCCAAGCCCGAAGAAATCGTGGTGGAAGGCAAGCTGTACCGCGTGACCTTCTCCACCGTGGGCGCCGTCGTCCGGAGCTGGGTGCTGAAGGATTATCCCAAGGGCGAACAGATTGACACCATTGACACCCACGCCTGCGAAACACTGGGCTTCCCCTTGAGCGTCACCCTGGCGGACGCCGCGCTCAATTCGCAAGTCAACCAGGCGATCTACGTAGCCAAGGCCTACTCCGGGCAAGTTGTCCCCAGCGGGCAGGAACCCGTTGAGCAATCGGGGAACACGTTTTCCCCTCCCGTCAACATCACATTTACGTACAGTGATGGCAAGATTGAGGTGAAGAAGCAGTTTTCGTTTAGTGAGGGGTACTCCGTCAAATCCCACGTCAGTGTCTTCGATGGTCAGCATTACCTGCCCTTGGAGGTGGCGTGGCCGGGCGGATTCCGGGACCAGTCGTTGCCCCCCGCTGTGGCATCCGCCGCGGAACGGGCCGCCTACGAAACGGTAGACGAATCGAAGGTGCGGGAAGTAACTCTGGTCCCCTCGTTCTTTGGACGCTTCTTTTCCGCAGGGAGCGGAGCAGGCGGCAATGAATTGCAGCAGGATGTTTCCGGCCCCCTGGTCTTCGTCGGCCTCGAGGATCGCTTCTTCACGGGCGTCTTTCTTCCCGATTCCCCCGATATCAAGGCCCGAATCAATCGCGAAGTTTGGACGCCGCCGGATTTTCAGGGCGATGAAAAGAGCAAACCGAAGCCGCTGGCCGTAAGACTCGGGAGCCTGAGCGCCAAGCCCTTGGACTTCCGCCTGTTCGTCGCGCCCAAAGCCTTGGACGTGCTCAAGGCCTACAATCCTCCCCTGGATTCGCTGGTGGACTTTGGCTGGTTCAGCTTCATCGCTAAGCCGCTCTTTATCGCCCTGCACTATATCTACGACCACTGGGTCCACAACTACGGCTGGGCCATCGTCCTGATCACGCTCATCATCAACCTGGCGATGTTCCCCTTAAAGATCAAGGGCCTCAAGTCCGCGCAGGAAATGCAAAAGGTTCAGCCGATCATCAAAGGCATTCAGGACAAGTACAAGCAATACAAGTTCAATGACCCACGCAAGCAGAAGATGAACGAAGAGATCATGAAGGTCTATAGCGAGCACCATATTAACCCCCTGGGAAGTTGCCTGCCGATGGCCTTGCAGCTTCCCTTCCTCTATGGGTTTTTTCAGGTGCTGAACCTTTCGATCGAGCTTCGCCACGCGCCGTGGTTTTGGTGGCTTAAGGATCTTTCCGCGCCTGACCCCTACTACATCTTACCCATCATCATGGTGGTGACCATGTTCGTCCTCCAGCGCATGACCCCCACCCCCACCGTCGATCCGTCCCAGCAGCGGATGATGATGCTCATGCCCCTCATGTTCGGTTTCATGTTCTTCCGCCTGGCCAGTGGCCTGAACCTTTACTATGCCACGAGCAACGCCATCGGACTTGTGCAGCAGGTTTATATCAACAGGAAGTTACGTTCGAAAGATCCCCTCGTCCCCCCCGCTCGCAAACCTGCAACGGCCAAGGAGTGATTCGTTATGGAGAGCAGCCCCCCACCTGCCGAGCACACGATGGAAGCCCATTTGCAGCGGATGGAGTCCTTCCTCCGCGAGTTCATTAAGCACAGCCCCTTTGAACTGACTTTTTCCGTTCAGAAGGCTGCTGCCCAGGCGGACGACCCGGAGGCGCCGGAGTACGTCGTGGATTTTTCCGGGGCGGACGCAGGTCTGCTGCTGGAAAAAAACGCCACACTCTTGCACGCCATCGAGTACGTGGTGCTGAAGGCCATCCGGCTGGATGAGGATCATTTCCGGAGAATTGCCTTCGATTCCCAGGATTGGCGGCGAACGCGCATGGAGGAGTTACGCCTGATGGCGCAGGTGGCGGCGGAGCGGGTGATCGACACGGGCGACCCCTTTACTCTGAACCCCATGAGCCCCCGCGAGCGGCGCATCGTCCACTTGGCCTTGAAAGACCGGCCCCAGGTCCGCACCCAGAGTGAGGGAATGGGACCCGAGCGGCAAGTGGTGATCTACCCCGCCAAGTAATCGGCTCACCGGTTCATCGGTTCATCTAAGGGCTGTCCATGGTCAGTTGTGCGTCGTCAGCGGTTTCAACCAGTTGGTCTCAGCGTATCACTTGCAACGGACAACGGATAGATCTTCAATGACCCGATGAGCCGATGGCCAGATGACCCGATGAGCCGATCTTTCGAGGACACCATCGTCGCAATCTCCACGCCCGCGGGCCGAGGCGGTTTGGGAGTGGTGCGGCTCTCCGGCGACCGCGCCATCGAAATCGCCACGCGCCTCGTCAAACTCCCGAAGCGGCCGCTCGAAACACAACACGCCACTCTCGGTGCCTTCGCACACATGGAATCGGGCCGGGTGCTCGATCAGGTAGTGGTAATCTGCTTTCGCGCGCCACATTCCTACACGACGGAAGACTTGGTGGAAATTTCCTGCCACGGCGCCCCGGTCATCCTGCGCTATCTCGTGGAGTGCTGCCTTGCCCAGGGCGCGCGTGCCGCGGAGCCGGGTGAGTTCACGATGCGCGCCTTCCTGAACGGGCGCATTGACCTAACCCAGGCGGAAGCGGTTCGCGATTTAATCGAGTCGCAGACGCTCTATCAGGCTCGCGTCGCCGCGCAACAACTCGAGGGCGCGGTCTCCACGCGTCTGAAACCTCACAAGCGGGTTTTGCTCGACCTGATCGCGCGTCTGGAAGCGGGCATCGACTTTGCTGAAGACGATGTGGCGGTGATCGAGTGGCAGGAAATTCTCACCCGCCTTGACCAAATCCGCGCTGACCTTCAGAAGCTTGTGGAGGGTTACGAGTACGGCCGCATCGTGCGTGAAGGACTGACGCTGGCCATTGTGGGGCGGCCCAACGTGGGCAAGTCAAGCCTCTTCAATCGCCTGCTGAATGAAGAGCGCGCCATCGTGACCCCCATCCCCGGAACCACCCGCGACCTGGTGGCCGAAACGGCCAACCTCGGCGGAATCCCTCTGCGCTTTGTGGACACGGCGGGCGTCCGCGAGGCTCTCGATGAAGTTGAGAAGATCGGCGTGGAACGCACCTTTTCCGCCATTGCCGATTCGGATTTACGGCTCCTCGTGGTAGATACCTCGGGTCCGTGGACGGAGGATGACACCCTCCTGCTCGAGAAGCTGCGCCCTCTGGGCGCGCTTCTCATCGCCCTTAACAAATCGGACTTGCCCCCGCAAATTGCCGATGTGGCGCCGGGCTTTACAGGCTGCGAAAATACGACTCTCCCTCGGATAACCTGCCCTCCCGCGGATAACCACCCCGGCGCTTTGCGCGCCACCCCTCCTGAATCAGGAGGGGAGCTGCTAAAAGACTCCCCTCCTCAGATGAGGAGGGGTGGCGCGCCGAGCGCCGGGGTGGTGCTGAGCGGGGGATTAAGGGGTGGCGTTGACATTGACAATCCCAACGAGTTTTCCCGCAGCCTGTTGAGCCCGGCACGTGCCGCCCTAAAGGGCGGCGCTTCAATTCTCGTCCGTACCTCCGCGCTGACGGGAGAGGGAATTCACGAACTCAAAGAAAAGATTCTAGCGCTGGCGGCCCCGGCGCGCGATATCGGGCCGGAAGGCGAGTTCATTACCAACCTGCGCCACCAGCAGCTTATCAAGAATTCACTCGGCGGGCTGGGTAAGGCTCACCAAGCGGCCGAGCAGCACACGCACCACGAAATGCTCCTGCTGGACCTCTACGACGCCCTGCGGCCCCTCGACCTCCTCACCGGCGCCACCTACGCTGACGACGTCCTTGATATCATCTTCAAAACCTTCTGCGTGGGAAAGTAAGAGGAATCGGGCCATCTAACCATCGGCTCATCGGTTCATCTGGCCATCAGTTCATCGGGCCATTTTAGATTTCGGATTTGGCATTTTCGATTGAGACAATCAGATATCGGTCATTTGGCTTGTCACTTGTCACTTTTCACTGCTTTTCTCGTCGGGCAATTTTCGACTTTCAACTTTCGACTTTTGACTTGCAACTGGAGAGGGGAGCTCTGCGATGAAGCTGGCCGTTCTTTTCATGGTCTCGATCGTGCTGCCCGCGATGCTGCCTCGGGCGGCGGGCCAATCGAATCCACAGGACTTGCGCAGCGTCGAGTCGGAGATCAAGAGTCTTGAGGAGCGGCGATTCCAAGCCATGACCCAGGCTGATTTGCCGGCGCTCGAAAACCTTCTCTCCGACGACCTCGTGTACACTCACGCCACGGGCTGGCGGCAGAACAAAGCCGAGTTCCTGGCCTCCATTCGTGCCCGCGAGATCCAGTACCATTCCATCACGTCGGATCGCGTCAAGGTGCGCGTTTACGGCAACACCATCGTGGTCACCGGCGCCGCCTCAATCAAGGCGCGAGCGAAAGGGCAAGAGCTCAGCGTGGATCTATTGTATTTGGAGGTTTTCGAGAAGCAAGACGGCCGGTGGCAACTGGTGGCGTGGGAATCCACACGCCGCGCGCCTTGACCACCGGAGGTCCCGGCGCCGATCGTCTGCCATCCTCCCCGCCAGCGAAAAACCGTCGCGGAGATTTTCTGGGACTAGCAAGGGACTTCGCAAAGCCGCTGCTTGGCTTTTTTTTGGCGGCGAGTCAAAATATTCTCGCCAATTTTGATCCGCGTCAAATTTAAAGATACTGCGTAACAGAGAGATGTTGACAAGGACAAAGGCTGCATGGAGAATAGTCGCGCGCGGCCGAATTTTCCGAGATTACATCTGATCGCAGCCGTGACTTTCTGAGAAGCCCCGGATGCCTTTCATGAGGCGGGGAATCCTATTACTTACACGACAGACTAATGTTCTGGCTCAGGCCGTCTTGCCTGTGCGGGAGCGCAAATATTTGCACGCCCGAAAGGGTTTGCGTCAATCCGCATCAGCAGCGAGAGATCTTGCCGCTGGGGGGTGACATGGAGTGCGTTAGCGTGGCGCATTCCAACACGAGCAAGTGTCAGCCCCTGGCGAATGAAGGATCAAAAAAACCTGGAGGGTGCGATGAGTAAAGGGATTCGAAACACGTGCAAGAGTCTTTTCATACTTTCCATCGCGGCCATGGGTGCGGTGATGCTGGCTGATTTTTCGCTGGCCGCGCCGCAGGAGAATGTCTCTACGGCGAAACCAGCCCTCAGCGGATTGCCAGGCGCTGTGAACCGGCCCGCTGGTGCGACTGCCGCCCCCTCAAGTCAACTGGTGGCGAATTACGGCAAGCTGCCTCTGCGCTTTGAGCCCAACCAGGGCCAGGTGAACGGCACCGCCAAATTTCTCTCGCGTGGCCTGGGTTACACGCTCTTCCTCACCGGCGACGAGGCGGTTTTAGAATTACAAAAGTCGTCAGTTGGCAGTGGTCATTCGGCAAATGCCGAACCAGAACCTGGCGCTACGGCCTTGGTTGATAAACCCACAACTGACAACGGACAAAGGACCACGGACAGCGTTCTTCGCATGAAACTGATCGGCGCCAACGCCAGTGTCACCGTGACGGGATCGGAGGAACTGCCCGGCAAGAGCAACTACTTCCTGGGCAACGATCCCAAGAAGTGGCGCACCAACGTGCCGAATTACGCCCAGGTGAGATATCAGAACCTCTATCCCGGCATTGACTTGGTTTATTACGGTACCGAAGGCGGGCAATTGGAATATGACTTCGTCGTCGCGCCCGGCGCCGACGTGCATTCCATCGGCTTGGGCGTCCAGGGCCCTGGGAAAGTTCGCGTCGATAAAGGCACGGGCGATCTGGTTTTGGCCCTGGGGGGCAGCGAACTGCGCTTCCGCAAGCCGGTGGCGTATCAAGACCAGCTTACAGTCGACAGTTCACAGGTGACAGTCCAAGACGAAAAGCGAAATACTGCGGACAATCCAAAATCCAAAATCCCAAATCGAAAATTCCTTGACGTCCGGTTCGTCCTCACGGGAAGGGATCAGATTGGCTTTCAGGTCGCCGCCTACGATCGCCGTGCTCCCCTGATTATCGATCCGGTGCTGAGCTACTCGACGTACTTGGGCGGGGGGCAGTATAACCTCGGGTATCGCGTCGCGGTCGATGCCTCCGGCAGCGCTTACGTGTCGGGCGCTACCAATTCCAGTGACTTCCCAACGACCACAGGGGTGTTCAGTTCCCTTCTGCATCCTGGAAGCCCTTGTCCCTATTCTCATCACACGAAGAGTTTCGCTTGCCCTGATGCGTTTGTGACCAAACTGAATCCCACGGGTACGGCGTTGGTTTATTCCACCTACCTGGGCGGCAGCAATGGAGACGGAGCCACAGGTATTTCCGTGGATAGCGCGGGTAACGCGTACGTCACCGGCGTCACGGGTTCGACGGACTTCCCTACCACCACGGGCGCTTTCCAAACCAGTGCCCTTGCTGATAAAGCCCATGCCTTCGCGACGAAGCTCAATGCTACCGGTTCTGAACTCTTTTACTCGACTTATCTGGGGGGAAACGGTAATGACGGTAGCACGATCTCGGCAATCGACTCCTATGGGAATCTGTATGTGGCGGGTGGCACTAACTCGACCAATTTCCCTACCACCACTGGGGCCTTTCAAACGGCTATCGCCGGCACTGCTTGCATTCATGACGGACTTGCGGTGCCTTGTGTTGACGGCTTCATTGCCAAACTGAATGCCGAGGGCTCAGCTCTAGTGTACGGCACGTACTTAGGGGGCAGTGACCATGACGCTGTGCTCGGCTTGGCGGTTGACTCCACGGGGAGCGCTTATGTAACCGGCGCGACCCGTTCGACTGACTTCCCCACAGCAAATGCTCTGAACCCCTCATTTGGCACGACGACGTGCGGCACCACGCAGGGGGGGAGTCCAGTTTCTTGCGTCCACGCCTTCGTGACCAAGCTGAATCCTGCTGGTACGGCACTCACCTATTCCACCTACTTGGCAGGGAATGGATACGATGCCGGATTCGGCATAGCCGTAGACGCCATTGGAGCCGCCTATGTGGCGGGAGCAACCAATTCCACAAATTTTCCCACCACCACCGGCGCGGCGCAGACGATTGTTGGCGGAGGCAGTTGCGGCAATTCCTCTAGCCCCTTCGCCTGCCCTGACGCTTTCGTGGCCAAGCTGGCTCCAGCGGGTTCCACTCTTGCTTATTCGACTTATCTCGGGGGCAGCAGTTTCGACTTCGGATTGGCCATCGCTCTGGACGATGCCGGAGATGCCTACGTGGTGGGCGGCACGGCCTCGCTGGACTTTCCCACGGACGCTAACACCGGCAACTTTCAAGGTGGCAGTTGCTCAACCGGGAAGGGGAGTGGAGATTTCAGCTTTAACTGCCCTAACGCTTTCTTGACGGCGCTCAACCCCACGGGATCCGCGCAACTCTTCTCAACTTACCTCGGCGGCGTAAGCGGAGATGTGGCCTTTGGTGTTGCCGTGGATACTTCGGGTGGCGTCTACGTGGCGGGATCCACCATTTCTGATAACTTTCCCACCACCCCCGGCGCCTTGCAGCCTGCGATGACCGGCTACGCCGATGCTTTTATTGCCAAGTACACTGGTGTGGCGCCCGGTGTGACGCTCTCTCCGTCGACCCTGGCGTTTACGGAGCAAATCGAGGGGACGACGAGCGGGTCGCAGCCCATCACCCTCACCAACACGGGGAGCAGCACGCTGACCATCACCAACATCGCCGCCAGCACCAACTTCCTTGAGAGCGACTCCTGCGGAGTCAGCAGCGGGGGTGCTGTCCCTGCCGGCGGTACCTGCACCATCAACATGAGCTTCTCACCCACCACCACCGGCTTGCTCTCGGGCACCCTGACCATCACCGACAACAGCCATGGTGTGGCGGGCAGCACGCAGACGGTGAGTCTCTCCGGCGTCGGCACTGTCACACTGGTATCGATCGCGGTGACGCCGGCGAATCCCTCTATTCCCGTGGGAAGCACGCTCGATTTCACGGCTACGGGAACTTACAGCGACACCAGCCAGCAGGATCTGACCAGCACGGTCACGTGGAGCTCCTCGGCGCCAGGTGTGGCGACGATCTCGCAGGGCTTCGCCACGGCCACCGGCGTGGGCACGACGACGATTACGGCGGCCTCGGGCACGATCCGTGGCTCGACGACCTTGACCGTCACCGCCGGCTTTGTTTTGACCGGCACCCTGCACACCGCGCGCGAATTGCACACGGCGACACTGCTGAACAACGGCCTAGTGCTGATGGCGGGAGGCTTTAACAGCTCCAGCTATTACTTAGCCAGCGCGGAGCTGTACAATCCCGCCAGCGGGACCTTCACCCCCACCGGCAGTCTGCACACCGCGCGCGCCTATCACACGGCGACGCTGCTGAACAACGGCATGGTGCTGATCGCGGGAGGCTCCAACGGCGGTTACTTAGCCAGTGCGGAGCTCTACAATCCCGCCACCGGGACCTTCACCTCCACCGGCAGCCTGCACACCGCGCGCCAATATCACACGGCGACGCTGCTGAACAACGGCCTGGTGCTGATTGCGGGCGGCACGGGCTCCGGCGGATTCGTAGCCAGCGTGGAGCTGTACAATCCCGCCACAGGGACCTTCACCCTTACCGGTAGCCTGAACACGACGCGCTACCTTCACACGGCGACGCTGTTGAATGACGGCACGGTACTGCTGGCGGGAGGCTATGGCCCCCTCAGTGGTACCACTTACGGTTATTTGACCAGTGTGGAGCTGTACAATCCTGCCACTGGGACCTTCACCCTCACCGGCAGCCTACACACCGGGCGCTACTGGCACACGGCGACGCTGCTGAACAACGGCATGGTGCTGGTGGCCGGGGGCTATGGATCCCTTGGCACTAACCCGGTCACTTACGGTTACTTGTCTAATGCGGAGCTGTACAATCCCGCCACCGGAACCTTCACCCTCACCGGCAGCCTGAACGCTGCGCGTTTCGAGCACACGGCGACGCTGCTGAACAACGGCACGGTCCTGATGGTGGGAGGTGCTGGCTCCAACGGCTACTTAGCCAATGGGGAGCTGTACGATCCTGCCACCGGAACCTTCACCCTCACCGGCAGCCTGAACAACGCGCGCCGCCTTCACACGGCGACGCTGCTAAACAACGGCATGGTGCTGATGGCGGGGGGCGGTAACCCGGGTGGTTACTTATCCAGTGCGGAGCTGTACGAATTAGTCGCGCTCACACCGCCGAACCTCGTCTCCATCGCGCTGAGTCCGGGCAGCCCAACGGTTGCTCTCGGCACCGCGCAGCGCCTCACCGCTACCGGCACGTTCAGCGTCGGCAGCCCGCAACAGCTTGCTTCGGTAACCTGGAGTTCATCAAACAGCGCGGTCGTCACCGTGACCGACGATGCCAGCAATCTCGGTGCGGCTTATGCCGCAGCGGCAGGCTCGGCGACGGTGAGCGCCTGTGCGGGCGCCGTGTGCGGCTCCACGCTGGTAACGGAAGGTCCCCCGGTGCTGGTCTCCATCGCGGTCACGCCGGTGAATCTCTTGCTGACCATCGGCAACGCGCAGCAGTTCATGGCTACGGGGACTTATAGCGACGGGAGCACACAGAATCTCACCAGCACGGTGACGTGGGGCTCCTCCGCTCTCGGTGTGGCGACGATCACCGCGGGAGGTCTGGCTTCGGGTGTGGCAGAAGGTACTACGAGTATTAGCGCGATGATGAGCGGCATTACCGGTTCGACCACGCTGACGGTGGCGCCGGTGCTGATGTCGCTAGCCGTCACGCCGGCGAATCCTTCGATTGCCGCGGGGACGACCCAACAATTCACGGCCACGGGAACCTTCATCGACAGCAGCACCTTAAATCTCACGAGCATCGTGACGTGGAGTTCCTCGGCGGCGGGTGTGGCGACGATCAGCAACACCTCTGGCTCGCTGGGCTTGGCCACGACCGCCGGTCCAGGCACGACGACGATTGCCGCGGCCTTGGGTACGATCAACGGCTCGACGACCTTGACTGTTACCCTGGGCGGTTTAATTTTGACCGGCAACCTGACCCTCGCGCGCGAGTATCACACGGCGACGCTGCTGAGCAACGGCCTGGTGCTGATCGCGGGCGGCCTGAACGGGCTTCCCATAGCCAGCGCGGAGCTGTACAATCCCGCCACCGGGACCTTCACCCCTACCGGCAGCTTGAACAATGGGCGGTACTATCACACGGCGACGCTGCTGAACAACGGCCTGGTGCTGATCGTGGGGGGCTATGGTTTGACTAACCCCACGACCTCCGGTTACTTAGCCAGTGCGGAGCTATACAATCCCGCCACCGGGACCTTCACCCTTACTGGCAGCCTGAACACCGCCCGCCAATATCACACGGCGACGCTGCTGAACAACGGCCTGGTGCTGATTGCGG
>Ga0074044_10004779_pt1 | contig 11148 bp, 10 predicted proteins | sample BogForMeECP23OM1_FD_94443 | JGI IMG/M metagenome (GOLD analysis project Ga0074044, IMG submission 94443) | Bog forest soil microbial communities from Calvert Island, British Columbia, Canada - Bog Forest MetaG ECP23OM1 | ecosystem: Environmental > Terrestrial > Soil > Wetlands ...
CCCCCCATATGGCCGCCGACGATAGGTTTCCCGTAATCGCCGCCATCGATGCGCGACACGAACACGTCTACCTGCAGGTTTTCGGTCCCGGCGGCCGCACGCTCACGGCGCCGCGGCTCGCGAGCTTGCGTGAAGCGGCGCAAGCGGCATCCGCTGCGCCTGCTTGCATCGTCGGATCGGCGGCACAATCCGTCGCCGCCGCCCTGTCACGGGACGACGCCGCGCCCGTTTCCGTCGACGCGCGCTCGGCGCCCGATATCGCCTGGGTCGCGCGGATCGGCGCCGGTTTGCCGGAAGGCCAGTCGCCGCCAAAGCCGCAGTATCTCCGCGCGCCCGACGCGCAGCCGCAAAACGCCGCTCAACTTCCGCGCCGATGATGAACTTCGTCACGCGTCTGCTTGCCCGGCCCGCACCGACCTTCGCGGAGGCGCGCGAGCATGACGCCGCCGCGATCACCGCCGTGCATTCGGCCTCTTTCCAGCGTGGCTGGGGCGAGGACGAGTTTCACCGCCTCATCACTGACCGTAGCGTCGTCACCCACCGCGCGGCGATCGGCCGGACGCTGATCGGGTTCATCCTGTCACGCACCATCGCCGACGAGGCCGAAATCCTGTCGGTCGCCATCGCGCCGGCTTGGCGCAGGCGCGGCTTCGCTCGCCCGCTCCTCGAGCTGCATCTACGCCGATTAGCCGGTCTCGGCGCTCGCGCCGTATTTCTCGAGGTGGATGAGCACAATGTGCCCGCTTGCCGTCTCTACCGGCAGAGCGGATTTTACGAGGTGGGCCGGCGGCGAAGCTATTATGAGGGCGGTACGACGGCCCTTGTGCTGCGCCGCGACCTTGGCTGACGGATGGGCGCAAACGCGGTATGATGCCCATATTCCGCGAAGCGCTGAGAAAGGCTCAGATTCGAAAACGACAGGAATGACAGGTTCTCGCAAGCTGTACGTAAAATCCTTTGGCTGCCAGATGAACGTCTACGACTCGCAGCGTATGGCGGACACCCTGGCGCCGGAAGGCTATGTCGAAACCGCGACCGCCGAAGGCGCCGATCTCATCATCCTCAACACTTGCCACATCCGCGCGAAGGCGGCGGAGAAGGTCTATTCCGAGCTTGGCCGCGTGCGCCGCTTAAAGGAGGCCGCGGCCGCCGACGGCCGCAACCTCCTTATCGCGGTCGCCGGCTGCGTCGCGCAAGCCGAGGGCGATGAGATCATCCGCCGGGCTCCGGCGGTCGATCTCGTCGTCGGGTCGCAGAACTACCATCGCTTGCCTGATCTCATCGCGCGCGCCCAGCGCGACGGTAAAGCCGTTGATACCGAATTTCCTTCCGACGATAAGTTCGATCATCTCGCCGCGCCGAGCCTTGCAACCACGCGCGCGCGCGGCGTCACCGCCTTCGTCACGGTGCAGGAGGGCTGCGATAAGTTCTGTACATTCTGTGTCGTGCCCTATACGCGCGGCGCGGAAACCTCGCGGCCCGTCAATAAAATCCTGGCCGAGGTCGAGCGGCTGGCAAATGCCGGCGTTCGCGAAATCACCCTCATCGGGCAGAACGTAAACGCCTATCACGGCGAGGGACCGGACGGGCGGCAATGGTCCTTGGCGCGACTGCTCGGCTTGATTGCACAATTGCACGGCATCGAGCGGCTGCGTTACACGACCAGCCATCCTCTCGACATGGATGATGACCTGATCGCGGCGCATCGCGATTTGCCGCGACTCATGCCGCAACTGCATCTGCCGGTGCAGTCAGGCTCCGACCGCATCCTTGCCGCCATGAACCGCCGGCACACGCGCGCCGATTACGTTGAGGTAGTCGCCCGGCTGCGCGAAGCGCGGCCCGATCTGGCGCTCACCTCGGATTTCATCGTCGGTTTCCCAGGCGAGACAGAAGAGGACTTCGCCGCGACGCTCAGCCTCGTTGGCGAGATCGGCTATTCCGGCGCGTTTTCGTTCAAATACTCACCGCGGCCCGGCACCCCCGGCGCCGACATGGCAGATCAGGTGGAGGAACCTGTAAAATCCGACCGCCTGCACCGCCTGCAAGATGCAATCGACTGTCACCAGGCGGCATTCAATCGCGGCTGTCTCGGCCGCACGTTCTCCGTACTATTTGAACGGCCGGGCCGGCACGACGGCCAGCTTGTCGGCCGGTCGCCCTATCTCCAGCCGGTTCAGATCAAGGCGTCGTCCTCGCTGATCGGCGAGATCGCCGCAGTCACTATCACTGACGTCGCCAGCAACAGCCTGTTCGGCGCACTGGCGTCCGCGCAAGAGCCGGCTCTCGCTGGCGCAGGAGTTTGAATGCGAACACTCGGCCCTCTCGGAACGGATGCCGGATCGCTCGTGGCCGCTCCGGACAATGCGGTACCGATCGTTCTCAGCTTCGACGACAATCGCCTGGCGTCGGCTCTATTCGGCCAATATGGCCAGAACCTCGCTTTGATCGAGCGGCGGCTCGGCGTCGTCGCCACCTCGCGCGGCAATCATATCACCCTGGAAGGTTCGCGCGAGGCCTGCGAGCAGGCACGGCGCGTACTCGAAAGCCTCTATGGGCGGCTCAAGCGCGGCGACGAGTTGGTGCAGGGCGACGTTGACGGTGTTATCCGGCTCGCTTTGGCGCAGGGTTCGTTATTCGACTTCGACCCTGCTTCCGCGCGGGAAAATTTCGAGGAGATCAATCTGCGTAAACGCCGCGTGCGCGCCCGCACCCCGGCGCAGGACGCCTATGTTCGCGCGCTCAAGCGCCACGCCCTGGTGTTCTCGACCGGCCCGGCCGGAACTGGCAAGACTTGGCTCGCCGTGGCCCATGCCGTGCAATTGTTCGAGCGAAAAGAGGTCGACCGCATCGTTCTCTCGCGGCCAGCCGTTGAAGCGGGCGAGCGGCTCGGTTTCCTCCCCGGCGACATGCGCGAGAAAGTCGATCCCTACCTGAGGCCGATCTACGACGCGCTCTACGACCTGATGGACGCCCGCATCGTCGAACGCGCGCTGCAGACCACCGAAATAGAGATCGCGCCGCTTGCCTTCATGCGCGGCCGGACGCTGTCGAACGCGGCGGTGATCCTCGATGAAGCTCAGAATACCACCGCAATGCAGATGAAGATGTTGCTCACCAGGCTTGGCGAGAACAGCCGGATGGTCGTGACCGGCGACCCGAGCCAGGTCGACCTGCCGCCGGGCCAGACTTCCGGCCTCGCCGAGGCGGTGCGACTGCTCGAAGGCGTCGACGGGATCGCCCACATCACGTTCACGGCCGCCGACGTGATCCGTCACGAGCTCGTCGCGCGCATCGTCGAGGCGTACGACAAGGCAGCGGCGGCAAAGCGTGAGCGGCCGTAATGACGCCGGTCGCGCGGAAAGCACGGGCAACGCCCAAGATCGATGTGCTCGTCGAATCCAATCTCTGGAACGAGACAGCAGACGTCAGACCGGTCGCACGGCGCGCGATCAGGGAAGCCGCCGCCTTGCTGTCGACGGCGGGGGCGGAACTTGCCATCGTGCTGACCGATGATACGGCAATTCGCTTGCTCAACCGCACTTGGCGCGGCGTCGACGCCGCCACGAACGTGCTGTCGTTTCCGACAAAGCGCGCCGGGGACGACCCGCTGCTCATCGGCGACATCGTACTGGCGTACGAAACCATTGCCGGCGAGGCTCGTACCGAGCACAAGCCGTTCGCCCATCATGTCGCCCATCTTGCCGTGCACGGCTTCCTGCATCTTTTGGGTTACGATCACGTGCGCAACGAGGATGCCGAGGTGATGGAACAGGTCGAGCTCGACGTTCTGCGGCGGCTTGCCATACCCAATCCCTATCGGCGTCCGGCCAGACCTGATACTGGCGCCTGACATCCGACGCCCTGATATTGCAGCCATGGCTCAATCCCCAACGCGCAGCGAACCGAGCGAGACCGAGCATCGAGGTCTTCCCATGGTCTTGCCGGAGGCCGGCGAGCCGCACGAGGGATGGCTCGCTCGCATCATGCGCATCTTATTTGGTTGGAAGGCCGCGGCGACGCGTGCCGACCTCGAACTCGTCCTCACGGCCGAGCAGCCCGAATCGGGCTTCTCGCCGACTGAGGCCGCCATGCTCAAGAATATTCTCGGCCTGCGTGAATGCCGGATCGCGAGTGTCATGGTGCCGCGCGCCGACATCGTGGCCGTGCAGCAGGATATTACGATCGGCGAGCTCGCCAAGGTATTCGCCGGCGCCGGCCATTCGCGGCTCGTCGTCTACAACGACACGCTCGATGATCCGACCGGCATGGTCCACATCCGCGATTTGATCGCGTTCATGGTCGCCCGTGCGGCGATCGACCCCGCCGTCGCCAGCGTGCGCGAGCAACCACCGTCGGCCGATCTCGACCTCGGCAATGTCGATCTTTCGATGCCGTTGGCGGTTGCCAAGATTGTCCGCGAAATCCTCTACGCGCCGCCGTCGATGCCGGCGCTCGATCTGCTCGCCAAGATGCAGGCCACTCGTATTCACCTCGCGCTCGTGATCGACGAATACGGCGGCAGCGACGGGCTGGTGTCGATCGAGGATCTGGTCGAGCTCATCGTCGGCGATATCGCCGACGAACATGACGAGGCCGCGACGCCGGCGGTGACGCGCCAGAGCGACGGCTCGTTCCTGGCCACCGGGCGCGCCAGCCTCGACGATGTGCGCACCCTGATCGGCGCCGAATTTGACGTCGGCGAGGCCGCGCAGGACGTCGACACGCTCGGCGGATACCTCGTCATGCGAGCAGGTCACGTCCCGGTGCGCGGCGAGCTGGTGCCGGGACCCGCCTCGTTCGAGGCCGAAGTGCTCGATGCCGATCCGCGTAGGGTCAAGAGGGTCAAAATCTATCGCAGCAAGGACCGCCGTGCTGGTACGGCGCGCGAGCTGCCGACGTTGGTGCGATCACCGATGCCGCGACCGGCGCCGCGCGATGAGACCGGTCGGCCGAACCCAAACTCTCAGCCCTCGCCGTGAAGCCGAAGGGCCTGATACACGCCATCATACTGTCTTGGGGGTGGCGGCGCTGGCTCATCGCTTTCGTCGCCGGCGCGCTATCGGCGCTGGCCATGCCGCCTTTTAACGCCTGGCTGGTCTTGTTCGTAAGTTTCCCGACGCTGGTCTGGCTGATTGACGGCGCCGGAGCCGGGCGAGGGCGTGGCGTAACGGGGGCCGCGACGACAGGCTGGTGGTTCGGCTTCGGCTACTTTCTCGCCGGGTTTTATTGGATCGGCTATGCCTTCCTGGTCGATGCGCCGACCTTCGGCTGGCTGTTGCCGATCGCGGTCGTCGGCCTGCCGGCGATGCTCGCGGTCTTCACCGCGTTCGGTGTCGTGGTGGCCCGCCTGTTGTGGACCCGCGGGGCGATGCGCATCCTGGCTTTGGGCGTAGCGCTCACGGCGGTTGAATGGTTGCGCGGCCACGTACTGACAGGTTTTCCCTGGAACGCATTCGGCTACGCGCTCACCTCTCCGCTGGCGCTGGCGCAAAGCGCTTCGGTCATTGGCATCTGGGGCCTGACCTTTATTGCCGTTGTCGTCTTCGCGAGCCCCGCCGCGATCGCCGACGAGCATCCCGAGACCCGCTGGGCCTGGCTGCCGCTCATACTCGGTATCACCGTCCTCGCCGGCCTTGGCGGCTTCGGTGCGCTGCGGCTCGCCGGCACCCCGACGCGACTTGTCGACGGTGTGCACCTGCGCATCATGCAGCCGAACCTGCAGCAGGACGTGCGGTTCAATTATTCGGCCAGACAGGAGGTTATGAACCGCTACATCACTCTGTCCGATCGAGCCTCCGGTCCGCAATCCCGTGGCGTGCGCGATGCGACGCATTTGATCTGGCCGGAATCGGCCTTTCCATTTTTCCTTACGCGGGAACCCGATGCGCTCGCCCAAATCACGCAGCTGCTGCGGGGCGGTACCGTCTTGATCACCGGCGCCGTGCGGCGGGCCGAGCCGGTCAATCCCGTTGATCCCGCCGCCTACAATTCGATCTACGTCATCGATCGCGACGGTTCGATTGTCGCCCTCTATGATAAAGTCCACCTCGTACCATTCGGTGAGTATCTGCCGTTCCAGCACGTCCTCGAAAGTCTCGGCCTGCAGCAGCTGACCAAGCAGCGCGGCGGATTTCTTGCCGGAGACCGCCGCAGGCTCATGTCGGTACCCGGCGCTCCGCTTGCGCTTCCTCTCATCTGCTACGAGATCATTTTCCCGGGCGAGGTGATGCCCAAGGGCCCGCAGCCAGGCTGGATCGTCAATGTCACCAATGACGGCTGGTTCGGCATCAGCAGCGGCCCCTACCAGCATTTCCAGCAGGCGCGAGTGCGCGCGATCGAAGAGGGCCTGCCGCTGGTTCGCGCCGCCAATACCGGCATTTCCGCCGTCGTCGATCCACTCGGACGGATCATCAATTCACTGCCACTTGGAAGCGAGGGCGTGATCGATTCACCATTGCCACGGCCGATCAGCCCTCCAATCTACGCCCGTGTCGGCGACGTCCCTGCGGCTATCATCGTTGCGCTCGCGCTGTTGGCGATTATTCGCCGGCGAATGCAACCGAATGGAATGAAAATCTAGCGTTCCTCGCACACCAAATTCTTAATTCTAAACCGCATCTGTAAATCGGTGCGGCAGACACGCGATGACACGCGTGATAACGACCGTTGGATGTATGACGTACAGTAAACTCAACCATCCCGCGCAAGTGCGGATGCGAAAATACTCGCAAGCATTGCGATTACCTATCCTTTTGAAACGTTCTAATTGCGAAGATCATGCTGAAAGCGAGCATTCCGACAGTATATTTCGCGGGTTCATATTTGATATCTAAAACAATTACGGTAAATAGGTAAGGCACAGGAGACCAGTTATATGATGGCCAAGAAGGCACCAAACCCAGTCGACAGGCATGTCGGCAGCCGCGTGCGCATGCGCCGCATGATGCTTGGGATGAGCCAGGAGAAGCTCGGGAAGGCCCTCGGCCTCACATTCCAGCAGGTGCAGAAATACGAAAAGGGCACTAACCGCATTGGCGCTAGTCGTCTTCAGCAAATTTCGCAGATCCTCCAGGTGCAGGTGTCGTTCTTTTTCGAAGGCGCGCCTACCGTTGCGATCGGGACACGTATCGAGGGCATGGGCGAGGCGCCCTCGCCAGCTTACGTCTCTGATTTTCTCGCCACTTCCGATGGTTTAGCTCTCACCAAAGCATTCATGCGCATCACTGACCCCAAGCTGCGGCGCCGCATCGTCGACCTTGTCGAGCAAATCGCCATTTACGACAAGCGCTGACGGAGCGTTCGCCTGCGTCGGGCCTCGCCCACATTTCGCCCACATCTTGACCGCGCGGGAGGACGCTGCAACAACCTTGTCGCGGATCAGGGTGCGGCCTCACCGCGCGCCAAGATGAGGCGATTGGTCAGCTTTACCAGGGGAGTGTTTCGCAGTGCGACGTGCAAACTACCTGTTCACCAGCGAGTCCGTGTCGGAAGGACATCCGGACAAGGTTTGCGACCAGATCTCGGACGCCATACTCGATGCCTTTCTTGAGAACGACATCAAGCTCGGCATTGCCGACGAGAGCAAAGTCAATACGCGGCTGGGCTGCGAAACGCTGTGCACGACGAACAAAATCATCATCGCCGGCGAGGGACGCGGCCAGGCACCCTTGTTCCACAAGCACGGCGCCAAAGCGGTGGTCAATCGCGAGGTGATCACGGAAATCGCGCGCGGCGTGGTCAAGGATATCGGCTACGACCAGGAAGGGTTCTCCTATTACGGGGCCGACGTCGAGGTGCTGCTGCATGGACAGTCACCGGACATCGCCATGGGCGTTGACGCCAAGAAGAAGAAAAACGGCGAGGAAGAAGGCGCAGGAGACCAGGGCATGATGTTCGGCTTCGCCTGCACTGAGAGCGAAGTCTATGAGAAGGGCTCGTTCATGCCGGCGCCGATCTATTTCGCGCACAAGATCCTCAAAGTGCTGTCTGATAAGCGCCGCTCGGGCGCGTTGTTTGATCTTCAGCCGGATGCCAAGAGCCAAGTGACGGTGAGATACGTCGACGGCAAGCCGGTCGGCTGCACCAAGGTCGTGGTGTCGACGCAGCACCAGGCGCAGAGCCGCAACGGCAAGAAATACACGCCGGGCATGGTCAAGGAGATGATCGCTGATTCCGTCGAATCGGCGCTGCCGGAAGGTTGGATGCCGAAGAAGGCGAGCGACTTCCTCGTCAATCCCACCGGGAATTTCGTCATCGGCGGCCCGGACGGCGATTGCGGCCTCACCGGCCGCAAGATCATTGTCGATACCTACGGCGGCTATGCACCGCATGGCGGCGGTGCCTTTTCCGGCAAGGACCCGACCAAGGTCGACCGCTCGGCTGCCTATGCCGCGCGCTATCTCGCCAAGAACGTGGTTGCTGCCGGCCTCGCCGACAGCTGCACGATCCAAATCGCATACGCGATCGGTGTCGCCGATCCGATGTCGCTCTACGTCGACACGCACGGCACCGGAAAGATCGAAGAGGCGAAGCTGCAAAAACTCTTGCCGGAGCTGTTTCCGCTGCGCCCAACCAATATCCGGCGGACTCTCAAGCTCAGCCGGCCGATCTATCGCCGCACCGCAGCGTATGGCCATTTCGGCCGTGCGCCGGAAAAGGACGGCGGCTTCTCCTGGGAGCGAACCGACCTCGCCGAGGCGCTCAAGCGCAGCTTGCGCTGACAATTCGTCATGGCCGGGCTTGTCCCGGCCATCTACGTCTTTGATATTGAAAAGAGAAGACGTGGATGCCCGGCACATGGGCGAGCGAAGCGACGCCGTTCTTCGAACGGCTGCGGCCGGGCATGACGGTCGATGAACAAAAATTCTGCGATTCAACCTCGCGCTTTCTTTGGTCGGCGCAAGGGTCACAAGCTGCGCCCGCGCCAAGCGCGGTTGATCGACACCCTGCTGCCGCGGCTCGCGATCGACCTTGGCCATCCTGCCCCGCCGGAACTGAGGACGCTGTTTCCGGTGCCGGTAAGCGAGGTTCAGCTCGAGATCGGCTTTGGCGGCGGCGAATATATGATTGCGCAGGCTGCGGCGCGGCCGCGGACGGGATTCATCGGCGTTGAGCCTTTCGTCAACGGGATGGCCAAGGCGCTCTCGGCGATCGAGGGAGCCGGCCTGCAAAATATCCGTTTACACTTCGACGACGCCACAGGCCTGATTGCGTGGCTGCCAGATGCATCATTGGCGCGCATCGACCTGATCCACCCCGATCCTTGGCCGAAACGGCGGCATTGGAAGCGGCGCTTTGTTCAGGATCAAACAATCGCGCAGCTCGCCCGCATCCTGCAGCGCGGCGGCGAGTTGCGGTTCGTCACCGACGTTGCCGATTATGCCACCTGGACGTTGCAGCGTTTGCTGCGCTCGGCCGAGTTCGAGTGGACCGCGCGGCACGCCGACGATTGGCGCAAAGCGTGGCCCGACTTCACCCGCACGCGCTACCACGCCAAGGCTGCGCGCGAGCAACGACCGCCTTGCTTCCTGATATTCCGCAGACTTTGAATGCCGCCGTCCTGCGCCTCTACGGCGGTCTTGCAACGGCCGCAAGAACCGCTATATTCGCCGGGTCCGTCATGGATACCTCATAGCGGTCGGTTGATCCGAACGGTTTTGAGAGTGGGCCCTCCGGGACCCGCTCTTTTTTGTTAGCTGAGGCCCGACGGTTCCTTTGCCGGACGCATGTTGCAGGACGCCCGCAAACAGTATGGACGACAAGCTAACGACCTTTGCCGACGAGCCGCGGCTCATCACCGAGTCGGGACGCGCCGCGCGCGTCGCCGCCATCGTCGAGCCGGTGCTGGCCGAGCTTGGTTGTCGGCTGGTGCGGGTGCGCGTTTCAGGATATGCCGGCTGCACGGTGCAGGTCATGGCCGAGCGGCCGGTCGGCACCCTGACCATCGAGGATTGCGAGGCTGTCTCGCGGGCGCTGTCGCCGGTGCTCGACGTCGCCGACCCGATCGAAGGTTCGTATCGGCTGGAGATTTCTTCGCCCGGCATCGACCGGCCGCTGGTGCGGCGGGCCGATTTCGACCGTTATGCCGGCCACGTCGCCCATATAGAGATGCTCGTACTCGTCGACGGCCGCCGGCGCTTCCGCGGCGAACTTATCGGCACCGACGGCGAGTGCGCACGAATCCGCCGCAGCGAGCCAGCAGCCGAAAGTTCGGAAATCCTGTTGCGGATCGACGACATGATGGAAGCGAGGCTAGTTCTGACTGATGCGCTCGTTTCCGAAGCGCTGCGACGAAGCAAACATGGCGGCAAGCTCGGCGAGCGCGCCGCCCGCGCGCCAGCACCCAACGGGCAGAAATCGCACCAATCGAAACACATGGTCGCGGCGCCGGGCGAAAGACCGGCGCGTGAGCCAGCGCAAGGGAGACTGAATCATGGCGACGGTAAGCGCCAATAAACTCGAACTGCTGCAGATCGCTGACGCGGTCGCCCGGGAAAAGGCGATTGATCGCAAGATCGTGCTCGGCGCCATGGAGGACGCGATCGCCAAGGCCGCTCGCTCCCGGTATGGCAGCGAAACCGAAGTGCGGGCGGAGATCGATCCGAAAAGCGGCGAACTCCACCTGTCCCGCCATATGCTCGTGGTGGATACCGTTGAAAATCCGGCGTCGCAGATCAGCCTCGACGAGGCGCGCCGCCGGCATCCCGCCGCGCAGATCGGCGATACCATCGCCGACCCGCTGCCGCCGCTCGAATACGGGCGCATCGCTGCACAATCGGCAAAGCAGGTGATCGTGCAGAAAGTGCGCGAGGCCGAACGCGACCGTCAGTACGACGAGTACAAGGATCGGATCGGCGACATCGTCAACGGCATCGTCAAGCGTGTCGAGTATGGCAACGTGGTGGTCGATCTCGGCCGCGGCGAAGCGATCGTACGGCGCGACGAAATGCTGCCGCGCGAGGTGTTCCGCAACGGCGACCGCATTCGCGCCTACATCTACGACGTTCGCCGCGAGCAGCGTGGGCCGCAAATCTTCCTTTCGCGCACGCACCCGCAATTCATGTCTAAGTTGTTTGCGCAGGAAGTGCCGGAAATCTACGACGGCATCGTCGAGGTGAAGGCGGTCGCGCGCGATCCCGGTTCTCG
>Ga0074044_10004780_pt1 | contig 11147 bp, 8 predicted proteins | sample BogForMeECP23OM1_FD_94443 | JGI IMG/M metagenome (GOLD analysis project Ga0074044, IMG submission 94443) | Bog forest soil microbial communities from Calvert Island, British Columbia, Canada - Bog Forest MetaG ECP23OM1 | ecosystem: Environmental > Terrestrial > Soil > Wetlands ...
AAAGCGCCCAGCATGTAGAAGCTGGCATGGGCGAAATTGAGCACGCCCATCATGCTGAAGATCAGCGTCAGCCCGCTCGCCATCAGAAACAACAGCATGCCGTAGAGCACGCCGTTCAGTGTCGATATGGTGACGAGCTCCAGCACCCCCAGCCCAACCTGGCAAGCTTAGCTCGGACGATTCATCTTGCAGGTGGTGGAGACCATGGTGTCCTTCGTGTCGATCTTGCCCTTTTCCGTCCAACCCCAGCCGGTGTTCTCCTCCTCGAACGGCTGGTCCTTGCTGATCGGGCCGAAGCTGGAGATGTACATCGGCTGGAAGAACTGGTGATCGTCGGATCGCATGAAGCCGTCGCCGCCGTTATAGACGGTGACGTTCATGCCATCGAGCTTGGCCGCGACCTTGACCGGCTCGACCGACTTGGCTTCGTCGGCGGCCTTGACGAACATGCGGATCTCATTGACCGCCCGCGGATAGAATAGCGACACGCCAACCTTGGCGCGGAACGCCTTCTCGAATTCGCGAGCCGGCCCGTACGGATCGTTCGGCACGCCCTCGGCGATCGAAAACACGCGGTCGGCCAGATTGGCCTGCTTGATCGCCGTCGGGCCGCCGGTGCCTCCGGCGTAGTAGGTATACCAGTCGACCTGCAATCCGGCGTCGGCCGCGGCCTTGATCAGCAAGGCGATATCCTGGCCCCAGTTGCCAGTGATGACGCTATCGGCGCCGGAGGCCTTGATCTTGGCGATATAGGGTGAAAAGTCGGTGACCTTCAGCAACGGATGCACTTCGTCGCCGACGATCTCGATGTCCGGCCGTTTGGCGTTGAGCATCGCGCGCGCCTCCTTACGCACCGCCTGGCCGAACGAATAGTCCTGGTTGATCAAATAGATCTTCTTGATGTTCGCTCGCGTCTTCATATAGTTGGTGAGCGCGGTCATCTTGATGTCCGAATTCGCGTCCCAGCGGAAATGCCAGTAGCTGCATTTTTCGTTGGTCAGAATCGGATCGACCGCCGCGTAGTTGAAGAACAGCACTTCCTTGCCGGGGTTGCGCTCGTTGTATTTCGCCACGAATTCCTCGATCGCGGCCGCGAACGCCGAGCCGTTGCCCTGGGTGATGTAGCGGATGCCAGCGTCGATCGCTTTCTGCACCTGGACCAGGGTCTCCTGGGCATTGAGCTTGTTGTCGTAGGCGGCAATCTCGAGCTTGTGGCCGGCAATGCCGCCATGCGCATTGGTCCAGTCGGCGAGATACTGGTAGGTCTTGAGGCCAATCTCGCCGATGCTCGCCCCGCCGCCGGAGAGGGGGTCGACGTAGGCGATCTTGACGGTGTCCTGAGCGGCCGCGGGCAGTGCCGCGACCACGGTGGCCGCTACCGCGCAGAACATGGTGCTAAAGCGCGAAATCATGGACGATCCTCCGATTTGAATTTTTGCGCGACCCGGCGCTGGCAGGGCATAGAACCCCGGTCGACTGCTGTTCGTCAAGAACTCTCAGTCGCGCGGCGGAGGAACCCAACGCCATTCAGGCCCGTGGAATGCCGGCCGGCGCGGGCGGAGTGTCATGAGATCCCGAGGCGCGGCAATCCCGAAACTCAGCGCCGGCTCCAAAACGGCAAAACGCGCACAGATTTGCACCACGCTTTACGGCGTTTGGCGCGCTGCACTATAGTGGTTACGTTTTAGGCAATTTGTGGTCTGTCACAGGGACAAGGAAGTGACAGCATGGAGGTGCGGATGACGCGGGTCCTGCTTCGTCCAAGATCACTGGCCGCCGCGGCCCTCTATGTTTCGCTTGCCTCGATGGCCTTCGCCGACGATCCCCAGCTGGCCACGGACAGCTACATGATTCCGTCGACTGATCCCGGCATTCAGCTTTACATTCGCAACAAGCATCCGGCAGGGCTGACGACCTTCCCCGGGGACAAGATCCTTCTCTACGTTCACGGTGCCACTTACCCGTCCGAAACCGCATTTGATTTGCCGCTCGGCGGTCGATCGATGATGGATTACATCGCTCTGCAAGGCTGGGACGTCTATCTGGTCGATGTGCGAGGCTATGGCGGCTCGACTCGGCCACCCGAGATGGAAAAGCCGCCGTCGGAGAACAAGCCCTTCGCCGATACCGTTACCGCCGTGAGAGATGTCGGGTCGGCGGTCGACCACATTGTGGCAAAGCGCGGCGTCGCCAAAATAAATCTAATGGGTTGGTCGTGGGGCACGGCGATCATGGGCGTGTACACCGCGCAGCATAACGACAAGGTGAATCGGCTGGTGCTGTATGCACCGTTGTGGATCTTCAGCACGCGCCCAATCATCGGCGGAGACGGACCGCTCGGAGCCTACCGAACGGTCACGAAGGAGTCGGCCAAAGCACGCTGGCTGTCCGGCGTCGCCGAAGACAAGAAAGCCGATCTGATCCCGCCCGGCTGGTTCGAGCAATGGGCCGACGCGACCTGGGCCACCGATCCAGAGAGCTCGAAGCAAAGCCCGCCTGTGCTGCGGGCGCCGAACGGCGTGTTTCAGGACCTGCGCACTTACTGGGTCGCCGGCCAAGCGCAGTACGACCCCGGCGACATCAAAGTGCCGACACTCATCATTCATGCCGAATGGGACGCAGACTTGCCGAGTGATCAGGCGCGTGCCTACTTCGCCAAGCTGACAAATGTTCCTTACAAGCGGTTCGTCGAGCTGGGAGAGGGGACGCACACCATCATGATGGAGAAGAACCGGATGCAGTTCTTCCGCGAGGTGATGAATTTCCTCAATGAGTCTGATCCGCTCGCCTTGAAATAGCCGCCCACCGTTTTTGCGGAGCGCGGCTGTGCACACCGGCCGCTCGGCGCGGCGGAGGGTGTTGACCAACTATTGCCCACCAACCTCGATTCATGAGTGCGCGGCCGAGTCGCCGCGCTCGAGCGCCTTACGGTCCCATTTCGCCCGGTCGGCCGCAGCATCATAAGTTTCCTGCAGAAATCCAAGCAGGAGCGCGTCGGGGTCACGCGCTTGGCGAACCGCATCATAGGGCAGGATGAATTGCCCGAGATTTTTGTCGTAGAAGCCTTCAGCCGTGCGCAGCTGCGTCTCGCCATAGCCGGCCGGCTCTGGATAGCCGTAGACATAGAACGCGGCGCGGCCATAGCCGCCGTTTCCCGGCCAGAAGCCGCAACTCGAAACCTCGTGCGAATAAGCTTCCGCCATCACCCAGCTCGCAACGTTGGGCGTGACGCCCTTGGGTGGCGGCGCGGTGCGGCCGGAAAAGCGCGTCACCGCGAGATCGAAGCTGCCCCAAAAGAAGTGCACGGGGCTGACCTTGCCGATGAAACGCGCGCGAAATTCATTCATTACCCGAGCGGCCTGAACCAGGGCCTGCCGGAAACGCGAAGCGTAGTCTGGGTCATAGTGCGTGTGCGTGCGATCCCGATCGAACGGCACGGCATTCTCGATTTCGCTCGGCATGGTCCAAATGTGCACGTCGATATCGAGGCGCTGCAATCGCTGCATGAACTCGGCGTAAAAATCGGCGACCGACATCGGCGCGAGCGAGAAGCCCTCCGTGCGTCCATCGCTGGTCGCGATGCGAAGCCGATGATCCACGAAATCGAAAGCAATATCGAACGCGCCGCCGGCATAGGAGTTTGCCGGCGCGACGAGACCGCGCGAGTTCACGTGTAACGTGACGTTCCACCAGTGATTGACGAGCGGGGTCGTCGCAAGGCGCACCTTGCCCGCGATCTGCGTCCAGCGGTGCAGCGTCTCACAGGTGTCGCTCCATGCCGACAGCGGCAGGTCCGGCCAAAGCGAATGCCCGCTCATGATCGTCCTCGACGGCTCAATTGTCGGCCAAATACCAGAATTTTTCCAGTGCGATCCGGCGCCGAACAGCATCGTTCCCGCTCGCGCTGCGAGGCGCGTGAAGCGATCAGCCCGCACTATCTGGTCGAGACAGCCGCGGATGCAACAGTGAGCCAATTGCAGACCGGGCATGCGAGACCAAACGCCAAACCAGCGGCGTTTGCTTGATGAAACGTTTGATCCGCCGCCGCACGGTCGAAGACCAGCGCGGCGGCATGCCGCGCCAGGTCGCGGTCTCGGTGTAGTCGTATAATTTGAGGTCGGTATCGGACCAGTCCAGCTTGTAAGCCTCGTCTCCGATCGTGAAATCGAAACGCTTCAGGCCCAGCCCGATCGCGTGCGCTATAAGTTCGCGCAGGTGAAGTGCGCCCGGTCCGTAGTGGGATACTTCGCTGTCGTCATAGCTCGCGAGCACGTGGTAATAGCAATCGCCGAAAACGATGCCGAGGTTCGCCGCCGCGCAGATCGGGCCGATCTCCACGCGGCTGATGTGCACCAGATGCCGGGTTTTGGGATTCGATGCGAGGTCAAGATAGAATTCCCGGTGTCCCGGCCGGGCAAAGATGTCGGCAATGCCTTTGCGGGCGAAGGATCGGCTTTTTTGGTGCATCAGCGTTTCCAGCGTACGCCGTGCGTCGTCCGGATCCGACGCGGTCATGAACCGGACCTCGCCATATTCGGACATATGCCTGCGCTTGGCGCGGTCTCGTCGCCGCGTCGCTGACGAGCGCTTGGTGGTGTAGAATTTTCCCCAGTCGTCGCCCAACTGCGTCAGATGTACGCCGCTGGCGTTGGGCGTGATGCCGAGATAGGTGAACGGATTGATCTGGCCGCCGATTGTTTGCGGCATCTTCTCGAACTCGATCCAATCGTAGCGCAGCAGCGGATCGCGTTGCATCTGGTCTAGCAGTTCCCGCCAGATCGCGAGAAAGCGATCGGGCGTCACGCGTTGCGAAAAGTCGGGCGCGAGCAGCGGCGCGTTATAGTCGCACAGCTCCTGGCCGAGCCAGCAAAGACGTCTTGCCGAAAATTCCGGCACAACGCAGAGCGGCAGCATGAAAGCGGTTTCGCCGTCGCCGAAGTGACCGACCGCGATTACCGGACGGACGCCGCCGCGGAGTCCAATATGTTGATGCCACGTCGCCAGCCAGTCGAACGTCTGGAACGCGGTGCAATCCGCAAGACGTTCGAAGTGGCGCCATTCGGCTTCGACCGCGGCCAAGTCGCTGTAGATCCGCAGGCTCAGGTTGGGCGGGACTTCGCGCAGACGCTCCCCGCTGCAGGGCGCAACCGCCGCGTGGCGGTCGTCCACCGGCGAAGCCGCGTTCCTGAACACTTTGAATGTCGTCGCGCGTGTCACCGCATTCACTGAAATGGATGGAGCCGCATTTCCGCGTGATAGTGGACAATAGCTAAAGTTGCCTCGCTACCCGGCGGCCCAATCGCGTTAAGGTAAAGCAGACGTGAATCGCTGCGCCGCAGAAACGAACCTCGTTTATCCGGATCTGCGGTGCAGCGGTTGTCGGAAGGCGCCGTGCCACAGCAGGCGCCCCGTCGGTATCCCTGATCTGATCAGGCTGGAGACGCGAGTGGCTTGCCCTTTTCCACGACGTAGGTGCTCGTGATCTTCACCTTCTGCTCGGTCTTGCCGCCAGCATGGGGCGTTTCAGCCGGAACTTGGAAACCATCGCCCGGCTTTAACCTACGGGTCGGTTGACCTTGTATGGGGAGGTCAAGTTCGCCTTCGACGACATAGCCGGACTCGATCCCTGGATGCGTGTGCCGCGCAACGATCACCCCCGGTTCTAGTTCCACTTCCGCGATTATTGTCACATAGCCCGGCATCGGGCCGTCCATTTGCGACAAAATCTTTCGCCTGAGGCCGGGCGTCGTTGCGGGCGGCGCGCCCTCCGCTGCCGATGCATCGGTCGCAACGAACCCAGTAACCGCGCAGATCGCGCAGGTTGCAAAACCCGCAAAGCCTCGTCGTGTCAGCATAACCGCCTCCCTGCCGTGTCCGGATTACGGGGTCCGGACTTCCGTGACGAAATAATAAGCCGTTCAATAAATGACTGGCAAGGCAACCCTTGTTTCGCTCGGCTCGCGCAGACCGGGGCGGTCACAAGTTAAAGGGTTCGGCGAAGCCTATTACCGGCCCGGCGGTGACTTCATCAGCCTGCCGTGCTTCGAAGCCTTCAAAAGCACCGCGCATTTTTACCGAACCGCGTTCCGCAAAGTAGGTCACTGGACAGGCCACAAGTCGCGCAACCAAGCTCTTGATTTTGTTGGTACAGCTGGGTGGACTCGAACCACCGACCTCCTGATCCACAGTCAGGCGCTCTAACCAACTGAGCTACAGCTGCACGGGCCCGCGGTCGGCAAGCGCGCGAAAGCTATTTGGATCGTCCCAGTTTGGCAAGGCCGGCGGCAAGACCGTGGCATAACTGCAGCAAGCGGCGGCACGACGACAAGCAAAAGCCCGGGCCAAGAACCCGGGCTTTCCCCTTGCACTAGCAGGCAAACGCGACGCAAAATCGTCGCTTAGCCAACCTTGCTAAACGCCTTGTTCATGCCGCTCTTGATCGGCTCAGCCGTCTCCGTCGCAACCTTCTGCACGAGCGCGCCGAGCTCCTTGCTCTGTTGCGTCAGTGCCTCGAATTGCTTACGCGCATGCGCGCTCGAGAGCTCAACGACTTCCGACAGCGTCTTCGCCGCCATGACTTCGCCGGCAAAATCGAACGCGGCATTGGTGTTCACGCGCGCCACCTCGATCACCTTGAGACCGTAGTCGGAGGCGCCTTTGGTGGCGGTGGAGTAGGTGGTCTCGAGGACATCCGTCGCCTCTTCGGCGGCGGCCTTCATCTTCTCGTAGGTATCCTTGGCCTGGGCGACTCCGCGCTCCGCGAATTCGCGGAAGGCGGCCGGCATCTCGACCTTTGGGATGTCGAACTTGGGCATTTCGAATTTCGGCATCTCGAATACGCCCGTCGCCGGCAGTTTGGTTGTCTTCACTTTCGGGGCAGCAATTGCAGCTTCCGTCATGACACTCGTCCTTGATCTATACTCTTGGGGCTGTTTGACCTGAGAATTTTTGACTGGCCTCACCGCCCGTCGCGCGAGGCATCACATTTCATTGACCCCGTAAGCCGAACGCAGCACCATAGGTAGGCCTCGGTCGGTCCAAGAAACTATATAATATCATTTTTGGTGCATTGCAATAGGAAATATTGCATTGCACACAAAATAGTTAAATCACTGAAATAGTTTACTTTTTTGACTCGCGATGCGTGCGGCGGCATCACGGCTTCGGCTTAGCAGTCTCCATGACTATTTTGGCGGCACTTTGTCCGAGCTCCTGAACCTGAGCTGAGAGCGCCTGCATCTGGCGGCCGAGAAACTCGGACTGCAGACCCATCACCTCGGCTGCGTCTTTGGCGTGCATCAGCTTCTGGGCGAAGTCGAACGTTGCCGCCACATTCTGTTCTGCGTAAGCCATCGACTTGTGCGCGATTTCAGTAGCGCCGCTATGGGCTGCCTGGGTGTGGCCCTGCATCTGCCCCATCGCCTTGTTTGCCGCTTGGATGAAACCGTCGACGGCCTTCCGTGCCTGCGCCACGCTTTGCTCGGCTAACGCGCGTACCTCGTTTGGGATTGCGAATTGTTCGAAAGGTTCCTTGGCCATCGTCTGTTCCTCCTACGTCTTATCCGTCATCCTAGCCTGAATCGCCGTCGGCGTGCAGTCCCGATCTTGGCGTCGCGTCAAGTCCATGGCGCGATTAAGGTTATCCCTCCTTGCTCGGCGGAAGTCGAGGGCTCGCCATGGACGGCGCGGGCGGCCCGCACTATTAAGAATTTCTTAGGCAATGAGTTTTGTCGCATGCCGATTGTGGAGTCAGAGTTCGACCCGTCGCGCGACCCGCGACTTGCGGCACAGCTCGCAGACCACGCGACGAGCGCATCACCGGCTTGGCTGTGGAGTACCGACGGGTCGCGGATTCTGTGGGCGAATGCGGTCGGAGCCGCCATCTTCGGCGCGGCGAATGCCAGCGAATGCGCCAGCCGTCGGTTTGACGCCGAGCACCCGGCCGCCGCGGGGATCAGTCGCCTCGCTCCAACCCTGCCGTCAACGGGGCAAGCGCGGCTTGAGCGCCTGCGCGGCTTCGGGGCGAGCTTCGGTCGTGCGCTCACCTGTGTCTGCTCGCGCTTCGTGTTGCCCGAAGGCCGGGCGGCAATCCTCATTGTCGCAACCGAGCCGGCGGGACCGGCGCTGACGCTTCGCGAGCGGGTCAGCCGCCTGTTCCCCGATCCCGAACGAACGCTCGCCGTCTTTGCAGCCGATGGTACTTCGCTTTGGGCGACCGAGGCGGCGCAGAAGCGCCTTGCCGGCACACCCACGCTGTCTGCCCTCGGCATTGCTGCGATCGCGGCCGAGGCAATCGAAGCCGGCAGCGCCAGCGGTGCGACGCGCTACGGTCCGATCTCCGTCGAGCGTCTCGGTCGCGATGCGTCGGCAGTGGTGGTGGTCAAGTTCGGCGCGCAGCCAAGTGAAGCTCCTGTGATGGAGAGGGTTCCGGCAAAGATCGAGCCCGCGCCTGCCACAGCCGCCTCCGAAGTCCACTTGGAAACACCGGTGCTTTCGCCGGCCGCAGAGCCGACGTCGGCCGTCGCCGTGCCGCCAACGCCGCAATTTCACGGCAGCCCTGAGCAGAGTGAGTCCACGGCGGAGCGGCGCCACCCGCTACGTTTCGTTTGGCAGATGGATGCCGAGGGCCGCTTTGTTGTCGGCTCGGACGAGTTCATGGAGCTCATCGGGCCGCGAACCACGGCTGCATTCGGCCGATCGTGGGGCGAGATTGCCGCCGAGCTGAAGCTCGATCCGGAAAATCAAGTGGCGCGCGCGGTTGCAACGCGTGAGACATGGAGCGGCATCATCATCTCCTGGCCGGTGGACGAGGGCAGTAAACGGCTGCCGGTGGAGCTTTCGGGTCTTCCGGTATTCGATCGCGAGCGTAACTTTCGCGGCTATCGCGGGTTCGGCGTCTGTCGCGACATCGCCCGCATCAACCAATTGGCGCGCGCGCGTCGGGAACGCTCGATCGGGTTCATGACTCAGCCCGAGGTGCCGCCCGCGCATGACACTACCTCCGCTCTAACGCCGCAAAGCGCTGAGATCGCCGGCACCGAGGTCGCAGCCGCTTCGGCGGCCGCTGTCACTGCGGGCGAAGCAGCACCTCGCAGCGAACGCACCACTTCGAGCGTCATGCCCACCGCCGCCAACGTGGTGCCGTTTCGCCTAGGGACGTCGCCCGAAGCCAAAGCGCCCAGCCTAAGCCCGGTAGAGCGCAGGGCCTTCCGCGAACTGGCGCAAGAACTGACGGCACGCTTGCGGGGAGGAAGTGAGGCTGCGATCGCCGAGAGCGGCGCCGGCGGCCCGCCGGCCGAGGAGCAGGCAATTCCGATCGAACCCGCCGAGGTGGCGCCCGCCGTCCGCGAGGACGGCGAGCGCGCTGCGGCGAGCGCTGCTGCCATCGGGACCGAAGCACATGCGGCGCCCGCGCTAGCGACGGAAGGCGGCGCGCAACACGAGGACACCGCAAAGCGGCAGGCGTTAGCCGCCTTCGAGCCGGTGCTGCTCGACCGCATTCCGGTCAGCGTGCTGATCTACCGGCACGACACACTCCTCTACGCCAATCGGCATTTCCTCGCATTAAGCGGTTACCAGAGCCTCGCCGCGCTCGCCGCTTCTGGCGGTTTGAGCACGCTTTTCGCCGAGCCCGGCACTGGCGCACTTGCCCAGAGCGACGGCGCGCAGTCGCTGTCGATCATGACCCGCGGCGGCGACCGCCACCCGGTGGAGGGACGCCTGTTCACAGTCCCCTGGAGCGGGGCGTCTGCGCTCGCGCTCATTTTGATCAACGGCGAAGCCGAGGAACGCCGGCGGGCCAGCGCGCTCTCGCTCGGCACCGCCCAAGGCGAAATCCGCGAGCTCACGGCGAGGCTCGAAACCTACGAACAGGCCGAAGAGGAATTGCGGACCGCTACCCGGGAAGCACAAAAATCGGCGGCGGCGAAGGCGGACTTCCTTGCCAAAGTCAGCCACGAGATTCGCACGCCACTCAACGCCATCACCGGTTTCGCCGAGGTGATAATGGCGGAGCGCTTCGGCCCGATCGGAAACGAGCGCTACCGCGAATATCTCAAGGATATCCACGGCGCCGGCATGCACCTTGTCTCGCTCTTGAACGACCTGCTTGATCTTTCCAAAATCGAGACCGGCCAACTCGACCTCACGTTCGCCAACGTCAGCCTCAACGACCTGACGCAGCAATGCGTCGGCATCATGCAGCCGCAGGCGAGCCGCGCGCGCATCATCATTCGCACCTCGCTCACGCCCGGGATGCCGCAGGTCGTCGCCGACGAGCGTTCGCTTCGCCAGATCGTGCTCAATCTGCTCTCGAACTCGATCAAGTTCACCGGCCCAGGCGGCCAGGTGATCGTATCGACGGCGTTTGCCGATAGCGGCGAGGCGGTGTTGCGCGTGCGCGACACCGGCGTCGGCATGAGCGAAACGGATGTCGAGGCGGTGCTCGAACCGTTCCGTCAGACGGCGACTTCCGGAAGCTGGGGCTCGGGCGGGACCGGCCTTGGTCTGCCGCTGACCAAGGCGCTGGCGGAGGCCAACCGCGCGCATTTCAGCATCAAGAGCGCGCCGAACGCGGGCACCCTGGTCGAGGTCGCATTCCCGCCGACGCGCGTGGTCGCACAGTAACTGCCGGGAAATTGAACCTGGATCGCGGGCGGCAACCGACGTTGCGCTGCGACGGCCTTTTGCTCATGCCACCCGCACGACGATTTTGCCGAAATGCGCGCCTGCCGCCATGTGCTTGAAAGCCACCTGCACCTCGTCGAAGCCAAACACGCGATCGATCACCGGCTTAATCTTGTTCGCTGCGATGGCGGCATTCATTTCCTCGAACACCTCCGTCGAGCCGACGGAAATACCCTGGACGTTGGCGCGCTTCGTGAAGATCAGGCCGGGATTGAATTCGGTCGCGGCGCCGCTCACGCCGCCGATGATGCTGATTTTGCCGCTGGCGCGAAGCGCGCCGAACGAGCGGGTCAACGTGCTCGCGCCGCCGACCTCGAGCACGTGGTCCACGCCGCGGCCGCCAGTGAATTCCCGCGCCGCTTTGTCCCATTCCGGGTTGGTCTTGTAGTTGATGCCGCAGGCCGCCCCGAGTGCCTTGGCGCGATCAAGCTTGTCGTCGCTCGACGAGGTGATGATTGCCG
>Ga0074044_10004781_pt1 | contig 11146 bp, 7 predicted proteins | sample BogForMeECP23OM1_FD_94443 | JGI IMG/M metagenome (GOLD analysis project Ga0074044, IMG submission 94443) | Bog forest soil microbial communities from Calvert Island, British Columbia, Canada - Bog Forest MetaG ECP23OM1 | ecosystem: Environmental > Terrestrial > Soil > Wetlands ...
CACAAACGGACGGGCTGGCTGGCGGCCCCGGGAGACGAAGTGGCCCTGGCCGCGTGGCTCGAAATCCTGCTCGCAAATCCTGCGCTACGAGCGGAATTGGGCGAGGCAGCGCGGCGGCATGCCCAGGCGGAGTTTGACCCGCGGCGTGCCGCGTCCGTGCTCTCGACAGAACTGTGGCGGCTTTGGGCCGCGAGGATCGACAGCATGCAACTGCTGACGGAGCCCGCGCAGTGAAGCCGAAGAGCGTGACGCTGGACGACGAACGGCCGCGGCCGGACGGGCCGGACGTCGTGTCCTACCATCATCATCTGGCGCGCTACCAGTTTGCACTTGGGAAGATGGCGGGAGGTGAGCGCGTGCTGGACGCCGGATGCGGCACGGGCTACGGGTCGCAACTGCTGCTGCAGAAGGCGGCGACTGTGGTGGGCATTGACAACTCGCCTCTGGCCGTTGCTTACGCGCGCGAGCATTACGCCGGGCCGGGCATCGGATTTGCGCAGATGGATTGCCAGCGATTGGCGTTTCCAGCGGCGGAGTTTGATCTTCTCGTGTGCTTCGAAGTGTTCGAGCACATGGAAGACCAGGATGGTTTTCTCACCGAATGCCTCCGTGTGATGCGGCCGGGCGGGACCCTTATTCTTTCAACACCGAACTTGACGACCGCCACTGTTCACATGCGCTCCATCAGGCAGTCGAACCCATTCCACATCGGCATGCTCGACCTTCCATCCTTCCGGCACGTTCTCGGCCGGCATTTCCGCCGCGTGGAGCTATATGGCCAGCGGCGGCGAGGCAACCGGCTGTATTCGGCGCTGCGCGCGCTGGATGTATTCAACCTGCGCCTCCGGCTCCTGCCCGGTCGGCGGCGCGAAAGCCTCCAGAGTGCTTTCGACGTGCCCGTCGGCGTGGCGGCTGTGCCGGAGGCCTGGGTGTTCGAACGGCAACAGCTTCGGCAGGCGAATCAGTTCGTAGCCGTCTGCATGCAATAGGGTTCCATGGCATCGGCAACAGCAGAAGTATTGCAGCAACTCCCGAAGGCGACGGCCGCGCGGCTGCGCATAGCGGTGGTGACACCGGAGCTGCACCGCACGGGAGGGACGGAGCGCGCCAATGCGGAAATCGTGGCCGCGTTTGCGCGGGAGCACGACGTGTGCCTCTACGCGCACCGGTGGACGCCGGACCCGGACGTCCGGCTCTGCTTCCACCGGGTGCCGGCGCTGCCATGGCCGGGGATCGTGCACTTTCTCAGCTTTTTCGCATCCGCCTCGCTGGCGGTGCGGCGGGGCGAGCGGCGGCATGGCGGCTACGACGCGATTTACTCGCCGGGGGCAAATTGCCGGCAGGTAACCGTTTCGACCGCGTGGTTCTGCCAGGCACGGCAATTGGACCTCTTCCGGTCGGGGCGGCACCGACCGCCGCCGGCATCGCTCGTGGACTGGCTGAAACTGGGGCACCGCTGGTCGTTCGCTTGGATCGTTGCCGGCGTGGAGCGGCGCTTCTACCAGTCGGAGCGGCTGGAGCGCGTGATCGCCCAGTCGCGGCTGCTGGCGGGCGATCTGGCGCATTTCTACGGCGTGCCGGAATCGAAGCTGGAAGTGGCGCACGGGGGAGTGAACGCGGCCACCTTCGATCCGGCGGAACGGCTGGCGCTGCGGCCGCGCGCGCGCGCGGAGTTGGGACTGCCCGCCGGGCGCTTCGTTTTCTTTTTCATCGGCAACAACTGGCTAATTAAAGGGCTGTATCACGTCCTGCGGGCGCTGGCCGAGGTACCTGTGGTGCGGCTAGCGATCGTGGGCGCGGACGTGGAGCGGCGCGAGTCCTGGGAGCAGTTCAGCCGCGAATTGGGCGTGGCGGACCGCATCCTGTATCTGCCGCGGCGGAAAGATGTGATTGCCTATTACGCGGCGGCGGACGCGCTCCTGGCGCCCTCGGTCTACGACACGTTTCCGCTGATGCCCATGGAGGCCATGGCCTGCGGGTTGCCGGTGATTATCAGCGCGCAGACGGGCGTGGCGGAGATCGTGGGGCTGGAGGATGCGCTGGTGGTCTCAAACGCGGAGAACGTCTCCGAACTGGCCGCGGCGATGCGCCGCATGGCGGAAGATGCGGGATTGCGCGCGCGCCTGGTGACCAACGGCCGCGCGCTCGCCCAGCGCAATCCCTGGGACCGCATCCAGCAGGCGGTGGCGCGCGAGATGCTCTCCCAGGCGCAGCGCCGGAACGGCAAGCGGCAGACGTGTGAGGCGCCGGCCGCGGCGAAGGCAATGAGGGCATGAGCGTTCGCCGCGATCCACGTCTGCGCATTTTCCTGGTGGGCACGGAGTTTTTCCGCAGCTACGGGGGAATCCAGTACATCAACCGGCTGCTGGTGCGGGCCTTCCGCGAGATGGGACGCACCACACCGCTGGACCTGGACGTGTTCAGCTTCATCGACGGCCCCGAGCACTTTCCTTCCGGGGAGCAGGGCGAGTGCGCGGTGCGGTGGCACGGGGCGGGTCGCAGCCGCGGAGAGATCGTGTGGCAACTGACCAAACGATTGGCGAGCGTCCGGCCGGATCTGGTGCTCTTCACGCACGTTTCGCTGCTGCCCCTCGAGGAGTTGGTGCGCACGATGGCGCCGGGCGCCCGTGTGGCTGCACTGGCGCACGGCACGGAAGTGTGGCAGCGCCTGGAGGGGATTGTGGCCCGGGTGCTGCCGCGCGTTGACTCGTTCACGTGCCCCAGCGCATTCACGGCACGGAAGCTGGTCGAGGTTCAGGGCATCCACACGGACCGTGTGACGGTGATCCCTCACGGGCTCGATCCGGAGTGGGCGGAGGAGTGCAGAGCCGGATCCGCACGCGAGCAGGAACGTCCCGCGCGCGCCGGGCGGCTACTGCTCAGTGTGACCCGGCTGAGCCGCGCGGACCGCGAAGGAAAAGGAATCGAACTGGTCTTGCAGGCCCTTCCCGCCGTCGTCGAGCGCTGCCCTGGCGCGCGCTACATGGTAGTGGGAGGAGGCGGAGACCTGCCGCGGTTAGCGGAGATGGTGCGCCACCTTGGCCTCGAGGCCCGGACGGAATTGACCGGGGCGCGGCGCGACGATGCGTTGCGGCGCGCTTACGCCGATGCGGACGTGTTCGTGCTGCCGACGCAGGTAGAGGGCTTTGGAGTGGTTTTTCTGGAGGCCATGTACCACCGGCTGCCGGTGGTCGCGGTGCGGGCTTCCGCGACACCGGAGGTAGTGGAAGACGGCGTCACGGGAGTTCTCGTCTCTCCCGGGGATTCGGAGGAGCTCTCGGCTGCCTTGATTGCCTTGCTCTCCGATGATGACCGGCGGCGCGCTCTGGGCGAGGCCGGCCGCCTGCGCGTCGAACGGCTCTACCGGTTCGAACATTTCGCCGCACGATGGGAACGCTGGCTGGCGGCCCAGGTGCCGGAAGCGGTGTATGCGGCCCGGCAATCGAGCGCCTTCACACTGGCGCGCGCTGCTGCGGGAGCGAGATAGCCGTGTGCGGGATCACAGGCTGGTGGGAGGAGCGCCCCTTCGCAGGAGGCAACGGCGGCGCGGAGCCCCTTGCCGCCATGCTCCGGCAGATGGGGCCGCGCGGGCCGGACGACGTTGGGTCCACGGAAATCCATCCGCGCGCGGGCGGCCTGCTGCGCCTGGGTGCGACACGCCTGGCCATCCAGGATCTCTCGCCCGCGGGTCATCAGCCGATGGACGATCCTGAAACGGGCTCCTGGCTCGTTTTCAACGGCGAAATCTACAACTTCATCGAGCTGCGCAACGAACTCGAGGCGCGCGGTTGCCGCTTCCGCTCGCGGGGCGACACGGAAGTTTTGCTGGTGGGTTACCGCGAATGGGGCGAAGGGATCATCGAGCGGCTGCGGGGAATGTTTGCCTTCGCGCTGTGGGATCTGGCCCGGCAGACGCTGCTGCTAGCGCGCGATCCGCTGGGAATCAAGCCGCTTTACTATGCGGCGCCGACCGGCCGGTTTGTGTTCGCGTCGGAACTGCGGGCGCTGCTGGCGAGCGGCCTGGTGGGGCGCGAACTGGACTTGAACGGACTCGATTCATTCCTGAAATTCGGGGCTGTGCAGGAGCCGGCCACCATGGTGCGGGGAGTGCGCCTGCTGCCCGCCGGATGTCTGCTGCGGTGGAAAGAGGGCGCGTCACGCGTCGAACGTTTTTGGGACCTGCCGCAGGCTTCGCTTCCGCTGAACGGCGATGCGCGCGTGCGTGGGGAGCGCACCGAGGCGCTGCGGGAAGAGTTGGACGCGGCAGTGCGCATGCGGCTGGTGAGCGACGTGCCCCTCGGCATTTTCCTGAGCGGGGGCCTGGATTCCACTGTCGTTGCAGCGATTGCAGCACGGCACTGCACGCGGCTGAAGACCTTTACCGTGACGTTTGCGGAAGAACAGTTCGCCGAGGGAGTGAAGGCGCGCCAGGTGGCGCGCCTGCTGGAGACGGAACACCACGAAATCACGGTGTCGCAGGGCGATCTGCTGGCCACGCTGCCCGCCGCCGTGGCCGCCATGGACCAACCCACGGTCGACGGGGTCAACACGTACGTCGTGTCGCGGGTGACGAAGCAGGCCGGCGTGACCGTGGCACTCTCCGGGCTGGGAGGCGACGAACAGTTCGCCGGCTATCGGAGCTTTCGCTTCGTCCCCCGGATGGAGTGGGCCGAGCGGCGCGTTCCCGCATGGATGCGGCGCGCGGCGGGCGGAACGATTAGCCCGTTTCTGGGCGGCAGCAGCCGGGGACAAAAGATGGCCATGTGGCTGCGCGGCGAGGATGTCTTCCCGCACCCCTTCTACCTTTCGCGGCTCATCTTTCCACCCGGGCAAATCGCGCGGCTGCTGCGTCCGGAACGGCTGCTGGATATCCAGTTCGGCGTATTCACGGAGGAATTTGCGCGGCAGCAGCGGCTGATCGCGCAGCACGATCCCGTGAACCGGGTATCCTGCCTGGAATTGCTCGTGTACTTGCGCAATACGCTGCTGCGGGACACGGATTCGATGAGCATGGCCCATTCGCTCGAGGTCCGAGTTCCGTTGCTGGACCATCGAGTGGCGCAACAGGTGCTCCTGCTTCCCGGCGCCTGGAAGGTCGAAGGGCGGCAGCGGAAACCTCTGCTGGTGTCAGCGGCGGGTCGAGCGTTGCCTCCGGCGATTCTGCGGCAGCGCAAACGCGGCTTTGAATTCCCGTGGGACCAGTGGCTGCGCGGGGAGTTGCGCTCGGCGGTGGAAACGGCGCTGGCCGAGCCCGGCCCGGTCCTGGATTCCGTCATCCACTGGCCGGAAGTGCGGAAGATCTGGTCCGATTTCCAGGCCGGGCGATGCCACTGGTCGCGCGTGTGGATGTTCTACGTGCTGCAGCAGTGGGCGGCGCAAAATCTCGCGGTATGAAAGTTCTGGTCAATGCGGTGTCCGCAAAGCTGGGAGGCGCGGCCACCTACGTGCGCAACCTGGTGCGGTCCCTCGAAACGCTCGCGCCGCAGGAGGACAGCTTCGTGTTCGTGGTTCCTCCGGAGCGCGCCGGAGAGATGGCGCAGGACGGCAAACGCGTCCGTGTTATGGCGAGCCGGGCTGCTTCGGGTTCCTACGCGCGCCGGTGGTGGTGGGACCAGGTGACGCTGCGCCGGCTGGTGGCGCGGGAGCGGCCGGACGTGCTTTTTTCCTCCGCCAATTTCGCCATGCTGGCGTGCCCGTGCCCGCAGGCGCTGCTCGTCCGCATCCCCATCTACTTCTCCCGCGAGTACATCGACCACGTACTGCCGGCGAAATCGGCGGCGTTTCGCGCGGAGACCGCGCTGCGGCGCTGGCTGGTGTGCCGTTCCGCCGGCCACGCGGATTGTGTGATTACGCCTTCCGCGGCCATGCTGGAAGACTTGCAACGATTCGCGCGGATTCCCGATGCCCGGGCGCGCGTGATCCCCTACGGGGTCCCTCGGGAACGTCTGGCTGCCGGCGCGGCGCGCGAGCCGGCTGCCCTAGGCCCCGCGAGGCCGCTGCGAGTGCTCTGGGTGTCGCATTATGCGGACCACAAAGACCTGGCCACGCTGCTGCGCGCGGTGGCGCTGGTCCGCGATCGCGGCGAGCTCCCCCTGGAATTGTGGCTCACCCTCGAACCCGCACGGGAAGCGGGGCAGCGCGGCCAGCACACGCGGATGCCGCAAGAGGAACGGAAACTTCTCGACGCCCTGGCCGGCTCGGTGCGTTATCTGGGCGTGCTGCGATACGAGCAGATTTGGCAGGCCTACCGCGAGGCGGACGTTTTTGTATTTCCCTCGCTGTGCGAATCGTTCGGGCATCCGCTGGTGGAGGCGATGGCCGGCGGGCTCCCCGTGGTGGCGTCTGATATCGCCGTGCACCGCGAGATCTGCGGCGAAGCGGCCCAGTATTTTCCTCCGCGGGACGCGGAAGCCCTGGCGGGTCGGCTGGCCGCGGTGGCCCGCGAGGGGAGCCTGCGCGAGGAGATGGCCCGAAGCGGGTCAGCCAGGGTCCGCAATTTCCTGTGGGAGGACCACGTGGAGCGGTTGCTGCGTCTCCTTCGCGAGCTGGCCGCCCCGCGGACCGCACGCGAACCGGTGACAGCGGACGCGGCCTGAATCCGGTGTGGCGGCGATTCACCGGGAAATAGCGCACGATTGAGAATTTGCGCGGGAACAGACTGAGCGTAACTCGAGTTTTTCCTCGATCTCCGAAGCAGCTTTGATTCATTCCTCAAAACCATGTGCGGCATAAGCGGCGGGGTTCCCCGCGTGGATGCGCGGGTGCTCGAACGGATGACTGCGGCACTGGCCCACCGCGGGCCGGACGGCGAGGGCTATTTCCATAGCGCCGCGCCGGGCGGAGCCAGCCTGGGGCACCGGCGCCTCGCCGTCATTGATCTGCCGGGAGGGCGGCAGCCGATGACCAGCGGCGACGGGCGCTGGACCATGGTCTATAACGGTGAGATTTATAACTTCCGCGAGCTGCGCGGCGAACTGGAGAGCTGCGGCGTCGCGTTCCATACGAAGTCGGACACGGAGGTCCTGCTGGAAGCCTGGGCGCGATGGGGCGTGGAGTCGCTCGAACGCCTGCGCGGGATGTTCGCCTTTGCGATCTGGGACGCGCAGGAGTGCGCGCTGTGGTTGGTGCGCGACCGGCTGGGCGTGAAACCCCTCTACTACACGCTGTCGCGCGGGCGCCTGCTCTTCGGGTCGGAGATCAAAGCGCTGCTCGCTCATCCGGACGTGCCGCGGAGGATGCGGCCGTCGGCCGTGGACGATTATCTCGCCTATTTGTACGTTCCGGCGCCGCAGACGATCTTCCAGGGCATCGAGGAACTGCCGCCCGCCCACTGGCTTCGCTTTTCGGGCAGCGGCATCGAACTCCGCCGCTACTGGCAGGTTCGGCCACTGCCCGCCGGGGAGGCGAGGGAGGCGAGCGCAGAAGAGTTGTGCGCGCTGCTGGACGAATCGGTGCGGTTGCGGCTGGTGAGTGATGTGCCGCTCGGCGCCTTTCTGAGCGGGGGACTCGATTCGAGCAGCATCGTGGCGCTGGCCGCGCGCGCGCAGGCGGATGCGGTGCGCACCTTCAGCCTCGGATTCGGGGCGGGGGAGGAGCACTACACCGAACTGGAGTTCGCGCGCCTCGTCGCCAGCCGCTGCGCGACGCGACATCGCGAGCTGACGATTCGGCCGGCGTGCGCGGACTTACTGCCCCGGATGGTGGCCCTGTTCGACGAGCCGTTCGGTAACCCCACGGCCCTTCTCCTCCATGCTCTTTCCGCCGCCACGCGGGAGCACGTGACCGTGGCGCTGGCGGGCGACGGAGGAGACGAGCTGTTCCTTGGGTACCCGCGCTACCTCGGCGCGCGGCTGCGGCGCGCCTGGGGCGCGGTGCCCACGCCGGTGCGCCGCGCGGCGGCCGCGCTTGCCCAGCGGATTCCCGAAGGCAACAACGGTTTCCACGCGCGGCGGCGCGCACGGGAGTTCCTCTCCGGGGCCAACGGATCGTGGCAGAGCGCCTACATCGGCTGGGTTACTTATTTCAGTCCCGCGATGCGCCGCGAACTTTACTCCCCGGAGTTTTCCGCCGCCGTGGGCGCGCATTCGGCGGAGCATTTCCTGGAAGAGCGCTTCGCGGAGGTGGCGGGCTGCGATCCGCTGGCCCAGGCGTCTTACGCGGACCTGCACTCGTTCTTCCCGCACAACGTGTTGCAGTACGGCGACCGCATGAGCATGGCGCACGCGCTCGAACTGCGCCAGCCGTTTGCGGATCACCGCCTGGTGGAATTCGCTCTGCGCCTTCCGGCAAACCAGAAACTGCGCGGGCGCGAAACGAAACGCCTGCTGCGCCGCGCCATGCGCCCCCTGCTGCCGGACGAGACGCTGGAGCGCTCGAAGCTGGGACTGAACCCTCCGCTCGGGCGCTGGCTGCGGGGCGAGCTGGCGCCGCTGGTGGACCGCTATCTATCGCCGGGGGCGGTGCGGCAGCGGGGATGGTTCCGTCCCGAGGCAGTCGCCAGGATCCGCCAGGAATTCGAGCGCGGCCGCAGGGATTACTCCCTGCATCTGTGGGGCCTGCTCGTGCTGGAGGAGTGGGCGCGGCAGTATCAGGACGGCGCGGGGTACGCGACGCCGGCGCCGCAGCGGGCGGAGGCCGTGGCGTGAGGATTCTCTACGTCTCGCATTACTTCCCTCCGGAAATGGGCGCGCCGGCAGGCCGCGTCGCGGGACTGGGCCGCGCGTGGGCTGCGGCCGGACACGAGGTGCACGTGCTCACCGGTTTTCCGCACCATCCCACTGGCCGCATCCCTCCCGAGTACCGCCGCGCATTCCACCGCGGCTACTCGCGCGAGAATTTCGAGGGCGTGCAACTGCATCGCACCTGGATTTTTCCGGCGGCCAACCGGGGGAAGGTGCGTCGCTCACTAAATTACACGTCGTTCATGGCCTCGGCCGCGCTCACGGGTTCGTTGCGCCTCCCGCGGCCGGACGTGATCGTGGCCACCTCGCCGCAATTGCTCTGCGCGGCCGCGGGCTATTTGCTGGCCGGGCGATTCCGCGCGCCGCTGGTGATGGAGGTGCGCGACCTCTGGCCAGAATCGCTGGTCGCGGTGGGCGCTTCCGGCAGCCGTTCGCCGCTTGTAGGAGCACTCGAACGGCTTGCGAAGGGGCTGTACCGGCGCTCCTCCCACATCGTAACGGTCACGGAAGCGCAGCGGAGAGTGATCTTGCACGCGGGAATCCCGCCGGAGCGCGTGAGCGTGGTGCCGAACGGAGTGGACCGGCCGTTCTTCGAGGCCGGCGCCGCGCGTCCGGGCGCCGCGGGGCCCCGGGCGGATGATCGATTCGTGGTCACTTACATCGGGACGATCGGGATGGCGCATCATCTGGAAACCCTGCTGGAAGCCGCCGCGCAGCTTCGCGGAGACTCCCGCTTCCTCTTCCGGCTCGTGGGAGAGGGCGCGCGCCGCGAGGCGCTCGAAGCCCAGGCGCGATCGGACGGATTGGACAACGTGGAGTTTTGCGGTCAGCGGCCGCGCGGCGAGGTAGCGCGCTGGATCGCGGAATCTTCCGCCTGCGCCGTGCTACTGCGCCGCAACGACGTGTTCCGCACCGTCGTTCCTTCCAAGATCCTTGAAATCATGGCCGTGGGACGGCCGATTCTGCTCGGCGTGGAGGGTGAAGCGCGGGCGCTGGTAGAGCGTGCCGGCGCGGGCGTAGCCATCGAACCGCAAAACGCCGCGCATCTGGCCGCGGCCATCCGCGCCCTGGCCGGCGACCCCGAACGTTGCCGCCAGCTCGCCGAGAACGGCCGGAGATTCGCCGCGCGCGAATTCCCGCGGGAAAAACTGGCGGAGCGATATTTGCAGCTTTTGGCGCGGCTGGCCCCTTCCGCGGCCGCGGCACCCCTTTCCGCTCAGCAGTCGTGCAGTCCAATTCCCTCGATCGAGGAGCCCGGATGAGAACTTACATTCTGATTCTGCTCAGTTCGAGCGCGCTGTCGTATCTGCTCACTTTCTGGATTGCGCGGCTGGCGTCGGAACGCGGCTGGGCGCAGCGCGAGGGCGACAGCGCTGCGGGAGAGGGCATCCCGCGGCTGGGCGGGCTGGCGGTGTTCGCCGCTATCCTGCTTTCGTGCGGCGCCGCGCTCCTGCTCCGCAACATGGTGACCGAGCGGCTGCTGGCCGTCGGCACGCTCGGTCTGGCGCTGGTGGCTGCGTGCTCGGCCGTCTTTCTCATCGGCATCTACGATGACTTGCGGGGCGCGCGCCCCTGGCAGAAGCTGGCGGTGCAGACGATTGCCGCCGGACTGCTCTACGCCGCGGGTTTCCGCATCGAAATCCTCTCGAATCCATTCACGCATACTCCCGTTTCACTCGGCTGGCTGGCACTGCCTTTGACGGTGCTCTGGCTGGTGGCCATCTCGAACGCGTTCAACCTGATTGACGGGATGGACGGGTTGGCCGCGGGTGTGGGACTTTTTGCGGGCGTCGCCCTCTTCCTGCTCGCAGCCATGATTTCCAACGTATTTGTGGCGGCGGTCGCCGCGGCAATCGCCGGAGCCCTGCTGGGCTTCCTGCCGCACAACTTCCAACCGGCGCGAATCTACCTGGGCGATTCCGGGAGCCTCACGGCCGGCCTGGCGCTGGGCGCGCTTTCGATTGTGAGCGAGCAGAAAGGTCCGGTGATGGTCACTATGGCCATCCCGCTGCTCATTTTCGGATTGCCCCTGCTGGAAGTCGGGGTGACCACCACGCGCAGACTGCTGAGCGGCCATCCGCTGTTCGGCAGGGACGAGGACCACCTGCATCACCGCTTGATCAAGATCGGAGTGGCCAAACGCCTCGCCCTCTTCGTGCTTTACGGCCTTGCCGCGCTGTTCGCACTGAGCTCGCTTCTGCTGGTGAATTACTCCGGCACCGTGGCTCCGCTGATTGCCGTGCTTTGCGGGGCTTTCGCCTGGATCGTTGTCGGCCAGATGCATTATCCCGAGTTCACGGAACTCGACGAGCACATCCGGCAGGCGCTCAGCACGCAGCCCGCCGTGCTGCGGAATCAGATCGCCATCCGCAAAGCGACCGGGGCGCTCGAACGCGCGACATCGCCGGGAGAACTCTGGGAATGTTTCACCGCTCTCATGAATCAACTGGGTTTCGCAGAGGCCC
>Ga0074044_10004782_pt1 | contig 11144 bp, 5 predicted proteins | sample BogForMeECP23OM1_FD_94443 | JGI IMG/M metagenome (GOLD analysis project Ga0074044, IMG submission 94443) | Bog forest soil microbial communities from Calvert Island, British Columbia, Canada - Bog Forest MetaG ECP23OM1 | ecosystem: Environmental > Terrestrial > Soil > Wetlands ...
CAGGACAGGTCCGTCTTCGCCAGGCTTCGGTCTTCGTCCCGCATTGCGGGACTTCGACGCGACAAGTTTCGCGCATTTTCAGTAAACGCTTCTGAATCCGGCGCAGCCGGTTAATTCACTTGCGCCAGCGCCTTGCCTCCCGGATTTATTGCTTGCATCCTCACACCGTAAAATCGGCGTTGAGGGTTGAGAGAATAGAAAGTCGCCAAAGCGTGACAAGGAGTTGAATCCCGGTTGTATTGCTTGCATCCTCACGCGATGCAGAAGCCCAACCGCGCCGCCGTTGATGCCGCTCCCGAACAGGAATTGGTCAAGGGCCTTGGTCTGACCAGCGCCACCACCCTGGTCATGGGCTCCATGATCGGTTCGGGAATCTTTATTGTCTCAGCCGAGATCGCCAGAGAGGTCAACTCGCCCGCCTTGCTCATCGCCGCCTGGCTGATAACCGGCTTCATGACCATCACCGGAGCGTTGGCCTACGGTGAACTGGCCGCCATGATGCCCCGCGCGGGCGGACAATACGTCTTCCTGCGTGAGTCCCTGGGACCGCTCTGGGGCTTCCTCTACGGCTGGACCTTCTTCCTGGTCATCCAGACCGGCACCATCGCCGCCGTGGGCGTGGCCTTCGGCAAGTTCCTGGGCTTCTTCTTTCCCTCCATCTCTTCCACCCACTGGCTCCTCCACTTTTGGAAGGCACCGGCCATGCACATCGGCCCGATGGTACTGGGCAATATGGACGTCGGGCTTAACACCCAGAACCTGGCGGCCATCGTGATGGTGGTTTTCCTCTCCGTACTGAACATCTTCGGGATCAGAACGGGCGCGCTGGTGCAGAACGTCTTCACCGTGGCCAAGGTGGCCGCCCTCTTCGGATTAGTGGTGGTGGGCTTCACCATCGGTCGCAACCCGCAGGCAGTGGCCGCCAACTTCAGCGACTTCTGGCACAACGCCGGCTGGGGCGCCCAGCACCTCATCCAGGTGGGCTCCGGAGGCCCCATGGTGCTGGTGGGGACCATCGCCATCCTGGCCGTGGCCCAGACTGGCTCCCTGTTCTCCGCCGACGCCTGGAACAACGTCACTTTCACCGCTGCCGAAGTCCGGAATCCCAGGCGCAACCTGCCCCTGGCCCTGGCTTTGGGCACCGGCATCGTGATTGCGCTCTATGTCCTCACCAATTTGGTTTACCTCAGCGTGCTTCCCCTGGCGGGCGATGCCAACGGCTCGACTGTCCTGGCCCGCGGCATCCAGTATGCCACCGAGGATCGCGTGGGCACTGCCGCCATGCAAGTCACATTCCACGAGCTTGGCGGCGCGTTGATGGCGGTCGCCATCCTGCTCTCCACCTTCGGCTGCAACAACGGGTTGATCCTGGCGGGCGCGCGAGTTTACTACGCCATGGCCAAGGACGGGCTTTTCTTCCGCTCGGTGGGGAAGGTCCATCCCCGCTACCACACGCCAGCGGTCTCCCTGATGGTGCAGATGGTCTGGACCTGTGTCCTGTGCCTGTCCGGCAGTTATGGTCAGTTGCTCGACTACATCATTTTTGCGGTGCTGGTATTCTACATCCTGACCATCGCCGGCCTGTTCGTGCTGCGCCGCACCCGCCCCGACGTTGACCGCCCTTACAAGGCCGTTGGTTATCCTCTGCTGCCAGCCATTTATATTGTCATGGCCATTTACATTGATTTAGTGCTATTGCGCTACAAACCCCAGTACACCTGGCCGGGCCTGATTATCGTGCTGATCGGCATCCCGGTCTATTTTGTGTGGACCCGCCGGGCCGGCGTTGCCAAAACCAATTTGCCGCCGGTCGCTCCCTGATTTTCCCTGTCGCCAAAATTGCGGGCTTTCATCCAATTCGAGGCTTTCCCGCCCGCAACACTCGCAACGAAAAGCCCCGTCCATTCTCGAACGGCTCAACGGTCGCGGTCACTTCCAGGACGGGATAACGCACAGTCGCCAGTCCATAGCTTTTGTAAGTCTGCGCGAACAGTTCCGTTTCCACCATGCCCGTCCAATCCGCCAGCGTCAGAAATTTCATCGGTTCGCCGGTGATCTGGTGATGTGTGCGTTGCTCCACCACCAGCCCGCACGTCACCACCGTTTCGCCGACGTGCTCGCCCAGCCGCGCAACGGGGCAATACGTGTCCCAAGCCACATCCTCAAACAATTCCAGCGGATGCGCACTCACCGCATAGCCGAACAATTCCGTTTCAGCTTCGAGCCGTTCGCGTCGCGTCGGCTCGCGGAGCAAGCCCTGATTCCGCGCGAAGAAATCCGAAACCGGGTTTGCCCCCGCCTCGAAATCAAATTCCAGATTCCGGCTTCCTCTATCTTCCATCTTCCATTTTCCATCCGCGTTGGCCAGCCGTTGCCCTTCCCAAAATTGTCGCGTGCGCGTCTGGCCGAACTCGCCAAACCCGCCCGCCCGAATCATCGCTTCCATTTCCTCCGGCAACGGTTTCACGCGGCGATGAAAGTCGGCCAGTGACACAAACGCTCCACACTCGCGCTCGGCCAGCAGCCGTTTGATCGAGCGTTCCGTCAGTCCCTTTGTCCGCGTCAGCGGAACGCGGATGTAGCGGGGAGCGCGTGCGTCTCGCGCGCCGCGTTCGGCGTCCTCGCCGGACGCTCCATCTTCCATCTTCCATCCTCCATCTACGGCTTTGAAATCCGGTCCCGGTTCATTGACTGACGGCGGCAGGAATTTCAATCCGAGCCGATAACTTTCCAACACATAGACGAGCGGGTCATAAAATCCTTTGCCGTTGGTCAGCACCGCCGCCATGAATTCCGCCGGGTAATTTCGTTTGAGCCAGGCGGATTGATACGCCTCGACGCCGTAAGCCGTCGAATGCGCCTTGCAAAAGGCGTAACCAGCAAAGCCTGCGACCAAACGCCACACTTCTTCAATCTTCTCCAGCGCATGTCCGCGCGCCTTGGCCGACGCGAAAAATTCATCCCGAATCTCCGCAATGACGGCGCGCTTCTGTTTGTTGAGCGCGCGGCGCAATATGTCCGCGCGTCCGGGTGGCAAACCGGCGAAGGCTTCGCAGATTTGCAGAATGTGCTCCTCATAAACCACCAGCCCGAACGCGTCGCGCAACACGGGTTCGAGCGACGGATGCGGATACGTCACTGGCTCAAGCCCCTGATAGCGCCGCGTGAACGCCAGTTTCTTGCCTTCGTTGGCCGCGCCGGGCCGGATGACGCTCACGATGGCGATGAGCGTGTCAATGTCGCGCACGTTGCATTGGCGGCACAGGCCGGTCATGGCCGGGCTTTCGATGTGATGCACCGCTCGCGCGCCGCCGCCGGAAATCATTTCCCAAACCTGCGGGTCGTCATATTTCCGATTTCCGATTTCCGATTTCCGATTGTTTTCGGTAGGGCGCGTCAGTCCCCTGCGCGCCGTGCAAGTCTGCAAATCCACTTCAATCCCGCGTTTGGCCAGCGACGCTTTCACGTCGCGCATCGCCGCCAGTCCGCCTTGAGCGAGCACATCCACCTTTACCAGCCCGATGACTTCCACGGCGTCCATGTCGAAGTGCGTCGTGGGATAGCCTTTGTTGGAAATGAAAGTCGGCGTCAGTTCGTGCATCGGCTGGCGCGAGAGCACCACGCCGCACGGGTGCATTTTCGGATAGCGTGGAAAGCCGTCCAGAAACTCGGCCATGTCCAAGGCAGTCTTGAACGGTTCTTCGTTCAACGGGAGATCGCGGTTTTCAGGACTGGCGGCGAGCAGTTCGCGCAACTTCGCTCCGCCGCTGGGCGTGTGTTCGTCGGGCACCCAGCCGCCGCCAAAGCTCCACGGGAAATGTTCGGTGAAGCGCCGCACTTCGCGTTCGGCCACGCCAAGCACCTTGGCCACGTCCGCAAACGCGCTGCGGGCCTGGAATGTCGAGAAGCCGCCCACTACGGCGCATTGCTCCCGGCCGTATTTGGCGAAGATGAGGTCCACCACGTCGTCTTTGCGGTCGTGCGGGAAATCAATGTCAATGTCCGGCAGTTTGTTGAGCGCCATGCGTTCCTGATTCAGAAAGCGCCGGAAGTAGAGGCCAAAGCGGACGGGGCACACGTCCGAGATGCCGAGGCAATAGCAAACGAGCGAGTCCGCCGCGCTGCCGCGCGTGATCCACTCGATGCCGTGCGCGCGGCAGTCTTGCAGGATGTTCCAAACGACGAGAAAGTATTCTTCGTAGCCGACAGCAGCGATGATGTTCAATTCCTGTTCGAGTTGTGGCTGCATGGACGCGGCGCGCACGCCGTAGCGTCGGCGCAGTCCATCCATGACGAGCTGGTGAAGGAACTCGCGCGGCGTCGAACCATCCGGCGGCACGAATGCGGGAAACTGCGGTTTACCGAATGGCATTTCAAAATTGCAGCGTTCGGCGATTTCCAGCGAGTACGCGAGCCAGTCCGGGTGTTCCTTGCACGCCTCGGCCATTTCTGCCGGCGTGCGGAAGTGAAACCACCCGTCCGTGCGTTTGTCCGGGTGTTCCTGGCGGAGTAACGTCAGTGTGCGGATGGATTGCACGATGTCGTATTTCATCCGGTCGGCGTGCATGGCGTAATGAACCGCCGGACACGCGACGACGGGGAAGCGGCGCGCGTTGTCCCTCTCCGCATCGGATGGGGAGAGGGTGGCCGTAGGCCGGGTGAGGTGTCCTTTGATTGCCATTTGATAGAAACGACCGGGAAACAGTTCGGCGAGCCGCAAGTCCGGGCTGACGGCAATCAAGCCGTCGGTGAAACCGTCCAGACGTTCAAACGAAATGGGGCGGCGTTGCTGCGCCGCAACCGCGCCTTCGTCGTTATCGTTCTCGGCACGGAGCGATAACAGCCGGTTGAGATTGTGATAACCGCGCGCGGATTCGACGTAGAGCAAGAGCGGATTTTGTCCAACCTGCAATTCCGTTCCGAAAATCGGTTTGACACCCGCGCGCTTCGCCGCCTGCGCGAACTCGACCGCGCCATGCAAATTGCCGATGTCGGTCAGGGCGATGGCCGACAAACCATGCTGCCTGGCGCAATTGATGATGGCAGCGGGCGAGAGCGTCGAATCAAGAAACGTGAAGTAGCTGCGAACGCGCAAAGGCACGTAGCAGCCGGTGCATTTACGATTTACGATTTGCGATTTACGGTTTGGACAAGTGAGCCTCGTTACCTCGGCTCCTGCGATGTCCCTGGGTGCATCGCGCAATCGCAAATCATGTCCGCGCAAGACGACAGACCAGCCTTTGTTGCGCCGCAATTCGTCCAGCACCGACGCGAGCCGTTCACGCGCGGCGTGGTTCTTCGCGTTCGTTTCGAGCGCCAGTTCGCTGCGAAACATGCCGTCATACACGTTCGACAACTTCAGCGACACCATGCGCAAACTCACACGCCGCTGCCAGGCCTCCCGCAACAGCCCGCGCAAGTGCCCGTAAACGTCCGTTTCCAGGTCCGTCGGTTCGCGCAGACTCTCGGCGCGCTGGTTCTCGTCGCGGTCGTTGTAACGCACTTTCACGGTCAGCGTCCGCACGCTGCGGCCTTCCGCGCGCACCGTGGCAAACAATCGGTCGGCCATGCGCCGAAGCACGGCCTCGACGTATTCCTCGTCCGTCACGTCCTCGTTGAACGTCTCTTGCTGGCTGTATGATTTCTGCGGCTCGCGAGCAGGAATCAACGGGCGTTCGTCAATGCCATTGGCGAACTGGCGCATGACAGGCGCTTGACTTCCAAGCAGCAACGCGAGCATGTCAACTGGCGTTGCGGCAATCTGCCCGATGTCCGCCAGTCCCGCCGCGTTCAACCTTACGGCGGTTTTTGGCCCGATGCCCGGCAGCCAGCGATTCGGCAGCGGATGCAGGAATTGCTTTTCCTGTCCGCCCGGCACGGTCTGAAACGCGGCGGGCTTGTTCAACTTGGAGGCAATTTGACTGACGAGCTTGTTTGACGCGATGCCTTCGCTGACGGTGATCTTGAGCGATTGGCCGATGGCCTTGCGAATCGTAAGCGCGATTTCGACCGGCGGCTTTTTGTGGTTGGCCGTCAGGTCGAAATAGCCTTCATCAATCGAAGTTTGTTCCACGTCCGGCGTGAAGTCGTAGGCGTAGCCGAACATCCAGTTGGAAAATTGCTCGTAACGTTCGTAGTCGCCGGGCAGGACGATGAGCTTGGGGCAAAGTTTTCGCGCCCGCGCCGTGGGCATGGGCGTGTAAATGCCAAACTTCCGCGCTTCGTAAGAGGCTGACGCAATGATGCCTCGACTTTCACCGCCCACGGCGATGGGCTTGCCTCGCAACCGGGAATCGGCGGCTTGCTCGACAGACGCGAAAAAGGCGTCCGCGTCCAGATGGACGATGGTGCGGCTCATGATTCATTCCTTCGCCCTTCGGATGAGCGCCTTGAACACCCCTTGAATCATCAACTCCTGGGCGGGGATAAGATCGGGATATTTCGGATTCTCGGCTTTGAGGTAGGGCTTGCCACTTTTGCGGAGAAACGTCTTCAGCGTGCTTTCGCCATCAACCAACGCAGCAACGATGTCGCCGTGGCGCGGTTCCGGACCGTGTTCCAACACCACGATGTCTCCGTCGAGGATATGCCGGCCAATCATCGAATCGCCCGTCACACGCAAGGCAAAGGTGTTCCGCGTCGGCTTAAACCCGATGCTTTCCACGTCCACCGTAACGCAGCCCTCGGCGTCCTGCTCGCGGGCCTGCGGCAGTCCTGCCGGTATCGAACCGAACAGCGGGATGTCCACCAGCCGGTTCCGCAACTTCGCCAGCGGGGAAGTAACTCGAAGTGAGCGCGCTTTGCCGGCGTCAGATTCAATGAAACCCTTGCGTCTCAATGCGTCGAGATGGTCGGCGGCGGCTCGCGAGCTTTTGAAGCCAAAACGTGCTGAGATTTCGCGCAACGTCGGAGAGGAATCGCCAGCCCGTTGCACAGATTGGATGAAATCCAGCACTTGGCGCTGTCTTTTGGTCAACCCGGTCATAGACTACTCATTTGAGCAGTATAGCCCCGAATTTGTCAAGGCGCATCCAAATTCTTCTTTCGATTCAAACCGCCGACAGGCATTTCCTGCCATCAAAGAGCGCTGACACGAAGGCGCCAATTTTGGGCGGGGCCAACTTTGACGGACGCAGTCGAAACATCAACGTTTTCGAAGGACCTTTGGGTTTTTGCTTCTGACAGGACTCAAGATCACTGTGATGCAGAGAGGAGTGCGGCCTGATGCGATCAATTCTTAAATAGTCCAAGGCAGTATTCGGGTTGAAATTTTAACGGCCGAGACCTGCCTCCGCCAGAATCAGGGAATAACGACTCGATAGAATCGGGCCTTGTCCCCTGCGTTGAGACCCGGCATCTGAAGCATGTTTGTCGTGGCCGTGTTGGTGAGGATTGGCGACCACGAAATCAAGTTCGCGGATGTTTGCAAGACGTATTGCCAGCCGGAAACCGTCTGCCTCACCGTCACCTGTGCCTGCAGGTTGCTCACCGCGAGTGAAAGCAGCGGCAACGTGGCTTGCACTTGGGTCAGCGCCGCGTAGGCGTCCACCTTGCCGTAGCCCCACTGCACGTTCGGCACCGTGCCGGTGAATGAGTCGGCGCGGGCGGATTGCTGCAGGATTTGTTTCACCATCGAGGCATCGAGATTGGGATTCATCTGGAGCATCAGGGCGATGATGCCCGTGACAATCGGACTGGCCGCGCTGGTCGCACTGGCCCGGCCATATAACCCGTTCCCGTCCTGAATCTCGTTGAACCGGAATGTTGCCCAGTACGAATTGGTGTTGTAAGTCGTGAACACACTGTCACCGGGCGCGCTGACATCCACGCCGAGGCGCCCGTCGTAAGTCGGTCCGATGCCGGTGCCTTCCCAACTCTGGCCAATGCTGCCCTGACCCATGTTCGAACGAGGGATGCCGTCAATATCCACCCAATTCGTCCGATGCACGTAATCGTTCGGACAGATGTTGTTGGATGCGCTGGCCAGGTCCCAGACCGTGTAGCCGGGAACCACATAAGTGGTGAAGTAATTGCTGTTGCCCGAAGTATCCCAGAACCGCGCCGGATTGAGCGACGCATCGAAATGTCCATTCGACACGTTCGCGCCCGACAAGGTAATCGTGTAGTCGCCTATGGGACCGTTCAGGCTCACGTAAATCTCCCGCTTCTGGCTGGCCGCACCGTAGGAATTATAGTCGCCGCTGTAATGGTAATACTGAAAATCACTGGCGCTCTCGCTGTCGTAACCGAAAATCAAGGCCGGGGACGCGTACGGGCCGTACAAGCCGTCCGGCGTCTGGATGGTCACGTCAAACTGGTCGTTGTTCGCGTACTCAAGATCGAACACGAGTGGCGCCGGATTACCCATGTGGATGCCGAGGGCCACGATTCCCCCTTGCGTGACGGTGCCGCCCGCATGATTCGGTGTTCCACCGTCATCGCTTGACCCGGTAACGAAGACCAGCCCGGGAATACCCGGACCGACCGCCGCATCAACCGCCTGGCAAAGGCTGCTCGTGCCATCCGTCGGCCCGCCGCTGGAGCCAAGGTTGAGCAGCATCACGGCGGGCATGCCCAGCGCTGTTGCCTGGTCGCGGACGAAATTGATTGCCACCGGAATGCGGGACGGATCATAAAACGCCGTTTCAGCCGGCTGGCTGCCGTGGGCGGGCACGTTCTCCGCGACGATCTTGACCACCAGAATCGTGGCGTTATAGGCAACGCCCCGATATTTCCAAAGATTGCTGCCGTTGCCGCAGGCGATGCCAGTGGTCGTTGTGCCGTGGCCCAGCGCGTCACGCGTCACCAGATTCGTGCCGGCGGTCAGCGCGCCGTTAATCTGCTGGCGGGTGTAAATCGTCCCGACGCTGTACGGATTGGCTGGCGAGTTGGAGCCGCTGTCATCCGTGAGATCGAAAATTGCCGCAATACGCGTCGAGCCGTCGGCGTTGCGGAAGTCGTTGTTCCGCCAGTCAATCCCGCGGTCGAGGATTGCGACAATCACGCCCTGGCCTGTGACGCCAAATTTGGCGACCGCGTCATCCACCCGAGTTTCGACACGCGCCTGGTCCATCGCGCGCGCGGGTGGAACGACAACCGCCAGGCACAGAGCGAGCGGAAATCCGAGCCGCATAATGTTGAAGATTAGCACAGCTACAAGTCGCTTGCAACCGTGCATTTTGTTAACGGCGACATAGCGGTCCGGCCGTGTCACGAAGAATAACAGCCGATACGGGTTCGCCGGAACGATACGATGAAGGCGTGGATCAGGCTGATTGTCCTATCGTCGTCTTGAGCGCTTCGAGAAGTCAGCTCACGTCTGGAATCAGCTAAATAGTTCACCCAACGGCCGCCACTCAAAGTCGGGAATTATTGCGTTAATCGTCTCCAGCGCGTTGCCCTCAAGCCGGTCGTTCATAAAGCCGAAAGTCTTGCGCTCTGGACTGGCCACCTTTCCTTCGGCGATTACCGAACTCGACAAATCGGTGGTTTGCAACCAGCTTCTGCCAACGACCGATGTGGAAAGAACATCGCAGAAAGAAATTGCGGTCCGCTCCGTTTCCGCCGGAGTGGCGGAAGATCATGGAAACGCACTGTCCGTTCTATTTGCAGCTGCCCGAGGAGGATCGCAAGGAACTGGAGGGGCACAGCCAGGTTTTCCTGGCGGAAAAGAAGTTTGAAGGGTGTGACGGTCTGGGCCTCACCGACGAGATGAGGATTTGCATCGCGGCCCATGCCTGCCTGCTCCTGCTGCATCGCCAGACGGATTATTATCCCGGCCTGCAGACCATTCTGGTGTATCCCGGCACCTATGTCGCCCCGACCATCCGGCATGTGGGTTCAGGCGTCATGGAGGAGAGTCAACAGCCCCGCGCCGGCGAATCCTGGCGCGAAGGAGCCGTGGTGTTGGCCTGGGATGCGATCTGCAGTGGCATTCTTGCTCCGGAAAGCGGATACAATGTCGTCCTGCACGAATTTGCCCATCAATTGGACTACGAAGATGGACAAGCCGATGGTGCCCCCCTGCTTGGTCGTGGCGAATCACGGTCGGCGCGCAAGCGCCGGTATGCCGATTGGTCGCGGGTGATGCAGGCGGAATTTGAACGTCTTCGGGGACAGTTGCAACAGGGTGAGAACACCGTGTTGCGTGGATATGGCGCCACAAATCCAGCCGAGTTTTTCGCGGTGGCGACGGAATGTTTTTTTGGCAAGACTCTCGCGATGCAACAACAACACACTGAGCTGTATGAAGAAATGAAATGGTATTACCAACAGGATCCCGCGGGTTGGCTCCCGGCCAGGCAACCAGGTTGATCCCTTCTCGCCGGCAACGACAGTTTGACCGGCATTGACTGGTCGTTTGTGTTCCGTATTCTGCGGCATGGGCCAGACGCTTCTTTTCCCCGACCCGAAGCCGCTCGATCAGCGGCTGGGGAAGAAGTTTTTCCGGCGAGCACCCCGAAGACCCGGAGTATATCTGATGAGGGATGCCAGCGACCGCGTGCTCTACGTCGGCAAGGCGAAAGACCTGAAGCAGCGACTGAACAATTACCGGGTGGCCAATCCCGACCGGATGGCGCGCCGGCATCTCCGAATGGTGCGTGAAGTGGCCCGGATCGAATTTCAATTCTGCGCCAGCGAGTCGGCTGCCCTGAAACGCGAATCAAAACTGCTTCGCGCGCTCAAACCCAAATTTAACCGGGCTGGCGTTTGGCCAGGCAAAGCCAGATTCATTGTTTGGCGACTCAAGAACCAACAACTGGAGCTTGGCGTGGTGGAGACACCGGAAACGGGTTGGCGGCGCTTCGGTCCGCTCAATGGCAACGCCTATGAGTTGCATCGTTCGCTCGCCCGATTGTTTTGGCTGGCCCTGAATCCGGGCCGTGGGGTCTCCGATCTTCCGGTGGGATGGTTGGCTGGGGATATGCCGACAACAGTGACATTTCACTGCGGCCGATCTGCCGAAGAAGCCGCTGCTGCACTGGACACATTCTTCTGGCGCTCCCCACAGGATTTCGTTCTATGGTTGGGGTCGCGCTTCTGTGAACGCATACACCCCTTCGAACGCGCCGTCATCGAGTCACTGTTGGAAATCATCGGCGAATTTTTCTCCCGAAAGCAATCACCGGCGGAGACGCGGCATC
>Ga0074044_10004783_pt1 | contig 11143 bp, 5 predicted proteins | sample BogForMeECP23OM1_FD_94443 | JGI IMG/M metagenome (GOLD analysis project Ga0074044, IMG submission 94443) | Bog forest soil microbial communities from Calvert Island, British Columbia, Canada - Bog Forest MetaG ECP23OM1 | ecosystem: Environmental > Terrestrial > Soil > Wetlands ...
CCCTGGCTGTATCCGTCTCATCATTACGAGCCATCGCCAGGGTTGAGCCCCGGAGCATACTGCTTCCGGCCATACCCACGCCCATTAGGCCGGATTTCTCAAGAAAATCTCTTCGGTTATTTTTCATGGGATTTCTCCTATATTTATTTGCGCGTTCCCCCTGCCTCAGGTTCCTGCTAGTACCACCCGAAGTTTGCCGCGGCTGCTAGAAACTCGCGCCTTCCTAAATGGGATGATTACTCGCCCATGGGTCTACCCACCATTAGCGTTTATTCTGAACAGAATTACAATTTTACTAATTCCTCGATGAAGACTGGGCGCTCCTGCTCGATACTTCGCCGCGCGGCGATAGTCAACAAGCAAGCAAAGGCGGCTTCGCGGTTCGTCGACCTCTGATGGAGTGGGTCAGGGATGGGTCCGCGGAAAATCGAATCCTGCAGCTTTGAGTCGGAGCCCCAGTGCCCGCCGGTGCTATTTTGGCGCTCCGCACCCATGGTCCTCGATTCCTTGAAGAGCGGCGAGACGCGAATCTCCAGCGGTTCTTCGACTTTCCAGGGCTGCGCATGGTACGCGCGCGCATCCAGCCGGCCCTTGGTCCCGTTGAAGGCAATTCTGTATCCCTCATAAGGCATGAAGGCGTTAAGCGAAAAACTCATCAAGACGCCGGTGTGGTAACGCACGTTCAATGTCATGGTATCCCAGACGTTGATATTCCGCCGGTAAACACAGCCGTCAATAATATAGCCGTCCTCAGACTCGGCGTTCACATAGAAGTCCATGTCGAACTTGTTCTTGGTGACGTCCCAGAAAAACTCACACTTGTCCTGGTGAGGGCAGTTCATGCAGCGCACGCTGCGATACTCGCCGTTGTATCCGTAGCGCCGGAGCGACCCGAAAGCCTGGACCTCCGCCGGTTCTGCTCCCAGCCACCATTGGACGAGGTCGAGGAAATGGCTGCCCTCGGAGTCCAGTATCGAGCCGTTGAACTGCTTGAATCCGTGCCAGCGCCGGAAGTAGGAGGTGCCGTGACTGGTGTTCAGATAAACGTTGTAATCGACGGAAGTGATGGTGCCAATCTCTTCGGAGTCGAGGATTTTCTTGATGGTCGCCCCGTCCGGGCTGAACCGGTAGTTCTCCGCGATGATGAGCCTGCGGCCGGTGCGTCTCTCCGTATCGAGGACTTCCTGGACCATCTTTTCGTCGGTCGACATGGGCTTCTCGCTGATGACATCGACACCCAGCTCCATCGCCCGGCAAATGTACTTGGGATGAAAGCAATCGACAGTTGTGACGATCACCAAGTCAGGAGATGTCTTCTTAATCATCTCGTCAAATTCCGTATCCATAAACATGGGGCAGCTAACACCGATGAAGTCCCTGGCCACAGCCATGCGCTTGCGGTTGATGTCGCAGAGTCCGACAAACTCCAGGACATCGCTGTAGTTATGCACCAGATTCCTGCCCCAGTTAGTGCTCCCCCTGCCCCCGGTCCCCACCAGTACCACCCGACGTCGGCCGCTGTGGCCTTTCGCGTTGACGGCACCCTCCTGACCCGCTGCCGGCAGACCCAGGCCGACGCTGCTGGTCGCCGCGGCCGCTAGAAACTCACGCCTTCCTAAACTAGATGATTGCCTACCCATTGGCCTAGCCTCCCTTATTGTTCATTCTGAAACCAGCCTTGGCCTCTTGTTCTTGCATATGTCTGATGAATTACCCAATCTGGGCGCGAGGATGGGCCGCAGTTTGCATCAACCACTCCGCGCCCTGCGGTGTGCCAGAAGCAGGCCTGGAATTAGGGGTGGGGGGGTGAAGGACCGGCCATCCTCTGATAACCAGTGGCAGGCCTCCCTCACCCCCTCCCAATCTGTGGTGCTCGCCCAGCACGGGTCAGATTTCCACCCTCACCCGCCCGGGCAGCAACACGGCACCACCTTGACGATCACGTGCCTCTACTTCTTTGTAATCGAACTTCACCAGCCACGCTAGAAAATGAGCTTTAGCGCCAACTGGCCGATCCGTGGACTGCCTGCTCCCATGATTTTCCCAAAGCTACTCGCAGAGACGGTGGCGCCCGGGTTGCTAAAGTTTACCCGGTTGAAGGTGTTAAAGAACTCCGCACGGAACTGGAGTTTCCAACGCTCCGTAATTGGGATACCTTTGAAAACTCCCATGTCCCAATTGATGAGGTTGGGGCCGCGCAGCATGCCTTTGCCGGCACTGCCGTATGTGCCGACCGCTGGGAGCTGAAAGGAGCTGGGATTCAGGGAGTTTACACACGGAGCGCTGGTCCCACACGCGTTGCCCCCGAATGCTGGACCTATTTGAACTCCGCGATCCTCGCCCAATGTTGTCTGAGACTCATCCACTCCGGCTAGCACTGTGATAGGCAAGCCAGATTGCGCCGTGAAAATACCACTCCACTGCCAATTGCCGAGCCCAACTCGTTCCCACCGATTTGCGCCCGCCAACTTGGGGAGGTTGTACACGTAGGAAGCTACCAAGCGGTGCGTAAGGTCATAGGTGTTAGGCCCGTAATCCATCTGGTGCCGGTACGGGAAGTTCCACGGTACGGTGGAGGCGCTGTCCGCGCCCAGAGTAACACTGTCTGCCCCATAGGGTTCATCGTCCAGGTTCTTTGCGTAAGTGTAATTGACCGAAAACGTCAGATTGGGCGAGAAGCGCTTGTCCGCCGTCAACTGGAGAGAGTTGTAGCTTACATTAACATCCAAAGCGTCTCGATAGATGTCGGAGTACGGCTGGAACGGGCGGCGCGCAGTGCTGCTGAGGGCACTGCCTGGAATATAAACTGCTGGATTTAAATCCTCGCTCTCGTTCAAATGGCTCATATGTGACCCGACATAGGCCGCTCGCACGAACCAGCCGGCGGGGAATTGGTGCTCAAGGGCCAGATTCCAGTCGTACATTACTGGTGGGACGTATCTAGGCTGGAAGTCCATGGCAAGGATCGGAGTAGGGAAAGCAGCATTACTGCCCGGGAGCAGCGGAGCCGGATACGGGTTGGTGGTCCCCAGGTAGGGATTGCTAAAAGGACCTATGGAGTTAGTAAAAGCGACGTGGTCAGCATACGGGGTTACAAAAGTCATCCGATTGATCTGGATGGCCTGCTGAAGGCTGGCATAAAACACTCCCCCACCGCCTCGCAGGCTAGTTTTCCCATCCCCGAAAACGTCGTAGGCAAAACCCAGGCGTGGCATGAAAATCTTGTTATCCCCAAGGGTAAACTTCCTTTGCACACCGGGGTCACCATAGAAGAGTAGTCCCGGCGGACCATTGGTATATACCGTGGATTTTGTTCCAGCGTAGTAAGCGCTGGGTGAAAACACCTCGCCCCGCGCTTTTAATTCGTACCATGGGATGTAGGGTTCGTATCGAACGCCGTAGTTAATGCTCAAGCGTTTGGAAGCATGGAAATTGTCCTGGGCGAAGAGACCCGGGAAGGTATCCCGCTGCTGTTGTACATCCTGGGCGCCCTGTGAGAAGGCACTCATAAGGCCCAACAGGTAGCTGGCAGCCGCGTTGTTGGTATAGAACCCAGCGTTAGAGCCCCCGAAGCTGAAGGATCCCGCTCCGATGTACCGGACATTAAAGTCGTTGCGGCTCTGGTAAACTGTTCCGCCAAAGGAAAAGTTATGGCGTCCGCGAACCCATGTTAGGTCATCGGCCCAATCGAAAGTTGTTCGCGCGAAGTACCCATACCCGGAGCCGCAGCAGCTAAAGAAACCCGAAACACTAATTCCCGCCATTTCACTCGGAGCGGGGGGCTGGTAGATGTTCACCCCAAGGGTGTTGACATTAGGGACGCCAGCCTCGGGGCCGCGCTGAGACTTCATCCGGGCGATGGTGAAATAGGCATTGTTGATCAGCGTGGGGCTAAAGATATGTGCCTCGCGGAGCAAATAGTTCTGGGAAAGGATGCTGGCGCCCATGCCGTAGGTCAGTATATTCGTCGAATCATAGGTTGGGGCTTGGTAGAAACGATTATAGGTGTACCGACCCGAAAACTGGTCATGGGTTCCGAAAGATTGGTCGATTCGGGTGACATATTCATTGTAGCCCTGGTGCAATGGCAGGACATAAAAGATATGGCCATTTGTGGATTCGAGGTTCAGAGGGAGGTACTTCATCAGGGCTATTGATGCAGGGTCAAATTTCGTTGGGTCAAGGATGTTTCCGGCATATGCAACCCCGGTAACAGGATTAACAATCTGCTGGACCTTGCCCAGCGGATTGGCCGGATTGGTGGCGCTGAGCATGGCGGAGAAGTCACCGTTCAGGTTGGCTGCGGTGGGAAGATAGGCGCTATTCCCTCCCGTGAGGTTCGCGATCCTTGTACCTTGATACCCAAAAAAGAAGAACGTGCGGTCATGGCCATTGTAAAGGTGTGGGATCACCACCGGCCCCCCAAGGGTGCCGCCAAATTGGTTGCGGTTGAGCTGGTCGCGGTTCACCGTAAAAAAGTTGCGAGCGTTAAATTTCCAATTGCGCTCGAACTCAAACATGTCGCCGTGCAGGGAATTGGTGCCGGACTTGGTCACCACATTCACTACACCGCCCGCGCTCTCGCCATATTGGGCGGCATAGTTGCTCGTTTGCATGCTGAATTCCTCAAGCGCATCCGGAAAGGGGAAGGGCTGGTTGACGTCTGTGTACTGATCCATGTAGACAGCGCCGTCGAGTAAATAGACGATTTCGTTGCCGCCGTGTGAACCGTTGCTTGAAATCGTTTCGGAAGTTGGAAAGGTCTTTTGGTAACCCTGGTTGGCGCTGGTCGGGGCAGACGAAACGCCCGCCAGCATCATGGTCAAATCGCCCGCGTTGCGCCCGTTCAAGGGCAGGTCGATCATTTGCGATTGACCTATCACTTGTTTTAGGGTCGCGGTTGTGGTGTCCACCTGCACGGCGGCCGCCTCAACAGTGACTTTCTGCGCCGTGGGGCCTACCTCCAGCCGCACATCAACCGAAGCGGCTTGGTCTGCAAGCAAAGTTATTCCTGTTTGCGTGAACTCGCGGAAGCCTGCGGCACTAACACTCAGTTTGTATTGGGCCGGGCGCAAAGCAGGGATGAGATAATTCCCTTCAGCGTTACTGGTTGCGGTACGAGACAATCCGGTGCCGACTTCCGTGGCGGTTATGGTAGCGGTCGGGACGACGCCGCCTGAAGGGTCAGTGATCGTCCCCCCAATGCTCCCTAGTTCCTGAGCAGTTGCCACTCGCGGCATAGTCAATAAAAGGAAAAAAGCAAGTGCTACAAAACCTGCGATGCGCTTCAGCAACATCACACGCCTCCTCGCTGGATTGGACGAATCTGCGGGGGTACTTCGTTATTGGCACGCTAACCCACCGCCTTGCTCCTGTCAAGAAATATTTTCGCTGTACTGTGAAATACTCTTTCTTGGGGCCAATCCCTTGAATTACTATGGTGTTGCTTGCAATATTCAAGCCCAGAGAAAACGACATATAGTCAAGAGTCGCGGCGAAAGACCAACTGGACCGTGGAATTGTGTTAATATTCATGGCTTGATGAAACGATTCACGAACTGCCGAGTACATTGGGATGATCCCCGCGGGGGATAATGTGGTTGCAGGCACGCGTCATTAGTTTAACGGCGGAGGATAAAAGGCCTTGGCAAAGAAAACCTCGTTTTATCAACTCGCCCGCGTCGCCAGGGTGAGCTCGGCAACGGTTTCTCGCGTCGCAAACAGCAACGCCTACGTAAGTCCGGAACTTCGCGATCGGATCCTAAGGACCGCAGCCAAACTTGGTGTGGATTTGAATCGAAAGTGCAGACCGAATGCCAAGGTGATTGCCTTCCTGCTTTGTAACCGCGAGGTTTTGCACCTCTTTCATTCCCACGTCTTAGCCGGGGTAGAAGCCTATTGTGCGTTACAAGATTATGGCGTTCTCTTTCTCTCCTTCCAATATTCTGCCAACGTGCCTTGGAAAGACCTTCACTTGCCTGAAATCACGACCAGGCGAGATGTGGTTCGTGCGGCGATCGTGGCAGGCACGAATTCGCAGAACCTCTTTACCCTGCTGAAGCACCAAGGAATGCCTTTCGTCGTTCTTGGAAACAATGTGGTCGGAGAGTGGCGTTCGGAAGAATATAGCGTTGTGAACTTCGATGATATTGAAGGCGCACGTGAATTGACAAGTTACTTCCTTTCGTTAGGGCACCGAGATATCTGGTTTGTGGGTAACTCCCATCTCCCGTGGTTCATGCGCCGTTACGAGGGTTACCGCCAGGTTATGGAAGAAGCGGGTCTGACTCCTCACTTTAGTGATTTCGAGTCAAATAGCGTGGATGAAATAGGATACCTTGCTACAAAATCCATCATACGGAATGCCGGGACTGTTAGCGCGATTTTTGCCGGTGACGACGCCGTAGCGCGCGGAGCTTACCGGGCTCTCAGGCAAACAGGTTTGCGGGTTCCCGAACACATCTCTGTCGCCGGCTTTGGCGACATGGAAGGCTCTACTCTAAACCCTCCACTGACTACCGTCCGCGTATTCCCTGGACAGGTCGGCGCGCGCATGGCTAAGGTCTTGATCGAGGGGATTGAACAGCCAGATCGCCCTCCAGGACAATGGCTGATTCCCACCGAGCTCATCAAGCGAGAATCTTGTGGCCCATTCCTACCTAAAGAGCAGGTAGAAGAGGCAAGCGGCGAGGAGAATAGTATTCTGACCCACTCGAGCCATGGTACTCCCAATCCAGAGTAGATTGCCGACCATAAGAAATGCACGGATAGCAGGCGCGTGCGTCCTTCTTATTCTTGCTGTCCACCCCGTTGTGCCTGCGCCACAAGCGCAGCCCCCCCGTGCCATACTTAGCCCTGGGAATGTCCCTTCATCGCTTCAGACGGGGCGGTTCCGCTCCGCACGCTGGGATGGTGGCCCCATCGAGGCGGAAAAGGGAGTCCTATCGCACTGGATTAATTACACGGAAGACGATCCCCGCCAAGTCATACAAGCTACTCGCGATTGGTACAATCCGAAAACGATCGAACTGCTAGAGATTGCACATATTAACTGGGCTTGGGTAACGTGGAGCACCGGGTTCTCGCCGGAAACCGAAGAGAAACAATGGGAGTTATTAAGCCCTTACATAACGATGTGCCATCGGCACCACATCCAGGTGGCTGCTTACATTTCGATCGCCAACATGTTCTGGGAAGACATGTTCGAACACGTGCCCGGAAGCATCGGATGGGTTCAACGGGATTTCCAAGGGGCGCCCTTATTCTATAGCCGCCCTAATCGGTACATGGCCGACATCCGAAATACGGGGTGGATCGATCTGCAAACGAAACGCGTCCGGGCAGCAGTCCAGGCGGGCGCCGATGCCTTGTGGATCGACAATACCTTTTCCCATCACGGCGAGGAGAACGTCGCCCACTTAATCGACGTCCTTTACAATGAAGCTGCCCGAATCAGTCCCCATTTCGTCATCATGTCCAACTACAACCGAGCCATCTACACTTGGGGGAGATTGCAGAATGGGGTCTCGACCGAAGACGGGCAGGAACCCGGCTATTACACCGACAAGCAGACACCTTACCTGGTAACGAACGCTGGTTTACTCCGGTATAACTACGCGGTCGGCGAGGGATGGCGACCGGTTTCCGTGGAGTACGGTGGGCGACACTGGGGGGATCGTATGACCACCCCCATGGCGCCAGTGAAATGGCAACTTGCGATCGCCGAGTGTGCCATGCATCACGTGAGCCTCGAGCTCTTCTCCGAGGGCCTTTTTCTTCGCGACCTCTACTTCGGCGATTCTCGTGCCCTGGAGGGTTGGCGCGCGGCTGGCGCCTACAACGCCTTTCTGGAAAGGAACGAGCCCTACTATACCCACCCGCAGTCTCTTGCCCGCGTGGCGGTTCTCAGCGATTCCACCGACTTCGTCGTTCCGTATCTCAACCAACTGTCGGAACGGAACCTGAATTATGACGTCATCTTCAATTACCAGACTCCTCAGGAAGACAGTCTGCGGGGCTACAGGGTTATTGTTCTCCCCAATACCAATCCTCTCAGCCCGGCTTGGTGCGAAGCTCTCAGCCAGTGGGTCCGGAACGACGCGGGTACATTGATATCGGTTCAGGATGCGTCACTGTTTCCGCAGGGCTCCGCCACGGCCGATCGCGATTTTGGCCTGGGGGCGCTGCTGGGAATCTCCCTGCGTAGTATTCCCGGATCAAAGCAAGTACATTCACAGGGGAAGGGATCGACCGTTTATCTACCGCAACTTCCGCCAGCCAACGAGATGTTTTCGCTTATTCAGCAGTATTTGCAACGATCCGAGCTTGTGGAAGTGGAACCGCATGAGGCCATTCTATCTAATGTTGCCTATCAGCCTCATGATCAGCGCGTAATCCTGCAACTTCTGAATTACCGGCAAGAACTCGCACAGCAGCTTCATATCCAAGTTCGGGCGCCGGTGACGAAGGTCGAAATCCTTTCGCCAGACTCGCTCGCGGACAACCGGGCCAAGGTCCAAATCCAGGGCCAAGACTGGGAAATCATTGTTCCTGAGCTACGGACCTATGACCTTGTAGCCATCTATCTGAACGGCAGGGTAGATGCCACGCATGGAATTCGTTAACAGAACGATGGGATCATCACTTGGGATGTCACCGGTCGCATGGACGTCATTCCGTGGCCAGGGACACCGAGAGAAAGGCTCTTTTCATGAAAAACATAGCACTGCTAATTTTCATCGCGTGTCTGACTGGAATGAGCACTACGGGGACGGCGCGTACCGGCGCTCCCGCCGCGACCGTCGAATCGGGACAACCTGCACTGCCGGCCTGGCTCCAACCTGGCGCCGTCCGTTTCGCCCGCTTTGACGGGGGACCGCTTGAATCCTTGAAGACGAAACGCTCCGCCTGGGGGCTACGTTTCACCCCGGAAGAGCAGGAAGTGTTGGGGAACCTCTATGGAAAGTATGGCGAACAGATGGCCGATCTATTGGCCCAGGCGAACGTCAATTTTGTGTGGGTCACCTACAGTGTGGGGTTTTCCTGGGAAGATGAGGCAGCGCAGCGAGCCGAAATAAGGGAATTAACCAAAAAGCTTCATACCCGCGGAATCAAAGTGGCTGCTTATATGTGCGCCCACAGCATCTTCTGGGAAAGCCTGTTCAAAGATGTTCCAGAGTCGGTTAAATGGCTGCAATTTGATAGCGAGGGTATCCCATTCAGGTATTCTGGCGGCCGCGACCCTCTGCGGTTTATCGCTGACCTTGATAATCCCGGCTGGGTTGAATACCAAAAGCGGCGGGTGGGAGGAATTATTGATGATTGCATGGATGCCATATTCTTTGACAACACCGCCGACCCACATTGGAGCAGTAATGAAAGCGTCACGGCGTTCTTGGCCAGGATCCGTGGTTTTGCCCGCCAGGGAAAGAAATCGAACATTCCCATATTTACCAACTTTGGGCTATCCCCGCCGCGGGCTGTCTTGAATCAATCTATGGATTTCCTTTATGACGAGGGATGGGTTGAGCCTGGAGTTTGGGACAAGGATTGGGTCGTTGCCAACGTGCGCCGAGATCGGTTCGTTGAGGGCCTGAACTCTCCATGGAAGCCATTGATCACGGAATACTCGAAGTTCCATAGTGGCGACAGGGCCAGTACGTTTCTCAGCGCGCGTTCACAACGATTGGGGATCGCGGAAGCGGCTGCCTTCGGGGCCGCGTACACTTGGGATATGGAAGGCCCGTTCGACAAAGCACTGATCACCCGGGACGCCGCAGCCGTTGACTCCTGGGGAGCAATCAGTCAGTACAACCGGTTTCTCGCGGATCATCGGTCCCTTTTCGCGGACGCTGTGAACGTCGCACCTTACATAGTTCTCCTACCTGACAATCTTCAAACGGGTTTCGCTTGGAGGGAAAGCGTCCCCCGCCTCGATTTCCTGGCCAGGAACAGTTTATTGTACGACCTCAAACTGGCAAGCCGCGTTACCAGCAAAGATCTCGCGCCCTATCAAGGCGTGATTGTTCCTTCCTATGCATCCCTCTCGGGCGAACAGAAGGCGATGATCCACGAGTATCAAGCTGCGGGAGGGAAGGTTTACATGTTTGCCGAAAGGTCTGAAACAGAGGGCTTGGGCGCAGAAATCTACTCCCCTGAAGCCGAAATCAGTTCGGCGGGAAGCGAAACAGCACAAAGGCAGGTTCGAGCCGAGATCAGGGCGCTTGCCCCCAACGCAACCCATGTCGAGATTGAAACGGCCGGGCATGTATTGGCCAACGTAACTTCCGTGCAGAGCGGCAATGTGCTCGCCGTGCACCTGCTCAATTACGATCCGTCCCCTTCCGGCGGATTAGAGCTCAGATTGGTCTTGGGGAAAGATTTCCAAAAACTTACCGGTCATAAGCCGACTTTGATTTCCCCCGAGGCTAGACCTCCTGTAATCGAAAAACAAGAATGGAAGGGTTCGGTGCTTCAAATTGCTTTGCCTTCACTGGATGTGTATTCAGTGGTGGTATTGCAGTAAGGAGCGGCTCTGCCGACAAGATCACCCCGACCGCCCGAATTGGTGAGTGCGGAGCTCTTAACTTGGATTCTCGAAGGGTCTATCACGCCCGGTCTGCATCCCGTTTCGGGAGTCTGACCCAACACGCGAAGAGCTTAAGCGCTGGAGATTCACAGCCAAACATAAGCGAGCGAGGAACAATTATGAAATCCAAAATTCTGTTGGTGCTGGCAATCCTATTATCCGCGACACTCGTGCGGGCTCAGACGGATGCCGCGGTCATTGAGCCCATCCTTGCGCAGCAGCTTCAGTCCCCGCAAGTGGTGACCTTCCAGTTACAACAGTTCTTGGTGGGAAAAGTTCCGCAGCTTCCAGCCCCCGCGGGAGCTGAGCAATGGACCGCTCAGGCAGAGCGGATCCGCCGGCACTTGTTGGACGATGTCATCTTTCATGGGTGGCCGCGGGAGTGGGTCAATTCGCCGCCGCGATTCGAGGTTCTGGGTACCCTTCCCTCGGGAAAAGGGTACATGCTGCACAGGGTTCGGTATGAAATAGTACCGGGATTTTACTGCACCGCGCTGTTGTATGAGCCGCAGCCCTTGCCGGGGCGCGCGCCGGCGGTGCTGAATGTCATGGGGC
>Ga0074044_10004785_pt1 | contig 11142 bp, 11 predicted proteins | sample BogForMeECP23OM1_FD_94443 | JGI IMG/M metagenome (GOLD analysis project Ga0074044, IMG submission 94443) | Bog forest soil microbial communities from Calvert Island, British Columbia, Canada - Bog Forest MetaG ECP23OM1 | ecosystem: Environmental > Terrestrial > Soil > Wetlands ...
CGCCGGCCTTTAGTCCTGACTTCGTGCGGGCGAAAGTTTCTCAATCCGAATTCAGAATTTCTTCATCGCTCATGCGGGTGTAATCCACGCCGCGCGGGCGCACGGGAACGGGGGCCGGCGAGCCTCCGCGGCCCACCTCGACGCGGCTGGCTGATTCCGATTGCCGCGAGCGGCGCGCCTGGCTCGAGCGCAGCACCGTTTCCGACCAGTCGGCCACCACGCGTTTGGCCACGCCGGGCAGCGCGGCACGGGCGCGGCTGGCGATCAGCCGCGCGACGCTTTCACGTTCGGGGCCACCAGGCGACCGGCCCGCGTTGGCACTGCCGTATCCGGAGCGCAGCGCGCCGCGGACGGAATCGCGCACCTGCTCGAGCAGCTCGGGATCCTGGCGCAGCGCCAGGTCCAGCTCGCGGAAGATTTCTCCCGCGATCTTCTGCCGCGCGCCCTCCGGCGCGTCCGGGAGCAATTCCTCGACCTTGCGGCCGACGGATTGCTGCACCGCCTGCTGCACGTCGGTGTTCACGGCTTCCAAAAACTGATTGGCAGCGGTAGCGCCGGCCTGCCCTGACGCAGGAAGGGCGTCTCGCGTGTTCTGACGAAGGAAGGGCCGGCCTTCAGTTTCTCTGAGCGTGTCTGCGAATGGCGCTGGGTGCGATGGAGTTGCGGGGACTAAAGGCCGGCGGGACGCCGGCGCTACGTTCGCGGACCACTGCTCCATTTGTGAAGCGAGCGTGCCGGCGAGAAATTTCACCGCGGGCCAGTCCTGCTGCTCCACGGCGCGGGTCAGCAGCGCGACGTGTTCCGGCCAGCGCTGGCCGGCCAGAGCCTGCGCGGCCATCGCGGCAGACACCTGCCGGTGCGCCTCCGGATCGAGCGCGGCGAGCCGCTCGCCAAACGTGAGCGCCAGAGAGCGAAACGCTTCCGGGGCGATGCGTTGCAGGCCGGTGAGGAGTTCGGCGTGCGCGCGGGGATCGCGCGATTCCACCAGGCTGTCCAGCCGCGCCAATTCCGCCTGCGCCAGTGCCGCAGCGCGGGCCGCATCCGGGTTCGGGAAAACTTCGCGGACGGCGCGGGCTTCGGCGACCGTCGGGAAGAGTTCGCGGTAAGCCGCGTCGCGCTCGCAGATTTCGCGGAGCTTTGGGCCGACGTCGGGAAGCTCGAAGGCGCGCTCGAATTCAGCGGGCGTGGCGTCTTCGGCGGCGCGCTCCGGGCGTTTCTCGGCTGCGGCCGCATCGCGCGTGTCGTCCGATTGCTCAGTTCCCTTCTCCGGCGCCTCGAGCAGATCCAGGTCGGTCAGGGAGTAGTCGGTGGCGCCGGTTGAGACCGGGACGCCGCTGGTCTTCGACGCGCCGGCCGCGGGCGCACGAGAGACGGTGATGGTTTGCGTGGCCATTGCGATTTGTCCTCGGTGGCGCAGCGACTCTTCGCTGCGCTCTGTTCCGCAAGCACTAGCGACACGCTGCACCCTGTTCGGCGAAACGCCGACGGAACGGGAAACGGGATCGGAGAGCGCCAGAGCGTTGCGCTGCGGTCGTGGAACTTTTGCTGCTTAGGATCGAGGGACACAGGCTGAAAGCCTGTGCTACTGCGGAATCATGGGCCCGCCGCTGCTAGTTGCTACCTATCCCTCATTCCCTCCACCCCACCCGCGGCGGGCCCAACTTGGTAGCACAGGCTTTCAGCCTGTGCGTATTTCGATCATTTCGTGCCGTCGTGGCCCCACAACGAGCAGAAGCGCCATGAACACAGGGCACGCCTGTCCCGTCGTCCTACGAGGTTGCGGCGCCTTCGTCCGGTTGGGGCGATGACACCGCCGAACTGGACGCGGAGGAGCCCGTCTGCGTGCCGTACGCGGACGCGGCTGCCGCGTTGGCACCCGCGCCGGGGACCACCATCGGCGGTGGCAGCGGCGACATGCCCGCGGCCTGCGCGCTGACCGCGCGGTAATGCGCGATGGCGTGCGCGCGCACGTTGGCGAAGCCTTGCGGGTTGGCCATCTTCGCGCGCTGGCCGTCGTCGGACGACATCCAGCGGCGGCAGGTGGCCAGCTCCGCGGCGTGATCGTCGGCAAACACGTCTGGCCGGATGGACGGCTCGACGCGCAGCACTCCGGTGAGCGAATCCGTGAACACCTGGGGCGGCTCGAGCAGCAGCCGCGCGATTTCGCGAAATTGTTTGACGCGCGCCTCATCGCCGGGAAGCGCGAGATCGTCGAGGCCCACCACGCGCTTCAGCACCGCCATATTTTCCGGGTCGCTCATGGCCTGCTTGAACGTCGGGTCGTTGCCCATCACCTGCAGGAGCTGGAAGAGCGTCTGCTTTTGCTGCGTCCAGGACACCGGGAAGTTTTCATCGGCTTCGGGATAGACGCGCACACGGCCGGCCAGGTCGGCCAGATGAATCGTCTCGGCGGACCAGTCGCCGCTGGAGCTGACCACCGGTAATTCCAGATCCTCCACTCGATTGCGGCGGAAACATTCGAGCGCCAGAAGCATCAGGTCGGAATAAAACTTGCGGATGCGTCCCCAGGGAAGGCCCAGGCGTCCCATGGCCTGATCGCGCGCCATGGCGTAGCCGCTGGCCGTTTTCTGATTCTCCATTTCGCCGCCGAACAGCGCGGGAAATGCTCCGGAAAGAAATTGCGCGATGGGGCCGAACAGGTCGGCCATGTGGCGCAGCATGTCAGGCGAAAGCGCGGCCTGCGGCGTGGCGTAAAATCCCGCGCCCACCGGCTGACCGGGCCGCGGGTGCACGGGATACATCGCCCCGGGCGCGTTGGTTTGTTCTTCGAGCGCTTCCAGGTCAATGATTTCCGCGTCCACAAACGTGGACGGGATGCCGTATTCGTAGGTCTCGATGGCGATGTTCGCCAGATCGTTGAGCCGCTCCTGCACGGAGATGAGCGATTCGCCGAGCGCGGGACGGTCCTGTCCGTCGCCGGGCATGGCGTGGAGCACGCGCCAGTGGTCGTCCATTCCCTCGTTGCGGCTTTCGCAGTACGTCTCGCCGGCAAAGGCGGCGTAGCAACCGTCGGGAAAAAGCGCCAGGAGTTGCTCGCGGGTCGCCCGGTCGTCAATGGCGTAGAAGGCCCAGGGGCGCAGCCAGGCGCGCTGGAAGGTGACCAGATTGGCCAGCACGTCGCCGGTCTGCTCGATCATGGTCGAACCCTGAGCGACGGTCAGCCGCGCGATGCGTTCGTATTCCTGATCGCCGCCCAGGCCCCCGGGCGTGATTCTTTCGGCTACGTGCGGGTAGGCGGCCTTCAATTTTGAAATGTGCGCCTCGATGCCCCAGATCAGATACGGAAACTCGTGCTGCTCGCGCGCCCACAGCGGCGTTTTCAATTCCAGCGCGCCGACAATGGAGATGACTTCCTGGCCGTTCGGCACGCGTTCAATGCCCGCGCGGCGCGGCACGCGCACGGTTTCCGCCGGCGTGACGTCCGCATCGGTGAGCGCAGCGCCGCATTGCGGGCAATTTTGTACCGCCGGCATCTTGCCGGCGTCCGACGCGGGCGGGACAGCATCGTCTTCCACGGGATCGCGGTCGAAGGCGGATTCCTCCTCCGCCATCGCCCATTTGGTAGCGCCGGCCTGCCCTGACGCAGGAAGGGCGTCTCGCCGGCTCTTTTCCAATCCAGCGCTGCCGGACACAGTTTCGTCCGCGCCGTCACTTGCCGGCCATGCGGAGTCCGAAGAAGGGGCTGAAGGCCGGCGGGACGCCGGCGCTACCAAATCCAGCCCGCCTTCCCAGCCGCATTCGGGACACGTGACCTTCGCCGGCGTCAGCTCTACTTCCGCTTCTTCGAAAATCTCCTGCACGTTGAATCCGAACCGCTGCCCATCCACCACGTAGCGCACGTAGCCGCCCACTTTTCCGTCGGTGTAGAGATAGAAGGCCGTGTCCTGGAGCAGGCCGCGCGCGTCGTTCGAGCGCTCCAGATATTCGATCACTTTCGTTCCGGCCTTGGCCGTCGAGATGTCGCCCTCGTCCGTGGGATTTTCCGGGAACAGGCGCGTGGCCGGAACGGTTTGCGAAAGCGCGGCCATCAGCGAAAGGCCGAAGGGCTGGTAGATGTTGGTGACGTACTGGTAGCGCGGCATGTCGTCGCCCGCGTCGGATTCCGTTGACGACGTATCGAAAGGCGTGTGGAAGGCTTGATCGCGCTCGCTCCACCAGATGTACTGCTTCCCTTTCCAGAACAGCCGCGCCTGGCGCACTTTGCGGATTTCCTGGCGCCGCGCGTAGATGTTTTCCCGCGCCAGCTCGTCCACCAGGCCCTTTAGCGCGATCTGGAGATTGTCGGGAAGCTGCTCGTTGTTCGGCCCGAAAGGGAGATGTGGCGCAGCCACTCTTGGCTGCGCTCCTCCCACCGGCTGCGCTCCCGGGCCGCTCGGTGGCGATGGCCGCGGCTCAGCCGAGTCCCCAGCCGCGCTCGTTGCTGCGGCCCGACTTCCTGCCCCGATGTTGAACTCACTCGACACAACGCTCTCCTTCACTGGCTTGATCGAATGCAAAGGCGCACAGCCAGGAGTGGCTGTGCCACACAAACCGAAGGGCAGCCACGCCGCCTGCATTTTGTAGAGGCGGGTTTATCCCGCCATGCACTGGAAGAAAGATGGCGGCATAAAGCCGCCTCTACAGATCGGGCTTACTCGCCGATCGAGTCCTCTGCCCCGTCGGCCTGATGGCTTCGCGCGCGGCGCGATTCGTGGCCGCGCAGGTGACGCTGCGCTTCGTCAGCGGCTTCTTTGCTGGCCGCGTGCTTCGACTCGACGGTGTGGTGACCGGCGCGCGGGTGCTGGTAGTGCGCGTGGACGGTAAAGCCGCCGTCGCGCTGGATGTGGATGGCGACGTGTTTCAGGTTGCCGTGTTTGGCGCATTCCTGGCCGTCGTCGTCCGCGTCCGGCGGCAGCGCGAGCGCGCGGCCATAGGACGGGTTCATATAATGTCGGCCTCCGAATTCGGGCATGGTGGTCTCCTTGTAGAACAGACAATCCTGTCTGTTCGGCGCAACAATGTCGGCGAGAGGGAAACGATCGAGCTGTCCGGCTGAACTGGCTATCCTGCTCCTTGCCGGGGGTACTCCATGGGCTGGTGCATTGCTCGAATGGATCGATCGAGCCTGGGATCGACCCGCACAGACACGATTGTCTGTGCTACGTGGGACAGACTTTCAGTCTGTCCTCCTGCTTCAATGGATAAGTAGAGTCAGTGCTCGACGGACACAGGCTGAAAACCTTCCCGAAGTATCGGGACGCTGGAAGGCGCGGTGTTACTTCGCGCTTCCCTGGCCACGACTCGCGGCCTCGGTTTCAAGCTTCTGCTTCACCTGCGCCCAACTGATGGGCCGGAGGATCGGCTGCCGCAGCTTTCGCTCCGCCGCGGGGTCCGGCAGCGGCGCAGGTCCCAGCGGAACCGGTCCCACGCCGGCGCGGGCGTAAATGGCGTTGCGCAGGTGCGCGTTTTCGGCTTCGAGCCGCGCCACCCGCTCTTCGAGCTGGCGCGTGTAGCGCGTGGTGGTCAGCCAGTGCCAGCAGCGCGAGACTGCATTCGATAGGTCCATGACTACGCCCCAAAACTGTCATCCCGAACCCCGATATTCTGGATCGGGGTGAGGGATCTGCTTTTCGGCTATCTCGCCCTCGCCTGGCGTTATCTGTGCGCCCGGCGCAACAACCCTAATTTCGACGATCGGGCGCGCCCTGCCCTTTTGCCCTTCCCCGCCCCTGCGGCCCTCTCCTGGAGCCTCCTGACGGGCCGCCCGCACAGGCGGCAGCGCCGGGTTGCCATCCAATCCCGCCTCGCCGCGCGAGAGACGGCCCGGCAGCCTGGCGAGCAGTAGGGCGACTTCCTGCTCACGCGCTCCTCGGGCAGCACTCCGCGGCACACCATGCAGTAGAACTTCATGTAGGCCTGATTCTTTGCCGGGGGTTCTCGTCTAATTTGGAAGTGTCTGAGAAGGGACTGATAGCCTAGCCAGCGAGATCGTGCGTCACCTGAATGACATAAGAGTGGGATTCTCCAACTGGCCGAGAATCCGCCTCGAGCCACATGTTTAGCGTCAACTTGCCGGCCTGGCCCACGGGAAACCCGATGACAGTCATCCGAGTGTGGTGGATTTTGTCCCTCTCAAAGTGAAACGTAAGGGCATGCTTTTTGAATTCAGAACCATCGGGCCACAAGATTTGGATGATCTGATTAAACTCCCTGCCGTAGTCTTCAGCTGCGGGCTGCCACATAGCAAAGACAGTCCACTCCTTGGGAGTGATAGCATTCCTCGGAATCTCTGACTTGTCGGGGCTAGACGCAGAAACGTTTTGCAACAGGACGATGAGACTAATATTCTTATTCTCATCGATCAGGACTTTTTCACAGACCGCAAAGACAAGAAGCTTCGGCATGTCTACCCGTTAACTGACAGTAGTACTTGTTTTGGCGTGACAAACGAGACTCGTTGCGGACGCGGTCCCACACGGCTCGTGAGCTCTAGACGGACCGCCGGCGCGGATTCGGGATGCCCACCTTCGATGAGCTGGAGCCAAGGGTTCCAGTCACGCGGCGGGATACCGAAGAACCAAAAAGCACCGTCCGCAACCCACATCTCGCGCAACTGGGCGTGGCTAAACTCCGCGTCGTCATTCCCGAACTCAGTCCCGCAACACGGGCAAATATGGTAGTCCCTAGCCGGATAGGGCAAGGATCCGTACATGCACACTGGGCACCGGAATCTCATAGATCAGTCCTAGCGCACTCATGCGCGAAGTACCCGGGATGGCCTCCGTGGTGATTGACAGTGTGCATTGGCACGAGATAGAAAGTCTTTACGTATTCGGGAACTCGGCAAGCCACTCCGAAACGCCTATTGGAGTCATTATAGCGCAACCGGTCCGTGTTGTTAGCGCGGAGACACTCTCTCATGGTCAATGTCAGAGAGTCGAACATAAAACTATCAGCCATCCTCTCATATGCCAGTGAGTCCGCGGCACCCACCTTTAAGCCATGCTTCTTAAAGTGAATATCGCGCTCCAGGTCATTCACGAAGGGCATAGCAAATTAGAGCTTTTAACACACAGCTAACCAGCGAAGCAACCCGGAGCGGCCTGGGGCGTGTTGCTATGGCCCGCGTCGCCGCCAGAAGTGGCGGAGGAAAATCGGCCGGTCTTTGCGTCGCTCCTCGGCCTCGAACTTTCTCGCGTAGAGGGCGCGGGCCGTGGGGTCCATCGTGCGGCCCTGCTCTTCCGCTTTCTTCTGAATCTCGGCCATGCGCTCGACGAGGCGCGTCTCCAGCGGCGCGACGCGCGGGCGCAGGCGCGACTTCAGGCCGTAGCGCGCCGCGTCCGCCGCATCGTCGCCCTCTGCTTTGGCTACGTCCTCGAGGTTGCGTTCATCACGGACCAGCGTAGGAAGCACCTCGACCAGGTGGCGGCAGTTGTCGGCGATCACCCAATGGCCGGCTTCCAGGAGCTGGTAGAGCAGCATCCATCCGCCAATGCGATCGTTGTCGGCGGGCGCGGGCCGGGGAAGTCCCTGCTGCACGAAGACCGTGCCCAACTGGTCGGCGATGGTGGACTCGTCGGTGCGCTGCGCGAAGGCGTCGGGGCCGATGTACACGGCGTCGATTTTTTCGCCGCGGCTGCGTTCCGCGATTTCGTGCGCCAGCGTGCGCGGCGAGAGCCGCTGCACCACGTACTCGCGATACGTGTAGGTGTGCGGGCCGTTCTGCACGTGCCAGTAGACGGCTGCGGGATGCTCGAAGCCCCAGTCAATCGAGATCCAGCGCGGGAGCCACGGCGTGGCGCACACCGGCGCAATCTCCTCGGCGCGCGCCGTGTTCAGCCGCAGATCGAAGATGTCGAAATACTGCCCGGCAAAAATGTTCCAGTCGCCCTTGAGAAACGCTTGGCGCAGGTGATTGGGCAGCGCCTCCAGCGTGCGGCGATAGTTGTCGTCCCGGCGATAGACCGGGTTGTCCTCGATCAGCGCGGGGATGTAATCGTAGTCGTGGGGATCGTACTCGTCGGCGCGCTCCATGCCAGGAGCGGGGCGGCGTTCGATCCACAGCGCCTTGACCCACACGTGGCCCACGCCGCCGGGGTTGGTGGCCCCGGCCATGCACGGAAACGCGCCGGGCACGGAGCAGCGGTTGCGGCTGGTGAGAAAGGCCCACTGGCCCAGCGTGAACTGCGTCAGCTCGTCCACGCCGATGAACAGGAACTCGCCGCCCTGGTACTGGTAGATGTCGTGCTCGCTGCGCGAGAAACCGAACTGCGTGACCGAGCCGTTCCACCAGGTGACCCGGCGCCGCGACTCGTTGAAATCGCGATACAGCTCGCGGGGCACGTGCCGGCGAAAATAGAGCAGCAGGGATTTCTCCAGCTCGGGAAACGTGCGCCGCAGCAGGAGAGTGTTCGCGCCGGCGTGATCATTGGCCTGGTTCACGCCCTCCATCAGCAGCGCCATGCTCTTCCCCGGGCCGGCAGCGCCGCCGAACAGCCGGTACTTGGCCCCGGATTCGTGGAAGAGCGCCTGCTTGGGAAACGGCTTGTAAGGAAGCACGCCGGGAGGAGACTGGTCGCGCATCCATCGCTCGACGCCTGTGAGTGAAGAGACCGAGGACAATTCGCTTCCCAGTGGCTGTGCCAAATGCGGAAGGCCGCGTTACTTGACGATGCGCGGGAAGAAGCGGCCGACAGCGAAGGCGCCCACGCCGGAGAGTACGGCGATGCGCTCGGGCAGCGGAGAAAAGAAAGCCGCCCCGATCACCGCGGCGGCCCCGATCAGCTCCAGCAGAAAACCAATTTGGATCCCTGCCGTGCTCGAAGTGCCCGAAGTGGAAGTTCCGGCCGCGCCGCCGGTGCCGCCAGGGCTGCTTGTGTTAGTCATTTTGATCCTCCTGGTTGACGTCTCCAAAATCCGCCGGACCCGCGCCGGATGCGCTGCCGAGTGATTGCCGGCAGGCTTCCTTGTTCCTTTGATCTTCCGAGTTCCGGTCCACCGGGTATTGCGGCCGGGGCGCGTAGGTCACAAACTGAAAGGCTTTTTCACCGTCCGGCCCGCTGGCTCCGGATTGCTGAGCGGGTTTGCCGAAGATCCAATCTGCGAACTGGAAGAAGCTCTTCGCTACGGTGGCGTCGCCATCGCCCTCCAGCAGTTTTGTGCCTACATTTACGGGATCGCTCTGGCCGAAAATCGCCCGCGCGAGACTTCTTCTGCTTCGCACCGTCCACAGTTTGCGCGGCTTGGCCTCTGGCCGGGGCTGGACAGGCGGCTGCGGCGCCTCCGAGGCGTGAAGTCGCTGCCGGGCGGGTTTCCGCTTCGCGGCTTTTTTGCGAGATTTGCCGCCTTTCATTGCGCGAACCTCGCACTCTCCCGGGTCTCGATAGGAGCGGGAGTCAAAGAGCGCGCCCCCGCGGAATCGGGATTCAAAAATCGGATCCCGATGGCATCGGGACGCACAAAACGCGCTCCGTTGGAATCGGAGTCCTCAAAACGGACCTCCAGCTTTTCCAGTTTCTTTTTCTTGTTGAAGCCTGCGGGGGCCGCAACCCCGGAGCAGGCCGGTGGCCCGCTCACGGTTGTTGTGCCGGTGACGGTCAGGCTGTTCCCGTTACCCGAGCTATCGAGTTCCGGCGAGGCCCCGGCGTTCAATTTCCAGTAGCCGACAAGGTGCCCGCCCAATCCCAGCGTCGTCGCGTCCGTGCAGTTCGAGAGGCTGGTGATGTTTCCTGCGGACAACGCTGTATCGGTAATCACGATTTGCGCGATGGCGGCGTTGATGTTGCTGCTCCCGGAGTTGGACTCGGCCGCATAGAAATGAGAGTGCGGCGTGTTCGTGACGAAGGCGATTGCCGTGCTGAATTTATTCGCTCCGTCGACGTATCCATTCAAGGTGGTGCCGTCATAGGTATAGGCGATGTGATGCCAGTTGGTGTCGGCAATCGTCATGCCACTGATCGATTGCGGGTTCGTTCCGGATGATTGGTTGAATGTATAAAGCTGGTACTGGTGAGACGAGTATCCGTAGATGAGGGATACCTGGTCGGCGTGCGAGGCCCCGTAGGCCTCGATCACATACGTGTTCGTCTGGGCGATGCTTCCATTCTTGACCCACGCAGAGATCGTGAATACAGATGCCCCCGCGACATAGCTGACCGAGTTATCCAGCGAGTTCGACGACGAGCCGGGGAAGTTACGCGCGTTATTCTGCGCGTTCGCTGACAACGACAAGAGCAAGACGAGGGCTGCGATGATCAGCGGGCGCTTCATGGCGTAATGGTCGTGACCTCCATCCATTTGAACGTCACCGTCAGGTTCCCGCCCGTCAGCGCCCCGCCCAGGTTCACCGCAAGCTGCTGCGCCGTTCCCCGAAGCACGATGGGCTTCTGCCGCAGGTTCAGCACGTAAATGTCGTTCGGCGTGGCCGTCCCGGGAGCCAGGCAGCCGAGATAGTCGTTGTCCACGTCGCCCACCGCCGCACCCACGCTCGGACCTGTTCCGGTATACGAAAGCGGCGCACTCGAAGCCGCCGAATAGTTCGAGTCATCCGGCACGGCGGTCATACTCGCCGACGTGCCACTCGTATCCGCCGCCGACCGCTTGGCGATTTCGACGTTGATGATGCCCGCCGTGGTCTGCGTGCAGGAAACGCGCACTTCCGTCACCAGCACGGTATTCGAGGCGTTGCCGGGCAGGACAGCGTTGTCCGTTGTGCTGCTGGCCGCGAACTTTGCGGACGCCGTATAGCTCGCCGGGCGAATGGCAGGCAGCGCGGCCACATGCAGCAGCCCGTCGGTGCCCACATCCGGGGCCGCGTCGCGCCCCGCGGTCGCGCCACTCCCGCCGTGGTAGTCGGTGCGATAAATGCCCGGCAGCACACCCGCACGATTGGTTGTCGCACCGGCTCCGTTGTCAGAAAGTGTTCCGGTAGCACTCACCGGGCATGTCGCCGCATTCGCACAACTCACCGGCTGCGTGGATTGCCAGAACGTACCGCTCACGGGTTGGGTCGCCTGCCAGAACGTCCCACTCACCGGCTGCGTGGTCTGCCAGAAGGTTCCGGTGACGGCGATGGAAGCATTGTCCGCCGTGACGTGAATCGTTCGCGCCGCGGCGTCGCCCATCGGCATGTTGTGCGTGCCG
>Ga0074044_10004786_pt1 | contig 11138 bp, 10 predicted proteins | sample BogForMeECP23OM1_FD_94443 | JGI IMG/M metagenome (GOLD analysis project Ga0074044, IMG submission 94443) | Bog forest soil microbial communities from Calvert Island, British Columbia, Canada - Bog Forest MetaG ECP23OM1 | ecosystem: Environmental > Terrestrial > Soil > Wetlands ...
CCCGCTCTTGTGTCTGCGTTCTTTGCAGACACAGGGCGGGGGTTTTGACTTCCTATCCGCTAAAAGTTCCCCGCGGTTCTTGCGCGATTGAGAAAGTCAACATCCCCGCCCCGTCGCAAAAAAACGCGACAGGAGCGGGGCACCCTCGGAGTTAGGATGAGTGAAAGGGGGGGCCAGCCCCCAGGTCCGCGGCTTTCGTTGACTTGCCAGTTTCACCGACGTAAGATTTGCCCCTGATGATCGGCCAAACCATCTCTCACTACCGCATCGTCGAGAAGCTCGGCGGCGGCGGCATGGGTGTGGTCTACAAGGCTGAGGATACCCGGCTCCACCGTTTCGTGGCACTCAAGTTCCTGCCTGATGAGGTGGCCAGAGACCCGCAAGCACTCGCACGTTTCCAGCGTGAAGCGGAGGCGGCGTCAGCGCTCAATCATCCCAATATCTGCATGATTCACGATATCGGTGAGCAAGATGGACATACCTTCATCGTGATGGAGTTTCTCGACGGAGCCACCCTGAAGCACCTGATCGGCAACCGCCCGATGGAACTGGAAACGGTGTTATCACTGGGCATGGAAATTGCCGACGCGCTGGATGCAGCGCACTCGGCAGGCATCGTTCACCGGGACATCAAGCCGGCCAATATCTTCGTCAATAAGCGTGGGCACGCGAAGATACTGGATTTCGGACTCGCCAAGGTTACGAACCTATCCAGCTCGAGGATGGAAGGCACGGTTGGATCGGCCCAACCAACGATGATCAGCGAAGAGCTTCTTACCACTCCGGGATCAGCTTTGGGAACGGTCGTTTACATGTCGCCTGAGCAGGCACGAGCCAAGGAGGTGGACGCACGCACGGATTTATTCTCGTTTGGCGCTGTCCTCTACGAGATGGCCACCGGTACCGTGCCGTTTCGCGGAGATAGCACGGCGATAATTTTCGACGCCATCCTTAACCGTGCGCCGGTTGCTCCGGTTCGACTCAATCCTGACCTGCCGCCAGAACTGGAACGAATCATCAACCGGGCGCTGGAGAAGGACCGCACATTGCGCTACCAACACGCTTCGGAGATGCGGGCTGAACTTCAGCGTCTTAAGAGGGACACCGACTCCAGCCGCAGTCCGGCCGCAGCGGCTGCGGAGCCGGGTATTCCCGTGAGCAGTGCCGGAAAACCGGCGGTGGCAACATCCGCAATTCCAGGGACCATACTGGCAGGGTCAAGCATAGCAACGCCAAGCGCAGCAACCCCTGTAGCGACATCGGCGAGTGGAACGGTTGCCGCTGGACCTTCGAGCTCTGGTGTGACGGCTGCCGAGCCAGTCGGGAGGACGCGATGGGCAGTGGTTGGCGTCGTCGTTGCGCTCGTGCTCGCGGCGATGGCAGCGGGCGGATATTACTTCCTGCAGCGAGCGCCGAGTGCGATTGATTCAGTGGCGGTATTGCCGCTCGCGAATGCCACGTCAAACTCAGAAATGGACTACCTCGCGGACGGCATCACGGAAGGCGTGATCAACCATCTATCGCGGCTACCGGGGCTGAGAGTGATGGCCCGAACTACGGTCTTCCGCTACCGGCAGGCGCAGCTGGATCCGCTGCAGATCGGACGCGACCTGAAGGTGGGAGCGGTAATTGTGGGCCGACTTACGCAACACGGGGACACGCTTAACGTCGAGGCTGAGATGGTGGATGTCAGCAACGGCTCGCAGATCTGGGGTGAACAGTACCAGCGCAAAGCGTCCGATATCGCTACCGTGCAAGACGACATTGCCTCCGACATTTCCGGTCGGTTGCGGTTGAAGGTAGGTGGCAGTAGCGATGACAAGAAGCATGCCACCGAGAATGCCGAGGCCTACCAGTTCTACGTGAAGGGGCGCTTTTACCTGGCGCAGCGCACGCGTGAAAGCCTTTACGAAGCCTTGGATCAATTCAACCAGGCGATTGCCAAGGATCCAAATTACGCACAAGCCTATACCGGGTTGGCGGACGCGTACGTCCTTCTCTTTGATCGCGAATGGATTTCCAACGCCGAAGCCTCGCCCAAGATCCGCAGCGCAGCGCAACGGGCGATCGAACTCGATCCGACGCTGGCCGAGCCACACGCCGCCCTCGCAGTCCTGAAGGAGCAGGCAGATTGGGACTGGACAGGAGCAGAAGCCGAATATCGCAAAGCGATCGCACTGAACCCGAACGACGCCACCTCCCACCATTGGTATTCGACTCTGCTACAGAACTTGGGGCGATTCAAGGAGGCGTTGGTGGAGGATGAGAAGGCTCTGGCGCTTGATCCCGCTTCTCCCCAGATTAACGCGAACCATGCGTCGATCCTGACTGACTTGCACCGTTATGACGATGCCTTGGCGGAGTTGAACAGGCTGGTTGCCGCCAATCCGGAATTCCCGCCCAACTATGGATTCCGCAGCATTGTTTACTGGCACTTGGGAAATCAGGACGCGTACGTGGCAGATGAGGTCATGGCCATGAAGAAGGTCGGGCGACCGGAACGGGCGGAGGCGTTCGCTGCGGGATATCGGGAGGCCAAGCTGAAGGGGGCGTGCACCGCGGTGATCGAGGTACTGAAAAACGAGTTGCAAAAGGAGTATGTCTCACCCAACGAGATGGCGAGTTTCTACGCGCTGATGGGAGACCGCGACCATACTTTCGAGTGGCTGGAAAAAGGCTACGCGGAGCGGTCGGGGCGTATGGAATACGTGAAGAACGATGACTCTTTTGAACCCTATCACTCCGATCCGCGATACATCGATCTGCTCAAACGGATGGGCTTGCCGCAGTGACTCTTCGGCGAGACGCCTGGGATTATTTTTCTATCGTCTTAATATCCAGGCTCTTCCACAGATACCAGCAAGCAATCGAACGATAAGGCGCCCATGGTTTTGCTATCTTCTCCATCACAGCGGGCTTCGGCCATTTTCGTTTCTTGTAGTGCTTCTTGATGGCGGCCTGCACGCCGTAATCGCCGGTGGGGAGAATATCCGGACGGCGGAGGGTGAACATCAGGAACATGTGCGCGGTCCAGACGCCGATGCCTTTGACCTGGGTGAGATGCGCGATCACTTCTGCTTCGGGCAATTCCGGCAGGCGGTCGAACTCCAGCACGCCGGCCTCGGTCTTCTCGGAGAGATCGCGCAGATACGCGGTCTTCTGGCGCGACAGGCCTACGCCGCGCATTTCGGCGTCGGTCAGTTTGAGGATGCCTTGGGGCGTCAGCGGATCGCCGGCCAGGGCGGTGAAGCGATCAAAGATGGTCGCGGCGGCTTTGCCGTTCAACTGCTGATAGAGGATCGATTCGGCCAGGGCGTGAAACGTGGGCTCGCCGTACTGCATTCGGTACGGGCCTACGCGCTCGATAATCGCGGCGAGGACGGGGTCGGATTTTTTCAGGTGGGTGATTGCTTTTTTCATCGCACCTCGCCAGACGGAGAGAAAGTTTAGCACATAGGCGAACAAATAGAGAAATAGGAGGTTGCGACCGGCGCACAGTTTTCGAAGAGGGAACCCAGCGAGCCGTGCCGTTGCCGGCAAAAGCAGGTCCTTCGCTTCGCTCAGGATGACAAGTTTGTATGACGACGATCAAAATCCTTAGGACGGAAAATGGAAGTGGACGTCGTGGCGGGAGGCTACTGGCGTGCCATCGAGAGTGGCTGGCTGGTAGTGCCAGCGGCGGAGAGTGGCCTCAATTTTTTCGTCGATGCCGTGGCCGATCGCCTGCACAATTTTGGTTTCGACCACGCTGCCTTGCGAATCGATCGTCACTTCAATTACCACATCGCCTACCAAGTCGCGGGGAAGCTCGGAGCGGTCTACAGGAGGATCTGGATACACTACCGGATAGGCGACGTGGACCTCATGGCCGGTGATCGGTCCGTCAATCATGGTGCCCAGCGGAGATCCGGCGCGGGAGTTGCGATCGCCGACTTCCTCGTTGGCTAGGACCTGTTGAGGCTTGGGTGCTGGCTTGGACTGTCGGGACTTTGTCTGCTGGCTGGGGTGCTTCTTGCTCGTGCGCGGGAATAGCAACTTGGCCGCGTCTGGGTGCTTGTCATTGTTGGCGCCGGATGGGAAGTAAATCAGTTTGTAGGTGTGGGCGCCGTCTCCGTAGGCTAGCCAGGTGGGGCTTAGGTCGATCACGTTGGGATTGTGGAATACGATCGCGGCCAGCAGAGCCAGATGTGCGGCCAGAGACAGTCCTATTGCGCGATGGCGGCGGAAGTTTGAACTCGTGGGCTGGAGGCCGGTGAACACGTCACTCGCTAGTTTACTGGATGGACGTGTAAAGGGAGAAAAGGTTTTTGTCAGGTGTCAGGTCTTAGGTGTCAGGTCTCAGGAAAGGCCTGACGCGAATTCCTGAGACCTGAGACCTGAGACCTGAGACCTGGTTCTACTTGCCGGCTTGCTGTTCGGCTATGTCGCCGATTACGGGGAGCTTGAACATCTGTCCCTGATAGGCCTTGAGCACCAGAATCAGCCAGATCACAAAGCCCGCCAGACTGACGAGCGGCCAGAGCACGACGGTAGCCCATCCGAGGAATGGGATGTGCGCAACGATTGACAGGCCGATCCAAAGCACCGTCCAGGCGGCTGCAAAGAAGAGGCATTGAAAGGCGTGGAAGCGGATGAAGCGTTTCTTGTTGAATGGCTCCAGCACCAGAAAAATAATCGCCGGAACGATGGTCACGTAGGCTAGCGCGCCAGCCACGTTATCGGTGAGTCCGGCGCCGGCGGGTGCGGACGCAGATTGGACAGCGCCGCCAGCACACTTCGAACAAGTCGTTCCATCGGCAATCTGCGCTCCACAGGTTGGACAAAAAGCCACGGGGCCTCCTTTGAGATGACAGGCAAGTTATCAGAACGCTTGCCGGGGCGCAATGGCGGCTTGGCCGGCATTTTGGCGGGCGTATTCTGCGCCTTTTTTCACGGTTGCACCCAGTACGATCGGGCTGATTAAAATTTCTAATCGAGGCATTACTAGTTACCGTCTCTCGGTATCGCGGTTCTCTGATATATTGCGCGGATTCCCTGGAGCGGTTTCGGACCGAATTTTCGGGCCGCGCTCAGTGGGTGAAACGGGAGCCGCGTCAACTTTATGGGCCGCATCATAGTTCTTTTTCTCCGGCGGTTGTGGCTGCCCACGCTCGTGTTCGGTGCTTTCTGCCTGCTATGTGTTGTGGTGTACGTGCGGCTGGAGGGGCTCGGCGCGATGGACGCGTTTTTCTGGATTTTTCATCCGCACGCGATCGATTATCGGTCTGTCCGCACGGCTACCAAGCTGTTTTCGATTTTCGTGTACGTGGGAGTATTTGCTTTTCAGGTGTGGATCGCGGAGCGGGTGCTGGTCACGATCTTTAACCGGCAAGGTTTGGAGGCTTGGAAATCCATGGTCAACGACGCCAACATCGCGAAGCTCAAGAATCATTTCATCATCTGCGGATACGGCCAGGTGGGGCGGACGGTGGTCGACCAGCTTACCCGGCTGGAGATTCCGTTTGTGTTGATTGAGACCAACGAAGGACTGTGCCGGGAACTGCTGAACGAAGGCGTGCTGGTGATTCAAGGGGACGCCAAGCGGCACGACACACTGCTGCAAGCGGGCATCGAGCGGGCGTGCGGCATTTGCATCGTGATCGACAGCGACGCCGACAATCTTTACATCACAGTCACCGCGCGCTCGCTGAACCCTAAGGCGAAGATCATTACGCGGGCTGGCCAGCAGCGCTACGCCACCGCGATTCGCAACTCGGGCGCCGATGAAGTCATTATCCCGGAGTATGAAGGCGGTCTGATGACCGGACGAATGATCCAGAGATACTATCCGGCACAAGGGAGTTTGGAGTAGAGAGGCGCGGTAGCCGTTACGGCAAGTGTGTCCGACCGCTTCGGGTGGCTTCCCCCTCGAAGGCACACCCACTCGAAAACGACCGGACACTTCGCCGCGCCCGGCGCCAGCAACGGAGAGCGAAAACATGGCGCCGGACAAACTCGATTGCTCTTGTCGTGCGCGATCCGCGGGCGCGCGATCAGGAGCTTTCCGGGATGGGATCACGCCGGTCGATGGCCTCCAAAACGGCGGCAATCGCGTACCGCGCCTCCGTTCCATCGGCAAAACCGCACGCCAGGATCGCGTTGGAGACGAGTTCAATGAGCTCGGTTTGCGGCAATTGCTCCAATCCCGCTACGTATTGGTCGAGTTCATGCAACACGAGCAGCAACCGGGCGATTCTCTTGTCCGTGATGTGAACATTCGAATCGAAACGGGTTGTGGTGAAATCGGTAGACTGTAATGGGTGCTGGGTAAAGGGATCATCCTGCCTTCTTATTTTGTCCATCGGAGCCTCTTCTTTTTTTTTCTGTGCTCGCATGAATGCGGAGCCGATCGCGTTTGTCGAGGTTGCGTTTGATGCCTGTCGTCTATCTCCTATCGTCCAAGACCTGCCAGGGATGGAAGTTGCATCACCGGATGGCCGATTTGACTGGGACCGGTTGACGCGTCCGGGATACGGCGCGCGCGGCGTCAAGGCGTCGACGCAGCATCGCAAAAGCGAAGCTGCCCGGCTCCAGGCGAAGTTGTCAGTTGAAGTTCAGATTCAGATCAGCAACGTGCAGAGGAGGTCCTGAAGAGAATGCGGATCATGGCGAACCGGTGTGAAGTCCGCCTTCAGTTTGTGCGCTTGACCGCCGACGCCACGCAGTGCCTCACAAACTTGCCTGGGCAAAATGACCAGGGCGACGATGGGGCGTACAAACTTGACCCCCGGGACCACGGGAGGCGTCTGATTTACGGGGGTGTCAACTTCGTTATAGGAAGTCTCGGGGAGGTCCGTTGGCGGGATCGCTGAGGCGCATACCACAGCGGCCACGAGGAGAAGAACGAACGCCCAAACTCCACGCCGCACCGGGGCACCTCCGCCGATGTAACAATAGCTGCGCGAGCACGGGTTGTCAAAGATTACGTACACTATTCGCGGTAGTAGTTGTTGGTGGACTTATTTGAAAGGCACGGATGATCACCATTGTTTCGGGACTGCCGCGTTCGGGCACGTCACTGATGATGCAGATGCTGGACGCGGGCGGGATGGCGGTTCTCTCCGATGGCGAGCGCAAGGCCGACACCGACAACCCCAAGGGCTACCTGGAGTGGGAGAGCATCAAGCAGCTTCCGAAAGATCCCAGTCTGATTGCCGAGGCCGAAGGCAAGGTGGTGAAGGTTATCTCGCAACTGATTTTGTCGCTGCCGGCGGGTCACGACTACCGCATCGTGTTCATGCAGCGTCCGCTACCGGAGGTGCTGAAGTCGCAGGATGAAATGCTGCGACGGCGCGGCAACACGGACGCGAAGACCGACACAACCGTGATCGAGGAGGCCTTTCAGCGCCATTTGATCGAAGTGAACAAGTGGCTCGCGGGCAAGGCGAACATGCAGGTCGCGCGGGTGCATTATCATCGCGTGCTGCGCGAACCGAAGGTTGTGGCGGAAGAAGTAGCCGCGTTCTTGCAGGTGCCGCTCGACATCGAGGCCATGGTTCGGCAAGTGGATGGAAACTTGTATCGGAATCGGATGAAGTAGGGTTTCAGCAAAACAGGGCACGGCTGAAGAGGCTGCGGAAAAACGCAATCGGTCGAGAAACGGGCGACCACCAGGGCTAAAGCCGCGCGCTGATTTTACGGGATTTACGCGGCCCGGAAGGGCCGCTCTTCCACAGTGATCTGCGCATTCGTGAGTTTTTCCGCAGGCGGTGAAGCCGTGCTCTGCGCAAGACGTGTCCTGCGCAAAACGCGTCCGAACCAGAGTTCTGCGGTGATCCCAGACGGGGCAAGCCCCGTCTCTACACGAGTTATGAGACAGCTGCTACTTCGCCGTTACCAGCGAATGAGTGATGGCGTGGACGGAGAGCGCGATGCGATTTTGCACTCCGACTTTGCGCATCAGTTTCGCGACGTGAGCTTTTACGGTGCGCTCTTCGATGCCGAGGGCGGAGCCGATCTCTTTGTTAGAGCGGCCGGCCACCAGCATTTCGAGAACTTCCTTTTCGCGGTCGGTAAAGGAAATCCGGCCGGCGGGGAAGATGCGGCCCGGAGAGGCGCTGACGCGTTCGATGAAAGTCGAGAGAACGCGGCGCGGAGCCCATACCGAACCCTGATTGACGACGCGGAGAGCTTGAATAAACTCGGCCGGTGAAGCGGCTTCGTCGACGTAGCCTTTGGCGCCGGCGGCGATGGCTTTGAGGACACTTTCATCGTCCATGCCGGAGCCGGTCACGATGATGCGGAGGTCGGGCCGCACGGCTTTCATGCTGGCCATAATGTCATACAGGTTTTGGCCGCCGCGGTTCCCGAGGAGGACCAGATCGATGGCCTGTAACTGGCCCAGGTCGGCGAGCGAGGCGGAGACCAGCTCCAAGTCAAGTTCGGTATCAAAGAGGGCTCTGAATCCGACAAATCGCAGTGGATCGCTTTCCACTACGGCGACACGTATTAACGGCTTTCTGGCGACGGCAGCTTTCATCAAGGTTTCCCTGTTAGGATTGCATCCTGTTTAAGCTTGCCTGAAGCAGCAAAGAATTGGAATGATTGGTGGGGGAGACAAATTACGGGGGTAACCCCCAAAGTTAGGCACTAGAGGAGGGTCTGGCGGTGAAAAGAAGGCAGATGCGGCATTGGGCAGGGATTCTGGCGCTGGGCGTGATGGGAGCGGGGCTGGTGCTGGCGCAGGCGCAAACGCAAGGGTCAGCGCAGACGTCAGGGCAAACCACGACACAAACGACGGCGCCAGCGCAGACGGCGGCGCCGGCTTCAGCAACGTATCAGCCGAAGTTTGCGGGCGATCCGGCGCGCTCGGAATCGGAAGCGCAGGCGCTTGGCTACATGCGGGTGGTGCTCCGGGCGCAGCGCGAATACAAGAAGCGCCATGACAAGTACGCGGATTCGTTGGCCGCCCTGGCGGGGACGGCGTCGTTCACCAAGCGCATGTCGCAAACCACCGACCGCGGGGATTACACGGCCAGCTTCAGTCCTCATAAAGAGAAAGATAAAGACGGCTTCGTGCTCACCATGACGCCGAATCATATGGACAGTGAACACCGGTCGTTCTACGCGGAAGAGGATGGCGCGATTCATGCGGACGATCAGAAGGCGGCGGATCAGGATTCGCCGAAAGTGAAGTGAGCGGGTGATGTCCCCGACATTGGTTCAGTTGAGATGATGGGGAAATATCATTCTGAGCCGGTGGTCTTTGATCCGGACGCGGCGCCGGATGGGCCGGCATCAGGGTGTGAATCATCGCGGTCGGGACGGGCCGGCCGGGGCTGGACCGTATCTACCTGATCGGCAATGCGGCGGACGGGCAACGGGTCGCCATCTTTGCTGTGGGTGCGCAACTGCTTGACGATGTCTTCGCGGTCGCGGGCGCCGTAGTCGTGGGCGAAGCGAGTGAGGGCCTCGGTCAGGATGTCGTGGTGGTGTACGTTTTCCAAACCCGGTTCGCGGGTGAGATTCAGCCACAAGCGATGCAGCAGGACGACGTCCTCGTTCTTCATAGTGGGCGTGTGCGGACCGATGCGGAAGGTGTCGACGATGCCGTCGAGCTGAACGATCTGCAAGACAAACTGCCGTTTAGGTTCGGGAATGGCTTCCCAGGCGCTGCCCAGGGCGAAGGCCTGCTCGGCGGTGGTCATTTTGCTGGAGAGACCGCTGACGACGGTGGAGGACTCCAGATTGTGGGCGGTCTGCGCGATGGCCGACCAGGGGTCGCGAGCGGGGACAACCAGAAGCGAAATTCTCTTGCCAAAACTTTCGGCGACGGAGACGGCGCGAGTGAACAGGGTCTGCTCGTAGTCGCTGAATATCTGCTCGGTGGAAAGGCCGTAAGCGGCGCTCCCGAACTGGCTGATGCGGGCGGTCATGACCACGACGTCATGGTCATGCGTGTCGGTGCGATCGAGCACCCACTTGAGGTGGTTCAGCGTGTTGTAGTCGCGGACCGGGACGAGCACGTTGCCGGCGCGGATGCCGACGGTCTCACGCTCCACGCTTTCCGCTTGCTGTAACTGGAACTGCTCCTTCATCTGCGCGGCGTTGTGAGCGTGCTTGCGACGGTTCACTTTTTCGGAGAAAGTGAAGATCGCGAAAAAGACGATGGAAAAAATCAGGCCGCTCACCGTCGCTACCGATTTGGTGAAGAGATTCACGATCGCGGTGGAAAGCAGAACCATGCCGACCGAGGCCAGCCCGACCGGGATCTCGACGCCAAAGATGTGAAAATTGGGCGGCACTTTCCAGTTGCGCTCGCCTTTATAGCGGTAGCGCAGAACCAGCATGGAGACGGTTTTGAAGACGAAGCTCCAGACCACGCCAAAGGCGTAGGCTTCGCCGAGGGTGTAGATGTTGCCCCAACTGACGATGATGGTGAAGAGTTGCAGTCCGACGATGAGGTTGATGATGCGGTAGGTGGTGCCGTACTTCTTGTGCGGACGACGGAACCAGTCGGCGAGCACGCCATCCTCGGAGACGCGGTTGAGAACGCCATTGGACCCGACGATGGCGGTGTTTACGGCGCCTGACAGAATCAGGAATCCGACGACTACGACGAAGGCGCGGAAGGCGAGGCGCAGAACCTGCGGGCCGACCATGTTCATGGCGAGTCCGGCAATCAAGTTGTCGCTGTAAACCTTCATGCGGACGTTGTCGGGGATCAGCATGACCGCCAGCAAGGAGACGAGGCCGGTGAAGACGAAGCTGTAAACGCCGATGACGATGGCCGTGCGCTTCAGGTTCTTCAGCTTGGGATGCGCGAGTTCACGATAGACCTGGGCGAGGGACTCTTCGCCGCTCATGGCCAGGACGGAGTGACCGAAGCCGATGATCAGTCCGAGAATGCCGAACATGTGGGGCAGCTTGCTGTGCTTCCAGAAGCCGAGCGATTCTTCGCTGTAGTGGATGTTGGCGAGGGTGGGGAAGGGCGGCAGGTGGCCGCCGACCTTGAGCAGGGTGAACAAAGACCAGCCCAGCAGCATCACCACCATGACGGTCGTGATCTGCATCACCCAGAGGGCCTTTTCGCTGGACTCCTCGATGCCCTTGATGTTCTGCCACCAGAAGTAAAGCGTGACCGCGACGGCAAACACGAC
>Ga0074044_10004789_pt1 | contig 11135 bp, 10 predicted proteins | sample BogForMeECP23OM1_FD_94443 | JGI IMG/M metagenome (GOLD analysis project Ga0074044, IMG submission 94443) | Bog forest soil microbial communities from Calvert Island, British Columbia, Canada - Bog Forest MetaG ECP23OM1 | ecosystem: Environmental > Terrestrial > Soil > Wetlands ...
CCAAACTGGAACCAACAGGGCAACCAATTTCTGGTGTGCGCCCTAGTTTCGCAGATTCCGGACGGCTCTGGGGAATATTTTTTCACTTTGTTGCCCTTCTGACGACGGGTTGGTGGAAATGAGGGGGTTTTCGCCGGCAGAAGGGGCCCGAAGCAGAATGACCGCTTTTGAGTCGTGAAACGCTTCCTGCCAGTTGGGGTCGAGAAGCAGGGCTTGCGCCACCGCGCAGGAAGGCGGTACGAGTAAAGCGTCCACGTTCCAATGGTCGAGAACTTCTCGCCAGCCGGTGCGAAGCTGCATCACGGTGCGAATGGACTGGCGGAGCAGGTCGTCGCCATAGAGGTCGGCGCGGCCGTCCACAAATACGCGATATTCAGGATACAGTTTCCAAATCGTATAGCCTCCCCAGTCATAGAAAACGAAGATGTTTCGCGGATAGTTACCGGCATGCAGGAAAGCCACCGCTTTTTGAGGAAAATGCTCGGCTTCGCGGGCATCCTGGTTGCGGGCGAGACTGACCCACCGGGACGCGGCAAACAGCGCCAGCAGAACGAGGACGGCCGCGTTGAAAAGCAGGCTGGTCCGCAAAGAGAGGGGTACTTCACGTCTCGCGCTTTTTGAGACGCGGGATGGAGATGCCGGAAGCGCCGCGGCCATCACCGGCATCGCCAGCAAAATGAAAATTGGAATGTGGCGGGCGGCGTCCAGAGCGGCGAAGGCGGTAACCAACAAAGGCACGAGCACCCGTCCCCGGGGCCGCGTGCGGAAACTCGCCACAGCGGTCAAAAGCAGCAGCCATACCAGCAGTAGGGGGCGATAGAGGCTTTCGTGAAAATCCGGCGAGCGCCACTCGCCAATCAACGAGCGCATTCCGGAGGAGAACAAAGTATGGAGCGGATAAAGATAGAGATGCGCGCCATTCGGGTTCAAAGGCACAAGCGCCAAACAAACCAGCAGTAGCGCTAGCAACCGAAAAACGATGGGGCGCGCTTCTTGCCAGGGCGTGTTGCCGGTGGCCGTTTCGATAATCAGGCCGATACCATACGCCAACAAGAGCGCCGGGCCGAGCGCGAACCCGCCGTGCAGATTCAGCCACAAGAGGAAAAGAGGTGGTATCCAAAACAGAAGCCGGGGATGGGCTTCACCGCGTCCGACCAGCCAGAGCAGCAAACTGGCCAGGGTAAAGGTGAACATCTGCGGACGCACGCCCCAGGAGGGAGCTGCCGCCAATGCGCCCAGCGCGGTGGCAGCCGCTGCCCAGTGCGGCGGGGTTCCGCGGAAAAGACAAAGCAGATAGAGCAGCAAAAAACCTGCGGTCGTAATCAGGGCGGAGAATACGATGAGGGCAGGGGTTCCAGCATTCTTCCAGAGTTGGTAAAACAGGACCTCCGATAACCATTCATGCGATACCCACGCTTGCCCGGCGCGGGTGAAGGAAAAAGGATCGGAATGCGGAACGTGGCCTGTTTCCACGATCCATTGCCCGGTGCGCAAGTGCCACCAGAGGTCGGGATCAGTGGCCGTACGGGCGGTCATGGCGAGCAGACCGAAGAGCAGGATGGCGGCAAAAATATAACGTTCGCTCCAGCGAGCCGTGTTCCAGTGGGGCTTTGCGAGCGTCACCATTTGGACGAGATTATAGAATCAGTGGTCGATAAAAGCTTCTCATGACTGAGTTCGTCCAAAAGCGGAAGTTTCTCATCACCGCCTTTCTGTTGGCGATGACATTTTGCAATTTCGTAATGCCGCTTCAGGCGATATCGTCGCTTCACAAGGGGTATCAGGACTTCACCATCTATTACACCGCCGGTCTTCTTCTCCGAAATGGTCAGGCTTCCGATCTGTACAATCTAGCCGCGCAGTATCGGATGCAACTCACGTTTGCACCTCATGTTCCCATCCGAAAGGGACCGCTGGTTTACAACCACCCGCCGTTCGAAGCGGTCTTGTTCGTTCCTTTCACGTTGTTAAGTTATTGGCCCGCCTACCTGCTCTGGACCGCGCTCAACCTGGTCATGCTGACGGCGAGCGTGATGATTCTGAGAAAGCAATTTTCTGAAATCGCGGCGGTTTGTCCGCTCTTTTTGGGTCTGGGAGCCACAGCATTCTTTCCGGCGGTGCTCGGCATTTTTCAGGGTCAAGACGTGATTCTCCTGCAACTCCTCTTTGTGCTGGCGATGGTCAGTCTTGATCGCGGTAGGGATGCGGCGGCGGGCGCATTTCTCGCGGCGGGCTTGTTCCTCCCACACCTGATCGTGCCCGTCGTGGTTCTCCTTGCGGCGTGGCGCTGGCGTGTTCTCCTCGGCTTCGCGCCAGTAGCTCTTTTTCTAGGCGCTATCTCGGTTGCGATTATGGGGTGGGGCGGTCCCCTCGATTACGTTCGTTTTGTTTTCCACGTAGAAAAAACAGGTTCCGGCAGTTATGGACCGCAGGTGGTGCCAAACCTTCGAGGGCTCATCGCGGATCTGCCCGGACTCAGTGCGTCGGGGCCGTGGGTAGCCCTGCTAATCGTGGCTTCGTCGGCGGCTGTGTTCCTTATGGCGTTGCGCCGCATCCGCACCGGCCGAGACTCCACGCTCTTCTCCTGCAGCCTGGCTGCACTCACGGCTATCCTGGTCAGTTTTCACGCTCTTTCGTACGATCTCACTCTGCTGCTTCCCATGGCGCTTTTCCTGCTCTCACGAGCGATTGGCGTGACGGGGACGAAAATCGATGCGCCGACGGTTCTTTTGGCCATCCTCTTATTTCTGCCGCCGCTCTATGTCTTCCTGTTACTCGCAGTCGACCGCTTTTTCTTGTTTTCATGGATTCTCCTGGCGCTTTACCTGCGCCTGGTTCTGACGCCTGCGCCCGCGGAGGTACCTGCCTGAGCACAAATCACTTCGCGCCTTTCCGTTCATGGACGTTACTATTTCTGGCGAGCCTCTGTGTTTTCGGCACGTGGACTTATATCCACCGGGTACTGATTCCGCATCAAATCTCTGAAGCCGCGCTGCACGGCACTCCGCGAGGCAGTCTATCCGATCTCTATCCTCGTTGGATCGGGGCTCGGGAACTTCTGGTGCACGGCCGGGACCCTTACAGCCCTGAGGTCACGCGCGAAATTCAAGCCGGATACTACGGCCGTCCCCTCGATCCTTCCCGTCCCGCAGATCCAAAAGACCAGCAAGGTTTTGCCTATCCCGTATACATTGTTTTTTTTCTGGCGCCCACAATTCATTCCGGTTTTGCGGTCATCCAAAAGACCTTCTTCTGGATTCTGGTGGCCATAACCGCGGCTAGCGTTCTTCTCTGGCTTCAGGTGTTGCGTTGGAAGGTTGCGCCGTCGGTTCAGGCGGCCATGATCGGGTTGACTCTGGGCAGCATGGCGGTGATGCAGGGACTGAAACTGCAACAACTCAGTTTGGTCGTTGCCGCCATGTGCGCCGCGTCCATGTCGCTGCTGGCCGCCGGACGCCTGATTCCCGCTGGCTTTCTGCTGGCCTTGGCAACCATCAAGCCACAACTCGTGTTACCACTGGCATTATGGTTGGCGATTTGGACCGTCGGAGACCTGAAGCACCGATACCGAGGAGTTGCTTCATTTCTGACCGTAACGCTTGTGCTTTGCGCCGCCTCGGAGTGGCTTCTGCCACATTGGATTGGGCGCTTCTGGCATGCGGCTGCCGCCTACCTGCAATATACGCGGGCCACGCCAATTCTGGAGTCCATTCTCCCGGGCCCAGCGGGGAAACTACTGGAAACGCTGTTCGCCGCAGCCACCGCCCTGTTTTGCTGGAAGCGGCGCAAACAGCCGGAAAATACAGACGCATTCCAGTCGTGCACCTGTCTGGTTTTGGCCCTGACGGTACTTACGGTGCCCACTTTTTCGCTCTACAACCAGGTGTTGCTGCTTCCCGCCATCCTGCGGGCCGCACGAGACCGAGGAACGATCTGGGAAGAGAACTTTATCAGCCGCGCGCTGCTGATTATTGTGGCGGTTTTGTTAGCGTGGCCGTGCATAACCAGTGCTGCGCTGGCAGGACTCTCTTTTGTTTTGCCGCCGGAAACCGTCGAGCGCGCGTGGTCGACGCCGCTTTGGACAGTGCCCCAGATCCCCATCGGAGTGACTGCCCTGGCGCTGGTTGATCAGTACCGGAAGATTCACGGCATCGACAGCGCTGCGAAAGTGAGATAAGACTCCATGAAGCCGCGCTATTGGCATTACTGGATCGGCGTGCTGTTGAGCCTGGCCCTCGTCCCAGTTTTGCGCCGGCTGCACCCTCCAGTCAGGTTCGATTGGAAAACGTTGGTCACTGATTACTGGATCGTGGCCGTGCAGTCCGGGTTCGTTGCCGTGCTGTTGTGCCTGATCGGGCTGCCCTGGCCAGTCCTTATTCTTGTCCTTGGGCAACTTGTCGAGCGTTACCGGCGCCAACCACTTCGCATCGTTCTGCTGCTGCTATACGTCGCTTTTCTTTGCCGGGTATTTCCCTGGCTCACGGCTGTAGTCCTGACCGTCATTGCCGTTGCCATAGTTGAATTCCGTGAGAGGGAGCCTCACTGGCCTCGCCAATCCCTTGGTTCGGTCCTGTTGCCCGCGCTTTATCTTTTTGCCGGTTTTCTGCTGGTGTGCTCTTACAACGCCATCATCGTCTCGGTTCATTTCGCTTTCGCTTATGATCCGGCATTCAATGCGATGGACAAGTGGATCCTACATGGACGGTCTGTTTCCGATCTGTCGCACTGGGCGCTTCGGACTTTCCCGCTTCCCTTTTTTCAGTTTCTCGAATTCATCTACTTCGGCATGTTTCCGCAGATTGGGGCGACCATTATTCTCGTCACTCTGTATGACGGGAGGGGCCGTGGCCTGCAGTTCGTGGGCACGATTCTGATGGCATACTATTTCACCCTCGGGATCTTTTACTTATGGCCGAGCCATGGGCCGTATTCTCTGTGTCCGGAGCATTTTTCGCGGTTTCCCGCCACTCTGTGGGTCTACGCTATCCAAAAAGGGATGATGGCGCGTGCTGTGGCACTTTGGAATCATGTGCCGATCCGGCACATCTCCCCCGACTACTTCATCGCCTTCCCCAGCATGCACGTCGCCCAACCACTGATCGTAATGTGGTTCCTGCGCCGCTGGAAACGCATGTTGATTGTTCTGTGCGCCTACGACAGTCTGTTGATTGTGGCGATTCTTCTGCTGGAGTGGCACTACCTTGTCGATATCATCGGGGGCATTCTGGTCGCAGGAGCTGCGATAGCGATCACCGGCCAGGGGACTTTTCCTGCACCGGCAAAGCCGGGCTCGTCGTAGAATGCATTGGGGGCCTATGCCACGGGCGCTTTTACTGGCATGATGGCCGCGGGGGAATTCAGGGTACATGTCGGCATCTTCGCACTCGGGTATATCCAGCATCTTTCCCATCGCGATTTTTGTGCAGGGAAGCGATCAGCAGACGCTGTCGCTGAATCACACGCCCTACACCGTCGGCCGCAAAGTCGATCGCGACCTGGTGATCGCCGACCCGCGCGTCTCGCGCGAGCACGCTTCCATCGTTTCGGAGAACGGTGAGTTTTTTGTTGTCGACCTGGGCAGCAAACACGGAACCTTCGTCAACGGCGAAAAAGTTGACCGCCACAAGCTGCAGCGCAACGATCGGCTGGAATTTGGCGCGCGCGATATTGCCTACCTGATCTTTCACCCGTTGCATACAACCTCGAACACGGCGCGCGAGTTCCTGAGCCAGATCTCGGGCATTCAGATTGCGCCGGAAGCGAGCGATCTCGAAAAACTCACGCTCTTCATGGAAGCGGCGCGCAAGCTCAACACCATCGGCGTGCTCGACGAAATCCTGATGACGCTGATCGATGCCACGCTGAAATTGACCCGCGCCGAACGCGGATACATTTTTCTTCGCGATGTCGACGGGACCTTGACGCTTGCCGCCGGTCGCAACTCGCAGGGCGAGCCGCTGCTCGACGACAAGACGATTTCCCGCTCCGTGCTCGACGGCGCCTTGACCTCGAACTCCGAATACCTGGTCACCGACACCAGCCAGATGCTGGACGTGAAGGAGCGGCTGAGCATTGTTGCCTTCGACCTGCGCACCGTGATCTGCATGCCCCTGCGCAAGCCGCTGGTGCAAACCACGCGGGAGCAGCAACCCGCCGGGGGTGAAGTGATGGGCGCGCTTTACGTGGATTCGCGTTTTGCCTCGCGCGATATCACCAGCGTCAGCCACGATATTCTGCGCGCCATCGCGACAGAAGCGGCGCAGTTGATCGAGAACGCGCGCCTGGTGCAGGCCGAAGAAGCCGGACGCCGCTACCAGCAGGAGTTGTCGATCGCCGCCTCCATTCAGCAGCGTCTGCTGGCGGTGACTCTGCCTGAAGTTCCTTTTGCGCGGGTGAACGGGCGCAATATGTCTTGCAAAGAAATCGGCGGCGATTTCTTCGAGGCCGTGAACACGCCCCAGGGTCTGGCCGTGGTTCTGGCGGACGTCAGCGGCAAGGGAGTCTCGGCGGCGTTGCTCGCTTCCATTCTTCAGGGCATGGTCTACTCGCAACTTATTTCCGGCATGCCGCTGGTCGAGATCGTCGACGCGGTCAATCGCTTTTTCACCTACAAGCACATCGGTGAGAAGTACGCGACCATGATCATCACGCGTCTGCGCAACGACGGGGAGCTCGAATACGTGAACTGCGGACACATTCCGCCGGTGTGGATCTGCGGCACTGAAGTATTAAGGCCATCTCATGGCAACCTGCCCGTAGGCCTACTGGCCGATGCGACCTACTCGAGCGATCGCTGCCAGTTGAGGCCGGGAGACCGCATGATCCTGGTGACCGACGGTGTTACCGAAGCGGAGAATGCGCGCGGGGACATGTTCGACAGCGAACGCCTCGAACACGTGGCCGGGAAAAGCAAGTCGATGGAAGACGTTTTCGCCGCGGTAGCCGATTTTTGCGGAGGCACCCCGCTGAACGACGATTGCACGGTAGTAGAGTTGTCGTATACCGGCAGCTAGACTGCCGAGCACTACGATGCTGAGGAGGGTAACAACATGGCAGCTCTCGATTGGTCCCAATGCCCCGCCGTGGAAAGCATTCCCGGCAAGCGCAGTGGCGCGTGGGTATTTAAAGACACGAGAATGCCGGTCTCCACCGTTTTCGAGAACCTCGAATCCGGCGCAAGTATAGAGGAAATCATGGAGTGGTTCGACGTCACGCGAGAACAGATTGTCGCCGTGCTCGACTTCGCTGCCCGCAGTCTTGATGCCCCGTCGTCCTCTTCCCATTTATCGGCGTCCGTTGATGCGATTCTCTTTGATCAGGGCACGCCCGCGCCGCTTATTCCGTTCCTGGAAGGTCATGCCGTCACCAAAGCGAAGGATGCCGGGTGGGACAAGCTGGTTAACGGGGAACTGCTGAAGGCCGCCGAGGAGGCCGGATTTGCGGTCCTCTTGACCACCGACAAGAATATGGCGGCGCAGCAGAATTTGCAGGGACGCACGATTGCGATCATAGTGCTTGGAAATTCGCAGTGGCGTATCGTGCAACGCCATGTTCGGAAGATAGCCGCCGCTGTGAACGCCGCGAGGCCCGGCAGTTACTCGGAAGTGGATATACGCCTCAAGTAACCCCCGCCATTTCACAGCCGTGCCTCCGGATGAATCCCAACCGTAGACCAGGTCTTATCGGCGGCGTGACATAGCTTCTCCAACCCGCAATCGGCGCACTTAGGACTGCGCGCCACGCACAGCTTCCGCCCATGCCAGATCACTTCGTGAGAAAAATCTGTCCAGCGCTCGCGAGGAATGATCCGCATTAAATCTTCTTCGATTTTCTTCGGGTCGTCCTGTTTCGTCAGTTCGAGTCGCCGCGAAATCCGCGTGACGTGCGTATCCACAACCACGCCTTCATTCTTTTTGAACCACGTCCCCAGCACGACGTTCGCCGTTTTGCGAGCCACTCCCGGCAGGGTCAGCAACTCCTCCATTGTCTCCGGCACGTTCCCGCCGAAATCCGCGACAATCTTTCGCGCCGCGCCCACTACCGATTTCGCCTTGTTGCGAAAAAAACCGGTCGAGTAGATATCCGGTTGTAACTGTTCGGGCTCAAGCGCCGCGAAATCCTGAACGGTCGGATACTTCGCAAAAAGCCCCGGCGTGACCATGTTCACGCGCACATCGGTAGACTGCGCGGAGAGAATCGTGGCCACCAGCAATTCCCACGCGCTGCGGTGAGTGAGAGCGCAAGTCACTCCCGGATAAAGCTGGTCAAGTCCGGCGATGATCTGCTGCACCCGCTCCGGTGCCAACGGATCATAGGTAGAGACGCGGCTAGCCGCGTCTCGCGTCGCAGAAGCAATTTTCTTCCTCGGCGCGGCAGCCTTTGACGCCTTCCCAACCGTAGCCTGTGCTCGACCGGCCTTGGGACGCGCGGGAGCGTTCTTCGTGCGTGCGGGTTTTAGTTGCGAAGCCGTCGTCCGGCGCGCACCTTCCTGCCGTCCGCTGCGACTCGGTTGACGCGGCATATTTCCGCGAGCCATCGGTTTCCTCCTGAGCACTCCTGAACTTCCCTGATCAGCGGGTTCATGGTAACAAAGGCGCTGGTTTGCGGCAGGCTGGCATCCCCCCAAAGTAACTCCGCTGCAATTGACGGGTTGGTCGCCCCGTGAGTACTCTGAGAACTAAGCTCTGACAACTTAAGGACAAAACCAGTGGCCGTGAAGAGCATCAAACTCGGGCAAGTCTGGCGCCAGGACGCAACCGGCCAGGATCACCTTGTCACCAAGGTATACAGCGAAGTATTCACGCAATACGCGGTGCTGCGGCCCGCCGAGGTCACCGCTCCCGACGCTCCCGTAGTGAAGGTGAAGGTCGCAAAGTCAGCCGAGGGCGTCACCTTGCCCGGCTTCAGCTTCACTCAGGAAGGCGCGTTCTGAGGGGGATCGGGTCATCGGGTGATCTGAAAATCAAATGCGCAGGTGTTGATTTTTAGAGGGCCCGATGACCCGATGGCCCGATCACCCGATTTCTGTTTCTGATTCACAATGACTGAGAAAATCCTCACCGTACTTTTCGTCTTCATTAATTCCCTCGTAGCCGCAACCGGCTACCTGGGCATTACGCTGCTCATGGCAATTGAGTCGGCGTGCATCCCGCTGCCCTCCGAACTAATCATGCCTTTCGCCGGATACCTCGTTTACACCGGAGCGATGAAGCTGGTATGGGCTGCCACCGCCGGCGCCATTGGGTGCAATCTAGGTTCGTTAGTAGCCTACGAAATCGGCTGCTACGGCGGGCGGCCGCTGGTCGAGCGTTACGGACGCTGGATTCTGATGGGTCATCGTGAACTCGACTGGGCTGATCGCTTCTTTCTCCGCTGGGGAGACATGGCCGTATTCATTGCGCGCCTGCTGCCCGTGATCCGCACTTTTATCGCGCTTCCCGCCGGAATCGCCCGCATGCCTCGCGGCAAGTTCCACATCTATACCTTTTTAGGATCGTGGCCCTGGTGTTTCGCGCTCGCCTACTTCGGCATGAAACTAGGAGAGAACTGGCGCGCGCTAGGCAAGTACTTCCACAAATTCGACGCCGTGATCGGCGTGTTTCTCGTGGCGGGAGTCGTCTGGTTCCTCTGGTCGCACTGGCAGAACCGTTTGCGCGTCGCCGACTAGGGCTTATGTGGTGACGGGGCTTTGCCCCGTCCAAGCTGAGCTCAGGTCGACTCTCTTGCGCGGCTACTCAACGGTCACTTTCTCCCTCTTCCGCAAATGTGTAAGCTCACGCTAGGCTTGCATAGGCTTCAAACAAGATGGGATTTCTAAGCTACTTACTATACCCGTGGGGCATCATCCTGCAGGGGTTGGCGATCGTCCACTTCATCCGCCGCCGCCCTGATACCTACTGGATTTTCATCATCCTGTTTCTCGGTCCGCTCGGCGCAATTATCTATCTCGCCGTCGAGGTGCTGCCCGACATCGGCCTGCTCGGCCAGTCCTTCAAAGTCTTCCCGCGCCGCCGACGTATTGCCGAACTTGAAGCCGCGATCCACGACAATCCCTCCGCCGGAAACTACGAAGAACTAGGCGACCTCTACATGGACGACGGCAGGCTCGCAGATGCCAGAGCCGCGTTCGACAAAGCCATCGCGGCCCGAGCCGATACCCTCGATCCCTTTTATCGCCGCGGAGTTTGCGCCCTCCTGCTAGGAGACGCCGCAGCCGCGTTGCCCGACTTGGAGCGCGTGGTCGGCAAGGAATCCGACTACGATTTCCAGCGCGCAGCCGGATTGCTGGCTCACGCGTATGCGCAGACTGGACAAAAAGAAAAGGCCGAGGCGCTGTTTCGCCAGGTAACGATCACGTCGACGTTGTCCGAGACTTACTTGAACTTCGCGGATTTGCTGGCCTCCGAGGGCCGCAACACCGAAGCCCGCGAATGGGCGCAGAAGGTGCTCGATAAGAAGCCGAACATGCCCGGCTACCTGCGTCGCCGCGAGCGGCCTTGGTTTCGGCGAGCGAATGATTTGCTGAAGAGATTGCAGCGTGAGGGAGCATCGGCGCTATGAGGCAGCATTTTGTAATCGAGAGTGAGCGGCTAACAAGGCGTCCATCGCGTGCTTGCCCCAATGCGAGTAGAACAAGAAACGCCAATTCCAAATAATGTCTTCCGGAGGAGCTTCATGCGTCTCGATGAGGACGAGTCCTTTTTTCAAATCACCGTAGATGTCGGTAATATCGTCGGATAGAGTTCCCGAGATTGCTTCGTCGTCCTCTGTTGGATCGAACACCTGCCAATAGCGATCCCAGTCCCCCAGTTTCTCCTTTAGCAAGTCGTAGAGTGGACGCCATTCTTGCACGCTCTGCCTGACACTTGCTCGAAATGCGCGCTGGGTGCTTCCTTCGATCGCATCGTCGCTGTCGCTTAGTTTAACGTCGGGCAGGCTGATAGCCTCGTCGATAAGTTTTGGGAGAATTCGGTAAATCTGCAGGAGAAGGTCGGTCCGCTCCACGCTCGAGGCAGAATCTACGACCAAACAAAATCGGTTCGCGATTGCGGCGAAGCGACCGGCGATGTCCGCATTGTCGGCTATCGTGTTCATTGCCCAATACAGTCGTTGAATTAGTAGCTTAGTTGACGCAG
>Ga0074044_10004790_pt1 | contig 11134 bp, 10 predicted proteins | sample BogForMeECP23OM1_FD_94443 | JGI IMG/M metagenome (GOLD analysis project Ga0074044, IMG submission 94443) | Bog forest soil microbial communities from Calvert Island, British Columbia, Canada - Bog Forest MetaG ECP23OM1 | ecosystem: Environmental > Terrestrial > Soil > Wetlands ...
CTCAAGCATCGCATCATGGCCGCCATGGATGAATTCAATCGCGATCCCGTCGTTCACACCTGGTCCTACAAGCTCGACCATGCCGCATGATCTGATTCGAATTTGGAAATCGATGAACTAGGACCCGCGACCGCCTGCGGTCCATGCTGGGACAAGCGCCCCCTTGCCCGGCGCCAGGAGAGGTGAGCGCAGCGGTCGCAAGCCGCCGCGGCGATCCGAAACGCCGAAACTTGAGCTTGCGGTCGTTCTCCTCTAGGACTTCCCTCTCGTGGGCGTCGGAAGGGGAGACAATATGCCTTTTGGCATTTGGTCAGTCGGGCGGCGCGCCGCGTTCGGCTTCGGACTCACTCTCGCGTTATGCGTCGGCGCCGCCCGGGCGACGCCTTTTCTGATCGCCGACGCGGACAGCGGTCAGGTCTTGATCCAGAACGAGGCGACCGAGGTCTGGTATCCCGCTTCGCTGACCAAGTTGATGACCGTCTACGTCGCGCTCGACGCCGTGCGCGCGGGCAAGCTGACGATGGACACGCCGCTCGTCATGTCGGCGCGGGCGGCGAGTATGGCGCCGTCGAAGATGGGCTTTCGTCCTGGCACGGAGGTGACCCTCGACAACGCCTTGAAAATGCTGATGGTCAAATCCCCAAACGACGTTGCGGTCATGGTCGCCGAAGGAATCTCCGGCTCGGTCGAGGCCTTCGCCGGCGACATGAACGCAGCGGCGCGACGCCTGGGCCTGCAGGAATCGCATTTCGTCAATCCGAACGGGCTGCATAGTCCCGACCACGTGTCCTCGGCGCGCGACATGGCGATGATCGCCCGCGCGCTGTTGCGCGAGTTCCCCGAGCGCGCGGATCTTTACGGGATCGGAGCGCTGCGGCTCGGCAACCAGATCATCACCAACCACAACGGCCTTATCGGGCGCTATCCCGGCGCCGACGGCATGAAGACGGGCTTCACCTGTCCGGCTGGATTCAACGTCGTGGCGACCGCCAACCATTCCGGCAGGCATCTCATTGTGGTGGTGCTCGGAGCCCCGTCGGCGAAGTTGCGTACCCAGGAGGCCGCCGACCTTTTCGATCGGGGCTTCGCCATGAGAGGCGGCTTGGGCTCGCTTGAGTCGCTGCCGTCCTCTGGCGGCGATCCCAAGAACATGCGGGTCGACGTCTGCCTTCACCGGAACGCCGCCGCGATCGCCGCAGCCGAGGAAGAAAGCGTGGCCGAAGCCGCTCGGATTTCGTCGCAGGGCCGCGGGGTGGTCGTCGCCGCGGCCGCCAGTGGCGCACCCTACCATACGGAAATCTCCGACGAGCGGCCGCATTTTGATCCGGTTCCAGTCTTCATCGGGCCCGTTGCAGGCTGGAAGGGTCCGGTTCTCGGTGCGAGGCCCGTGCACGCTGCAACTGCGGCGCTGCCCGCCGACGCCAAGGCCTATTCCGCCGACGCGAACGCGATCGACGACCGGGCTTCGCCCAGCGTCGCGCGCGGCGAGCCGAGCGCGCCGACGGTTCTCAAGGGAGCGGTTCGAACGCCGCTCGCGATCCGGCATCATCCGAAGCCGGCCAAGCACGTCGTCGCGAGCAAGGAGCCTGAGAAACCGGCAACGAAAGCCGCGGCCCGCGCCAAGGATCCGAAGGCCGCAAAGCCCAAGACCGTCAAGACGGAGCCGAAGGCCGGCTCGAGCGACTGACGCGACGCAAGAGCATTTACAATCCTTGAAGAATAAAAGGTTTTTCACGGTATTCCGCTAGAGCAACAGTCTTCTCTATGTCGTTCATAATTGTTTTGCATAATGCCTTAGTTTAGCCGGTTTCCGGACAAGCGCGTGCCGTAAGCGACCCCCATATTGGGATCTGTGCCGCGCGAGATCGGTTCGCGGTTTGCTCGGTTTTCTTGCCCCCCAGCCCCCGAGCGCCAGGACGGGCCGAAGACATCTTGCGAGGCTAGCGGATCGGCGGGCCCCCTCCCAGCCGGTCCGCTCTTTTTTTGCCTGTTTCCCTGACAATCTGCCCCAGTTTGATGTCCTCCTGCGCGACTTCAGCCGAAGCCGTTGACCCGTCACGCCCGCGTCACGCGACTCATTTAGCGGCTCGGATTCGAATCGAAGGATGGAGGACAGAGAGTTGGCGCACTCCACAAAGGCGGTCCGGAAGGCGACCGGCTCCTCCCTCAAGGCGGCCGTGCATCGCGCCAAGCCCCTGTCGCGGGCGGGCGTGCTCGAACGAATGTTCACCATTGCGTTCTCGAAGCTCGTCTATCCCCAGATCTGGGAGGATCCGGTCGTCGACATGAAGGCGCTCAAGATCAGGCCGGGGCACGAGGTCATCGCCATCGCCTCGGGCGGATGCAACGTGCTTTCCTACCTCACCGCCGATCCGGCGGGCGTCACTGCGGTCGACCTCAACGGCGCGCATATCGCGCTCGGCAAGCTCAAGATTTGCGCGCTGCAGAACCTGCCCGACTATCAGACGTTCTTCCGCTTCTTCGGCCGCGCCGACGCCCGCGCCAACGTCGGCGTCTACGACCAGCGCCTGCGCGCGAAGCTTGATCCCGCCACGCGCGCTTATTGGGACAAGCGCCGTGCGTTCGGCCGCCGGCGCATCGGCGTCTTCGCCCGCAACTTCTACCGCCACGGCCTACTCGGACATTTCCTCGGCGCCGGCCACGCGCTCGCCCGTCTGCACGGGCTCGACCCGTCGGCCATTCTCGAGGCCAGGACGCTGGCGGAGCAGAGGGCCCTGTACGTGGAGCGTCTCGCGCCGATCTTCAATAAGCCGCTCGTCCGCTGGATGATGAAGCAGCCGGCCTCGCTCTACGGCCTCGGCATCCCGCCTGCGCAATACAAGGCGCTCGCGGCCGACTCGCCCATGGGCATCGGCGACGTGCTCAGTCAGAGGGTCGAGCGGCTCGCCTGCGATTTCGCCGTCGCCGACAACTACTTCGCCTGGCAGGCGTTCGGCCGCCGCTATGCTCCGGGTCCGAACCCGTCCCTGCCGCCTTACCTGCAGGAGGAGAATTTCGACGCTGTCCGCAGCCGCTCGAACCGGGTGCGCTATGTGCAGCGGTCGCTGACTGAGACGTTGCGCGCTTCGCCGGCGGCGAGCTTCGACCGCTACGTGCTGCTCGACGCCCAGGACTGGATGACCGATCCCGACCTGTCGGCGTTGTGGACCCAAATTACGCGCACGGCCCGGCCGGGCGCGCGGGTCATCTTCCGCACCGCCGCCGACAAGCGTCTGCTGCCGGGCCGGTTGCCCGACGATCTGCTGAGCCGCTGGCGCTACGAAGAGGAACGCAGCCGCCAACTCGGGCGGCTGGATCGCTCTTCCATCTACGGCGCCTTCCACCTCTACGTGCTGATGGACGCCTGATGACGAGCGACGCCGCCCTGATGATGGACAAAATGTACCGGCGGCAGCGCCATATCTACAACCTGAGCCGCAAGTACTATCTGATCGGCCGCGACGAGACGATCGCCCGCCTGCGGCCGGCGCCTGGCGACGGGGTGCTCGAAGTCGGCTGCGGCACCGGGCGTAACCTCATCAAGGCGGCCCGCGCCTATCCCCAGGCGAAGTTCTACGGCCTCGACGTATCCCGCGAGATGCTCGACACCGCCGCGGCTTCGATTGCCCGCGCCGGACTGACGTCGCGCATAACGATCGCCGAGGCGGACGCTACGGCCTTCGACCCCGAGCCCCTTTTCGCCCGAGCCCGGTTCGAGCGCGTGATGATTTCCTATGCCCTGTCGATGATCCCGCCGTGGCGCGACGCGCTCGCCAGGGCGCTCGACGTTGCCGCCGAGGGCGGTTCTCTCCACGTGATCGATTTCGGCGACTGCGCCGGTTGGCCGAGACCGTTCAGGGCGGCCTTGCGCCGCTGGCTCGCGGCCTTCGACGTGACCCCGCGTGACGATCTCGGCGAGACCCTGGCCGCGCTCTCTTCGGCGCGCGGCTTCGTCTCGACGACCGAGGACTGCCGGGGCGGCTACGCCAGGCTGGCCGTCGCCCGACCCGGTCAGCCCTAGCCAATTGCTCGCCGACGCCCTACATTACCCCCTTGCGGAGCTGGGTGGCGCGTCAGGACAACATTCCTCGGGGCCGTACGATCCTTATGGGAGCTGTCCCTGCCCTCGCCCGTGGGCTTTGGCACACGGCGCCCACCTACTTACGTAGGCGCCCGGGATCACCGTCCAACGGCCGTCTCGGCTCCGCGCCTTTTTTGATTACGGATTGGCGCAACGCCTTGAGTTCGACCGACGCCGATTCGAAAGCTCTTCTCCGCCGGCAGGCGCTTGCGCGACGGAAGGAGGTTGCGCCGGACGTCCAGATGCGCCTCACCGAGCGGGTGACACGGGAAGGCGTGCGGCTGGCGCGGCTCTGGCGGCCCGCGGTGGTTTCCGCCTTCCACCCGATCCGCGAGGAGCCCAACGTCCTCGCGCTCCTCGACGCGCTGGCGGCGGATGGCCATGGGACCGCATTGCCGGTGGTCGTCGGCCGCGGATCTCGCTTGACCTTTCGCCTCTGGCGACCGGGCGAGCCGACGCTTCTCGGCGGAATGGGAATTTTCGAGCCGCTCGACTCGGCGCCCAGCGTCGAGCCGGATCTACTGTTCGTGCCGCTCGCCTGCTTCGACCGACGGGGCCATCGCATCGGATATGGCGCGGGCTACTACGACCGCAGCCTGGCGCGGCTGAGGTCGACCAAGACAATTCATGCGGTCGGAGTCGCTTACGGGGTTTGCGAAGTCGCGGCGGTGCCTTATGAGGCGCATGACCAGTGCTTGGATGCAATCGTGACGGAGCACGAGACCATTTTTGTCAGAGAGCGCTGAATGCGCCTCCTTTTCATTGGCGACGTTGTCGGCCGTTCCGGGCGCGCCGCAGTCATTCAGCAGGTCCCTGTCCTGCGCGCGCGCTGGAGCCTCGACTTCGTCATCGTCAACGGCGAGAACGCGGCCGGAGGGTTCGGCCTCACCGAGGCGATTTTCGAAGAGTTCCTGGAGGCGGGCGTCGACGGGGTGACGCTCGGCAATCACGCCTTCGACCAGCGCGAAGCGCTCGTCTTCATCGAGCGACAGCCGCGGCTGATCCGCCCGGCCAATTACCCCCCCGGCACGCCCGGACGCGGCTCCGCAATCATCGAGAATTCGGAAGGCGCTCGCCTCTTCGTCGTCAACCTGCTCGGCCGCATCTTCATGGACGCGCTCGACGATCCGTTCGCCGCGCTCGACCGGGAGCTCGCGTACCACCCGTTGGGGAACGGATGCCACGCCGTCGTCGTCGACGTGCACGCCGAAGCAAGCAGCGAGAAATGGGCGCTTGGCCACTTCGCCGACGGGCGGGCGAGCCTTGTCGTCGGCACACACACGCATGTGCCGAGCGCCGACCATCGTATTCTCTCTGGCGGCACAGGTTTCGTGACTGACGTCGGCATGACGGGCGACTATGATTCGGTGATCGGCATGGAGAAGGACGAACCTTTGAGGCGCTTCACCCGCCGCATTCCCTCCGGCCGGTTCGAGCCGGCGCTGGGGCCGGCCACGCTCTGCGGCGTGGCGGCCGAGATTGGCCCCAAGGGGCTGACGAAAGCCATTGCGCCCGTGCGGATCGGCGGCCTCCTGAACGCCGCCGCGCCGGACTTCTGGGACTGAGGGTCGATGACCGCTCCGACCATCGTCTACGACCTCGACGGCACGCTCGCCGACACCGCGAGCGACCTGATGGGAGCGTTGAACGCCGTCCTGATTCTCGAAGGCCTCGCGCCGCTGCCGGTTGAAAACGCGCGCTCGATGCTGGGCGCCGGCGGCCGTGCGCTGATCGAGCGCGGCTTTGCGACGTCGGGACGGGAGCTTGCGCCGCTGAAGCTCGAAGCGCTGTTCGGCGACTTTCTGGCCCACTACAACGCCCACATAGCGGAGCAAACGCGCCTTTACCCCGGGGTCGAAGCGGCGCTGAGCGCCTTTGCGCGCGCCGGCTGGCGCCAGGCCATCTGCACCAACAAGATGGAAGGCTCGGCGAAACTCCTGACGGAGAAGCTTGGCGTCGCGAGCCGATTCGCGTTCATCTGCGGCCAGGACACGTTTGGTGTCGGCAAGCCCGACCCCAAGCCTCTGCTCGGGACGATCGCCGCCGCGGGCGGGGTCAGCGACCGCGCCATCATGGTCGGCGATTCGGCCACCGACATCAAAACGGCCCGCGCCGCGGGCCTGCCGGTGATCTGCGTGGACTTCGGCTATACCGACGTGCCCGTGTCCGAGCTCGGCCCGGACCGGGTGATCTCACACTTCGACGAGCTCGCGGCCGCCCTTGCCGCGATTCTGCCGGCCGGAGCTCAGTCCTTCGCGCGCTCGACGTAGCTGCCGTCCTCGGTCTGAAGGACGATGCGCGTCCCCGCGCTGATGTGGGGCGGCACCATGACGCGGGCGCCGTTGGAGAGCTTGGCCGGCTTGTAGGACGACGAGGCGGTCTGTCCCTTCATCGCGGGCTCCGTCTCGACCACTTCCAGGGTGACCCGAGGCGGAAGCTGGATCGCGACCGGCGTCTCGTTGAATATTGACAGGATGACCTTCATGCCCTCCTGCAGCCACTGGGCCTGATCGCCGATAACCTCGGCCGGGACAGTCAGCTGGTCATAGGTGTCGGCGTTCATGAAATGGTAGCCGTCGCCATCGGCGTATAGGAAGTCGAAATTCTTGTCCTCGACGAAGGCGCGCTCGACTTGCTCGGTCGTCTTGAAGCGATCCGTCACCTTGACGCCGTCGGACAGACGGCGCATGTCGATCTGGGTCGTGGGCGTGCCCTTGCCTGGATGGAAGCTCTCGGCGGAAAGAACGACGCAAAGCTGACCGTCCTCTCGTTCGATGATGTTGCCCTTGCGAATCGCGCTTGCGATAACTCTCACGTCTTTGTCCTCGAAATCTGGCGTGCGCCGCTTTTGCGCGACGGATCGCTTCTTTTCAAGCGGCAGGTTCGCGATTGAGGCGCGCTTTATACTGTTTTTGGCGGAGAAGGCCAGCAGGTACGGCCACACCGCGTCAAGAGCACTTGGAGTCCCGTGCCCGCCACCCCACCATTCTGGAGGCGCGATCGCCACGCCAAACGCCGTGACGGGCTCTTGAAGCGCACGCGCATTGCAGACTTCGTGCGGCGGTGGTTCGACGCGAACGGCTTCGTGGAAGTCGATACTGCCGCCCTGCAGGCCTCTCCCGGCAATGAGACCCATCTGCACGGGTTTCGGACCGCGCTCGTCCGGCCGGACGGGTCAGCGAGCGAGGCCTATCTGCACACGTCGCCGGAATTCGCAATGAAGAAGCTGTTGGCCGCCGGCGAGACGCGAATCTTCTCTTTGTCTCACGTTTTTCGAAATCGCGAACGGACCGCCCTGCGTGCTCCAGAATTTACGATGCTTGAATGGTATAGAGTCGGCGCGCCGCTCGAGCGGCTTATGGACGACTGCGCGGCCCTCCTCGCGCTCGCCGCCCATTTGGCCGGAGCGAAAGCATTCGTATTCCGCGGGCGGGAGGCGAGCCCGTTCGAGCCGCCGGAGCGGCTCACGGTGCGCGAGGCGTTCCAACGCCACGCAGGGATCGATCTCTATGAAAGCCTACCACTTGGAAAGGATCCCGACACGGCGTTTCTCTCCCGTCAGGCGGTGCAAGCCGGAACCCGCATCGCAGCAGACGACACATGGTCGGACATTTTCAGCCGCCTCCTCAGTGAGCGTGTCGAGCCTAGGCTTGGAGCGACCCGGGCGACGATCCTTTACGGCTATCCCGCAAGCGAAGCCGCGCTTGCGCAGGTGAGCGCGGACGATCAGCGCATAGCCGAGCGTTTCGAGATCTACTGCTGCGGCGTGGAGCTCGCGAACGCCTTCCATGAGTTGCTCGATGCGGACGAGCAGCGGCGGCGGTTCGAAGCCGACATGGCCGAGCAGGAGTGCATCTACGGGACATCCTACCCGATCGACGAGGATTTCCTCGACGCGCTGAGCCAGATGCCCGACGTGTGCGGGGCGGCGCTCGGCTTCGACCGTCTCGTGATGCTGGCGACCGGCGCCGAGCGGATTGACGACGTGCAGTGGACCCCTGTCTTCGAAACCGAGACTCCCGCATGAGTGACGAGCCGGCGCTCATGCTCAAGGCCCGCGAGGCGCTCGCGAGCGTCTACGGCTTCTCCGCCTTCCGACCAGGTCAGGAGGAGATCCTGGCGGCCATTCTGCAGGGGAAGGACGTCCTCGCCGTGATGCCAACCGGCAGCGGCAAATCGCTCTGTTTCCAGCTTCCGCCCATTGTCCGCGAAGGCCTGACGCTGGTCGTGTCGCCGCTTATCGCGCTCATGCGCGACCAGGTGGCCCAATTGCGGGAGCTTGGCGTCGAGGCGGGCAGCCTCAATTCCTCCTCGGACGTCGACGAGCGCCGCCGAATCGCGCAACGCCTCCGCGAACGGACGCTGCGCCTGCTCTACATCGCGCCCGAGAGATTGCTGCGTGACGATGTGAATGCTTATTTGCGTGGCGCCTCAATCGATTGCATCGCCGTCGATGAGGCCCATTGCGTCTCTCAATGGGGGCACGACTTCCGGCCCGAGTACCTGCGGTTGCGCGCGGCCATAGAGGCGCTCGGCGGCCTTCAGACCCTCGCTGTGACAGCCACGGCCGACGCGCCGACCCGTTCGGAAATAGTCTCGAAACTGTTCGTCCGCCCGCCACAAGTGTTCATGCGTTCGTTCGACCGGCCCAATCTCTTTCTCGCGATGCGGCCAAAAACGAATGCGACTCGCCAGCTCGTCGAGCGGCTGGACGCCCATCGCGGGGCGAGCGGCATCATTTATTGCGCCTCGCGCCGCCGAGCCGAAGAGCTCGCCGACGAACTCAGCCGCCGCGGCCGGCGCGCGCTGCCCTATCATGCCGGGCTTGATCATTCCGTGCGCGCTTCCAATCACGACGCCTTCCTGCGCGAGGACGACTGCATCGTCTGCGCGACGATCGCCTTCGGCATGGGGATCGACAAGCCGGACGTGCGCTTCGTCTTTCACGCCGACATGCCCTCCTCGATCGAGGCCTACTATCAGGAGATCGGGCGCGCGGGGCGAGACGGACTGCCGGCGGACGCCTTCACTCTCTATGGCGCCGGCGACGTCGAATTGCGCCGCCGCCAGATTCTGGAGAGCAGCGCCCCGGACGCGCGCAAGCATGTCGAGATGGCCAAGCTCGACGACCTCGTGGCGTTGTGCGAGACGGCGCGCTGCCGGCGCCAGACGCTGCTTGCAATGTTCGGCGAAGAGTCCGGCCCCTGCGGCCATTGCGATGTCTGCCAGGGCGCGGTCCGGCTCATCGACGGGCGGATCGAGGCGCAGAAAGCTCTGTCGGCGGTCGTGCGCACGTCAGGCCGATTCTTCTTCGGCCATCTCGCCAATATCCTGGCGGGCAAAGCTACGGAGGCGGTGGAGCGACATGGACACGACCAACTCAAGACTTTCGGCGTGGGCAGGGACCGGAGTCCCGCCGACTGGCGGGGCGTCCTGCGACAGCTGCAGTCGGCGAAGCTCATCGCGCGCGACGAGGACGACCGCGACCGCCTGATCGTGACCGAAGAGGGCCGGCGCGTGCTGCGGGGCGAGGCGGCCTTCGCTCTGCGCGAGGACGTCGTCGGCGCCAAGCCGCGGCGGGAGAAGCGCACGGCCACCGAGCCTCACGAGGCGGACGCCGCGCTGCTCGCGGCGCTGAAAGGGCTGCGCGGCGCGATCGCGGCGGCGCAGAAGCAGCCAGCCTACGTCATCTTCCCTGACCGGACACTGATCGAAATGGCGAAGGCGCGCCCGGATACGCTCGATGGCCTCGCCCGTCTGCATGGCGTCGGCGCGGTCAAGCTGCTGAAATTCGGGACCGCGTTTCTCGCCGTCATTCGGGACCACGAGGATGCCTGAACTGCCGGAGGTCGAGACCGTCCGCCGCGGCCTTGAGCCCGCTATGGTCGGAGCCCGCATCGAAAAGGTCGAATTGAGGCGGAAGGACATCCGCTTTCCGTTCCCGCCTCGCTTCCGCGAGCGCCTGACCGGACGACGAATCGCCTCTCTGGCGCGGCGCGCCAAGTTTCTACTGTTCCGGCTCGACGACGGCGAGACGCTGATCGCCCATCTCGGGATGTCGGGCTCCTTCCGCGTCGAGGCCGCGGAGACGATGACGCTCGGTGCGTTGCATCACAAACGGTCCAAGGACCCGAAGCACGACCACGTCGTGCTGCATCTCGATAACGGCAAGATCGTCACCTACAACGATCCGCGGCGCTTCGGCTTCATGGATCTCGTCGCGAGCGAGGCTCTCGAAACCCATCCCCGGCTGATCGAACTCGGCGAAGAGCCGCTGGCCTTGGAATTCGACGCCCGGCGCCTGGCGGAGCTGTTCGCCGGCTCGCGTGCTCCGCTCAAAAGCGCCCTGCTCGACCAGAAGCGAATCGCCGGCCTGGGCAACATATACGTCTGTGAATCGCTTTTTCGCGCCCGCCTTTCCCCGCTGCGACCTGCGGCTGACCTGGCGGACGCGGCCGGAGGTCCGACCCGCGCCGCGCATGCCTTGGCCAAAGCCATCCGCGCCGTACTCGAGGAAGCGATCGAGGCGGGCGGCTCGACCTTGCGGGACCATCGCCGCGCCGACGGCGGGCTCGGCTATTTCCAGCATGGATTCTCGGTCTACGACCGAGAAGGCCTTCGCTGCCGGAGGCCGCGCTGCCGCGGAACCATCGCCCGCCTTGCCCAGTCCGGCCGGTCGACCTTCTATTGTCCCGAATGCCAGAAGTAGCGGCTTTGCGCGGCGGCGGGGTCAGCCGTTGCGGCTGCGAAATCTGTCCGAAACGGACAGAGCCCCGCTGCCGGCGCATGGGTCAAGACCGCGTCCGACGCCTGTTTGGCCGCCGCGCTCCCTGTTCATGCGGAAATACGGGGAGTTTTCGCCCGCTTTTGGCCCCGACCCTCCGAGAAAGATCAGTGATTCGAGATGGTTGGGCAAAAAATCATGCTTTTCAGTAACTCCCAAGCTGGGGTGAGTCTCATTAGCAACAGTTTTCGTGAAAATGCCTGGAGGCGCGCGATTTTTCGGGACGTGGGGTGGGGAAACATGAGTCAACGTATGGATGATTCTCCCGC
>Ga0074044_10004791_pt1 | contig 11133 bp, 9 predicted proteins | sample BogForMeECP23OM1_FD_94443 | JGI IMG/M metagenome (GOLD analysis project Ga0074044, IMG submission 94443) | Bog forest soil microbial communities from Calvert Island, British Columbia, Canada - Bog Forest MetaG ECP23OM1 | ecosystem: Environmental > Terrestrial > Soil > Wetlands ...
ACGTTGGCTTTGTCCACGGAGGCGACGCGGCACCGCCGGCCGCGGGCCGCAGCAAATGCTACGCGGGCCACGCGTTCGACTTCCGGGGCCGTGTAGCGCATGGTGTTGAAGCCGCTGAGGCCCGCCTCGTAGCCTCGTGGCTCACTGAAGTAGAGGCCGCCGAGCAGTTCACGCACGATGAGCACGTTCACGCCACGCACCGTCTCCGGGCGCAGCGGTGTGCATCCGGCTAGCTCCTCGTGGGCTACCACGGGACGCAGGTTGGCGAAACCTCCGAGGGCCCGGCGCAATGCGAGCAGGCCCGCCTCCGGCCGCTGGTGGGCAGGCGCGCGATCCATTTCCGGAGAGCCGACGGCACCGAGAAACACGGCATCGGAATCGAGCGCAGCTTCGCGCGTCTCCTCCGGGAGCGGGCTGCCGGTCTGGCGGACGGCGACGGCCCCGATGGGCATTTCCGTGAAGCGAAAATCGTAGCCGCAGAGGTCGCCGGTGGCGCGCAGGACGCGCAGGGCCTCGCGCGTCACCTCCGGGCCGATGCCGTCGCCGGGAAGTACCGTGATCCTGTATGGCATGTCTTCCTCTCCTCGATCCGTTCCCGTCCTGTAAATGCTCCTCGCCGCAGGGAACAGAGACGCGTGATTTCAAAGACCCTGCGGGGAAATGCGAGAATCAGAGCGCGCCCGCGGCAGCCTTGGTGGCGCGAAGTCGCCCGTCGCCCGAGTCCGCGGGGCGAAATTGCGGCGCGCCGCGCAGTTCGGCCGGAAGCAAAGAGAGCAGATCGAGATCGTAGATGTTCTTTTTGCGGTCGGCGAGCGCGGTGAAGCGCTGGTAGGCGGCGTCGAGCTGTTCGCGGGTCAGCGTGCAGCCGAGTTCCGCGTAGCGGCGGCCCAGGGCATGCCGCCCGGAATGCTTTCCCAGCACGATGCGGTTGGCCTCCAGGCCCACGGACTCCGGAGTCATGATTTCGTAGCAGAGCGGATTGCTGAGCACGCCGTGCTGGTGAATTCCGGCCTCGTGAGCAAAGGCGTTGGCGCCCACCACGGCTTTGTTCGGTTGCGCGGAGAACCCGATGAGTTCGGAGAGCAGGCGGCTGGAGGGGACGATTTCCTCGGTGACCACACGCGTCTCGTAGGGAAGGCGATCGGCGCGCACCCGCAGCGCCATGACGATCTCTTCCAGGGCGGCATTGCCGGCGCGCTCGCCGATGCCGTTCACGGTGCATTCCACCTGCCGGGCACCCTCGGCGATCGCGGCGATGGAATTGGCCACGGCCAGGCCCAGATCGTTGTGGCAGTGCACGGAAATTACGGCGCATTCGATGCCGCGGACGCGCTCGCGGATCGTGCGGATGAGCTGGGCGTATTCCGAGGGAATCGTGTATCCGACCGTGTCTGGAATATTCAGGGTCGTAGCGCCGGCGTCTACTGCGGCCTGGAGCACCTGGACGAGAAAATCGGGGTCGGAGCGCGTGGCGTCCTCGGGCGAAAATTCCACGTCGTCGCACAGCGATTTCGCGTAGGTGATCGAGGAGTGCGCCAGCCCCAAGCACTGCTCGCGCGTGATCTTCAACTTGTACTGAAGATGGATGTCCGAGGTGGCCAGAAACGTGTGGATGCGCGGGCGCGCGGCATGCTCGATGGCCTGCCAAGCGCGCGTAATGTCGTCGCGGCCGGTGCGGGCGAGCGCGGCGATTTTCGGCCGGCGCACCTCGCGGGCCACGGCGCGCGCGGCCTCGAAGTCACCCTGCGAGGCCACGGGAAAGCCGGCTTCGATCACGTCCACGCCCAGGCGGTCGAGCTGCCGGGCCATGCGCAGCTTCTCTTCGAGATACATGCTGCAGCCCGGGGCCTGCTCGCCGTCGCGGAGCGTGGTATCGAAGATGGTGATGGTTTCGCGCGACATTGGGAGCCGTCCGTGGCCTGCGCTGAAGGGGATGGTTCCCGCCGCCGGCGGGATGCCCCTAAGCGCTGGCCACGGAACAAGTCTGGCGGGGCGGGCTGGATAACGCAAGCTTATATTTCTACTAGCAGGATAAGAAAACGTTATTCTATAATTCCGGCGGGCGGGAGACGGTCCCGCCGGGGTGGCCATGGATCTCTACGAACTGGAGACCTTTCTCGCGGTGGTCGAGGAGGGTAGTTTCTCGCGGGGCGCCCAGCGGTTGCACCGCACGCAGCCGGCCGTGAGCCAGGCGATCCGGAAGCTGGAAAACGATCTCGGCGAAGCGCTGTTCGACCGCTCCTCGCGGCACGGCCAACTCACGGATGCGGGCGTGCTCCTGCGCGAATACGCGGAGAAGCTGCTGAACCTGCGCGGCGAAGTGCGCGCGGCGCTCACGGAACTGCGCAGCGCGGAGCGCGGGAAGCTGTCCATCGCCGCGAACGAATTCACCTCCTTGTACCTGCTGCCGCTGCTCCATGAATTCCGCCGGGCGTGCCCGATGGTGCGCGTGTCGGTGACGCGCTCGCTGGCCAGCCGTGTGCCGGAGGCGGTGCTGAACCACAGCGTGGAGCTGGGCATGCTGTCGTTCGCTCCGGAAGATGCGGCGCTGCGCTCGGTGGTGGTGGCCACGGACGAGCTGGCGTTTGTGGTGCACCCGCGGCATCCGCTGGCCGGAGCGCGAAAGGTAGACATCCGGGAGCTGGGCGCGCAGTCGTTTGTGGCGCACCACGTGCCTTCTCCGCACCGCGCCAAGGTGCTGGCGGCATTCAAGCGCCACAAGACGCCGCTGAACATGGACGTGGAGCTGCCTACGCTCGAGGCCATCCGAAAATTTGTGGCCATGGGGAACGGTGTGGCGCTGGTGCCCGCCGTGTGCGTGGAGGGTGAAATCGCGCGTGGCGAGTTGGTGCGCGTGCCCGTGCCGGAGCTGCAGTTCGAGCGGAAGATCCGTATTGTCTACCGTCGAAATGCGGTCCTATCGCACGCCGCGCGGGCATTCCTGAAAGTGGCGGAAGCGTTGGCGCACAAACCCGGAGGCGTCAGCCTCTTCGAGCGGGAGAGGTAGCGTCAATTGGCGTCCGGCGGGGATTCGAAGCGGACCAAATCCGCGCGGAAGCCGCGCGTTTTCCAGGCCCCGTAGAGGATGCCGAAGAGCATCCAGGCGCCTCCGGCGAGTTTGGCCTGCCAGCGGAGATTGAGCCAGATGAACAGGCAGATGGAGAATCCCGCGAGCGGCGGGAGGGCGTCCTTCCACACATTCCTCTGCACCAGTTCGTGATCCTCCTTTTGCTTCACGCGCAAATAATAGCGGGCGAAGGAGGCGGCGTTTACTCCCATGAACGCAATAAAGGCGCCGAAATTGAGCATTTCCGCGCCCAATTCGTAGCTCATGGCAAAGGCACCGGCCAGCGAGATGGCGCCGACGAACAGGACGTTGTTCGCGGGGATGCCTTGGCGGGGTTCGATGACGCCGAAAAAGCGTTTTGGCAGGGCGTTGTCGCGGCCCATTCCGTAGAGGAGCCGCGCGGCGCCCAATTGCGAGGCCATGCCGGAGCCGACTGTAGCGACCAGGAGGGTGGCGTTGATGAGCTGGAACAGCCATGGGCCGCCGGCCCGGCCGGCAACGTAGACGTAGGCGGTGTCTACGTCGGGAAACTTCAAAGAAACGGGCCAGACGAGCTGCGCCGCGTAGACCTCGAGCGATGCGAGCACGCCGGTGATGAGGCAGGTGAGGACGGTGGCGCGCAGGATATTGCGGCGGGGATTTTCCACCTCTTCGGAGAGCGTGGAAATGCCATCGAAGCCAATGTAAGTGAGCGCGGCGATGGAGGTGCCGGTGAAGAGCGCCTTGGCAGAAAAGGTGGCGGGATCGTAAAACGGATGGGTGAAGAAGCCCGGCCCCTGCGGAGGGAGCGCGACCACGTAGCGATATACCTCGTAAAAGAACACGGCGACGACCAGCGTCATGGCTCCCGCGAGAACCTCGTTGATCCGGGCCGAGGTGCGGACGCCGCGCAGGTTGAGCGCCGTGAACAACGCGGCGAAAAATACGCACCAGGCCCAGTAGGGGATCTGCGGGGCAAAATTGCCGGCCGCTTTGCTGCACCAGATCGTGCAGATGAGCGGATTGAGCATGTAGTCCATGGCCATGCTCCAGCCGGTCACATAGCCGAGCGCGGGGTGCAGCTCGCGGCCCACGTAGGTGTAGGCCGATCCGGCGCTCGGATAGGCGCGAGCCATGCGGCCGTAGCTGACGGCGGTGAAGAGCATGGCCACCATGGCGATGAGAATCGTGGTGATCACGTGCCCGTGGGCTGCATCGCTCACCACTCCGTAAACAGGCATGGGCGCCGTGGGCTGGACGACGATCAGGCCGTAAACGATCAGGTGCCAGAGGGTCAGTTGGCGGCGCAGGCGGCGCGATGGGTCCGCCGTCGCGGCACTGCCCTGCGTAGAAGGCTTCCCCATGATTTCACGCCCACCGGTTTGCCAGCGGCAAGATCTGGAGCCGGGCAGGTGCACGGAATCTTACGATGTCAGCACAGCCTTGACGAGATTTCTGGGATGGTCCACGTCGAACCCTTTGAGGGCGGCGGTATGATAGGCAAATAACTGAAGCGGAACGACTTCGAGGATGGGCAGCAACAGTTCGGGTGCCGCGGCAACGCCAATGGCACAGTCGCTGAGCGCGGCGACCTCTGAATCCCCCTGCGTGGTGATCGCGATGACCTTTCCTCCATGCCTCTTTACGTATTCCAGGACCCCTCGTGTCTTCTGGTAGCGGGCCACGGAACCGGCATCCTCGCGGTCGCAGGTCGCCAAGGCCACTACGACGCTCGATTCACTCACCAGCGCATTCGGGCCATGGAGCAACTCTCCTGCTGGGTAGCCTTCCGCGTGAGCGTAGGAGAGTTCCTTGAGTTTCAGCGCTCCTTCGCGGGCAATCGCGTAGTGCACGCCTCGGCCGATGAACAGAAAAGCGGAGTCTTGATGGAATTCGCGCGCGGCCTCCAAGGCCACGGAGTCCCAACCGCCCAGGGAAGCCTCGAGCGTTTCGGGGACAGCTCCGAGAGCTTTGAGACCGGACCGGACTGCGACGGAGTCCATGCGCTCCTTTGCGGTCGCCAACCGTAGGGCCAGCAAGTGCAGCAGGCTCAACTGCGTGGTAAAGCTCTTAGTGGCGGGCACGGCGACCTCGGGGGTGGCGCGAGTCAGCAAACAGGCGGTTGCCTCGCGGGCAATCGTGGAATCGGGCACGTTTGTGACCCCGATGGTGATGGCACCGCGCCGGGTGGCTTCCCTCAGCGCCGCCACGGCGTCCCCGGTTTCGCCCGACTGGCTAATGACCATCACCAGCGTGTCCGCGCCGGTATGGCCGGAACGGCAGGAGTATTCGCTGGCGTATTCCACGTCCACGGCAACGCCGGATAGATCCTCGATCATGATTTCGCCGGCGAGGCCGGCGTGGCGGCTGGAGCCGCTCGCCGCGATGATCACTCGCCGGCAGCCGCGGAGCGCCTCTGCCACCGGCTGAAGCTCGGCCGAGAGGAGCTGCTCCCGCTCGCTGCCTCGGTCAATCGTGTGCCAGAGGGCCCGCGGCTGCTCGTAGATCTCACCGAGGAGGACGTGAGGAAAAGTGCGCTCATTGTTCCTCATCCACCGTTTCCGCTCATGGCGCTTCTTCAAAACCAGCATCTCCTGAACATTTACACGATCGCGGATTTCAAGTGCTGCGAAGGGTCGGGGGGTGCTCGGTAATTTCGACCTCACCGGAAGGGCGTGTATATTACTTTCCTTTCTCCAGAGTCAAGGGCAACCACCTGTAGACGGATTGCAACCCAGCTTGGACTTACCGCTGGAATCATTGACTCGAGGTCCGTGCAAAATGTACTTGACTTATGGTCGTACTCGACCTATGGTCGAATCCGCCCATGAGTCATTATAGAAACCAAAACCCCATTCCTGCCTCGCCCGGGAACACTCCAGCTCGACCCGCCCGGCGAGAGCGCCGCAAGGCTGAAACCTACGAACGGCTGATGCGCGCTGCTCTGCGCCTGTTCGCCGAACAGGGACTGGCTGCTACCACGATCGAACAAATTACGGAAGCTGCGGATGTGGGGAAAGGCACTTTCTTCAATTACTTTCCGACGAAGGAGCACGTGCTTCTGGCCTTCGGGGATACGCGAGTCAAAAAGATCAATGCCGCACTTGAGGAAGCCCGGGAGGGGAGCCTGCCGATGTGGCAGGTGCTGCGGCGGCTGGCCCGCTCGCTGGCTGAAGAGGCAAGTCATACGCCGGGCCTGCTGCGCAGCATTCTGGTGGCGCCGCTCTCGCGTGAATCCGTGCGGGAGTTCATGGTCGGAAAGCTGAGAGAAGGACGCGCGGCGCTCGAAGAGATCTTTCAACTCGCGCAGGAACGCGGCGAGTTGCGGAGTGACATCACGCCGGCCTACATGGCGCGGGGATTCCAGCAGTCGGTATTTGGCGCGCTGGTGCTGTGGTCGCTGGATCCGCAGGGGGATCTGAACGCCTGGCTGGATGTGTGGCTGGAGATGTTTCTGGGAGGCCTGGACCCGCGGGGATCCCGGCCCCTCCGAGCGGGCCGGGGACGGTCTTGAAGAGGGCGGGCCGACGAATATGACCAGCAGTCGAATCCGGACAGTAGTCAAAGTATGCGGCTGGCTTCTCCGCGGAATGGCCCTGCTTGGACTGCTGGTCCTGCTCACGGGTAGCGGGGCTGGGCAACAATCGGCCGTTCCCGGTACCGAACAGAAACCGAGGGAAGCTGCCGCGAAGCCAACCACCCCGCCGCTGCCGGATTCCGGCCGGCTGACCCTGCGGGACGCTATCGCATCGGCGTTGAAGAAGAACCTGGGGGTGAGGGTGGCCGGGACACAGGTGGACGAGGCTGCAGGCACCCAGGTGCGCCGCAGGGCCGCGCTCGAACCACGGATTACCGGCGACGCGTTTGCCAACCTGCAGGACCGCAACCTGCAGGCGCTGGGCTTCTCCTTTCCGGGTTTCAAGCTTCCCCTCACCACCGGGGGATTTGGGACTTACGACTTCCGCGTCTTCGGCAATCAGCCCGTCGTGGACCTTCAGGCATATCACTCCTACCAGTCCAGCAAGCGCCAGCTGGATGCCGCCAAGCTCACCTACCAGGACACCCGCGACCTGGTAATCCGGCAGGCGGCCGGCTACTACCTGGATGCCCAGGCCGCTGCCGCGGAAGTGGAGGCCGCGGAGGCCAGGGTCAGGACGTCGCAGGCCCTGGAAAAGCTGGCGCGGGACCAGCACACCACGGGACTGGCCACCGGCGTGGACGTGCTGCGGGCGCAAGTGCAGCTCCAGCGCGACCAGCAGAGCCTGTTGGTAGCCCGGGACAGCTACCAAACCGCGCTGCTCGTTTTACAGCGGTTTGTGGGAGTGCGGCCGGGGTCACCCATTGAATTGGCGGAGCGGTTGGAATTCCACGGCATCCCGTTCCCGCAGATCGACGAGGCCCTGCGGACGGCGCTCGAAGCGCGCTCGGATTACCGCTCCCTTCGCGCCCAGCGCCAGGCGCTGGTCGAGCAACAGAAGGCTTCGCGCGACCGTTACCTGCCAAAGCTTTCCATCAACGGGGACTACGGCACGTTTGGCCGGAACTTCGGGCAGATGCCCGCGATCGGCCAAATTCAGGGGACCCTTTCCATCACCGTCTTCGACCGTGACCGGAATGGGGAGCAAAAAGAGTTGGAGAGCCGCCTCCAGCGCGTGGACGAACAGATGGCCGATTTGGAGCGCGGGATTGAGCAGGACCTGAGGAAGGCCATCCTGGACCTGGATTCCACCGAGCAGCAAGTGAGCGTGACGCAGGCGGGCGTGGACCTGGCCGGAAGCGAGCTGAGACTCTCGACGGACCGGTTCCGGCAGGGCGTAACGGACAACATCGAGGTGATCACGGCGCAAAGCTCGCTCGAAAGCGCGCAAGACGATCACATCACGGCGCTGGCGCGCCACGCGGACGCCCGGATGGCCCTGGTTCGCGCTCTGGGCGCGACCGAACAGATTTACGAGACCTACTTGGGCCCGAAATGAGGGCAATCGCGGTCTTTCGAAATAGAGGAAAGGTGATCCAGCGATGAAACGCGTGATTGCGATCCTGCTGTTGGCGGCTGCGGCGGGCGCGGCGTTCTATTTCCACCCGGAATGGTTCCGGCGAGCCCCGGCGGAAGCGGAAATGAAGCTCTCCGGCAACATTGAAGCACACGAGAGCTTGGTGAGCTTCAAAGTCTCCGGCAGGATCGTGGACCTCCCCGTGGAAGAAGGCCAATCCATCAAGGCGGGACAACTGCTGGCGCGGCTGGACAACGCCGATTACCGCCAGGAAGTCGTCGTGGACGAGGCGACGCTCCGCGTGCGCAACCGTCAATTGGAACTCGCGCTCGCCGGAAGCAGGAAGCAGGACATCCAGGCGGCGTACCAGGCCGTGCTCGATGCGCGAGCGGACCTGGAGCAGAAGGAGAAGGACTTCCAGCGGTACGACGCCCTCTACCGCAAGGACGAGATCGCGGGGCAGACGCGCGACCAGGCGCTGACGAATGTGACGCGCGCCAAGGCCACTCTGAACCGGCTGGAGCAAATCTACAGCGAGTTGGAGGAGGGCACGCGGAAAGAAGAAATCGCCGTAGACGTTTCGAACACCCATCAGGCGCGCACGAGCGTGGGACTGTCGCGAATCCGGCTGGATTACACCACGCTCCTGGCACCGTTTAATGGAGTGATCCTGGTGCGGCAGGCGGAGAAGGGGGAAGTGATGTCGCCGGGAACGCCGGTGGTGACGCTAGCCGATCTGGATCACCTCTGGGTGCGCGTGTACCTGCCGGAGACGGAGCTGGGGCGTGTGCGCTGGGGCCAGGAAGTTTCCGTGCGGACGGACACCTATCCCGGGAAGACGTATCGCGGGCGGATCTCGTTCATTTCCTCCGAGGCCGAGTTCACACCGAAGAGCGTGCAGACCGAGCAGGAACGGGTGACACTCGTCTATCGGGTGAAGGTGGACGTGGAGAACCCGAACTACGAGCTGAAGCCCGGAATGCCCGCGGACGTCTACCTGCCGCGGAAATAGGCGGACGGGAATGAGCACTCCGGCTCCAGTGATCGTGGTTTCCGTGCTCGAAAAGCGCTTCGGCGAGGTGCGGGCGGTGGACGGGCTGAGCTTTGACGTCCACGCGGGAGAGATTTTCGGCCTGGTCGGTCCGGACGGCGCGGGGAAAACGACGACGTTGCGCATGCTGGCGGGCGTGCTGGCGCCGGATGGGGGCATGGCGAGCGTGGCGGGGTGCGATGTGGGGCGCGACCCGGAAGGCGCCAAGCACCAGCTCAGCTACATGCCGCAACGCTTCGGACTCTACGAAGACCTCACCATTGACGAAAACATCCGCTTCTATGGCGACCTGTTTGGAGTACGGAAGGCGCAGAGGGAGCGCCGCGGGGCGCAGTTGCTGGCCGCGGCGGGGCTTGGAGAGTTCCGGAAGCGGCTGGCGGGAAAGCTCTCCGGCGGGATGAAACAGAAGCTGGGGCTGATCTGCGCGCTGATCCACACGCCGCGCGTGGTGCTGCTGGACGAGCCGACGAACGGCGTGGACCCGGTATCGCGGCGGGACTTCTGGGGCATTCTCTACACGCTGGTCAGCGAAGGCGTAGCCATTCTGGCTTCCACGTCGTATCTGGACGAAGCGGAGCGGTGCCATCGCGTGGGGCTGATCCACAAGGGGCGCATGCTGTTCTGCGACACTCCCGCGGAATTGAAGAAAAGATTCCCGGGGGCGGTCCTGGCGCTGCGGTCGCCGGAGGCCGCGCAGGCAATGCGGGAGCTTCGCGGCGCGCCGGGAGTGCGCAGCTCCTTGCTGGTGGGCGACGGCGTCCATGTCTACGTGGACGACGCCGGGGAACGCGCGGTGCAGCTCCGCGCCGGCCTGGAGGCCGCGGGGATCGCGGTGGATTCTCTCGAGCCGATCGCGCCCAGCATCGAGGACCTGTTCGTCTCCGCGGTGGAAGCGCGCCAGACGCCGGGCGTGGCGGAGAGCCGGCCATGAACGGCAACGCCATCTCCGTGAGCGTGGAGGAACTTACAAAGCGCTTCGGAAGTTTCACGGCGGTGGACGGCATCAGCTTCGCGGCCCGGCGCGGCGAAGTGTTCGGTTTTCTGGGGCCGAATGGCGCGGGAAAGTCCACGACCATCCGCATCCTGTGCGGATTGCTCGAGCCTACCTCGGGCCGCGCCACCGTGGCGGGGCTGGATGTGGCCACGCAGCCGGAACTGATCCGGCAGCGCATCGGCTACATGTCGCAGAAATTTTCGCTCTACAACGACCTGCGGGTGATGGAAAACCTGAAATTCTTCGCCGGGCTCTACAGCGTTCCGGCCGCGGAGCTGGCCCAGCGGGCCGCCTGGGCAGTGCACATGGCGGGACTGGATGGCCGGGAGAATGCCATGACGGGCTCGCTGGCAGTGGGCTGGAAGCAGCGGCTGGCGCTGGGGTGCGCGGTGCTGCACCGGCCGCCGATCGTGTTTCTGGACGAGCCGACCTCGGGCGTGGACCCGGTGTCACGGCGCCAGTTCTGGGAATTGATCCACCAGATGTCCAGCGAGGGCGTGACCGTGTTCGTGACCACGCATTACATGGACGAGGCGGAGTACTGCAACCAGCTGGTGCTGATCGACCGCGGGCGTATCGTGGCCATGGGCACACCCACCGAGCTGAAGCGCGGCTCGATGAAAGGCCAGTTGCTGCTGGTGGAGTGCGAGCCGCTGGGGCCGGGCCTCGAAGCGCTGCGCGGCGCGCCGGGCGTGGAGGATGCCGCAGTGTTCGGGAGGGCGCTGCACGCCGTGGTGGCGGATGCGCGCGCGGCCGCCGGGCCAATTCGTGAAGCGCTGGCGGCAAAAAAGGTGGCAGTGAGCCGCGTGGAAGCCATTCCGCCCACGCTCGAGGACGTGTTTGTGGCGCTGACCACTTCGCGCGGAGCGAAGGAGGCGGCGCGGCCATGAGTCTGCGGCGCATCGCGGCGGTGATGCGGAAGGAATTCATCCAGATCGCGCGCGACGTGCGCAGCCTGCTCATCATTTTTGCGATCCCGCTGATTCTGCTGTTCATTTACGGTTACGCCGTGAATTTGGACGTGAAGCACGTGCCGCTGTGCGTCTAC
>Ga0074044_10004792_pt1 | contig 11132 bp, 12 predicted proteins | sample BogForMeECP23OM1_FD_94443 | JGI IMG/M metagenome (GOLD analysis project Ga0074044, IMG submission 94443) | Bog forest soil microbial communities from Calvert Island, British Columbia, Canada - Bog Forest MetaG ECP23OM1 | ecosystem: Environmental > Terrestrial > Soil > Wetlands ...
AAGAAGAACCACAAAGGAAGAAGGAAGAAGAGATTGGGAGTGAAGATCAGGAAGAAAAAGCCACGGAAGAAAATACAACTTCAAACCGGCGGCCCTAATGCATTTTCATCTCGCCGCTGGCATACCGCTCAGAACACGACAGATTGTAATGACCAGCCGATGCTTTTTCAAGACCTTGGGTCACGCAAAGTGGAGGCTGATTTTTCTGGGGGCTATCTGTCCAACGACGGCGGAGTCTGGTTGGTGCGCCAACTGGATCACGGTCTGGGGTTGACCCGGCGTCTGGCCGGGGCCTTTATTGACCGGCGGGACGTGCGCTCTTGCGACCACGCCTTGGCAGCGTTGCTGGACCAGCGCCTGTATGGGCTGGTGCTGGGCTATGAGGATCTCAACGATCATGACACGCTGCGGTATGATCCGCTACTGGCGGTGGCGGTCAACAAGCGCGAGCCCTTGGGCGAGGATCGTGTGCACGCCCATCCGCCGGGAGTCGCACTGGCCGGTTCGGCGACGCTTAACCGGTTGGAGTTGGGCAATCAGAGGCAGGATCGCACGCACAAGATTCAATATGAGCCGGGGAAGATCGAGGAGTGTTTACTGGTGATGGGGGTGCGTTGTCTGCCCAAGCATGCGGCGGAGCTCGTGATTGATCTGGAGGGGATGGGTCATTTGGTGCATGGGATGCAGGAGGGGCGACATTTCAATGCGTATTATGACGGCTACTGCTATCTGCCCCTCTATGGGTTTGTGGGGAGTGTGCCACTCTTGGCGCGGTTGCGTCCGGGAGACGTGGATGCGGCGGAGGGGGTGGTGGAGGTGTTGGAGAAGTTGGTGGGGGCGATTCGGAAGCGGTGCAAGCGGGCGCGGATCATCGTGCGTGGGGATAGCGCCTTTGGGCGGGAAGAGATTATGGCGTGGTGTGAGGCGCAGAAGCCGGTGGTGTATTATTGCCTGGGACTGGGGCCTAATTCGCGGTTGGTTGGGATGATTCAAGACGCCCTGGCCACGGCGCGCGGGCGGCGGTGTTTGACTGGAGCCCCGAGTGCTCGGGAGTTCAAGGATCTGGAGTATCAAACACGCCAGAGTTGGAGCCGCTCTCGCCGGGTCGTGGGCAAGGCCGAGGTGATGGCCGGCGGCGACAATCCCCGGTTCATCGTGACCAACCTGCCGCGGGAGGGGTTTCGGGGCGAAGACCGGGAGCGCTTTGCTGCGGCGCGCTTGTATGAGGAGCTTTACTGTGCGCGGGGGGACATGGAGAACCAACTCAAGCAACAGGTGCTGGACTTGCAGGCCGACCGGATGAGCACGCACTACTTGGCCAGCAACCAATTGCGGTTATGGCTAGCGACCTTGGCCTATTTGCTCTTAGACCGAATGCGCGCGCTGGGCCTGCGGGGCACGGAGTTGGCCCGGGCAACGGTTGGAACGATTCGGACGCGGGTATTGAAAGTGGCGGCGCAAGTGCGGGTAAGCGTCCGGCGGATTTACGTGCAAATGAGTTCGGCCTTCGTCGGGAAGGAACTGTTCCGCCACTGTGCGCGACGCTTGGCCGCTGAGTTCACGTAACCCAAAAGGAGTCAAACAACCAAAGTGCTTTGGGCCCAAGCGGGTGCAGGAGAGGTGTTGTCAAAACCGGCCCAAAGCGAGGGGATTGAGACCACAAAACCGTCTAATCGCTTGGGCACTATCGCAATTTTGAAAAGTGAACGCCCTGAGCGGACGAGCGACGCCCCAAATTGGTCAGTTCGGGAAGTCTGTCACCGGTTTGTGAAAGATCGAAGCTAAAGGCCATCCAAGACGAGAAACTCTACCGAGCAAAGTTCACTAAATTCGAGGACTACTGCCGTACGCGGTGGGGCCTAAGCGATAAACACGCTTATCGTCTCATCGACGCCTACACCTGTGTCAACACGTTGCAAAAGGAACTCGTCTCACCAATTGGTGAGGTTCGGTTCCCGACCAATGAGTCCCAGGTTAGGCCGTTGACGGCCCTGGTACCCGAGAAATGGGTCAAAGCCTGGCAACGGGTTTTGAAAGCCTGCAAAGGCAAGCCAACCACCGCCGTCGAGGTCGAGGAAGTGGTAAACGAGATGTTAGGGAAACCTGGCAAGAAGGATACCGCCCAACCGAATGCCTCGGGGAAAAAGGCTGAACAGAAGTTGGTGAAAATTGGAAAACTGGTGACCAAGGTTCTGGAGGAAGATGAATCCAAGCTGACGGTTCCTGCACTCAAGGCGATTCTGGAGCAGATCCAGAAGATGATTGGGGCCAAGAAGTAATCAACAAAGATCCAGACAGGCGTCGGGCGATGAGTTCGGCGCCTGTTTTTTGTTGCTCCATGAAATGTGAAGACCGGGCGCCACCTTCCCCATAGCCGCTTATTCCGATTTGCCGAGCCACCTTACCCCGGCATCATCATTCCGGATGGACTTGAGATCGCTGTTCTGAAGCCCGGCGGTGTAGAGCAGGAACCGCAGTTTATCCAACACCCCGTACTTCTTCATGGCATTCTGCACCTTTTTCACCAACCGGACCACGTAAGCAGACCAATTCTTCTCATCCCTCACCGCATTAACGGCAGCAGCTTCCTTTTCAAATCCAGCCTCCTGCAGTGCCTCAGCGCAAAGGCGGAGTGAGTTGCCACGGGGGTTTACCGCTTCGGCGAAGATTTCTTCGGCCCCGTTGTCCAAGCAGAATTGGACAAGCTCATCCACGGTTTTCGGATCATCGGCGATCCCGGGCAATAGCGGGCAGAGCATACCAAAAGTGCGCAGGCCCAGTTTATGCGCCTTTTGCATGGCGGCCATGCGGTGTGTGATGGGCGAGGCGTTGGTTTCAAGGACCTTGAGGATCTCCTCCTGCCGCGCCGTGCCCGTCAAGGACAGACCAACGGCAACTCGATCCCGGTACTTGGCGACGAGGTCAAAATCCTTCGTCACTGCCGCGTTCTTGGTCAGGATTCGCACCTCCCAACCCGCGTGCCAAAGGATAGCCTCCAAGCATCGCCGACCCAGATTACGTTCTTGAGCTTCAGGTGCCCAGGCGTCAACGGTTGTGCAGAGTTCGATCAGCCCTCGTGGCCAGAGCCGGTCAGCGTCGCGGGCCACACGATCCGGCATTTTTGGATCCACGATCGCATACCCGAATTCAAAAGGGCGTTCACCAGCCTTTTTGAAGGAGCGATGCAGCCGGAGTTGCGCATTCGAGCTGCAGTAGAGGCATTGGTGACCACAGCGGGTGCCAATGTTGACCGCATACTGGGCCAGCCCCTTTTTCTCGAATTCCGGGTTTCTTTCAATCCCTGTTGTCAAAGTCGTCTCATGAACCCGGCCGACAGGGCGCGTACCAAGGACCACAAGCGTCGTTGCCTTCTTCGTTTTGCCTTTAGCCGCCACGGTTCGCCTGGCCTTGGTGGCTGCCACTTTAGGGACCTTGGAACCGGCGTTTTCCTTTGCTTTCATGGGTCAGGAATCGAACCCACCACCGGGGATGGATTGAAAAGTGCGTGGTTATCGGGCAGGCAGAATGCACCTTTGGGATATTTAGCGTGCGTGTTCATTGTCGAATATGCAGGGACTTTGCGCCTCGACGAAACCCTTTGTCAATCCCGTGCCATTGTGGCCCACGTCATTGCCCGATGGAAGGCGATTTCGCAGCCACCGTCAGAAACCGGCTGCGCAGAATCCCTTTGTTGACGATTGATTGAAAACCGCCGAAATCCCGGTATCCTCCGCCTTATTCGATGATGGTGACACGGCAAGTAATTCTGCCAGCGCCACGCTGTAAGAGCAGCTGCGCGGGCAAAGCAGCGACACAAGGGATCGACTCTGGCGACCTTGGCGCAAACCATGACCACCCATTTTATGTCGGCCTCGGTTGATGTTGCAGATTTAGGTCCGCAGACCAGTTGCCACGATGCCAGGCTTTACGAGGTGACCGACCTTGGGCCTCACAAGTTGCTGCCAACCAAACGACCCACGGAACGGTGGCGGTTTGAGGTGGAGATCGAGCCCGGGTGCTGGGAGTTGGTCGATTGCCATCTTCCCAAGTGGAAGCATCCGCGCTCCGCCAGGACCCAGTTTTTGACCAGGTGGCTGGGCGAGGATTTGCGACCGGCGATGCTCGACAAGCCGGAAATCCTGGTGGGACGGGTGGCATTGGTGGAGGTCAGGACGAGCGTTGATTCCGATGGAATTATGAATCGCGTCGTGGTTTCAGCACGGCCCAATCCGAAGCCTATCCATTCACCAGGGCGTACGGCGGATCTGGCAGGACCACGTGGTGAGGATGGCGGGAGGTAGGCTCAAATCACCAAACGGTTAACACACCCACCCCCAAAACCGCGAAAAAACCGACTTAATCCATGCCCCCAGTTGCAACATTACCAGCCAAGCCACGACGACGGAAGCCCGTGGCACAACCGTCCGGACCCACTTTACGCACAACTCCGGCAACCGCAGGAACCAACCCCAAGCCGGACACCAACGTCACCCCCCAGATATCACCCATCAAGAAGCTGCAGGCCCATCTGGACAAACTGCAAGCCCTGTACATTGAACCCAACCCAGGTCGACTACCGGCTGGATTGAGCAAACTGGAGACTTGGGCTGGGCGACTTGCCAGGGAACTTGGAATCAAGGATGGCTCCAAGGGCCCCAGGTTGCCCAGTGCCAAAGAGCTGAACCAACTGGGGTCATGCATCGAAGAGGTCGCACGCCAACTCCGCATCAAGAAACTGTCCATACCCTACCTCCACGGCGTCATCAAGCACATTGACCGCGATTATCCCAAGACCGGGCTGGAAGAGTTCGTGGGTAAGCTTGTCAAAAGGATTACCGTACTGCCGACCCCCATTTCCACCTGCATCAAACAGGAATTGGCAAGGTGCTGGTCTGGCGATACCACGAGGGTAAAGGCACTCAAGCGAATCCAGGAACTGCTCAAAGGACGTGATTGGGAGCCGCCAGCCAAAGACGAGGAATGGCGGAGGCTGTACCCGCTGCTGATGGAGTTCACGTGCCCCCAATTCAAACAACTGGCTCAAAAGGCCAAGCCCAGCACTATGCAGGCCATTGACTTTCATTCCTGCGAAGTAGCGTTCCAGGGTGTAATGGGCTTTGCTGCGTTTCACGATATCCAGCGCCAACACCTCATCTGGATGCTAGATTACGAGCCGAAGGTGGTTCCGGTCGCCAGGTGGATCTATGGATTTCAGAACGAGCAATGGGACGGTGAGTTGCGTAAAATCCTGCACGGTTCAGCGGCCACACCAGCCGTACTGAAGCGGCAGATGAAGACGGTTTTGGCTACTGCACGAAAGAAACGGTGGAGGAAGTCCAAGCAATCTACTTCAAAAACCGTGGACAAAACGCTGGTCTAACCCACCCCGCCATACAAAAAGCGTGGACACCGGCCCTGAGAAGGCATTAGCCGCTGGTACACCGTTCTTACATTTGCTAAGTTTAAGTTGTGAGGGCGAGATGTCCTCACCACTTAATATTGACTATTGAACTTGAATTGAACGCTTTACGGCCGCGCATAGGATTGAACCGCTGAGGGGAAATCCATCCGAGGTCAGCACATCACTCTTCTCTTTTCTCGCACTTCTATTGTGGCCCGTGGGAGCCATCCAAGAATCCCTCTACTTGGACTCCGCCAACAACGGAGTTGAGCCTTCAGAGCCAGTGGCAATGAAGAATCAGTAACCATCGCGCACACGATTGCAGTTACGCTTGGGACAGCGGATTTGAATTCCTGCGTCCCTCCTCGCCTGACATGGGCTTCGGGTCGTGCTCCGGTGGTCAAAACATCCATATGAGATCTATAAAGCAACGGACACCAACGGAAACGAGGGCGGAACGGACTAGGCGTCTGAACATTCTGCAAGTCTGTTTTCAGTGGGTTGTCAAATCAACCGGTAAGACGATCCGCCCGTTCGATCTGCGGAATCTCGGCTACGTTTTTCACAATACCCCGAGAATCACGGATAGCAAATGTGACTTTGAGCTGCGACAGGTGCTCGACGAAGATACACAACGAGAAGCGTCATTCTCGTATTTTCTCTGCACCAGCCGCAATGAGGGATCGATCCTGCCTCATGCGTACACCCACTATGTGGAGACGTGCAGTGAATCCCCAACCTCGCTGGATGGGACGCCTAGGAATGAAGCGTCATCGACCAGTACAACCACAGTATAACGTATGAGCAAGAAAACAACCACCAATACAGCCCTCGCCGATGAGCCCGTCATGAAATCATCGGCCAATCACACCTCCAGCAGTGAGGAAAAGGTCCTGCTGTTGGCGGTAAGTACCAGGAATGGCACGGTTGTCATTTCGCCACTCGACCTAGAGTCTGAGGGTGACGATCAGACCCCCCTGACAGAAGCAGAGCAGCAGTTGTTCAAGAAGAGCTATGCTGACTTCACGCAACACCAGGAGGCTGGCGAAAAGGCACTCCTGGCACTACGCACGATGTTCGCGGGCCAGTTGCCGCGCGACAAGTTTGCCAGCTTTGAGAAATTTTGCTTCGCGCTGTGTGGTATGTCTCTTCCGGAAGACAAGTTGACCCAGTTGAAGGTGAAGGCTAACCGGCTCCGATTGAACGGTGCCAGGTGTTAAAAGGGGGGAGTATGAGCGTCGTCCTAGAAAGAGCAGCGTCCAGAAAACCCTACCGACAATTGAACCGCAAAGCCTGGTCAGCATGGAGCAATGGTGATGAGAGAATCCGAGTGCAGATCAACGACCATGAGCTAGCCAAATTGTTCGCCAGGATACCCGGTGTGACGAGAACTGGTTACAGTGTTATGGGAGCTTTTGCAGCGATTTACTTGACCCCGCACACAGGCGATTGGGTCGAGCATTGGATAAAGGGGCATAAACAGGGCGCAGAGGCCAAGGCCAGCGCCGCCCCAATGCAGTTAACAAAGCCTGAAAGCCCGGGCAGATGGGCGATGGAGAAACAATTATGATCCTTTAAAACGGAATGTATTTAGCAAACACACCTCACAACATGGAGGTGATGGCAGAATTGCTCGATTGGGCAAGTGACATGGTAGTGGAAGACCCACGAGAGAGAATCCACAGTGACGATCTGGACGACGCGTCATATTTCGAGGCGGACCTCGGAGTGGACCTCGACAACATAGACTGAGACCGGTCAGCAATCCATCGACTTTTCTCCTCGGCTCTGCGTTGTCAGGGTCGAGGAGGAAGGCCGCTGATGAAAGAACAGCCGGGTATAGCCCTGGCGCGGATCTAGACAAGTTTACTGCATCGGGCAAACCGACTTGCGCCCCGACAGCAGAACCAAACAGCAAGTCGCCGGTGAACATTGTTGCCCGGCCGGAATAAACGGCAACGCAAGATCATCATGCAAGACATTAATAGAATTACAACGACAGCAGATGCAGCCCACACTGCGGTGCCCAACTTCGCGGACACGAGTGAGCAGGATTTGGCTACATCCGTTGCTCTCATGCCCAGGGGGACTAGCGAGATTAATGGGGCTTCAACAGGCGCCAATGCCGAGGCGGAAACACCCACCGAGGAGGTCTGCGACGAGTCAGAGTGGACATATGTCACCATTGAAGCACAGTTGTGTAGCAATGTCCCGAGCGTGTTTCGCAGCATCCACGAGGACTTTGAGTTTGAGATGGAACTACGTAAGGCCTTCCCCGTTGATTTACCTGGGTGTGACAACATCGCATTGGGGAGAAACCATCCCGAGAAGTTGACAATAACTTTGCCAATCCGGGTCGAGTTCCGAATGGAGAAAACTGTCGCGGACCTGTTAAGCGATGAAGACATTAGTAGCAGGGTGGAGTATGAACTCAAACGCTTGGCTGATAAGCTTGGCGTTTTGCCTGGGGAAGATATTCCGTCTTCATATCTGCTTCGCGGTGTGTGCGCTGTTCTAATAGGAGACATAGTGCGCGAATGAGTAAAGCATGAAGACTGGGCTGACTGGCTTCTCAATGCAGCCTATGAAGCTTCGCAATGACAACCGAGTGGCTTCAACGGGTGCGCCAATCAGAGCTGGCATGACCACCTACCAACGACTTCCTTCCTAGGGCCTGCGTTTGGCAGGTTCGAGGAAAGGGGGCAACATCCAGTCAGGTGATAGTGATTTGGAGCGATGGACACTTGCCTGAGTCCGTTGCGCTGGTGGGGGGGGGCACAACCACCTCACCGAACAAGAGACGGTAATTGATAATGGCCAGCAGGCATGGCTGACGATTTTGATCCGGGTCCCCAGATGGGCGGCGCAGCGTGAATCTGCACCTCGACCTGTTTTGTTGAGGAGGCACCCCTGTTTTGGATGCAGGCAGATGGATGCTGAAACGGATCGCAACACAGAATTAGAATATGAGAATTACGAAGAAGAATACAGCAACGAAGAGCCCTCAGTGGGTCTATTTTCAAGGCCACTTTGACCTTTGCTTTGACAACGGGAGAACCATCTTCTGCGACGCACTGCAAGAGGCTACATCAAACGCGATAATTGATACCCGCCCGTACGATTGGATGGAGTGCCAGGATGTCTACGTTGAGGAGTCCGACGGCCCCAGGTTCAGCGTAGTATTTCCAATGACCGTGGGTTGTCGTATCGAGGCAACCAGGGCTGCGAACATCTCAGATACCGAGGTTTGCATGATGCTCCAGCAAGCTCTCGAGAAGATGGTCAAAGGACTGGTAAGGGGATCTGATTCGACACGCTACATCAGGCACTTTCTCAAGTGCGCCCGTAAGGTAACTCTCACAGGTGTTACGCGCCAGTACGAGCCTGACGAAGATTACACCTTCTACTTGAAAGAGATACTGGGGTATGATCTGGCTGACGCTCAAAGTCAACCGGCAGAGACTTCTGTCAAGACAGATACCGGGGCGCTCAGCAAGCAGCAATAAAGAACCCGATCCGGCCGCTACTATGGTGGCACAGCCTGGAACCTGCACCGAGCCAATCGGGCAGGAGCATCACAATGTGGTGCAGCAGGTTCAGGCTGACGGATCAACAACAACGGAATAATTATGGAAACAGTCACAATGAACCCGACCCAAACGGCGTCGGAAAGAACAGTCAGCGCAGTGTGTGTCGACGTACTGGATTTGGGCACAGTAAAGGCTCCGTGGGGAAAACAGCTTCAAGTGGAGTTGGTATTCGAGAGCGATGAGACCGACCAGTACGGTGAGCAGCGAATTCTGGTCCGGAGGTTTCACAAGCACACCCACGAAATGAGTTCACTCAGCATGGCTTTGAAATGCTGGTGTAACCGTAACCTGTGGGAAGAGGAAGCCATCGGTGGCCTGGACCTGAATAATCTGGTCGGGCAGCAGGCTCGTCTGAAACTGCAACCCACACGGACCAAGAACGGAGGCTCGTTCGACAAGATCGCTGAAATCTTACCACCGGGTGAGGTCCATGTGCAGCCGTCCAAGTACCACCGCGACGAAGAATAACCATTAACGCGACCCGCAACTTCCATCTGTTTTTCAAAGCGGGTGGAAGCTGCTGGTCACATCCGCATTAGCAACATGAAAGAGATCATTGAAAATCCGGCAAGCAGTCCGGCCAATACTGCTCCGTTATCAGCTACGGAAATCGCTGAAAATCAACTTGGAGAAATCAGTTGGGTTTCAGCGACCGAAGGGTACTGCGAGTGCCCAGGCAAAGACCGGCATACTTCGAAGGATGGGGGCAAAGATTGCATTCTTTACCTCGACCGGATTCCCACGCTCCACTGCCTTCATGCCAGTTGTGCCCCGGCCGTAGAAGAAGCCAATCGAAAGCTCCGGGCTGCAATACTCTACGGTTCCAAGGACAGTGACAGCAAACCTCGAAGACTGACCGCCGAAGAGAAGGCCAAGCTGAAAGAACGTGAACGCCAAGAACGCCTACGCCAAAGAGCAGCCAAGTCGTTGCCCCAGATCCTCGCCAACCACCAGTGGACATACGATCAGATCATTGCTGATTCGCCAGTTCAGTTAACGGGCGATGCAAAGGACCATTGGCGTCTGCTGCTCAAGAAATTCAAACCGGAGGACGTGATCTGGATAGGGGACAAGTGTGATTCTGGAAAACCTGAGCACGCCAAGCACTTCAAGACGGCCGCAGAGTGGTTGAAGGAGCGCAGCGTTCCAGGCCCATTGATTTGCCCGGCCACTTTCAAGAACAACTCCACCGCACGAAGCAATGATAACGTCTTGGTGCGGCGTTTTCTGGTGGTTGAATCAGATACGCTCGCCAAGGATCAAGTGGGGGCCGTGTTCAAGTGGCTCAGGGATCGGGTTGGTTTGGAGTTGGTCGCCATTGTGGATACCGCTGGCAAGAGTCTGCACGGGTGGTTTCGTTTTCCTCAGCACGAATATGAGGTGGATGAATTGAAGCTGGTCCTGCCTGCGCTCCAAGCTGACCCGAAATTGTTCACGCCTTCTCAACCAGTGCGCCTTCCGGGTGCTCTGAGGGATGGAAAGCGTCAGAAGCTGGTTTATCTGGCGAAGGAGGTGGCAAGTGAGTAATTCCACCAACATCGTCCAGGCCCTTCCTTTGCCCCCGGTGTACTACAGCCAGCAAGGTCCGTCGTACTGGGTTGAGGATGCCAGAGGAAAGTGGATCAGGATTAACGAGACATCCGCCAAAATCGCCATCAAGACCAACGGCTACGGCGATGAGAAAAGTGAAGGCGTATCCGAATGTGAACGATGCCTCCTGAACATCCAGTCCCAGCAGAATGTGGCATACGCTGGACCACTTGCTGGGTATCGGGCTGGCCATTATTCCATCAACAACAACTCGGTTTTGGTCACGGAATCTCCACGGTTAATCCTACCTGCCCCTGGTGAATGGCCTACCTTGCGCACGGTGTTCCAGGGCATGTTCGCTGACCCGGATCAGCGTCAACTGGATTACCTGTATGGCTGGCTGAAAATGGGCATCGAAGCCGTCTATTCTGGAACGGGCTCACCAGGTCAGGCGCTCGTAATGGCTGGCCCTGTGAACTCTGCCAAATCGTTGACCCAGGAACTCATCACGGAAATCTTGGGTGGACGAAGTGCCAAGCCATACCTCTACATGACTGGGGGCACGACCTTCAACGGGGACCTTTTCCGGGCTGAGCATCTCATGATTGAAG
>Ga0074044_10004794_pt1 | contig 11131 bp, 13 predicted proteins | sample BogForMeECP23OM1_FD_94443 | JGI IMG/M metagenome (GOLD analysis project Ga0074044, IMG submission 94443) | Bog forest soil microbial communities from Calvert Island, British Columbia, Canada - Bog Forest MetaG ECP23OM1 | ecosystem: Environmental > Terrestrial > Soil > Wetlands ...
AGCAGCCGAGCGAGCCAGCCACCGAGCAAAAATCCGCGCTCCACAACAACCAGTAATAGATTTAACCATGACCAAAAAACAGTTCAGGCAGAAATCACCCGGTTTTGCAGCAGCCTGTTAGGCATCCTGGGTTTAATCCTGATGTTGGCACACCGACGCATTAACCCGAAATTCAGAGCATGAGAGCGCTTTTTTACGAGGCAATTCGAATGGCGGCCTGTTATGAGCGTGACAAGACAGACTCTGACGAATTCCACAAACCATGAAAACACTGTTGAGAATTGCAGGCATTTGCCTTGGCCTGACTGGTAACGCATTCGGTGCAGTTGGGCCGACGACGATCACGTTCGACGAGTTCACGTACAACGTCTTCACGCCCTACTCGCTCATCCCGAATGGCTATCAAGGATTGAACTGGGATAACTTTTACGCGTTCAACCCATACGTCTATCAGTATCCGACCGATTATCCCGGAGGGGTGATTTCACCTCCAAACATTGCTTTCAATGGCTCAGGACAGCCGGCCACTATCAGCAGCCCCGGGCCATTCGATCTGGACTCGGCCTATCTGACCTCCCACGATGCCAACCCACTGCTGCTGACCGTTCAGGCGTTTGACGGCGCCACACTTCAATACGCCAATAGTTATTTCCTGTACCCAAGCAGCCCGCAGGACATCAGCTTTGGCTACGTCGGAATCGACAGCGTCACTTTTTCCACTCTGTTGCCCGGCAAGACCTACGGGCCTAACTTCATAATGGATAATTTGGTGGTCACCATACCGGAGCCAGGATTATCTGGGTTACTCCTGCTCGGGTTCCTTCTCAGAGGCGTTAGCCGAAGAAGCCCTATTCAACGAACCCCGCGATGACGCTTCGGCTGCATATCCAGAGCCAGTGGCGCGAGGTCGCTGATCTGGAACCTTAGGCGACTTGTCATACACCAAAACCAAAACACTTATGAAAACATTACACTTAACCTTCCTTGCCACGGCAGCCATCCTTCTGAACTCCGTTTGCTTTGCCGGAGCACTCATCATCAATTTTGATACGGACGCCTACGACAATCCGATTAATGCGCCTGACTTTTTCTTTCAAACAAGTCCACTGACGGAACTCTACGCGCCGCTTGGTGTGCATTTCAGTGGTCCGAGTGCTGGCTACGGAGGCGCCATCATTAACGAAGGCGGGAGTTTTGGTGTTTCGGCGCTCAGCGGTGAAAATTTCTTGGCTTTCAATACCATGTCTGACTTGTCCTATGCGGTCGGTCCGGAAACAATTACGTTCGACACACCTATGACTTCGGTTTCAATCTTTGCAGCAGGCGGTGGGGGTGAGTACGGGCCATTTACAATGCAGGCGTTTGACGCTGGGGGATTGCTGCTTGACGCTGATACTGAAGATTCACCACCGAGTGGATATGCTGAACTGAATGTTTCTTCACCTGAAGGAATTCACTTGGTTGTTCTTACAATTGATGTAGGATTTACTTCCTGGGTTTACGACAATCTTGCCGCAACGCCGGTTCCAGAGCCTAAATCATTGTCGCTCTTTTTTTTCGGTTTCACCGTCTTGTTGCTGTTTTGCCGTCGCCTAACACCGCTCATGGCGTTCGGACACGAATTCAGAAGCACATCCAGGAAATGATATATGAAACTTTATAGACTGTTTTGGTTGTATCTCGGCGGATCTCTTGCCGTTGTGTCGCTATCGGTCACGCGAGCCGACACGGTTCTTTGGTATAACGGCGATCTGACTTCAGGCGGCGCAACGGTGAATGAAGAAACCGGCAACATTGGGCCGGCCAATGTTTACGACGACTTCGATGTCACTGCTCCCGGAGGGTGGATCGTCAACCGCGTCTGGTCCAACAACGACATGCAGTTGCAAGGCGTTACCAGCGCTTCGTGGTCCATTCGATCAGGGATGTCCGCCGGAAATGGAGGAACGATTGTCAGCTCGGGAACAGGGTTCGCCAGTCAGACGCCGACAGGACGTTCCCTGCCCGGCTATGGGATTCCCGAGTACACTATCCAGATTAGCGGGCTCAATGTTTACCTGGCGCCTGGCATTTATTGGCTTTCAGTGTCCCCGTTCGTTGGTAACGACCCTTTATCCAACGGTACCTTCAGATCTTACGTGTCAGTGACTTCTGGCGCCAACGCCATTGGTGAGCCTGCTGGCAACAACGGGAACGGATTCATTTATTGGCCGTATGCTGGCTATAACTACGCCCCCAATTTCTTCAACCAGGATTACTCGATGGGCGTCGCCGGCACCGTAGTCCCCGAGCCTTCCACGCTTGCGTTGCTTGGTGTCGCCTCAATCGGATTGGTTGCGCGGAGTCGAAACCGCAAATTATGAAACCTGGTCCATGAAAACTACAATTCTAATTACCGTCTTTTGCGCTGTCGTCCTTTCCGCAGCTCACGCCGGCACGATCGCCGTGGACCCAACAAGTGGGGTTGAGGGGTTGGTTTCGGGCAATGGAGGACTCACTCTGGGCTGGGAGTTTCAGGTCTCGGCCACTAACGGGATTGTCGTTGATGGGTTGGGATTCTGGGATTATCAATCAGATGGCTTTTTATTCGGCCAAACTTTTGATGTTGGTTTGTGGGATGCATCCTCGGGTACCTTGCTGCGAGAGTCAGTCATCACATCGGCTTCAACATTGGAACCTTCTCTTGATCCGGATGGGGGTTGGAGAGTCAACGCCGTTTCGCCATTATATCTGGCACCAGGCCACTACCGGATTGGAGCGCTTATGCCGGTAAGCGGCGCGAATAATATTGTTAGTGACCCTGCAACTTTCCAGTCCGCGTCAGGTGTCAGCTTTGTGGGCTTTCTCCGTCAAATTGGCAGTCCGACCTTGGCGATGCCGGACACTGGCCCTCCGTACCTTGGCGCTATCTGGTTTGGACCAACATTTACGTTCACACTCGGGCCTGCAGCGCCGTCAGGTGCGGTCGTCGCCCCCGGTAATTACATAGCAACGAGCGGTACAGGGGGATTGAATACACTCCTGCGTAACAGCGGTGCCCCACGCACATATCAGATGCAGTTTTCGGCAGCCGCCCTCGGGGGGCTGCCGGTCGGCGCGAGGATCACCGAATTACGATTCCGGTTGATAACGAATAGCGTTGCCTTTCCCACCAATACAGTCACTTGGTCTGATTACCAGGTGACACTGGCTCAAGCGGCCAACTCAATATCAGCCATGAGTACGAATTTTGCCGCGAATATGCTCGCGCCCGTGCTGGTAAAGAACGGAGCGCTTTCCCTCAGTGCCAATTCCTTCACCACGGGTGCCAACCCCAACCAGTTCGGTTCGTTCGTCGTCTTTGATACTCCTTATGTTTATCAAGGCGGCGACCTCGTGATGCTCTTCAGTCACACCGGCAGCGATTCGGCCAGCGCCGCTTTTCTTGATGCCGTGACTTCGACGACTCCCGGTTATGGAACTGATTTCCACGCGTTAAGCGCAACCTCCTTTAACGCGGCTGATGGAGCTTCGACGTCAGTGACAATTGCGCAAATCGTATTTACTTACTCACCTGGCGCAGCCATTTTCCTCGACGGAACCAATGTGGTCATTGTCGGCACGAACGGACCGCCCGGAGGGTCTTATCACCTCATGGCGTCCACAAACAGCGCTTTGCCTATTTCCCAATGGACTCCGGTAGCGGCCAGCCAGTTTGATGGTAGCGGCAGTTTCCGCTACACCAACGCCATCAATGCGGATTTGCCCGCGTGGTTCTTTCGCATCGCACTACCTTGAACCCGAGAACAGTTGATTGGTCTGACGAGCACGAGGCTGTGTGAAAACTCCAGCGGAGTGAGCAAAAAAGATTCAGCGCCGCACGCTCCAATTTTCACATTGAGTTTCGGCGGGACGTGGCTTCCATTCCCTCCGGTTGAACCGGGCCACCTCGTGAAACTGCTCCCGCAGCCGCAACCGGGGATTCGGCGCCAAACGTTCCCGCACCTGAGCATTCATAAAAGATACGCTGGACAATGCAACGCGGTTTTGCTACTATAAGTCAAGTCAAAGAATTAGGCTGCAAATCCTGGAGATAGATTGCGAAATCAGCCCGTTTCGCAGTTCACTTATAGGTTAGACCGCAAACGCGCAGTTTATGAAAATTCGATTCATTACTTGGTGTTGTGCGATTTCACTTTCTTTAATTCGGGGTGCGTCGGCGCAGAGTTTCGTAAACTTGGATTTCGAGGATGCGACTTACGTCCCAGACCCTTCTGGGCGTTTTTACCCATCTTCTGTCTATGCCAGCGATGCTATACCGGGGTGGACAGGATATTTAGGCACGACCCAAGTGACAGATGTCTTATTCGATAATTATACGCTTGGGGAGGCGAGTATAGACATCACTAGCTATGGCCCTGACGTGATTGAGGGCCAATACAGTGTGGTTCTCCAGCCAGGGTTTGATCCCTTTGGGAGTGGTAAGAATGTTGGCGCTTCCATATCCCAAACAGGCTTGGTTCCAGCGAATGCGCGGTCGTTGCAGTTCAAAGCCTATGATTATCAAGGCTCGTACCCAGCCCCAGTTTTTTCCGTGAGTCTTGCGGGTCAAAACTTAGCCCTAGTAACATTGGGCACTGGCTCGAATTACACACTTTACGGAGCAGACATATCTGCATTCGCTGGTCAGGTTGGAGCACTCACAATCGCCACCTCAGCGCAGCCTAATAGGGATCCATATTACTTCGACTCGTTCATTTTTTCGCCTTCATCGGTTCCTGAGCCAAGCGTTATGAGCTTGGCAATTATTTGCATTATTTTCTGTTGCTGGTGCAGGACGCGGTCTAACAACGCGCGAGCCTGTGTGAAAAGTCCGGCGGAAGGAGCGATTCAAGTTCCAACGACGCACGCTCCAATCCTCACATTGAGTTTCGGCGGGACGTGGCTTCCATTCCCTCCGGTTGAACCGGGCCACCTCGTGAATCTGCTCCCGCAGCCGCAACCGGGGATTCGGCACCAAACATTCCCGCACCTGAGCCTTCATAAAAGATGGGCTGATCAATGCAACGCGGTTTTGCTACTATAAGTCAAGTCAAAGAATTAGGCTGCGAAATCCTGGAGATAGGCTGCGAAATCAGCCCCTTACGCAGTTCACTTATAGGTTAGGCCGCTCGAACGTCCCGTGAGGCTTGCAAGTTTGGTTTGTCAGATGTAGATGTAGAGTGTCAGTCAACAACAAACGGAAAGGTAAGTTTATGATTGCAAAAATGCTCAAGTGGTCAGTTGCTTCTGATGCGACTATGGATAGGTCATTTTATTGGATATTCGGCATTCTGGCCATCGTCATCATGGTGGTGGGCACTCGCAAAATATGTGAGTTCAGCCCTACACTTACAGAGGCACAATTGTATTTGTCCGTCGGCGTTCTTTTGGTTTCAGTTTTTCAGTGCATGATCATTTCAATACTATACGACAAGAAACGCAAAGCGGCCTAAGTCGCCGGAGCCAACCGCCGTTGGCGCTGGCAGTTCCGCTGTCGCGGTTCACGTCGCGAGTCGGCGGTGGCTCAGCGTTCTACGTTCGGCCTGAAATGGCGCCATTATGAAGATCACGCGCAGGGAATTTACCAAGAAGCTGGGCGGGCTTGGAATTGGGGGCATGATTGCTGTCGAAGGTTACAGCTCAGGGGCTGAAGAGAAGGCGCTTTCGGAGACACCGCCGGACAAGCGAAGCACAGCCGGACAGACGAAACTGCGACGGCTGGGGAAGACGGGTCTTATGCTTTCGTCCGTAGGCTTTGGTGCGCAGCGAACCAGGGATGCCGACCTTGTCCGCTACGCTCTTGACCAAGGCATGAATCACATCGAAACGGCGTGGAGCTACGGTTTTGGACGCCCCGGCAACAGTTGCGAATGCATCGGGAAAGCGATTGCAGGGAGGCGCGATTCGGTATGTCTGGCGGTGGCTTATTCAACGGAGGCATCTCCAACCAGCAAGGCCTGGCTTCCGAATCAATTTGAGCAGACACTCCGCGATCTGGGCACCGATCATATTGAGGTTTTCCTGTGGCACCACCCGGGGGGCGGATCGATCAACAACAGCCAATTGACCTTGCAGCAGAGTCAGGCGCTCGTCGCTGCGGGCGAGAGGGTGGATCTGATGCTGAAATGGAAGAAGGAAGGAAAGATCCGATGGTGCGGTGTGACCGCCCACAGCGAGCAGGTCGAGTGGTTGAAGTTCGTGGCGGAGTCCAAGCTCTATGACGTCGCAGTGGTCGCCTTCAACTACAACAGCACCACAGCGGTTGCCCAAGCCATGCAAGAGACCTCGCGGGCGGGGGTCGGCCTGATCGCGATGAAGACCCAAAGCCCCAATTACGTTGATGGGGAAGCGCAGATTGGCAATGCGCCCGACCATCGCCAAGCCTTGAGCTGGGTCCTCGCCAAGGACTACGTCACGGCGGCCATACCTGGCATGACCACACGCAGTCAAGTGGACCTGAACCTGAAGACAATGAGTTCAATGGCGTGAGATTCCGGATGGCCGAACAAATGCGCCAGGCCGTTTGAAAACTCCAGCGGAATGAGTGAATAAAATTTCATCGGCGCACGCTCCAATCCCCACATTGAGCTTGGGCTTGGGAACCAAACCGGCGCGTGGCCCGAATGTGGTATTTGCCGGTGCCATATTTAACGGATTCTTTATGCAAATCCGGCTGGACAAGCCAGTTAAATTGTATTAGATAAAACCCAATGAACCGGGATATGCAACAGTTTTGTTGGATACCTGCTAGTTAGGCGAATCGGGGACAGTGTAACACGAATGAACTATTTATTATCGAGTATCCGATGGCTTCGCGTCCTCGGCGCTGCGGTTGCAGTTATTGCGGTGAGTTTCCTTATCCTGATGGTCGTTATTACCGTCTATGCGTTTGTCTTGGCTTTTCAGGCTCGGGGCGCTCCCGACCAAAATGCTATTAATCACTTTGCCGCGAGGGTCAGTCCCAAGTTGATGCCGTGGCTTGAGATGTTGCTGACGTTGGTTGTGGCCCTTATCGCTGCTCGGAGAGCCGAGAAGGCTGGTATCATTCACGGTCTTTTCATTGGTATTCTAGCTGGTCTGTTGAGTTTGGCGGTGACGCTGGCTTTTGGTGGGCGGCTTGGCTTGTATAACTTGGTTTTCTTTCTAATCGTTGTGGGGATGGGGTGGCTCGGGGGCTTTGTTGGACAAAAAAGGACGGGAAGAACATGAAATCGTCGCCTGACAAACCGGATGCAGCGAACCCGGCGATAACGTCTCAGTTGCATGCCGGGCGTCACTGGCGCCGGGTCGCTGATCCGGAGCGTTAGGCGGCTTCGACACACCTCGTGCAAATGCGCCCAAGAGTCAAAATCTGCTGCATCAAGTCTCCTGCCGAGGCGGCGCTGGCGATTGCCTGCGGAGCTTCGGCGTTGGGCCTTGTCTCAGCCATGCCCAGTGGTCCGGGCGTCATTTCCGAGGACATGATCGCGCGGATTGCTGACACTGTGCCACCACCGATTGCCACATTCCTGCTTACCAGCCAGCACTCAGCTGAGGCCATAATCGCGCAGCAGCGTCACTGCCGCACAAACACGCTTCAGCTTTGCGATCATTTACCCGCCAGCGTTTATCCCCGCCTCCGTGACGAGTTGCCCGGCATCGCTCTGGTGCAGGTCGTCCAGGTGACCGACTCGGCATCCGTGCGCTACGCGGTCGCTGCGGCGGCACGTTCAAGATCGTGAATGAGGAATGACCATGAGACTCGGCATCCGTGCGCTACGCGGTCGCTGCGGCTGCGCACGTGGACGCTCTGCTGCTCGATTCCGGTAACCCGAGTCTTGCCATCAAGCAGCTTGGCGGCACCGGACGCACACACGATTGGACTCTGAGCCGTCGTATTCGTGATGCCATCGGCATCCCGCTGTTTCTCGCGGGTGGTCTTACCCCGAGCAACGTCGCCGATGCCATCGCGGCCGTGGAGCCGTTTGGTCTCGACTTATGCAGCGGCGTCCGCACGAATGACCAGCTTGACCCGGTCAAGCTCCGAGCCTTCTTCGCTGCCATCCCGAATGAAGCCGCCTCAAATCGCGAGCCTGTGTAAAAACTCTGGCGGAATGAGTGGAAAAAGATTTGCCGGCGGTCCAAGAGTGCGGGGCGCCGGTTATTTCTTTCCAGAGATTCCGTCTGTGCGAGCAGTAGTCCGGGAAAATCAGGGAGTCGGTGGGAGGCGGAAAAGGGACGTGGACCAACCGGATTTTGAGATTTAATCCTTGATAAAAATTCGCAGGTCTGCTCTCATAACCCCATGATAAAGGCCAGAGATAGAAAACTCACCTGTGCTCGGCCTTATGCACGCTCTTTGGACTAATAATACTGTTGAGCGGCAGCCTTGGCGCTATGAACGACGAAGCCCCATTCTTGGGATACATAAAGGCCTACAACGCCAAAGACGTGAGCAAGATGCTCACCTTCTTTGACGAAGACTGCGTCTTCGAGAATGTCTGGGGAGGCAAAGTGACTGTTCGTACCAAAGGTAAAGCGGAACTCGAAAAGCTCGCCAGAAAATCTGCCGAGGCGTTTGCATCACGGGAGCAGAAGGTTATTTCGCTTACCCAAGGACAGGGTAGAATCGTCGCCGAGATCGACTATCATGCGGTTCTGCAGGCAGATCTCACGCCGGATCGGAAAGCGGGCAGCCGGCTTGATTTGCGCGGAGTTTCCGTGCTTGAGCTCTCCGGCGGGAAAATCGTTCGCCTTACCGATTATAGCTGAATGAAAGACGCGCCGAACAAGGTCGCTGGCAGCCCATGAATAAACTCGGATGAGCTAAATTGGATCGTTAGGCTGCATTAAGCGTATGGCTCTTAATCCTGACTCTGCACTAGATAACTTGACTCGCATCGTCCAGGTCATCGAAGGTGACCGGAAGTTACATGAATGGTTTTGCACGCTCGCTCACAGGCCCACAGTGACGAGACGTAACGAGATTTATGCGATGGTTGAGAGGATGAGGGCTGAGGGAACGGATGCGGATTTGGTTGCATCATTTCGGTTGCTTGCAGATTCCAGAGTATTTGATGCAGCATGTGAGGCGTTGAGCGGGAGTCACAAAAATGAAGCCTAACACTGCGACAGGCCATGTGAAAAGTGATGACATGAAATTCGGTAAGGATCAAATTTTCGATATGCGGAATTTTGACGAAACGAGCAGATGGATTGAATGGTTGAAAAGTGAGTTTTCACACAGGCTCTCGCTGGCAGCCCACGAATAAGCTATCTTGGGTCGTTAGGCCACATCAGACTCGTTACAGACTCGTTATGACATTCGACAACAACGAAAGGAAACATTCCCATGAAACAATCATGCAAAGCAATAATCGCATTAAGCTTCATCTTGGCTGTAGCGGCCAGCACGCTTTTCGCGCAGCCATACAGCTTTGATGAGAACGGCGACGGAATCCAATACATCGCTTTCAATCCACGTCCGCTGCCGTTCGAAGTGGCATCGGACCCGTCGGGCGGAATAACCAGCTCACCCGTGTTGATTTATTCCCTGGGGTTCCCGGTTGTTTCAGGCGACGTAGCGCTCATGGAACCAGATGCATCCACCATTTCTGACCTGCTTCGCTTCTTTACGCCAGCAGGCGGACTCAACAGCGACGTGATCTTTTATTCCCAACCTGACGACACTCTGGCTGGCGTCGGAATTCCTTACTCGGCCAATCCTGTTCAAATTAGCGAAGTCAGCCCGGAAACGGTGTGGTATCCTGAAAATAATCAGCCCGGGGCTACTACGTTATCTGCTTTGCCGGTTTATTCGCGTTTTCAATACGACATCATTACCGAAGTTCCCGAACCCTCTTCGACGGCTCTGCTGCTGGTTGCCACAGGGGTTTGGTTGACCGCTTGGGGTTCTCGCCGGAAAAGTTTTCCCGGTCGAAAGGGCCGCCGGCCCTGAATTCAAGAAGGCACATGTGAGGCCCAGCAAAGCGTGAGGCTGTGTGAAGAGTTCGGCGGAATGAGCGGAAAAAGTTTTGCCGGCAGTCCGAAAGCTCGGGTCGCCCGTTATTACTTTCCAGAGATTCCGTCCGTGCAGGCAGGAGTCCGGAAAAAGGGACGTGAACCAACTGGATTTTGAGATTTAATCCTGGATAAAAATTCGCAGGTCACGCCAACTTTCGTCGCAACCCGAAACCAAGAATGCAAAGTCCGGCGCCAAACAAAACGCTGCTGGCAGGTTCTGGAACCACCATCGCGTAAGCAACATCGTCGAACTCGAATGACCATAAGCCTTGAGTCCCGGTCGTGTTGACGACCACACTCGAAAATGGGGTCGTGGAAGTTATGTTGACATAAGCGGTTCCATTCTGGTCCGAGCCACCATCCACTCCAGTAACGGCCGTCCCCAAAACCATGCCGATGACGTTATTCGCATTGTCATAGAAAGTAAGGTAGTTGTTGTTCACATCAACTGACCCCCAAAGGAGTCCCAAATAGTTCTGCGGGGTTGAAAAGCTGAGTGTCGCCGAACCGCCGGTCTCAACGGCGACGTATTGGCTGGCATCGTAGCCAAGGGTCGGGGATTCGCCAAAATAAGCCGCTGTGGAACCGGAAAAGTAAGGCGCCGTGTAATAATCAGGAAGCCCCCTGCCGCCCGTAACAAGATAGGCGTTACCGGAAAGTGTCAGAATGGACGGCGACGGTTCGTCAAAAGTCTCCAGCGTAGCGCCGCTCACCGTGGGAACGCCACCGATCGTATCGGTAACGAAAAACGGGCTTGCTTTGGCAATACCGGGGGCGCCTAAGGCCAGAATACTTGCGATTGAGATTGAAAGATGTTTTTTCATAATGTGCTCCGAAGTTTTTGATGTTCACGTTGGTTTATTATTCTGCATCAACAGCGGGTGGCGTAGTTGGTACGAATCCACAGGTAAGCAGGCTGTAGGGCTGAAGTCTTTGACTACCTTTCACAGCGCTTTCGATTTAATCACCATTTCAAAATCCTGTCAATCCACCGATTTTGCTTTAACAGTTTGCTGAAAAACTCCCAGAAAGTTTGAATGATGGCGAGGCGGAAAGGTCAGAGAACCATGCGTGGCAAACCTCAAGCCCAACCGGAATTTCTGACAAC
>Ga0074044_10004795_pt1 | contig 11125 bp, 7 predicted proteins | sample BogForMeECP23OM1_FD_94443 | JGI IMG/M metagenome (GOLD analysis project Ga0074044, IMG submission 94443) | Bog forest soil microbial communities from Calvert Island, British Columbia, Canada - Bog Forest MetaG ECP23OM1 | ecosystem: Environmental > Terrestrial > Soil > Wetlands ...
CTGTGGACCTTTGAAGTTCCCTTTACCGTCAAAACTGATCATTGCAATAACGCCCGTCTCGGTTGCACTGGCATTGGCCATCCACAGGTTCGCCAAGGAACTGAAACTACCTTTCAGACTTGCCGCGCTATAAGTCTCCGCGGTGGTGGACTGCAGCACGGCGGTGCCGCTGACGATTTCGTTGTTGCTGTCGTTGGTCTGCAGCAGTTCTATGCCGTGCGCCACCTTAGCGGCGGTCGAGTCGAGATTGATGGCGAACTGGGCCGTCGAGCCGGTCGTAAAGGTGAGCGTGCCCGTGCCATTGGAATTTACGGTGTAAGTCCCGCCCAAGGTCCCGGTCTGAACTACACCTCCGTCGGTCGATGTGTACGAGCCGGTCACAGCGCCCGCGCCGTTGAAGGTCAAGACTCCCACCATGGCAAACTGGCTGGTACTTGCATTGGCAGTCCACAGGTTGGTCAAAAAGCTGTAGCTGCCCCTCAGGCTCGCCTTGCTGTACGTCGCCGCCTGCGCGGACAACGCGAGCGCGATTGTCATGAAGACTAAAACCCCAACTTGCATAAAACGTCGGCTGGAGATCCGCACAACGCACCTCCTGGGAACGGGATTTTTTTCGGGGGAGATTCTTATCGAGCTTGCAGGATAAGCCGATGCTCGCCGAGGTCGCCTGTCAAGGACGTATCGCACGATACGATGTGACAAGGGAAGGGAATGGCGCCTACTGGGAACATTGCCCTTGGCGCGTGGATCGGACTAGACTGCACGTTAAGTCCCGGATAATGCGGAGCCCCCCATCGCCCCGAAGCCTTCAAGTAATGGCGGGCGGCGCATGGATGGAAATCGTTGGCCCAAAGAGGGACCATGCTGAAACTTGAACGCATCCTCTGCCCTGTCGATTTCTCGGAGTTCTCGGCGAGGGCGTATCGCTATGGGCTCTCGGTAGCCGAGCACTACGGAGCCAAGCTGGTGGTGCAGCATGTCGTAGAACTATGGCGATATCCTTCCGCCGGCTTTGCTGCCTCCGCCGCACTCTATGATGAGTTCTGCCGGTCGGTTTGCGAGAGCGGCAAGGAGCAACTGCGGAAATTTGTAAAGAACAACACCCGCGATGGGATTCAGCCAGAGATCGTGGTGCACGAGGGAATGGCAGCAGATTCTATTCTGGCGTTTGCGCAGGCGCAAAAAGCGGACGGGATCGTCATGGGAACGCACGGCCAGCGAGGGTTTGACCGACTGATGTTGGGGTCGGTAACGGAGCGAGTGATGCGCACGGCTTCCTGCCCGGTGCTAGTAGTACGGAACCCGCCGCGAGACGTCATGGCCACAGATAAAGAGGGGCGCCACGTTCACCGCTTGCGCCAAATTCTTTTCTGCACGGATTTCTCCGAGAATTCAGAGCGGGCTTTAAACTATGCGGTCTCTGCGACGGAGGAGTACGATGCCGAACTCACACTGCTGCACGTGTTAGAGGAAGCCCCAAGTGCGGCCACGACGGAAAAGGCCATAGCGGCAGCGACGGAGCAACTCGATAAACTGATTCCTCCGGAGCGACGCAAGAGCCTCAAGATTAAAACGGCGGTGCGAATCGGAAAACCATATCGGCAGATCATTCAGTTCGCGGAGGATGAGCAGATCGACATGGTGGCCATGGGAGTGCACGGCCGCGGCTCCTTGGATCTGGCGGTGTTTGGTTCGACAACCTATCGAGTGATGCAATTGGGGCCGTGCCCGGTTCTCGCGGTCCGGGTTTGAAACGTTAGAAGAGCGGAGCGCAGCAGCGCACGCCATCACGCACCTCGGTGCGGACCAGGATAGCTTCGGTCAAAAACTGGATTTGCCGGGCGATGCTATTGCTTAGGAGAGTTGTCTTCCGGCGGAGCCTGTTTCGCCGCTGCCTTAGGATCGACTGCTGCGGGCGCGGAGGACGTCGACGTCGTCATTGCGCTTTCGGGATTGAGCAGGTGGTCGTGGCTGGGGCCGAGGCCGAGTTTGATTAGAGCGCGGGAATCGGGAGTTGTTTTCGACTGCCAGCCCTGGGTTTCCTGAAAGCGCTGCATGGCGGCCTGCGTGGCGCTGTCCCAGGTGCCGGAGGGCTCGCCATCGAGATAATGCTCGCGAATGAGGGCTTGCTGGATTTCGCGAGCGCGCGCGGGGTCAATGACTTGCTGGCCGCGCTTCTTTGTGCTTTTCTTCGTTCCCTTTTTGCTGTGGGATTTCCCGGACGTGCGGGTGGAGGATTTGTGGGCGGCGGTCTTACCGGCTGTGTGGCTGGTGGCGCTATGTTTCGTCGTGGTGTGTGTCTTCGACGAGGCCGAACTGGAAGCTGGGGCGGGTTTGGCGGGAGTGGACGTGGTGGAGGCAGCGGGCAGAGCGAGGCTCAGCGGGATAGTGAGAGCCACGAGGCGCCAACATCGAGTTAAGAAAGGACGACCCATTTTTTTTTAGACTCTGCCTAGAGCGGATGCCGCGTCCGGCGTCGCGGTGCCGACGTGCATCCTTATCTTTCGCCCCTCCGGGGCTTTGATACCAAAGATTCCGCCAGTCCCCACGGCTTGCGCCGTGGGCTGTTTTCTTCCGCCGCTTCGCGGCTACGTCCGCAAGTCTTGCCGCTGACGTCCGCGGCTTCGCGGCTGTCGTGCGCAAAAAGAAGCTGGCGAGAGCAACCTACCTTATGGTCCCTGAAACGGGTAAGGTATGCCAGTCTCGCCAGATTGTCCAGCGGTTACGGAAGTGTACCGGCCAGGAAGATGGTTCCATCCTGGGCGCGTGCGCCACGCGGACGCACCAGCAGAACCACATCCTGCCCGCTCTTCAGCGACGACTCGATCTTCGAGAAATCGTCGGCCGTGTTTACTTGCTGCTTGTTGACTTCGAGGATTACGTCGCCGCGATGCAGGCCGAGATCTTCCGCAAAGGAGCCGGTCTTCACATCCTGCACGACCACGCCCTTGCCCGCCGGAATATTGAGGCGGTCGGCGAGATCGCCCGTGACGGAGCGGACCGAGATGCCGAACTTGCTGGCTTTGGGTTCCTCTTCGCCCTGACCTTCCTCTTCCTCACCGAGGCGGGAAGCGAACAGCTTTGAACGATCGGCGATGGTGACGGTGGCTTCCTGCTTCTTGCCGTTGCGCACGAAGTTCAGCTTGGCCTTCGAGCCGGGTTTGCGGGACGCGATGTCCGCGACCAGATCGTCGCCGCTCTTGAGGTCGCGGCCATCGACAGAGGTGATAGTGTCGCCGATCTTCAGGCCAGCCTCATCGGCGGGGCTGCCGGAAATGACGTTCGAGATGGTGACGCCGGTTCCGTAGATGCGAGCGATGGCCGGGTCGGGCTGGGCGGTGAATTCGATGCCGATGGAACCGCGGGCGACACGGTGCTCGGGGCCGATCAACTGGTTGTAGACCTGAGCGACGGTGTTCGAAGGCATGGCGAAGCCGACGCCTGCGTAGGAACTGGTCTCGGTCAGAATAGCGGTATTGATTCCGATGATCTCGCCAGCCATGTTGACGAGCGGCCCGCGGGAATTGCCGGGGTTAATAGCGGCATCGGTTTGAATGAAGGACTGGAACTGGCGATTCGGAACGATGTTGCGGCCTTTGGCTGAGACAATGCCGGCGGTGACAGTTTCCTGCAATCCGAAAGGGCTGCCAATGGCGAGAACCCAATCGCCGACCTGCATGCCGTCGGAGTTGCCGAGCTTGGCGACGGGCAACGCATGGTCCACGTCAATCTTGATCACGGCCAGATCGGTTTCCTGATCCATGCCGATGACCTTGGCGTCATGGCCGGGAGCACCGGCAGGTTCATCCTCCAACTTCACGCGAATGCGATCGGCCTTTTCGACCACGTGACGGTTGGTCACGATGTAGCCCTTGGAGTCGACGATTACGCCTGAACCGAGAGAGCGCTGGCGGATGGAGCCGGCTTCGGGGCCACCTTGGCCGCCAAAGAATTTGTCGAAGAAATCCTGGAACGGGCTGTCTTCATCGCCGCCACCCTGGTCGTCGGGATTTTCCGGCTGAGCATGAGGATTGCCTCGGAGGCGGCGGTGCGGATTCTTGATGGTCGATTCGGTATTGATGTTGACCACCGTGGGCTCGAGCTGCTTGGAAATCTGAGAGAAGATGTTCGAGAGCTGCTGCGGGGCGGGAATGGTCAGCGGGGTGGCATCGGAAGACTTCTGGCCTTCTTTGCCCTTAACGCCGTAGGAAATTACCGTCCCGATCAGAATTCCAACGGCGAGGGTGGCCAGAATCGTAAAGGTGTACGCCCAACGGTTGGCCTTGAAGCGCACCCAAAAGGCGCTTTCGCGCGAATCCATTTTCATCCTCCTGAAACCACGTAATCAGTCATTATACCTTTCGAGCGGGCAGGGACGATTACAAGAACACCGATCTAATTAGACGCAGGAAACGCGGTTAGGGTTGATGCTGGAACTCGACCGGCCGCCTCTCGGCGCAGCACTTTTAGCGCTTTGGCAAGCCGTCTACTGCGGTTTTATGGCGACCATGGTGGGGAAGCAAATGGGTGCTCCGGCGCCCTGGCCATTGCACATATTATTAGTGGTGTAATTGATGTAAGGAATTCGTTGCACATAACCTCTGGTAATGTTGACGGCGTACACAGCGCCGGAGGAGCAAGGTTGAGCTGGATCGTTGTTCGGGTACTGGTCGCAGGCTGCGACGAAAACCTGGCTGCCATCGCTGGAAGCCGACGCCGAGAGTGGGTCGTAGGTGGGGATGGAAAATTCTTGAGGTGTGCCGCCGTTCATGCTAATGAGCAGTACGGCGGGAACGAACCGGGCCACGACGATCATTGCAGCGCCGTTGTTGACCAGGTTGGCATAAACGGGCGTGAGCGCACCCCCAGGGAGGCTGTAAGGTGTAGGGCTGGCGGTAAAGCTATTGAGGGTTGGCAGGTTGCAGGTGTACTTACTGGGCTGAACGGGGGTCGTGTTCGTATCTTGAGCGAACTGGGCGGTCAAAATTTGAATGAAGGGTGGTTCGAAGACGTAGATGTTCTGGCTGATGAGGTCGGTAGTCCCCTGTGTGGTGTGCTGCAAAATGGGAGAAGGGAAAATCTGCAGCGGTGCGCCGTCGTTCGGTGGTAACGATACAGTCCCAAGATTCGTGCTAGGTGCGCCGTCGAGCGCGCAGGTTGAAAAAGCGGAAACCGATCCTGTATTCCCTGTCGAACCCACGCTCTCCGTCGCTCCTGCGACGTAGGCGAAACTGCCATCGGGAGAAAAGGCTGCATTCGTGCCAAAGCTCGCGGAGGCCGGCAGTTGCACGGAGCCTGGCGCGTTCACGGTAGAGTAGACATACATGGTGCCAGCGTTGGTGAGGATGAAAATCTTCGATTCATCGGGCGAAAACGTGGCCGCTGAAGCGACGCAGTCCTGGAGGGGGAGAGTTGTGCAACTGGCGAGCGGGAGAGCAGTGACGGCAGCGGAACTGCCGCCAGTGTTGTAGATGTACACTTGCGGCGCCGCGGGAACCGTGCCATCGGAGACGACCACCTGCTTGCCGTCATTGGAAACGGCAAGCACGGTGCCGCACAGCGCAACGTTGCAAGGCGTGCCGGCAGGGGAAACCGTGATGAGTCCGGTGCCGCCGACGTCGTAATACATCAATCCTTGATCGCTGCCCAGGTAGATGCGCGACTGATGGTTGAACATCATGGAATTGGGGGTGCGCGGCAAGATCACAGTAGTGCCGATGGGGTTCTGGCCGCCCGAGAGGGTCGGGGTAGCGGCGAACATGACGCTCGTGCAGCCGCTGGTAACGCCGCCACACTGATCGGTAGCCACCCAGCCGGTGTAGGTGGGAGGAGAAGGGTTTATTACGTCGACGGAGATGGTGCCATAGGCGGGAGTGGGATTGGACGGCGATACGGGGCCATCGCTGCTGAACACATAGTCGGGCATGGCGGAAGGATCGGGCGCGGCGTAGGGCGGAGTCGTTGTCGGTATCGTTATATTGGGCAGGACCCCGATGTTGCAGGTCGGTGGTGCGCAGACAGCGGAAATGTCAGCGCCGCCTTGGTTAGCGCGCGCGGTCGCGGAGTTCGTCCCGGAGGAGTTGGTCAGGGAGGAGAAGGAGACGACCTCGGGATCAGAACTGATCCAGGTCAAGGGCGGTTTGGTCAAAACGAAGCCGAGGGAATCCACAGCCGTAGCTTGAAGTGCGACGGCGGCGCCACTCGTGACGTTGACCGAACTTGCGGTGGTCCCGGAAGCCTGAAGCCGAACCGACTGCACCAGGCAGGTGGTGACTGGGATCGGGTTGCTGCTGGTCCCAGAGACACTGGCAGAGAGTTGCGTGATGCCCGGACTGGCGGCGGCGATTTGAACCTGGTTGAGGGGCAACGGGGTTTGGAGCGGCGGATTCGTGTTTGTGGTCAGTACGCCGCTATTCGTCGTCGCCCAAATGAACTGGCCGACCGTGTCCGTGATTTCGCTGCCGTCAATGTCGTAAGCCCTCCCCTGATAGAGCCAAGTCTGCCCTTGCGAGAAACAGTCATATGACGGCGGGAGGGTCTCGGCCTGGGAAATCTGGAGATTTGCAATGTGTTCATGGACGTAGACGAATGTCTGCGGGCTTTGCACACCGTTGGCCACGGCGGTCACAATGGCGATTCCGGGATTGCCAGAGATGCAGTGAGCCTGCGCGACGTCCCAGGTTCCGGCGCAAGCACCGCCGGCACTGGTGATCGACAGCGGAGGGGGCACGGTCGACCCTGGGGGGCTGCTGACGATAAATTGAATGTCGGCGCCGATGATGGCGTGACCGTTAGCATCGATCGCGCTGGCCCCAAAGCCCACTATGCCGCCAACCTCGAGCGAGAGGGTCCCACTCGGTCTCAATGAAATACTGCGCACGCCTCCGGTGCCTGAATTGGGAGTGTTGCCGCCCAAGCATCCCGTAAGGGCGATGACAAGCGTGATGGCCAGCAATATAAGGAGGAGCGAACGGCAACGATGCATGAACCCTCCTCGCGTCCCGTTGGCGGGCGCGAGATTGCGAATGTTTGGAAAACTGTCAGTGTAGAAGGTAAAGCGCAAGGTTTCAACACCGAGGGTTCAAGGTTTCAGAGTTTCAAGGTTTCAACGACATTGGCCGGTGCGCGCTAGCGGGGCGATTCCGAGCCCCGTGAGGCGCAGGAAGCCTGCAACCCTGAAACTCTGAAACCTTCGAAGCCTTGAAACATTGGTTTTAAAACCTACTTTTTCTTCGATGCGCCCACAGGTGGTTGACGATGCCGTCTGCAAATTGTTATTATCGATTGGTTCCGCGAGTTAAGTCTGGCTTGCCTGTGGACGGCTGTCCCGTTTGGATACGCAACCTGCGTTGAATTCGGGCTCCGGGATTGTACTGGCTGAGCTTTGAAGAAACACGGACCCGGTTGGGAGTGAAATCGGGGACGCCCCTCGCTGAAACGTTCCGCGAAAACCTTTTGCGCTTGGGCTTTGAGTTAAAGGCTCGGGAGTCACGCGAGGCTATGCGGCGGAAGCAGACGAAACGGAATGCCTCCAAGCCTTTAAGGCAAGGCGTGGCGTCACCGTCGTCGGCGACCAGGGAATTCAGAATTTCTCACCGGGCATTTTGCGCGGGAGAGTATGGCTGGACTTAAATGTCCATGCCAGCCCGAAGATGAGACGAACCTCGTCCGGTCGAGGATGAGACAGAGTTCGTCTTGCGAGAATTAAGTGCGAAGAGTGAACGTAGGAAGCCTCGGCGTGCCGCGGCTTGGGAGTGGCGAGAGTGCCAACTTTTAATCAGCTGGTAAAGTTCGGACGGACCAGTCCACGGTATAAGACGGCAAGTCCGGCGCTGCAATCGTGTCCGCAGAAGCGTGGAGTCTGCACGCGCGTGTACACACAAACGCCGAAGAAGCCGAACTCGGCGTTGCGCAAGGTGGCGCGCGTGCGGTTAACGAATGGGATCGAAGTGACGACTTACATTCCGGGCGTTGGCCACAATCTGCAGGAGCACTCGATTGTGCTGATCCGCGGAGGCCGCGTGAAGGATTTGCCGGGCGTGCGCTATCACGTGGTGCGCGGGACGCTCGATGCGACCGGTGTCGCCGGCCGAAATCAGGGCCGTTCGAAATACGGATCAAAGAAAGCCAAGAAGGCGTAAGAACAGTTGCCAGTGGTCAGTGGCCGGTTGCCAGTGAACGCTGAGAGCGGAAATTTGAGAGTCGAATAGCAATGCCAAGAAAAGGACATATCGCGAAACGGAAGACTGAGGCCGATCCAGTGTATGGATCGGACCTGGTGACGAAGTTCATCAACTCGATGATGTGGCAGGGCAAGAAATCGACAGCCGAGGGCATCTTCTATACGGCGCTCGACAAGCTGAAGGAAAAGGGCGGAGACGAGCCGTTGAAACTGTTCACGAAGGCCGTCGAGAACGCCAAGCCGCTGCTCGAAGTGAAGACGCGGCGTGTGGGCGGCGCGAACTACCAGGTGCCCATCGAGGTTTCGCCCGACCGCAGGACGTCGCTGGCGATTCGCTGGATTGTGACCTATGCCCGCGGCCGTGGCGAAAAGGGCATGATCGACAAGTTGACCAATGAGTTACTGGATGCCGCCAACGGCAAAGGCGCCGCGATTAAGAAGAAGGAAGACGTACACAGAATGGCGGAAGCCAATAAGGCGTTCGCGCATTACCGGTGGTAAAGAAGCGCTGTTGGCTCTTCGCTTTTAGCTCTTGGCTTGCCCAGAGCTGATGTAGCTAAGAGCTAACGGCCAAGAGCCAAAAGCTTGGAGCAGAGCCCAAGAGAGGATAGTAAGTAAGCAGTGGCCAGAACAGTCCCATTAGAACGGTGTAGGAACATCGGCATCATGGCGCACATCGATGCCGGGAAGACCACTACGACCGAGCGCATCCTTTTCTATACGGGTAGGACGCACCGTATCGGCGAGGTGCATGAGGGCACGGCCACCATGGACTGGATGGAACAGGAGCAAGAGCGCGGCATTACGATCACTTCGGCCGCGACGACCTGCACCTGGCGCGACATCCGCATCAATATTATTGACACGCCCGGCCACGTGGATTTCACGGCCGAGGTGGAGCGCTCGCTGCGCGTGCTCGATGGCGCGGTCGCGGTGTTTGACGCTGTGCATGGCGTGCAGCCGCAGTCGGAAAAAGTTTGGCGCCAAGCCGATAAGTACGGCGTCCCGCGCATTTGCTTCATTAATAAGATCGACAAGATGGGCGCTGATTTCGAGCATGCCGTCGATACTCTACGCAAGCGCTTGAACGCCAAGCCCGTCGCCATTCAAATTCCTATCGGACAGGAAGACAAGTTCCGCGGAGTCATCGACCTGGTCGAGATGAAGGCGATCGTATGGAAGGACGACACGATCGGCGCGGAGTACTCGACGGAAGAAATTCCGGCCGATCTGAAGAAGAAGGCTGAGGCGTTCCATACGCAACTGGTCGAAACAGTTGCCGAGAACGACGACGAGATTCTGCACAAGTTTCTGGAAGGCGAAGCGATTTCCGCCGATGAGCTGAAGGCATCGTTGCGCAAATCGACAATCGGGCTGAAGCTGTTCCCGGTCGTGGTTGGAACAGCGTTCAAGAACAAAGGTGTGCAGCCGCTGCTCGATGCGGTGGTGGATTATCTGCCCTCCCCGCTGGATACGAAGGAAACACATGGCCTTGATCCGGACACCGGAAAGCCAATCACGCGCAAGGCCGATGACAACGAGCCTTTCTCTGCGCTCGCGTTCAAGATTATGGCCGACCCGTTTGTCGGCCAGCTCACATTTATCCGCGTTTACTCCGGACAGCTGAAGTCGGGCGAATCGGTACAGGTCTCGCGCACCCAGAAGCACGAGCGCATTGGGCGCCTGCTTAAGATGCATGCCAACAAGCGCGAAGACATTCAGGAAATTCTGGCGGGAGATATCTGCGCGGCGGTCGGGTTGAGGAACGTCTCGACCGGCGACACGATCTGCAACGAGAAGCATCCGATCACGCTGGAATCGATCGAATTCGCGGTGCCGGTGATTTCGGTTGCGGTCGAGCCGAAGACGAAGGCCGATCAGGAAAAGATGGGCATGGCGCTGGCGAAACTGGCGCAGGAAGATCCCACTTTCAAAGTCCACACCGATCCGGACAGCGGGCAGACCATCATCAGCGGCATGGGCGAATTGCACCTGGAAATCATCGTCGACCGCATGATGCGTGAATATAAAGTGGAAGCGAACGTCGGCAAGCCACAGGTCGCGTATCGCGAGACCATTCGCAAGCACGCCGAGGCGGAAGGCAAGTACATCCGGCAGACCGGCGGCCGCGGGCAATACGGACACGCCAAGATTTATCTCGATCCAAACGAGCCGGGCAAAGGCTACGAGTTCATCAACGAAATCGTCGGCGGCACGGTGCCGAAGGAATACATCAAGCCGATTGACCAGGGCATGCAGGAGGCCATGGAAGGCGGCGTCCTTGCGGGCTATCCGATGGTCGACGTGAAGGCAACGCTTTACGACGGCAGCTACCACGATGTGGATTCGAACGAAATGGCGTTCAAGATCGCCGGTTCGATGGCGTTCAAAGAAGCCGCGCGCAAGGCGAGCCCGGTGATTCTGGAGCCGGTGATGGCAGTCGAAGTGGTCACGCCTGAGGATTTCGCCGGGGCGATCATGGGTGACCTGAGTTCGCGCCGCGGTCGCATTGAAGGCATGGAGCATCGCGCCGGGTCGCAGGTGATTAAAGCAATCGTGCCGTTGGCTGAGATGTTTGGGTATGCCACGCATATGCGGTCGTCGACGCAAGGCCGCGCCGAGTACTCGATGCATTTTGCGCGGTATGAAGAGGCCCCGAGGTCCGTGGCGGAAGAAATTATCGCGAAGACGCAGGGGAAGACGACTACGAAATAGTTGCTAGTAACTAGTTGCTAGTTGCTGGTAAACAGTTGCTAGTTTGAGAGTTTGGTTTTGAGCGAAAGGCTAGTAGTCAAGAGCTGAGGACAAACGGAAATGGCGAAGGAAAAATTTGACCGCACTAAGCCGCACTGCAACGTAGGGACGATCGGGCACATCGATCACGGCAAGACGACGTTGACGGCGGCGATCACGAAAGTGTTGCAGAAGCACAACCCGAAGATC
>Ga0074044_10004798_pt1 | contig 11123 bp, 9 predicted proteins | sample BogForMeECP23OM1_FD_94443 | JGI IMG/M metagenome (GOLD analysis project Ga0074044, IMG submission 94443) | Bog forest soil microbial communities from Calvert Island, British Columbia, Canada - Bog Forest MetaG ECP23OM1 | ecosystem: Environmental > Terrestrial > Soil > Wetlands ...
CGCTATTTTCAAATCAGCGTGCCGGTGCAGCCGGGCAATTCGGGCGGGGCGCTGGTGGATGAGCGGGGCAACGTCATCGGCATCGTGTCGGCCAAACTGGATGCGTCGGCGGCGCTGGCGGCGAGCGGGGCGTTGCCGGAGAACGTCAATTACGCGGTCAAGAGCAGTTTTCTCTTGAGCTTCCTCGAATCCGTGCCGGAGATTTCGGTCAAACTCAAAGCGCCGAACACAAAAGAGGAAAAATTCGAGGATGTCGTGAAATCCGCTCAAGATGCGGCTGTCCTCGTTCTCGTGTATTGAGGTTCGGAGTTCCGCGTTTACGCGGTTCCGTCGTCCGAACCGCCTGAAGGCGGAACTCCAAACTGGCGGCGGTGCTGGTACTGGTGTATTGAGGTGGGGCGAGGCTACTGACGAGCCGGCTCGCGGGGATCAGCCTTCGCCTGGCTTCGGCACGACAGGCGCTCGCCCCACCGAAAAGGTGCCAGTGCCGGTGCTGGTGTATTGAATACGTCTCCGTTATCTCCGTTTGTTCTTGTTCAAAATCTGCGCCGCCAGTTCTTCCGCCGGATAAGTCCAGATTTCCGCGAGCGTCGGATGATAATGCGGCATCGCGGCCAGTTCGTGAACGGTCATGCGCTTGGCCATCGCCGCGACAATTTCATGAATCAATTCACCGCCGACCGGCCCGACGCACGCGCCGCCAAGAATTTCGCCGGATTTTGGGTCCGCGAGCAGTTTCACGAAGCTGTCCTTCGCCTCCATGATGAGGGATTTGCCGTGGTCGCTGAACGGATGGCTCGCCGCCAGAAACGGAATCTTGCGCATCTTCGCTTCTTTTTCGGTCAGGCCGACGAATGCCACCTGCGGATCGGTGAACACGATGGAAATCAGCAGCCGGTAATCCATTTGTCGCGGCGCAGTCGGATTGGCGATATTATGCGCGGCGATTTCACCTTGCTGCACGGCGATGTGGACGATTTCTTGCCGCCCGGTGCAATCGCCGGCAGTGTAAATATGCGGTGCGCTGGTTTGCATGAATTCGTTCGCGACGATACGGCTCTTTTCAGTGGTGACGCCGGCGTTTTCCAAGTCCAATGACGCTGTGTTCGGCACGCGGCCCAGCGCGAACAAAATTTCCCCGGCGGAAACGGAAATAGTTTTTCCATTTTGCGCGAACAAAACCGTCTTCAATTTTCCTTTTCGCTTTGCTTCCAGAATTTTTGTGCCGGTGAAAACCTCGATGCCTTCACGCCGGAAAATCCTTTCGATTTCGATTGCGGCGTCGGTGTCGAACTCCTTCAAAATGTGCCGGCTGCGCTGGATGAGCGTGACCTTGACGCCGAAGCGGGCCAGGAATTGCGCAAACTCGCACGCGACCGCGCCGCCGCCGAGGATAATGAGCGACTTTGGCAGTCGCTTGAGCGTGAGGGCGTCGTCGCTCGTGATGTAACCGGTTTCGTAAAGCGAGGAGAATGGAGGCGACGCAACAGTTGAGCCAGTGGCGACGATGAAGTGTTTCGCTGTAAGCGTAGCAGCCGACGTGAGTCGGCTCTGATTTTTGTTTGATGAAGATGGAGCGGACTCACGTCCGCTGCTACAGAGTAAATTTAATTTAACCGTGTGCGCGTCCACAAACCGGGCGTCGGCGCGGATGAATTTGAATTTTCCTGTGTTTAGCTGCTTCACGCGGTAATCGGCAAAGTCCTTGATAAGCGCATTTTTGCGCGCCATCACCGTTTTGAAATTAAAGGCGACTTTTCCGGCGCGGATGCCCCACGGTTCGGGATGGCTGACGAGGTGCATGACTTCGGAGGCGTAGAGCAGCGCTTTCGTGGGCATGCAGCCGCGCAGGATGCACAAGCCGCCGACCTCCGCGCCGCCTTCGATGACGGCAGTTCGCAGGCCCGCGTCGGCGGCTGTCCGTGCTGCTGCGTAACCGGCGCTGCCGCCGCCGAGAACGGCCACGTCGTAATCAACTCGGTTCATACGAACAAGATGCGCGGCATTTCAAATTTGACAACACGATTCAACGCTTTAACCATTCAACGAGTTACAAATTATGAGCGACATTATTTATCCGCGCAGCCCGCGCGAAACCATGGACGGCTGGATACATCTGCCGCGTTACCTTGACAAAATCCGCCTGCACCTCGCGGGCAAACTGCACGCCGATTACCAGGAAAACCTGGGCAAAGGCTTTGACGGCCTGTGGCTCAAGGCCGCCGCCGTCACGCACGAACAGATGATCGGCGTCGTGAAGAATTCCATCACCGACGGCGAGGTATGTGATTGGGTTCGCGAAAACGTGAAGAAATCGCCGGCGGACAAGACCGCGCTGGCCCAGGACATCCTGAGCCGCCCCAAGGCCGACAATGCGGAGGCCGTCGCGCGTTTGAAAATGCGCAAGGAACAGGCGGGCATGGCCCACCGCGACGACATCCGGAACTTCGTGGACTTCATAGACGCCGACGAGAAGCGGATTTAACGCCCGCTATTGTCCGGCGTAGAAGGCTTCCACCTTGGCCGAGACGTCCTTGTAGCCGGCGTCCATTTCGTAAATCTGCTTGAACTGCTCGATGGCCTCCTCTTTTTTGCCCATGCTTTCGAGCACGCAGCCGAGGTTGTAGATGAGGTCCTTCTTCTCGTCGTCGAACACCGGTTTTTCCTTGATGGCGTTCTGGAGCGTGCGGGCGGCGAGGTCGAACATTTTGCGTTTGGCAAAACACTGGGCGAGATAACTCATGGCGGCGCCGCGCTTGTGCGGATTTTGCTGCGCCTTCTGAAATTCCGCAATCGCCTCGCTGAATTTGCCCGCCTGAAAATACAGCATGCCCATCTCAAACCGGATCGCCAGGTCCGTGGGGTACTTCTCGACCCGTTTCTGGCATTCGGTGATTTGGAAATTCACTTTTTCCGCCTGGATTTTCGCCGACTGCTCGGCGTAGTCGGGCGCGGAGGGATCGAGCTGCTCCGCCTGATACGCAAACCGACGGACGACGGTGTCGGCGATGGCGCGTTCGAGCGACGGGTCGTTGCCCATCTCGGAATTTCTGATGCGATCGAAAAGCGCCAGGGCGCGGTCGAACTGTTTTTTTTGCGTGTAAAGCTCCGCGAGCGAGCGGACGAGCTTCAGATTCTTCGGCTCGGTTTCCAGGCGCGCTTCGTATTCGCCAATAAGCCGTTCGGCCACGTCCTCGGCCTTCACCACGCGCTTTTCCTGTTCGAGCGAAACGGCTTCCTCTTTGTTCTTCAGAATGTCGCGATACGAACCTTGCCCGCCCTCCAGCGAACTGTAGCCGCCTTTGTCCATCGTCTTTTGCGCCGACAGGTTTTTCAACGCCTTCGACAGTTCGCCATCGCCGGGACGCGCGCGCAGGAGTTCGCTCAGGATTTGTTCCCCGCGGCTGGCGTCCCCGCCGCTGGCGGCGAGCGCTTCGGCAAATTCTATCGCCAGACCTTTGTTCTTGGGTGAATTTTTCAACAGGGTTTCGAGCGACAACACACCCGTGTGCGGCAGATCCAGCGCCTGGGCCGCCGCGACAATGAGGTGGTGCGCGGCGGAGCTGTTCGGGTCGCCGTTCAAAATCTGTTCGGCGATGGCGAGCGCCTCGGCGGGATTTTTGTTCATCGCCATCTTGGCCTTGGCCACCTGCGGCGAGGAACCCGCGCCGCTCAACATCTTTTTGAAAAATCCGCTGCCACCGTCGCCGGCCTTCCGGAATTGCGCCTCGCGCAACGCCTTGCGGCACTCGAAAAAGCCCGGTTCCTTCTCGAGCACCTGATTGAACAGCGCGATGGCGTAATCGTAGTTTTCCCGCGACAGGGCCTCGCTGCCCTTGTTGAAAAGCACGCGCATGTCACGCGAAATTTCGTTGATGCTTTTTTCTGCCATAATGTTTGCTCAGTTGAACCAGAATCGTGTCTCACACGCCAAAAATCAACACCGAACACCTTCAACCTCAGCCGCATTGTGCCTTGTGCCGTAAGGCGTGGTCCACCAGAACCAAAGCCGTCATGGCTTCCACCATCGGCACGGCCCGCGGCAACACGCACGGGTCGTGCCGGCCCCGCGCTTTGAGCGTCGTGTTGTGAAATTGCACGTCCACCGTCTCCTGCTCGTGCATGACAGTGGCGACGGGCTTGAAGGCGACCCGGAAGAAAATTGTCTGGCCGTTGGATATGCCGCCTTGAATGCCGCCGGAAAAATTTGTGGTCGTGAACACATGTCCGTGTCTCGCGCGAAACGGGTCGTTGTGCTCGCGCCCGGTGAGCGTGATGCCGCCGAAGCCGGAACCGATTTCAAATGCCTTCGATGCCGGCAGACTCAGCATCGCCTTGGCCAGATCCGCCTCCAGCTTGTCGAACACCGGTTCACCCCAGCCGGCGGGCACTCGGCGCGCGATGCCTTCGACGATGCCTCCGACGGTGTCGCCCGCGCGCCGCATTTTTTCGATGAGCCGGATCATTTTCTCCGCGGCCTTTGCGTCGGGACAGCGGACGATGTTCGATTCGACGTCCTCGAATTTCACCTTGTCCGGGTCCACGTCCGCGAGGAGCCGCTGGACTTGCTTGACGTAGGCGAGGATTTCGACGCCGTGCCGTTCGCGCAGAATTTTTTTCGCAATTGCGCCGGCGGCGACGCGGCCAACGGTTTCACGCGCGCTCGCGCGGCCGCCGCCCTGCCAGTTGCGAATGCCGTATTTGGCGAAATAGGTGAAGTCCGCGTGCGAAGGGCGGAACTTCGTTTCCATTTCGGCATACGCCTCGGGCCGGGCGTCCTCATTTTTGACCCACAGGCAAATCGGCGTGCCGAGCGTCCTGCCGCCAAACGTGCCGGAAAGGATTTGCACCGTGTCGGATTCCTTCCGCGGTGAAACGATTTTGGACTGGCCAGGACGGCGGCGGTCCAAATCGGGCTGGACATCGGCCTCGGTCAGCTTGAGACGCGGCGGGCAGCCATCCACGACCACACCCACGCCGCCGCCGTGGGATTCGCCCCACGTCGTGATGCGAAACAGATGCCCAAAGGTGCTGGCCATGCTTTTTATTGTAGGAGCCGAGGTAACGAGGCTCAAATTAAAAAATAGTGACTCGTTACTTCATCTCCTGCAATCCGCTTGAAATAACCGCCGCGTGGTCAAATCCGGCATGCTCGCGTCAATTCGTTCCCGGGTCAAACATGACGCCCATGAACAAAAGTGTTCCAGTCTGATTGTCCTCGATCAAGAAGAGAAAAGGCCGGTCCACAATCATCTCAAAAGGATTTGGCGGAGGCATTGATGAGGAAAGCGGCACAGCTATCCCAGTCACTGCCGCTGCCTCGGTTCCTTCTTCTTTCACTTCCACAAATGTCTTTTGCCGAGCGTGCGAAATGAAAAGCTGCGGCGCGATGCCGGAAAAATCAGCCTTGTCCAAATCAAACGCAGTCTTCATCCCCAACGCTTGCAGTGCTTGGTTCAATTCCACACCGTATTCGAGCTTGAATTTCGGCAGCACGAGCGTCCCCTCTTTCTCGCTGAAGCCGGGCTTGGTGATTCTTTGCCAGGTATCGCCGTTCATGATGCCAAGCAAATTTTCCGGGCCGGAGTTGGTGTCCGGCAGAAAAACATACATCGCCAGATTTTCACCTTCGTAGGGCAGTCGCACGGCCTGATAACCCGTCCCGCGCCGGTAGGTGAAGGTTTTCGTCTGCGTCATCATGGGAATGACTTTCTGACCGCCGCCGCGCAGATGGAATGGTCGGTCTTTCGTGTCGTTCGCGTCAAACGGGTCAGACCATTTGCCCTTGAAATAAACCGCATTGGCCAGAAACAACCGGGTCCAAACTGGATCAATCATGCCATCCGCAATGCGGCTGATTTTTCCGTGCGTCTTCTCATTGGCCCAAGCGTTGATGATGTCCACTGAATGCGGATTGGCGAAATTGAGCGCCTGCACCGTGGCACCGAAGAACTGCTGATTACAGGCTATGAACTCCGGCTTCACCGGCGCTCCTTCCCGATACCAAATGGCATTGGCAGTCGTGAGGATGACATTGGTGTTCCCGTTGTTGAGCGATTGCGCGATGTCTTTGTTGGCCTCATTCACGACGGCGGGCGGCAAACCGGTCGTTCCCAAAACCTGCTGCATTTCCGTCCTCGTCCGCCCGGCGGCTCCGTTGCCGACCATCTGCAAAACGGTCGAGGCACTGTAGGGTGAAATGAAGATATTCGCCGCCGGCTGGTCCTTGGCGAGCTGCTTGAGCAGATTGAAGGCAAAACCGTTGTTGGCCACCGCCAATTTCTGTTGGTCCGCAAGTGAGGCGGCGACCTGATGCAAACCGGCGAGCAAGACCAGAACTGCAATCACGGAAGTTTTTGGTTTCATAAGTTTTCCGAGTAATTGGCTGTGATGGCAGTTCTAGGCCGCACGCTCCGATTTTGCAATTGAAATGTTCCGCTGTGCGCGGTGTATCCAAAAAGCTGCCGGCCTGATCTGTCTTGCCACTTCGATTTTTAGATCAAGTTCTTCGCAAAAATTTGTGTTTTATTGGATTTTCCCTCGTGGCTGCAACTCCCACACCGCACAACAAGGCCCAAAGGAAGCCCGTTCATAACGAGTGGATCAATGTGTGGTTTGCTCGGATGACACAGCATTCGCAATTCTGACCTTTACGATTTAACCCGATTAAGCTTGTTAATCCCGGGTTCGGGTGTAAGGTTGAATTGCTAACGGAGCATCGTTTACCAGGTGTCCGACGGCCCCTCGTTTGGGGGTTTTCCCTCTCCTCTTATTCCCTGCACTGCAAGGCCCGAGCCGCATCAGCGGTCCGGAATAGACCAAGGTCAGGACCAGAAAGAACATGAATATGACAATGAACACAGGAAAGTATCCGGCCCCCGGTTCCCGCGAACCGGGAGCGGCGAAACCAACGCAAGCTGCGGCTACTGTCGCTTTTTTGCACAACCCGCCAAAAAAGGCCAAAGCGGCTCCATCCTCGACGGAAATCAGCATGAAGGCCTACGAAATTTGGCTCTCGCAAGGACAGGAACAGGGCCATGACCAGGAACATTGGTTCCAGGCCGAGCAGCAGTTGAAATCCGCGTAAAAGTTTTACCGCGTTCGACGCGGCGGTGTTTCACGCGGCAGGCCACGCAAAAGCCCGTTCGATTGCAAATGGCAGAGTGCGGAATTCCGCCTTCGCCAAGGCCCCCCGTCGTCTCCCGCAAGGCGGAATTCGACGCGGAAAGTTGCTGCAACAAGGAATGTGGAATGAAGAATGCGCACTGAATTAAGGCGGCAAGGGAATCGAGGGCGGGAAAACATTGAACACCGAGCATTCAACGGAAATCGCCGGGCCGGAGAGTCAGCGCAAAACGGCGTTGATTGTGGAAGGCGGAGCTATGCGCGGGGCGTGGGCGGCAGGGGTGCTGGCGTTTCTTCATGAGACCGGACGGCGGCAATACGACCTGGTCTATGCGGCTTCTTCCGGCGCTTGTTCGGCGGCTTATTTTGTCGCCGGACTGTGGGAACCGGGTCTGACCATCTGGCGCGAACTGGCCAGCAAGGTGGTGCGCAAGACCAATTTTCTCCACCATAAACCCGTCATTGATCTGGCTTACCTGGTGGATCACATCATCCGACAACACGTTCCGCTTTCGGTCGAGGCGCTGCAAAAGGCGCCCACCCGCTTCTTCATCGTGTTGACGGACTGTGCTACCGGTGGACCGGTTTACTTTCACGTTTGTGATGACCGGGTCTTTGCCGCCCTCCGCGCCACTTCCTCCCTGGCCCTGGCGACGCGCGGGTTTGATTTCGTGGATGGCCGTCCGTTCGCTGATGGCGGGGTATCGGACCCCATTCCCATCCAGCGCGCGATCGCGGATGGCGCGACGGACATCACCGTGGTGCTCACGCACAAAGCGACTTTCCGGCTCAAGCCGATACCGCACTGGCTGGGGCGGGTTGCCTATCCGGAATTTCCCAGGGTGGCCCAAGTCTGGACGGCCCGGCAAAACGTGAATTATAACGCCGCGCTGGAACTGATGAAGCATCCGCCGGCGGGTGTGCGCATCCAGGTGTTCAGCCCGCTCCGGCCGCTGCCGGTGGGTTCCTTTACCATCGAGCCGAAGCGAATCGAGGCCGCGCTGGCTCTGGGACACGACGAGGCGCTGGAGCAGGCAAAGCGGAAGGCGTAACCGCCTTCGTTCCACAACGGCGCGGCTGGAAGCCGAGCCGTCTCCGTTTCACTCCGCCGCGCCAAGGAGTTGAGACAGGAAATCAAGGACGAGGAGGAAGGCCGAGGACGACTAAAATTTTGCCCGGAACGGCTTAAAAAACTTCCGCCTTAAGGCCGGTCGCCTGGCGCACGATTTGCGCAATCTGCGACAGCGTCTTCAAGGGCAGATGCCCGCATTCGGCGTGCGCCATGGGCCGCGCCGCGGAATAAATCTGCACCAGTGAAATTTGCGCGCCGTCCGCCTTCAGTTCCTTCAGCCGCTGGGCATACTGTTCGATTTCTTCGAGCGGCGGTTCCTCGCCATTGATGGCCGGGAACAGACTTTGAATGACCACCGGACGTTGCCGCGCGAGCGACAGGATGTTTTTCATCACCTTTTCCAGTGACACGTTGCCACGGTTCACCTTGTTCAAAAAGGCCTGCGTGCCGCCGTCGAGCTTCGCCCAAATTTCATCGGACTTGGTGAGGTGCTTCAGACCTTCGTGAACCTGCGGTCGGTCGAGGCCGGTCGCGTTCGTCAGCAGCACAATCTTGAAAAATGGATATCCGCCCAGCGCCCGGACGCGCACGACCGCTTGCACGGCTTCGGTGAAATTGGGCGCCAGCGTCGGCTCGCCGTCGCCGCTCAGGGCAACGTGGCGCAGTTGCAGCAGCTCATCCGGCAACGTCTGGTAAGCAGGGCGCTCGCGCAACCGGCCTTGGTGTACAAACGTGAGCGTGCGGCGCAGTTCATCGCCCATGGCGTCCACGTCCAGCGCCATTTCGCGCGGCGGCGTGCGGCGGTCCACCTCGCAATACACACAGTCGAAATCGCAGTATTGGTCGGGATTCATGTTCACGCCCAGCGACAGGCCGTGGGCGCGCGGGGAGATGACCACATAGACAAAACGGTTGTTCAGAAAATCGCGCGGCCGGTCAAACGCCGTCTCCCGCACGGCGGTGTGGTGCGCGGTTGCGGGCCGTTTCTTGTCCGACCCGTTTTGCGCTGGTGCTTTGATATGGAGTTCTTCCACAATTCTCACACCGCAAGTTAAGCGCGCCCCCCGATTGGATACTACACGGTTATTGTCAAAATCTTGACATGCCTTGCATGGCCCGCTGGCGGGGTTTTGCGATGATTTGAGCGCCGGCCCACGTTTTGCCCAAATTTTGGCAATGAACAGACATTTCTTGTCAATTTGCGCATCCCGCTTGGAGAAACGCGGACGCCTGTCGTAATCTGTATGCGTGAATGGAAAAGAAACCGGTGTGATCGAAAGACCCGACCGGGCGGCCTGGCTCAAGGGCGGCGAAGCCCTCTGCTCGAACCCGCCGCCCAAGCCGGCGGGACGGATTTGGCGGCTGGTGTTGCTGGGTGCGCCGGGTGTCGGCAAGGGAACGCAGGCGGAGTTGTTGTCCGAGCGGCTGGGCGCCTGCCAGTTGTCCACCGGCGATGTTTTCCGCGTGGCCAAGTGTCTTGCGGAAGGCGACCGTTCCCCCGCCCTGGAGGCTGCGTTGCATTACATGGTTCGCGGTGATTTGGTGCCGGATGAAATTGTGCTGGGGATTGTGCAAGAACGCTTGCGCTGTCTGCGTTGCTGCGGTGGTTTCCTGCTGGACGGTTTCCCCCGCACCGTTGCCCAGGCCAAGGCGCTGGAAAACCTGTTGAAAAAGGAAGACCTGCCGTTGACCGCCGTGCTCAATTACGAACTCCCCCTCGATCGGGTGGTCGCCCGGCTTTCAGGCCGCCGCACGTGTTCCAAGTGCAAGGCGGTTTTCCACTTGACCAACATGCCGCCGCGCGTGAAGGGCCTTTGCGACCATTGCGGCGGGGACCTGCTTCAGCGCGAAGATGACCGGCCCGAATCCGTCCGCGTGCGGATGGAAGCCTACGAAAAGAGCACCCGGCCGCTGATTGATTTCTACCAAAATCGCGGATTGCTGGTTTCGATCAAGGCAGAAGGTTCGCCCGAAGAGATTTACCAGCGGACGCGCTCGCTCGCCCTGGCGCAATAGCGCATTCAACAAATCCTTGGCAACTGCTCGCCGCTGGGCATGTCGAGTATCCGATTTGCGCCAATGGCACTTTTCAACGTGACGAGCGGCGCGGAACTTTCCACAACCTTGCCAATGATCGCCGACCCCGCTCCAATGGCGTGGCGGCTCATGATTTGCAGCGCACGTTCTGCATCCTTGCCCGCGACAATCGCAATAAACCGGCCTTCGCACGCCACGTGCAACGGATCGAGTCCGAGCATTTCGCAGGCGGCATGAACGTCTTCGCGCACCGGCACTGATTTTTCCACAATTTCGATGCGCCCGCCCGCCCCCTCGGCAATTTCGTTGAGCGCGCTGGCCAGCCCGCCCCGCGTGAGGTCGCGCAGACAATGAATTTCGATTCCGGCATTGAGTAATTCCAAAACAATTTCGTGAACGGGCGCGGAATCGCTTTCGATGGCGCTCTCGAATTGCAGTCCTTCGCGCACGGCCATGATGGCCATGCCGTGCCGGCCCAAATCGCCGCTCACCAGCACGGCGTCGCCGGGCCGGACGCTTCCGGGCGCGATGATGGGCGGGTGTTCAATGACGCCAATGCCGGCGGTGCTGATGAACAGACCGTCGCCCTTGCCTTTGTCCACGACCTTGGTGTCGCCGGTGATGATTTGCGCGCCGCACCGTTGCGCCGCATCGCGCATTGAGCAGACGATCCGCCAGAGCGCGTCCATCGGCAGACCCTCCTCGATGATGAACGCAGCGCTGAGATAAAGCGGTCGCGCGCCGCTCATGGCGAGATCGTTCACCGTGCCGTGAACGGCCATCGAACCGATGTCGCCACCGGGAAAAAACAACGGACGCACGACGTAGGAATCGGTCGTGAACGCGAGCTTTTTTCCGGTCCATTCGACCACCGCCGAATCATGGCGAG
>Ga0074044_10004801_pt1 | contig 11122 bp, 3 predicted proteins | sample BogForMeECP23OM1_FD_94443 | JGI IMG/M metagenome (GOLD analysis project Ga0074044, IMG submission 94443) | Bog forest soil microbial communities from Calvert Island, British Columbia, Canada - Bog Forest MetaG ECP23OM1 | ecosystem: Environmental > Terrestrial > Soil > Wetlands ...
CGCCATCCTCGCTGGCTCCTCGGACCAGTCGTCCCACGTCCCCTGCCACTTGGCCCACTGCTTGGGCAGCCACTTCTTGATGAGCTGGTGTATCCTGCCCTCAAGGTCCTGGCGCTGGTCGACGTACAGCGGCGACTTGATGCTGAGGTAGACGGGCATCGTCCTCGGCGGCCCCTTGCGGCGCATCCTGTAGAAGTCGTGGACCTCGTTGAGCAGCTTCTTGTCGGCCGCGAACCACGCGCCGATCGCGTCGAACGGGTCCCCCGGCTTGCCCTTCGCGGACCAGCCGCCCTCGCCCTTGACGGGGGAGGTCTTGAACGTGTCGAAGTCCTTCCTCGCCCTGGTGCCGTGGAACATCATCAGCGGCTCGCCCTTGTTGTTCACGACCTTGGAGTCCCCGAACCACGCCCTGAACTCGGGCGTGTCCACGACGGGGCGCTTCGGCGACTCGACGTTCCTCTTCTTGTCGAACGGCTGGCCGAACTGCTGCTCGAACAGCGGGTTCGGGGGCGTCTCGTCCAGCGTCTCGAACGTCTCGCCCTCGGGGGTCGTGTAGGTCTTGTCGTGCTTCGTCCTGACGGACGGGATGTTCTTGAAGACGTACCCCTCGCCCGCCGCCGCGCTGGTCACCGTATGCAGCTCGTCCTCGCCCTCCGCCTTCGGCACCGTGTTCGAGGCCGGGCCGTCGCCCGCTGGCGGGCCGGGGTTGAACGGGGCCTTCCCCCCGTGCAGGAGCGCGTACTCCTCGTGGAACGGGTCGCCCTTGAGCGTCTTGCTCATTCCGACCGCACGCTGGTCGGTGTGCTGCACCTGGTTCTGCGCCTCGGCGTAGGCCGCCGTGATCATGCGCCTCTTGACCTTCTTGCCGTCCACGGCCACGAGGCGGAGCTGGGAGCCCTTGGCGACGGTCACCTCGTTCTCCTCTGGGTTCACCATGTTCGCCACGAGCGTCTGGTACCACTCCACGTCCTCGGGCTTGAGCACCTGCGCGGCGATCAGGACCTCGCGGGTCTCGACCTTCGGCTCCGTCGTCTTGGGGCTCCAGATCGACGTGGACCCGAAGTACGCCTGGGCGCTGTCCGGGTTTGACGACCAGAACACGCCCGTCTCCTGGAAGTTCGGCTCCTGGCCCACGGGCAGCTCGACGGAGCGGTACACCACGAGCGGGAAGTCGAAGTCCAGCCCGGCGACCGTGTCGTCGTAGTCGAACTCCTTGTGGGCGTACTCCTCCGGGTCGTCTGGGTCCTCCAGGGTTTCCGGGTGCGCCCTCAGGTACTCCTCGAAGGACGGGAACTGGAAGTGCGACCCCTGCTTGGCGAGGACCCCGCGCTCGGTGAGCTTCTTCCGGAACTCGCCCCCCTCCCCCGTCGTGGCGCTGCTCACGATCCTCTCGCCGGGGAACTCCTGCTTGATGCGCTCGTACATCCCCGCGCCGATCCCCATCCTGCGGTGGTCGGGGTGGACGTAGACCATCCTGACGTGAATCTCGCGGGCACCTTCGTTCTCAGCCTCGAAGAACAGCACCCACCCGACGTTCTTGTCGCCGTCCCAGGCCCTCACCTCGCCCCCTGACTTATCCAGGCTGAGGGTGTAGCGGACCTGCGAGGCGCTGTCCTTCGCGAACATCTGCGGGGCGAGCTCCTCAAGCGTGGGCGTGTCGTACGTGCCCTTCACCCTCTCGGGGATGTCCGCGTAGGCGTTGGTCTCCATGCCGTACTCCGGGTTCTCGTACTGCGTGTCGCTGAGCGGCGGGGTCTTGTGGGACGCCTGGAGCTTCCAGTTCCTCATCTTCTCCATCAGCTCAAGCTCGTCCTGCGACTTCTGGGGGAGCGGTGCCTGCTTGTCGGGCTGGGCGGTCTCCCAGAGCTCCGCCAGCATCTTCGTCTTCGCCTCCGCGTCCTTGCCCTGCGGGCTGGACCAGCCGTCGCCGATCGTGGCCCCGCGCATGAACAGGCGCGAGTCCGTCTTGGTCATGCGCTCGGCCGGGTCCGGCTCCACGGCCTTGCGCTCCAGGTACTTCTTGATCCTCGGGCCGATCCTCGTCGACACGCTGTAGTAAATCTTGCCGTTCGGCTGCTTCCACAGCCTGATGTAGTACGGCTTGAGCGGCAGCTCCTCCTGCACGTAGGACTCGTCGGACTTCTCCGTGACGAAGCCCGCGCCGTACTTCGCGTTGTACAACGCGGCGTACTGCTTCCACGTGGACCCGTGCCCCGTCCCGACCTGCCCCCGGAGGAACGTCTTGTACCCGATCATGCCGAAGCTCTTGTACCTCTCCAGCTCCTTCACGCCGTTGACGAGAGAGTCGGCGTGGTGGCAGAGCTCGTGGGCGATGATGCGCCTCAGCGTGTTCTCGTCGCTCAGGATGTACTTCTGGAGCTTGATCGTCGTGTTGCTGTCCCACCCGATCCCTCCGCCGTTGATGAAGATTCTCCAGTTGTTCATCCCCAGCCACCCGGCGCGGGGCTGGTTCACCATCGTCAGCTCCGGCTTGGGCAGGTCGCCCCCCAGCACCGGGAACAGCTCGTCCATGACCCGGTTGGCCAGGCCGAGGTCCGCGCCGATCTTCTCCCAGGCCGCGACGCGCCCGAGCACCCACTCGGGCTGCCCGCTGATGTCCTTCCCGGACTCCTTCTCCGCCCACATGTTGAGCGCGTGCCTCTCGTAGGCGCTGTTGCCGTCCCACGGGTGCTCCGTCGCCCCCGCCGCCTCGGCCTCGGGCTTGTACGGCCCGCCCACGGACACCCACGAGCCGTTCTTGAGCACGTCGAACATCACCTGCCCGCTCGACTTGCTGCTGTGCCAGCCAGCCTCCTGCTCGTCCAGGCTCTTCCACGGCGAGTTGAATATCTGGATGTCGTCCCACGGCACGCGATGGCCCGCGACCTCGCCCGCGATCGCCTTGACCGCCTTGAGCACCTGACGCCAGCGCAGGCCCTCCCAGCGGACCCACACGACGGGGAACCCCTCGACATCCGCCCTCATCACCAGGCTCGTCACCGCGTCCTTGCGCCCGGCGAGCTTGGCGGAGCCGAGCTTGATCGTGCCGTCCGTCAGCATGGCGAACGGGATGCCCATGAGGTCCTTCTCCACAGGCTTGAACCCGAGCATGCGCAGCAGGCGGACGTACTTCTCCGTCTTCGCGGGGTTCATGGAGCCGATGATGAGCAGGTGGTACTTGTCCACCCAGCCCTGCACCGTCCTCACGATCTCGCGCCTGTCGCCCCTGCCCCTGTCCTGCCTCCGCTCCCCCACCTGCTGCTCGATGTCGGAGGCGTCCATGCCGACGCGCTGCATGCCGATCTGGTACACGCCGAAGTTCCTGTCGTAGGTCACGAACAGGTCGTAGTCGCCGATCGTGGCCTCCTCGACCACGTCCTGGCCGAGCATGCCCAGGCGGTCCTTGGCCTCGGGCTGCACCGCCGCCGTGACGTGCGGGCTGGCCGGGTCGAACTTCACGCTGCGCGTGGACTTGACCTGCGTGGGGCTGAACACCACGAACACGTCGCTGCGGGTGTAGCCGTCGATCACGTCCCTGGCGATGATGCCGTCGTGCTTCCCCGCCTTGGCCGCCGCGAACTCCTCCTGCCTCGGCACCTGGTCCGTGACGTACGGCCTGACGATCTTCAGGTAGTAGCCCTGCACGTTCGTGTTCTCGCCGAGGTGCTTGTTGTACTCCGTCGCCTGCGCCACGCCGTCGCGCTCCGCCTCCTCCTCGGTCGGGTGCGGGCCGACCTCGAACAGGCTCTCGCCGTTGATGTCGTACACCGCCGCGTAGAACGGGTCGTTGCCGTACACCGTGACCTCGTCGATGCTGGCCTCCACCTTCTCCTCCTTGGGGTCGGCGAACTCCTCGGCGTTCTCCGCGCTGGAGGTGAACCAGATCGCGCCCCACTTCTTGCCGTGGCCCTGCACGCCCGTGCCCTCCATGCCCATGTCGAACGACGTGAGCCACGGCGACCTGCTGCCGTGGTACACCACGCGGGGCTCGAACTTGTCGTCCACTACCTTGGACGCGCCGAACCAACGCTGTAGCGCCGGGCTGGCGGACGCGGTGATGCTGGGGCTCTTCGGGTCCCACGTGCCCACGTTGCCGATCGCGCTCTTGATCTTGGACGCGTCCCACACGATGTAGTGCCTCGTGCCCTCGTCCATCTTCATGCCGTGGCCCGGGCCGTGTGCGCCCCCGCCGAACGTGTGCCACGCGTCCTGGACCACGCCGTCGAAGCCCATCTCCTGGTACACCTGCGCGATGAGGTTCCCCGGGACCATGCGGCCCTCGTCGTCCATGATGTCCTCGCTCGCCCTCACGGCGTCCTCGAAGTCCCACGCGCTGAACTCGCCGCCGTTCTCCGAGACCGTGTTCCAGATGCCGCTCACGTCCCCGCCGAAGTTCCCGCCCGCCAGGTTCAGGGCGTTGTACAGCTCCAGCCCGCTGCCGGACTCCTCGCCAGTCTCCTCGTCGAAGTCGATGTTGAACTGCGTGCCCCCGTTCTTGATCACGTACACCGGGTTCTGGACGCTGAGGTACACGGGCATGGTCACGCCCTGGTTCGGGCCGACGAACTCGACCTTGGCCGCGTCGTACGCCTTGGCCCAGAGCGTCTTGTAGTCCTCGGAGTTGTAGTCCAGGTTGCGGTGGTTCTCCTCCTCGTACATCTCGCGCAGGCCGTCCATGATGGCGTCCGCCCTGCCCTCGATGTTGTGGGTGAGGTCGGCCCCCTTGGCCGTCGCGTAGTTCTCCGCCACGTCCACCTGCGAGTCAGTGAAGTAGAAGCCCGGCCCGTACCAGCCCTCGGCGTTGGCGTTCGCGTCGTCGAACCGTTGGAAGTCGTGCGTGGTGCCGTGGAACACCATGAGCGGCGTCAACCCCAGCTCGCCGTCCTTGACGATCTTGGACCCGCTGAACCACGCCTTGAACTGCGGCGTCTCCGTGGGGCGCATCGGCTTCTGCTTCTTCTTGGTCTTCCTCGCGGAGTCGCCGACCAGCTTGTCCGCGTCACGCGGCGTCATCTGCTTCTTCGGCTTGGGCTGCTTTTTCGGGGCTGGCTTTTTCTGCTCCGGCTCGGGCTGCGGCTCCGCCTGGACGGCTGGCTCGTCGCGCTTGACCTCGGGGCGCTGCGGAATCTCCGGCAGCACGGCGGCGGCCTTGGGCTTGTCGCCCCACAGCCTGCGGCTCTGCGCCTGGGTCAGGTCGACCTGGCCGTACTCGTCCTCGAGCTTCCCTACCATGGCGGCGAACATCCCGGCGGGGAGCCTGTCCGGGTCCGTGTGGCTGATGTACGTGTGCTCGCCGCGCCTGCTGAAATACATGGCCGCGATCATGTCGGTGTAGTTCATGGCGACCACGGAGCCGCCGACGCCGCCGTGCCCCATGTTCTCGTCCAGGCGCAGGCTCCACCCGACGTACGCCTTCTTCCCGAGCGGGAACTTGGCCTGGCTGTTGTCGTCCTTGCTGGAGAGGGTGACGGCGGCGGCCTGGAACGTGATCCCGGCGAACGCGTCGCTCCCGGCGAACTGCTCCGCCTGGTCGGGCTTGACGTAGGCTACCGTGACGTGGGGGCTGTAGGCGAAGGTGTCCTTGAACTTGCCCATCCGCTCGCCGATGGCGTCCTTGAGCGGCTCGAGCTGCGGGGCGTGCGCCTCGACCACGACGGGGGACCCGCCGCCGCTGGACTCCGACGGCTCGAACACGAGAACCTTGCCGAGCGTGACCGTGAAGGGCTGCTGGCCGACTAGGGCCTGCTGGAGGGCCTGCTCGTCCTCGCTGACGCCGTACTTGAGGGTGACGTGGGAGTGCTCGACGCGGCCGTCCCCGGCCAGCGCCTCGTCGGGGATGAGCTTCTTCCCGATCTCTATGATCCTCGCCGCGACCCCGCTGGGGACGTCTATCTGGGTGGACGCGTTCTCATGGACCTTGGCGTCCTTGTTTTCAGGCAAAGTCATTGATTTCCCCGCTGCTTATGGGTTTTGTAGATGCCTTTCTAAGTACTCAAGGGCTAGGCGAACCCTGACGGGGTCATCGCCCAAAAGTCCGATGGCTGAGTTGCATCGCGTATGCAGGATGGCGCGGGCTTTTCCTGTCTCGTGGTTGTGGTCTACAGCGGGCGCGTAGGACTCATCAAAGGGCTCGAAGCATAGAGCGCACAGATGATGCTGTTCTTCCAGCATCTTCTCGTACTCCTCCTTGGTCATGTCGAAGCCGTTATGACGCCAGCGTGAACATCTCTTGCTGAACTTTGCCGACTCTGGATTTCTCGCGGCCCAACTCGCTTTGTACCCTTTCATGCACTCTTTGCAGTAGACTTGCACGCCGTCAGGGCGACGGGCGGATTTAGAGAACTCTGAAGGGTCTGCTTCACCGCACTTTGGGCAAGTCTTGTCCATGACTTTCTAATACTAGAAAATCATAGTCGTTTTAGAAGAGGGTGTGCCCCTTGTAGAGGGCGTGCTTCCTGAAGATGCCGCGCTCCGTAATGTGTTCATGCCATTGGGAAAAGGCGGGGCCGTGGTCGTCCTTCATGGCCGTGGCGAGGTGGATCATCTCATGGGCCATCGTGCTCAGAATCTTGATCCAGTCGGCCTTCTCGTCCAGGACGATCTCGAACTCGTGGCGGCAGTTCCGGCAGTTCTTCTCGTTGTGGGGCCAGGTCGAGGTGTTCGGCGCGTCCGCCCAGCCGTAGTACTTGTCCTCGATCTCCCGCTTCTCCTCGCCCGGCTTGGCGTACCTCACGCATACCAGGTCGGGGCACGCGCCGTCGAAGAACTTATTGATGGCCTTGTACCATTTCCGGAGCGTGCGGTCGGATCGCATTCTGCCTCTTCGGTTGCGGTTAGGTGTTTGCCTTCTTTTTCAAGTCCTGCGCGAGGGCGATTACCTTGTGATACTCGTCCTTGGGCAGGGCCCAGAGTTCCGTCATGGTCTTGCCGGGGTGCAGGATGTCTATGGCCTGCCCGATGTATTTCGTCTCGTCGTGGACGGAGGTTTCCCTCTTCGGCAGGGTCTCATTATACGCCCTCAGCCTGTCGTCCAGCTCGTCCGCCCTGCGGTGGGCCTTCCACGCCGCCAGCCGCGCCTTGAGGTACACGGAGTGGGGCGTCGCTGGCCCGGGTCCGGGCCGCCCCACGGCCGCCAGCCTCGTGGCCACGCCTATCGTGTCCGTCCAGGTGACCTCGCCCGAGGCCGTCTTCCCGGCCAGCGCCGTCAGGGCCGCCGTGAGCTCGAACCTCAGCTCCTTGGAGGTGCGGCCCTCCACGGATTCCTGCAATTCGTTCAGGATCGCCTCGCCGCTCTGGACCACGTCGTTCAGGTCGTTGACCATGCGGAGCTCGTCCTCCGTCAGCGGGCCGGACTGCGGCTTGTAGGTCAGGTCGTGGGTGACCTCGCTCCACGCGTGCATCAGCACGGACGCCACCTGTATCTCGACGTTGGTGTCCGCGTAGCGGAGCTCCTTCTTGTGCAGGTTCTCCGGCCTGAGCTGCACGAGGTAGTGCGTCGCCACGTACCCGACGCCGTCGCCCTCGCCCCTGTTCTCGGGGAAACGCTTCGGCGAGCGCACGGGCGCGAACAGCTCCTCGATGATCCCGCTGACCGCCTCCCTGTCCTTCGGGAGGTACAGCGCGACGCGAACGCCAGCCAGGTCCACGATGTCGTCCTTGATGTCGCGGAAGGACTGGTAGTGCCTGCTCTGGTCCCGCTTCTGGAGCTTCCCGCGCAGCCTGTTCGGCTTCTTGGCGCGGCTCGTCACGATGGCGCGGATGCCCGAGTCCTGGAGCGCCTGGTCCAGCGTCTCCGCGACCATCTTGGCGACCTCCTCGTAGAAGTCGACCTCGTGCTTGTAGAGCTTCACGAAGGCGTCGACGACGGACAGCTTCTCGCGCTCCTCGTCCCCCGCGACCTTCTGCTCGTCCTGCTCGATCTCCGTGCGGGTCTCCTCGCGCTCCTGGTCCTTGTCCTGGTTCATCTCCTGCGTGACCCTGTCGAAGAGGTACTCGAAGGGCACCTCGGAGATGTCGCCGAGCTGCTGCTCCTCGACGTGCTCCAGGTACGTGTCCTCCGCCTCCTCAAGGCTGTCGAAGCCGAGCATGACCTTGTACTCGTCGAACGTCTCGCCGTCGTCCTTCATCTGCTCCACGACGTAGGCGTTCTCCGCCTCCTCGTTCGGCCCGATGTACACGTCCAGGCGCTCCTCGTCCCCCGCCGCGACGGTGTCCGGGATGTACCCGTAGGACGCCTTCATCTCCGTCTTGAACGGGGTGCCGTCCTCGCGCTCTCCGACGCGGACGCTTCCCTTCGGCCACTGGATCACGACCGGGAGGCCCCTGAACTTCGTGCTGTGCATGTTCGGCAGCTTGTCAGCTGTGACGGAAATCATTGTTTTTACGTGGTTTTGCGGCCCCGCCCTTGGGGACGCCCCTCACCTATGATACGCGTAGTTCCGGCCCGTTCTCAGTATTGAAAGTGGTGAAAGTCTACTACAACGAGATCGACCCCTTCTGCTGCGAGTGGCTGCGTAAGCTCATGCAGGACGGGCTGATCCCCCAGGGAGACGTGGATGGACGAAGCATCGCAGACGTGTCAGCGGACGACCTCAGGGGCTACGGCCAGTGCCACTTCTTCGCGGGGATCGGCGGCTGGGCCCGCGCCCTCGACCTCGCCGGATGGGACGGTCCCGTCTGGACCGGGAGCTGCCCCTGCCAGCCCTTCAGCACCGCCGGAAGGCGGAAAGGGACCGAGGACGAGCGACACCTCTGGCCGATATGGGAGAGGCTCATCGCGGTCCATAGGCCTCAGCGAATTTTTGGGGAGCAGGTTGAAGCCGCTATTAAGCACGGCTGGCTCGACCTTGTTTCGACAGACCTGGAAGCCCAAGGCTACGCCGTCGGGTCGTGTGTTTTGGGCGCACATAGCCTCGGTGCCCCGCACAGAAGGCAGCGCCTCTACTGGATGGCCCAGTCCGATGAAGTCGGACGGGGACAGGGGCTCGCAGACCTACAAGCGCGGCAACCTGACGATCAGGGGCGCGGCGCTGCTCGCGGAGTGGCGGACGCCGAAGGCGGGCGAGACGATGGGGCGCTACTCGCGGGTGAACGGGAAGGACTACCCCGGCCTCTTCCAGCAGGCGGACATGGTGGAAGCGCCGTGGCCGACGCCGTGCGCGGGGGAGGACAACAAGACGCCGGAGGCGCACCTCGCGATGAAGAAGCGCATGGGCGAGAGGGACGGCACGGGCGCGAACAGGACGGCGATAACCTCGCTGGCGGTGATGGCGCAGTACACGGGGTGGCCGACGCCGAGGGCGGAGGAGAGGGAGCAGCACAACAGCCGGGACAACTACGTGGCGCTGAGCCTGGCGGCCAAGACGGTGCAACAAGAGGATTCTGGGCCGACTGCGAGTGGCTCCCCTACAGGGACGGCCGCCAAAGGCCGACTGAACCCGGAACTTTCCCGCTGGCTTATGGGGTATCCAAAAGGGTGGAGTTACTACGCGGTTACGGGAACGCCATCGTCCCGCAAGTCGCCGCCGCGTTCGTGAGGGCGAGCCTGGATTGGAAATGATCGGCGCAATCGCAGTATTGAACGACTACGCGGCTCTTTCGTAGACGCTGTTTCTTGGAGGGAACACTTGGCTACTAAGAAGACTACACAGCAACCAGAGGTCCCGAGCGCAAACAGGAAGGACCTCCTCCTTGAGGCCCAGCGCCTTCAGGACTCCAACCCCGAGATCGTGATCGGCCGCGACTTCTGGCGTGCGAACGCGAAGTACCCCGAGAAGATGATCTCGAAGTACTGGTCGCGCTTTAAGGCCTTCCTTGAGGAGGCCGGGTGCAGGCTTGAGACCAGCGAGGGGCCGAAGGAAGAGGACCTCACCCCCGAGGACGCGAACCTCATCTACGACGAGAAGTACACCTTCAACAAGGAGACTGACACCTACATCACCTTCCTGGACCGCTGCAAGGTCCGCATCCAGCTCTCCGGCGCACAGCACCGCGCGATGAAGGACGCCTACTCCAACTGGAGCGGCAAGCCCGAGACGATCAACGAGATATGCCGCACCTTCGGGATGCGGCGCGACTGGTTCATAGAGTACAAGTCCGTCCACGGCTGGACGCACGACAGCGAGCCCGTCACCACCGAGGAGCTCCTCACGCGCAACGAGGACGACATGGTGGAGGACATCCTCCAGAAGAAGAAGCAGTCCCTCTACAAGGCGTTCGAGAAGAAGAAGTGGCGGATGATCCAGTCCGACCACGAGAAGTGGCAGAACTTCGACCAGAACGTCTACCAGCCGCTCCTGGCGCACGTCCAGAAGAACCTCCCGAGCTACAGGCCGCCGACGCTCAACCTGGGCAAGGCCGAAGAGGCGTTCGCCGTCGTCCTGTCCCCGTTCGACCTGCACTACGGCAAGCACGGCTGGGAGGACGAGACCGGGTCCAGCTACAGCAGGCAGGAGGCCCGCGACCTCCTCATCGAGCACACGACCGAGCTCGGCAGGCTGATCAGCAAGTTCGGCAAGCCCGAGAAGATCATCTGCGGCTCCGGGTCCGACTGGCTGCACATCGACAACCCGCAGGGCGGCACGACGCGGGGCACGCCGCAGGACTGCGACGGCACGTACTCCCAGATTCTCATCGAGGGCACCGAGCTGGCGCACGACCACGTGGAGATGCTCCGCCAGATAGCGCCCGTCGAGTGGCTCCCCGTCCCCGGCAACCACGACAGGTCCAGCGCGATGACCATCATGCTGTTCCTACAGGCGAAGTACGCGAACTCGAAGGACGTCAAGATCACGGTCAACCCGAAGCGCCGCCAGTACACCCTGTACGGCGACACGCTCATGGGCTTCAGCCACGGCGACACGATCAAGCCCGCCGACGCTCACGCGGTCATGACGAAGGAGGCCAGCGACCTGTGGCCGAAGAGCCACTTCCAGTATTTCTTCACGGGCCACCTGCACCACGAGGTCATCCGCGAGATTCACGGCCTGACCACGATCCAGCTCAAGAGCCTCTCCGGCATGGACAGGTTCCACTCCAACAACGGCTACATCACGTCCGGCAGGGCGTTGCAGGCGTTCGTCGTCAGCCAGGACAGGGGCATAGTGGCCCAGCTCGTCAGCCC
>Ga0074044_10004802_pt1 | contig 11121 bp, 10 predicted proteins | sample BogForMeECP23OM1_FD_94443 | JGI IMG/M metagenome (GOLD analysis project Ga0074044, IMG submission 94443) | Bog forest soil microbial communities from Calvert Island, British Columbia, Canada - Bog Forest MetaG ECP23OM1 | ecosystem: Environmental > Terrestrial > Soil > Wetlands ...
AACTTCGACTGGGCCGGGCCGCTGGCGGAGTCGGTGCTGCTGGGGAACGTGGCCCTGCGCGTGCAACTGCGGGAAGACCTGACGCTTTACAAACTGCTCTGGGATTCCGCAGCCCTCAAATTCACGAACCTGGACGAGGCCAACCGGTTCGTTCGCCGCGATTATCGCGCCGGGTGGAACCTGTAGCGCCGACGTCCACCCGCTCAGAACTCAAAGCGCACGTCGCCCAGCCGTTCGGCGACCGTGCCCACAGTCCGGCGTTCCTGCGCCACCGTCTTTGCCGCGTAGGTCACGCTGAATCGCAGATACGCGCCCGCATCGTCCCAGGGCACTGTGGAGATCAGCTTCTCGGTTATCAGCCACTGCGACACCTCTTCTGCGTTCCGGAATTCAATGCGGGCGCCACCCTGGCTCACCGCTGCCTTTGGCGCTCTCACATACAGGAAGAAGGACCCTCTTGGCTTGCGCGCCTGGAACCCGGCCTTGGCCAGCACCGCTACCAGCGCGTCCATCCGCCGCGAGTACTTCACCGCAATCTTTTCCGTGATCTCCGGATGGTCGAAGCCGTGGGCCGCCGCGTGCTGAATTGCCAGGAACTGGCCGGAGTCAGTGTTATCTTTCACATCCCCGTAGGCCCGCACCAGCAACTCGTTGCCAGCCACAAAGCCGCAGCGCCAGCCGGTCATGTTGAATGACTTGCTGGCAGAGTGCAATTCGATACCCACCTCCTTCGCGCCCGGTGTCGCCAGGAAGCTCAGCGGTCTGCCTTCAAACACCAGTGCCGCGTAGGCCGCATCGTGGATTACAACCAAACGGTGCTGCCTGGCGAAGGCGACGGCTTTGGCGAAGAACTCGGGCGTCGGGCTCGCGCCGGTCGGGTTGTTCGGGTAGTTCAGCACGAGCACCTTGGCCTGTTTCAGTACCTCCGCGGGGACGGAATCCAGGTCGGGCAGGAACTGGTTGGTTTCCGTCAGCGGCAGATTGTGGACCCGTCCGCCGAGATATGCAGCGTGCGTGCCGAAGACCGGGTAGCCCGGCACCGTCATCAACACGTAGTCGCCGGGGTTAATGAGTGCCGCCGGAAGGATCGAGAGCGCCGCCTTGCTGCCGATCGAGTGCAGCACTTCGGTCTCCGGGTTGATCCCCGCGACGCCGCACACCCGCTCCAGGTAACGGGCCGCCGCCTCCTTCAGGACCGCGTCGCCGTTGTCCGCGTAACCGCGGTTCTCCGGCTTGCGGGCCTCCGCGCATAGCGTCCTTACCACTTCCGGGAAGGCCATCTCATCCGGCTCACCCACCCCCAGGTCAATGATCTCCTCGCCCGGATGGGCCGCCCTGGCCGCCCGTTTAGCGCGCTTGATTCTCTCGAACTTGTAGATCGCGTCCGTCTTGCCGTATTGGCTGCCGCCAATCCGCTTTGCAAAAAGGTCTTGAATGTATGACTCAGACATAATCTAAGAAAGCCCGTCGCTGTACCGCCAGCAGGGACTGGGCCTCATTTCGGCTGCTGAGGCTAGCCCAACAGCCCCATGGGCGCAAGGCCGAGCCAGCCCTTTTATCGTTTCCCTCGGCCAGGCTTTTCTTTAACATGCCGTGGGATTTGACGATGAATCGAGCTGTTTTTCTGGACCGCGACGGGACGATCATTGAGGAGAAGAACTATCTTTGCCGCGCTGAAGACGTGGTGATCTTACCGGGAGCGGCTGCGGCGCTGGAGCGGCTGCAGCGGGCGGGCTTCAGGCTGTTCATCGTCTCGAACCAGTCAGGTGTGGGCCGCGGCTACTTTACGCTGGCGGAGGTCGAGACAGTGAACGAGCATCTCCTGCGGGAACTGGCGCGCGAGCAAGTGCGCGTTGAGAAGGTTTACATTGCGCCCGAAGCGCCGGAGGCTCCCAGCCGCGGTCGCAAGCCGTCGCCGCAATTCCTCCTGGATGCACGCGACGAGTTCGGGGTGGGGCTGGCGCAAAGTTACATGATTGGCGACAAGCTGATAGATTTGGAATGCGGCTGGAATGCCGGGGTGAGGAAGTGTCTGCTTGTCCGCACTGGGTATGGAGCGGAGTTGGAGCGCGCCTCGCCGGACAAACTGGGCGCTGCAACCGTGGTGGACGACTTGCCCGCGGCGGCGCAGTGGATATGCGAACACACCTGAACCACTTGCAGGCACCACCGTGGAGTTCCGAGGTTAACTTGCAAACGAAAGACTGAAGCATGTGCGGCATTGTTGGGTACATTGGGAACAGAGAAGCAGCGCCGTTGCTCATCGAGGGCCTGTATCGGCTGGAATACCGGGGCTACGACTCGGCAGGCCTCTGCGCGTTCGACCGAGGCGCTCTCCAAGTGCGCAAGTGCGTGGGCCGCGTCTCGCGCTTGGCGCAATTGCTGGCGGGGAAACCCGTTACCGGCTCCTTGGGCATCAGCCACACCCGTTGGGCCACGCACGGGCTCCCCAGCGACGCCAATGCCCACCCGCATAAGGACCAGTCCGGCAAGCTGGCGATCGTCCACAACGGTATCATTGAAAACTACGCCGCCCTCCGCCGCCGACTCCTCCGGCATGACCATAAGTTCCTTTCGCAGACGGATACGGAAGTGCTGGCCCACTTGATCGGCCACCACCTCGAGCAGCGGCTGGCCCAGGGCAAGCCGCTCACGCCCGAGCTTCTGGCCGACGCGGTGCTCGCCGCCACGCGCGAAGCGGAAGGCACGTACGCCATCGCGCTGCTCCACGCCGGCTTGCCCGGCTTTCTCCTCGGCGCCCGGCGCGGTTCGCCGCTGGTAGCCGGCCTGGGCACCGGGGAGACGTTTCTCGCCAGTGACGTTTCGCCCATCATCGCCCACACGCGAAAGGTTATGTACCTGCATGACGGCGACATCGTTACCGTCTCCGGGGGCGCGGTCTCCGTCATGGCCAACGGCAAGCCGGTCCGCCGTCCGGTCAGCACGGTGGATTGGCCGGCTGAAGCCGCCGAGCGCGGCAAATACCCGCATTTCATGCTCAAGGAAATCTACGAGCAGCCCGAGCGCGTAGAAGACGTGCTGCGCCGGACGTTGCGACTGGGCAAAGGCACGGTGGTCTTCGAGGAGTCGGCGCTAAGCCACAAGGAGCTGGCCAAAATTCGGCGCCTGCTGCTCGTCGCCTGCGGCACCAGTTGGCATGCCTGCCTCACCGGGGAATATGTCATCGAATCGCTCGCCCGCCTGCCGGTCGAAGTCGAGTGCGCCAGCGAGATGCGCTACCGGAACCGGCCGCTGGAGAAGGACACCCTGCTCGTGTCTCTTTCGCAATCGGGCGAAACCGCCGACACTCTGGCTGCGATTCGTCTGGCGCGCTCGCAGGGAGTGCCGGCGCTCGCGATTGTCAACGTTGCCGGTTCCACTATCGCCCGCGAATCCGACGCTGACATCCTGATGCGAGCGGGCCCGGAGATCGGCGTGGCCTCCACCAAGGCTTTCGAAATGCAGGTCCTATGCCTGACGCTGCTCGGCCTTGCGCTTGGCCGCCTGGGCGGCCACATCTCGCTGATCCAGGGGCGCAAGCTCGTACATGAGCTGCAGGCCATCCCCGGCAAGCTGAGGCAAATCCTGGCGGGCACGGCGCACATCCGGAAGATCGCCCGAAAGTACGCGCGAGCTACCGACTTCCTTTACCTGGGTCGCCAGTACAATTATCCCGTTGCCCTGGAAGGTGCCCTCAAGCTGAAGGAAATCTCCTATCTCCACGCCGAAGGGTATCCGTCGGCCGAGATGAAGCACGGGCCGATTGCCCTGGTTGCGCCCGACTTCCCCAGCCTCTTTGTCGTCCCGCGCGACGCAATGTACGAAAAGAACATGAGCAACGTGGAGGAAATCAAAGCCCGCCGCGGGCCGATCATTGCGGTAGCGACCGAGGGCGATTCCGGAATCTGCCGCAAGGCCGACGACGTCATTTGCATCCCGCCTACGGCGGATGTTCTCCAACCGTTGTTAACGGTGGTGCCCCTGCAACTGCTGGCCTACCACATCGCCGTGCTCCGTGGCTGCGACGTGGACAAGCCCCGCAACCTGGCCAAGAGCGTCACTGTGGAGTAGCGGACATGATTTGGCACGCGGGTTATGTAACATGAATGCCAAACGGCGAAAGAAGCTTGCGCCTCAAACCCCCTGAACCTGGCTCAGATGAAGATTCATCGCTTGAACCTCAACTCACGCGTCGGTTTGCTCACGGCGGTGCTGCTTGCCCTGGGCGCAACGGCCCGGTCAGCGGACACGCTCACCCTCAAGGACGCCTTCAAAGACCACTTCTACGTAGGCGCAGCCATCAACCGCACTATCGCGACTGGCACCGCGGCCCGGGCCGACAACGTCAACCGGACCTCGGAGCAGGTCAATAAGGACATCGCTCTCGTCAAGGAGCAGTTCAACCAAACCTCCCCGGAGAACGACCTGAAGTGGGCACTCATTCATCCGCGGCCAGGCGCGGACGGCTATAATTTCGGGCCAGCCGACGCCTATGTGAACTTCGGTGTGAGTCACAACATGTATATCGTCGGACACACGCTCGTCTGGCACGGCCAGACGCCCAACTGGGTCTTCCAAGGGACGAATTTGCCGCCCGGGGTAGCGGACGCTCCGTCGCCGGCACCCGCTGCCGCCACGAACATGGCGGGCACGAATATGCCCGGAGGCAGGAGATTTGGTGGCGGTTTCGGTCGCGGCGGCTTTACCGGGCCACGCGCGTCCCGCGAGGAGTTGCTCAATCGGATGCGCGATCACATTCACACCGTTGTTGCCCGCTACAAGGGCAAGATCAAGGCCTGGGACGTTGTAAACGAGGCCATCGCCGACGGCGGCACGAACATTCTGCGGAACTCGCCCTGGCTGGAAATCATCGGGCCGGACTTCATCGCCAAGGCCTTCGAATACGCCCACGAAGCCGATCCTGATGCAATCCTCCGCTACAACGACTATGGGCTGGAGAACCCGGCAAAACGCCGCAAGCTCATCGCGCTAATCAAATCGCTGCAGGAACAACACGTCCCGGTCATGGCTATTGGCTCACAAACCCATGTCAACGTATCGTCGCCGAGCTTTGAGGCTGAAGACCAGGCGCTGACGGAAATGGAGACACTCGGTTTGCCGATTCACATCACCGAGCTCGACGTCAACAGCGCGCAGGGCGGCCAGCGCAGCAGCAGCGCGGATATTTCCAACAACGCTGCGACTACCCAAGGCGGCCTGGTGGATGACGCCAACCGGAAACTGGCCGACGCGTATGCGGGTCTGTTCCGGGCGTTCGTTAAGCATGACAAGTCTGTGAAGGTGGTCACGTTCTGGGGTGTGAATGACCGGGTCTCATGGCGCGCGCAAGGCCGCCCGTTGCTGTTCGACGGCAATGACCAGCCGAAGCCCGCCTTCGACGCTGTGATTCGCACCGCCACTGGCCAGCAGCCGAATCCGCGCTAGCGCCTTAATGAGGCCGCGATCTCGCAATAGGATGCCTGCGATCCTGGCTCTGGAACCTGCTCGCCGGCGAGGCGCAGCCCCTCGAGGTGAAACTCAATGGCATCGCGCATTTTGACGCCAACCCGCAGGGTTGGCAGAGGGTAGGCGGTGAGATCGGCACTGGCCTGCCTGCACCGGACCGCCCAATGCCACCCTCACCGCCGTGGCTATGACCCGCGGAAGGTGGGGTGAAGGCCAACCATGCAATCCCGCTGAAGAAGAAAACGCCGGCAAGCAGAGCCGATCCAGGTCCCCACCGCCTTGAATAAGGATGCGTGCATGCAAGCACGAGAGAAAGTGCGGCGAGGAAGATGAAGAACCAACCGCAGCCCCGCTGCGACCTATTGTCCCTTGCCTCCGGGCGCGTACTAGCCATATCAACATCGCTGCTCAAGGGCGCGCCAGTGGCGTTTGGCATGGAACGGGAAGGTCATCGCGCCGTTGCCTGAACCAGCCGGGTTGCACCGTGCGCAATTCCTCTGTGAGTGGGGCGCTGCTGATGCGTTTAAGATATAGCGTCCGTTTGGGGAAATTGAACGTGGCCAGGTGGCGTGCCAGGAAACGCATACCAAGGAAACCCCTGAGGCGTCTGGGGCGAATATCCACCGTGCTGAACTTGAGGTCCGTATAGATCTGCCCACACAGTTGGAGGCTTGAAAACGCATTCCCGGACGCGGAACGACCATCCTCAATCGTCATATAAAGGTCGGGGCCGACCGGTGGATGCGCGCGCACCAGCGATTGGAAGACTTTCGGTGAGAGGGTGCCGTCAAAAGGACCCGCAAACCCGGCGTCCAAGACAAGACGCACGTTGCCCAGCCCAAAACAATCGGCATCGAAAGCGGTGATACCTTCGAGTTCAAAGCTAATAGGGAATGGCTGGCCAAGACTTTGCGTTTCCAGATGGTCGGGATCCAGGAACCGCAACGTTCGGGCGACACAACCCACCTGGATGCAGTAGTGCCGCAGGCAGTCCATGCCCAGCAGCCCCTTGGGTGCCTGTGTCCTGCGGTTGGGCATTGGGATGGTCGAAATGCGAGGGCCGGTCAACAAGCGTGTGTTGCCGGCATAGAGCTTTGGCGCCTGAAATATGGCTTCGTTTGTTCGCGTGCTATCGAAGGAGAAATTGGCATGCCTATAGCCAACTCGGCGCCCAGCTTTGGCGCCAGAGATTCGTCCAGGAACGTCCGGCCGCTTCCCGTGTCCACCCCAAAGAGCAACTTTTCCCCGTCCTCCAGATTGAGGTTCACAAGAATGGGACCCTCAGAGAAGACTGCGTCCTCGAGGCTAAGTTCGGCAGGGAGGTCAAAATGCGACGTGCCGGAGGTGGGCACATTTGCCGAGTTTCCAGAGACACACAGGGTAAGGGAAACGATTACTGTGCGGACGTATTGGAGCGGACTCATGGACGCCAAAGACGCATAACGCTCGTGATGAGGCGCGGCGGGCCAGAGGCGGCCGCTATGGAACAAGAAGACGAGCCCGCCGTCGTCTCGATCACGTTCTTGTTAGGCTCCTTTGATTGCGCCAAAAGCGGCAAAACAACTATTCTTGTGTAAAAGTTCAACATCTCTAAATCCAACTGAACGTAATAGATCTAGCTGAAACATTAGTGGTCGTGGAGAATCTTCCTGTGTGATTTGAGCGAAAACATGGTCACGATAGGTCTCGTCCTGGAGCTGTGTAAGATAAACTCCAAACCGTTCCCACATGAGCGTCTGCACGCGGGCGTCTGAATGCTCGATCAAATCTGAAATCCAAAGCGAACCGCCGGCTCTGAGTGACGTGTAAAGCTTGGAGAATACGCTGCGCCATTCTTCGGGTTCTCGGAGGTGGTGCAGAACGGTGGCTGCACAGATTATGTCGAACCGTGACTCGCCAATCTGCAACTCCCGAATATCACCTTGCAGCGCGGTGACTCTGCCCGATGCTACTCGACTGACTCGCTCCACGGCACGATCCAACATTGGACGGCTGAGGTCAAGCAGTGTGATATCAAGGGTGGGCAATCGCTCCAATATCTTGAGAGCATAGTTACCTGCGCCGCAGCCGACATCGAGAAGCGACAATGCGCCGGGGGTTACGCGTGATGCTGCATCAGCGATCAACGCAAGTGACAATGGGGCATCAATTGTTGTAAGTTGTCCAGTCTCAAGGTTGGAAAAACGCTCAACGACACCATCGAAGTGTTCTCGAATCTGCTCTACTCTTGATTTTCTCATGTGTGGAGGAGCCTAACGACCTCAGCCACAGCCGCCGGACGGCCAAGCTCTGCCAAAGCCGGGGAGCCACGAATATCCCCTGACCTCCTAAAACAGAAAGGTCGGCGGCTGTTGGCTGCAGGGAGCGGGTTTGAAGCGAAGCGGCCATTACCAGATTGATTGTGTGACTGACTTGCGGGCAAACACTGCTGTCGGGTAAAGACTGCCAAAAGAAACGGCTGACAGAAACGCTGTCTGCCATGACGCTCCGACATGCTGAATGTCGGTAAAGCCAAGCCGCGCAAAACCAGCCGCATACTCCGCGTGGTGTTCGATGTCGGCGAGGACGACCTGACCGGCGGGCTTGAGGACGCGGTGCATCTCGGCGAGTGCTCTCGCCCGCTCTTCGGCGTTGCGAAGGTTGTGGACTGCCCAATGCGAGACGACGGCATCGAAAGACTGGTCGGGGAAAGGCAACTGGCGCATGTCGGCAGTCTGAACCTCGATACGCTCGGCAACGCCCTCCAAACGGGCATTGTTGAGCGCGGCGTCCGGGCGGTTGTCGGCCTGGTCTTCCGCCTGCCAGAGGTCGATCCCGACGGCTTTGCCGTCGCAAAGCCGCTTGGCGGCTCCGACCAGCATCAAGCCGCGCCCGCAGCCAACGTCGAGAATATGCTCGCGCCCGCTCAGGGAAATGAGGTCGAGAAGTTGTTCGCGCTCGCGGAGCTTGCTGACGCGGCTGGAGTAAAGCATGAGACATCCCATGCCAAGTAAGTAAGCGGCACAGACCAGCAGCAACGCCGCGAGCAGAACGCCCCAGAAACGACCGGGCCAAAACCCGAAAGCTGCAGGAAGTAAAAGCAGCAAAGCACCAGTGCCACCAAGGAACATCTTGCGGACGAGTCCGGGCGCATCAATGCCGTAATCAGGACGTGCCATCGTGTTAGATGTGGTCATAAAGGTTCTGTTCGCAGGAGACGGATAGCAACGCCGAACGCCGGAACTGAGCGATGCGGGCGGCCCAGCGCACCCGAATCAGCAACGGACATGGCCCGCCCGCATTCGCTCCAGTGACCTCGTTAGCTGTCGTGCTCATGGATCGATCCAGGCAGTTGAGAACACACGGCAGGGTGGCGGACCCGGCGTGGCCACGCGCACTCCGTGACCTTGCAGCCAAAAGGCAGCTTGCCTGCGCCAGACCCGAAACCTTGGCTCGCGTCCGATGCCGTATGAGTCGTCGCCGAGTCGCTCACCACGAACCACAAATCTCCAGCAGATCCCGTTTGTGAGTGACTCGGTCCTGACCTGCTCGGATTCCCCTGGACCAAGCACTGCCCAGCCGGTCGGAGCGTACCCGACAGGGACGGCGGGCGAATTAAAGACAACCTCCGGACTCCGGCTGCGCACCACAGCGAATGGACTGGCGTTGGAAACCTGGAGCACTGCAACGTGCGTGCCGTAATCGGAGATGTTCGTGTAGCCAAGGAACTCAACGGATAGGCGCAACTTGGGCTGGGCAGACCTCAGGCAAAGCCACGGTGCGGCAAGCCCAAGACCGCATACGAACAACATTGCGACTCTCACACGCATTGCTTTTAAGCAGCTAACGCCGAGGGTGAGCGACCGCGATAACCCGAGACGTGACTATGCCCAAGACCAAACGAAAACCCCAGACCCCGGTTCGCTCGACCCGCTTCGTTGGGCTGCGGCGAACGTCCAGGAACGTCCAGAACGAAGAATCATAAACTAAGATCATGAATAAATATGTGAGCGGGCCGCTGGCCCTTAGTGACTGCAACACTGCCGGAGAGGTAGCAGCTCGACAGGCGCAACTAGACCAATACGAACAGGACTGCCGCGAATCCTCTGGAGACCCCGCGGCGACATGTCCTGTCTGTCACGATCATCCAGAGACGCAACCGGGCGGGAAATGTCCGGCGTGTCGGCATGACGATCAACCGGGGCGCGGCTAGCAGCCCAACGAGGAGGATGAGCCGTGACGAGCAGCACGCCCCTGACACCCGTCTGCAACACCGACATGCTCGCGCTGCTCGTCATCGGCTCAATCCTTTGGTTAGCTGATTTAAACCTCCCGACGACTCTCCGTCGCAGTATATTTGTCTCAGGAACGGTTCCATAGTGGAAGAGGACGCGGTTTGTCTGCACGGTCGGACCCAGCCCACGGTGCGGAAGAGGTGTTTAACAAATGTAGTCAAAATGTCACTATTCTCGGACCGCCCCCTCCACGAGCAGGATTCAGTGAGCCCCAATCTGGAGGTTCAGTGCGGACGCGTAGCCGGCGGTTCCCAGTTCAAGTGCCAATAATATTGCCAGAGGTTCTCCAGCTTGACCGTCTGAACGTGGCCATCGGCCATGCCTATGACAATCGCGCCGGGCAATCGCTGGCTCGTGTCGAAGGCCCTGGGCGCATTGGCAGGATTGCCGGCGCCGTGCCGGGCAATGGTGCAACGCGTCATCCCCGGCTTCGGATATACGCCGTTGTAGAGATCTTTGGAAGGCGGATCGGTTTCCATAGGCCAGAGGTCCACCCATATGGCGTCCAGGAAAACGGGCGTTTGGGACGGTTTCTGAATCAGGGATTGCTTGCCCATCATGAGTTCGGGATGGCCTGAGCCGCCCCAGGTTGGCTTGTCGTAAAGCCAACCGTTGAGCCCGTAGCTGCCGTAATAGACATTGGTGTTGTTGCCGTGCTGACCACCCCAAACCCAGGTCCTGTCCGCCGCGCCCCAGTACGCGGGCCGGACCGAGGGATCACGCGTCAACGGACAGAGCAGAAGCCGCTTTTGGTTCCCGTAATAGCCCATGGCCATCCACAGGCCGTCGGGATCCGTCGGATGATTGTAGGCCGCATGAGAGCCGCTGTCGGTGGCATATATCCAACTGGCCAGGGTCAACTGTCGCACATTGTTCTTGCATTGGATTTCTTTTGCCCGCTCCCGCGCGGAGGACAGTACGGGTAACAGCAGCGCTGCCAAAATGGCAATGACGGCGATGACGACCAGAAGTTCGATCAAAGTGAAGGCGCAGGCGTGGCTGGGGGTCTTCAGGCTGTTCGAAGCGCACCCTGATTTCACGCGTCCAACCATGCGGCTGCGCCGGGTCAGGTCAGCAAGGGCAGCCTGTCGCTGCTCAGGGTCTGCGGCCAGAGTCGCGAAATCATCCTGTCGTCGCCGAAATAGTCTCATAGTGCGTGTGTGGTTAAGCCGCTAACGTGCCGGCTCAGCGACCGCCGGCCAAAGATGTATGAGAACCAAGACCATAAGAGATAAACAGAAAGCGCGGCCCGGCAGTTCGCTGGAGCCGGTTGGTTCGGCCCCGTTAATGATTGCCAAGAATGGAGGCAATCACTGCCGCCTTTGCGCCTCTTTCATCCCGCTCTGATCGAGGCGGGCGACCTCGCTCAACAAACGCAGCG
>Ga0074044_10004804_pt1 | contig 11120 bp, 10 predicted proteins | sample BogForMeECP23OM1_FD_94443 | JGI IMG/M metagenome (GOLD analysis project Ga0074044, IMG submission 94443) | Bog forest soil microbial communities from Calvert Island, British Columbia, Canada - Bog Forest MetaG ECP23OM1 | ecosystem: Environmental > Terrestrial > Soil > Wetlands ...
ACACAAAAATGGCTACCTCAGCGCATTTCCACAGGAACTCTTTGACCGATTGCGCGATGGTGTGAACGTCTGGGCTCCCTTCTACACTATTCACAAGGTCATGGCCGGCCACTTGGACATGTACACGCTTACAGGTAACGAGCAGGCGCTCGACACCGTCGAAAAAATGGCGCAGTGGGTGCGAACCTGGAGTGATCCCCTTAGCGAGCAACAAATGCAGCGCGTGCTTCTGGTGGAATACGGGGGCATGGGCGAGGTCCTGTGCAACTTATATGCTGTCACCGGAAAGCGCGAGTATCTGAACCTGGCAAAACGTTTTGACAAGAAATGGTTCTTCGATCCGTTGGCTGCGCACCGTGATGAATTAAAGGGGCTGCACGTCAATACGCATATTCCGCAAGTGATTGCGGCCGCTCGACTGTACGAGCTAACGGGTGACAAGCACTACTGGAACATCGCCGACTACTTCTGGAACGAAGTCACTAAGGAGCGATCCTATTGTACGGGAGGCACCAGCAATTTCGAGACGTGGCGAACGGAGCCGGGCGTTTTGTCGACGCAACTCAGTCCGCATACCACAGAAGACTGTTGCGTGTACAACATGATGAAACTGACGCGCCATTTGTTCGGCTGGTCGCCGCAAGCCAGCTACATGGATTACTACGAACGGACACTGTTCAACCATCGCATGGGCACCATCGATCCGGAGACCGGCACGACCGTCTACTATCTTCCGCTCGGGAACGGTTATTCCAAGATTTACGCCAAACCGTTTGACTCCTTCTGGTGCTGCAATGGAACGGCTGCCGAGGAATTTGCGAAACTGACCGACACCATTTATTTTCACGACGACAATTCGGTATTCGTAAATTTGTACATCGCGTCGGAACTCAATTGGCCAGAAAAAGGTGTCCGTCTTACGCAACAGACCTCCTTCCCGGAAGAACAAGGCACCACCCTGATGATTTCAGTGCCGAAGCCAGTCGACATCGATTTGAAGTTCCGCATCCCGTACTGGGCGAAGACTGGCAGCGTCAAGGTCAATGGGCAAAGACTGCCTGCTTTCGCGGAGCCGGGTAGCTATCTTGTCCTTCGAGGGCCATGGAAGGATGGCGACCGCATTGAGTTGCATCTGCCGATGCATTTGCATGCGGCACCGATGCCCGACAACGAAAATCTTCAGGCAGTGATGTTCGGACCTTTGGTGATGGCCGCACGTTTCGAAGAGGAACCTCGCGAGAAGTGGTATCGACACTTCGCGGCAGACGAGAGACAGGAAGCCACACCTGTCTTGCAGTTCAAAGGGAAGCTCGACGACCAGTCCAGATGGCTTCAGCCTTCGGACAGCAAACTGACATTCCGCACCGTCGGGCAAACGCAAGTTGTCACATTCGTTCCCTTGTCGAGCATCGTCCACGAACGGTACGCCGTCTATCACGAGATTAGAAACTAGTTCCTGATTGGCCCTCGGGCATCGCAACTCCGTCCACCCGGAGGTTTTGTCATCCCGCAAGCTGTATCGACGATTGCTAGCTGGAGGCGCAGGCTTAGTCCTGCGCCTCTTGTGTTTACTGGCTATTTGCCGGTGCCGGTAGGGGCAGGTGGTGGCTACGTGTTGTTGTTAGAGATTTTCTCATTTTGTTGGCCTCGCCTCTCACGAGCCTTCGCTTCCAGTATTGCCTCATGCTAGGGTTTGCGTTGCTTGAAAAACTCCACTTGCTGCAACCGTTTCTTTGCGGAATCGGGCGTCTTGTAAGGCCCTCCAAGATCCTTTCCCTTGCTGGAAACGACTTGGTACCCACCGCTCACCCTTTTGATGATGGCAACTCTCCTCCTCCTCAGAATTGCCGCGAACGAATGCGCAGCAGCTACGCGCGAACCGTAAGAACCGGACAGGGCGCGTGCGCGACCACGTCGTACGCGATAGCGCGCTGCATGCGTGTCTCCACCCTCGTCAGCATGTCCATTCCGCGGACACCCAGAACAATCAAGTCCGCGCCGCACCTGTTTGCCGTGGCCAAAATCTCGCGGTTCGGCTCGCCGTGCTCCACCTTGGGTTCCCGCCGGCACCAGAGTTCTGCGTCCGGCGGCACCAATTTCTCCAGCCGGTGCAGCGTTTCAGCCACCGAGAGTTCTCTCGACTTCGCAGCCTTTCCCGGCTTTGGCGTTGGAAGCACGTGAAGCAGGATGAGTCTGGCTTGATTCTCTTGCGCTAGAGAGATTGCATAAGGAGCCGCAACGCTCGAAACCGTGTTGAAATCCGTCGCAAAAAGCACGCAACGAAACTTCCCGCCGCTATGAGCGCCGCGCTTGACGCCCGGCCCGATCGTTAGCACAGGTACTCGCGCCCTGCGAAAAACCTCCTCGGCGGACGACCCAAGCAGCAATTTCTGAGCACCGGTCCTTCCGTGTGTCCCCAGAACAATCAGGTCCACCTCGCCCTCTTTCAACACATGCGACAGAACTGGCCACACCGCACCGCCACGTTCGATGCTCGTTTCGCAAGGCAGCCCCATCAGTTCAGCCTCGACACGCTGCATCTCGGCCTTGGCTAGATCTTCCTGGTCGTCCAGCAGAGTCGCTGCCACATCCGGCGTCATGTACGTGTACGGCGATGGTTGCAGGACATGCAGAGCGTGCACCACGGAGCCATAGGCGCGGGCAATGCTCGTTGCGAAAGGTATGGCCGCCGTTGAGGAGTCGGAGAAATCTGTGAGGTACAGAATATTTTTCAACGCGATCCGGTTATTGGCTTGCATCGTCGTCATGGCTGAACTCCTCTCTGCGCAGTTTGGACCGGATAGACCGCTCCGTTCCGTGACACTCGGCACCCTTAGAAGTGACGTCCGTCACCGCCCCTCGAGGTGAGCCTTGCCACAGTGGCCACGTAGAAAGGCAGAGTTCGTTGTGGCCGCTCGGCCACTTACAAGAACGGAGGTCCGTATGAAAGTACTCATCGCCATCGACTCCTCGCCCTGCTCACAACGCGTTCTCGACGAGGCTTCCGCTCGACCCTGGCCTCTCAATACAAACTTTTTTGTGCTGAATGTGGTTGACGTCCAACGCTTCGCCAGGTTTCCAGCCCTGATCGATGACGCCAGGCGCGAAGCCATCCAATTGGTGAACTCCGGCGCCGAGCAGCTTCTTCATGCAGGACACCAGGCACTCGCCGAAGTCAGGATGGGATTTCCGCGGAAGGTCATCTCCGAATGCGCCATGGAATTGCAGGCCGATCTGATCATGGTCGGATCGCATGGCCGCGGCGCTATCGAGCGCTTCCTCTTGGGCAGTGTGGCTCAGGCAGTTTTGAGAACCGCACCCTGCACCTTAGAAATTGTGCGCTTCCCCACGGGAGGCCCGGCACCGTCTTCCCATGCGATGAAAGTTCTCCTGGCCACGGACGGCAGCGAGTGCTCCATAGCAGCAGCGAACTCGGTCGCTGCACGGCCATGGCCCCTCGGAACGATTCTCAAAGTCGTCGGCGTGGAGGAATTAATCGTCTTCGAAACCCCCATCGGTGCTTCTCCACTCGCATCCGTCTATCCGGGAACCCTTTGGGAAGAGCTGTTTGCAGACGCCCGCACTCGAGCTGTCGACGCCATCGAGGGCACCAGAAAAATACTTGAGCAGGCTGGACTGAAAGTGCAAGACAGGCGGCCGATTCCCCTGGGTGATCCTCGCACTACCATTCTGTACTTAGCTCAAGCTTGGCCGGCCGATCTCGTCGTACTCGGCTCCCACGGACGCCGCGGTTGGGACCGCTTCCTCATGGGTAGCGTCGCCGAAAGCGTTGCCGTTCACTCCCACTGTTCGATCGAGGTCATCCGCGGCAATCCCGGGCTCTAGATAAGAATCACATTTGGAAAGGCCAGTTCCATGCTACAGATGAAGGAAATCCAGGCAATCGCTGCATCACCCGCACCCATCCTCACGGTCCAAGTAAACACGCGGAACCGGAACCCTTCCAGCCATCCTAGGCGTAACATTGTCGTTACAGCACCACGTCAATGGCTCCAAATAGAGCCAAATAAGATAAAGCGCTTTCGGCTTTCAACCGATTGCTTGGCAGGCACCTAAACTATAGGCGATTTTCCAGACCGCCCACACTGAGCAGAGCGTTGTCACCCCGACGTACTTAGAACAATTGTTTACAAAGCTGATGCAGATAGCACACCAGCTTGGCAGGCAGGCTATTGCGCAAAGAGCTCCATGTTGCTTGCGCAGAACATTCGAGCATCATTCGACAGGCGCATATCCTCACTTCCCTGTTCCCAAAATTGCCGCGCTGCCTCGCGTGCATCCTCCCAAACTTCCAATGTATTCGGCGTCGCGTGCGGCAGCATAAAGTGGCGGGGTGGAACTTGGCCATCGGCAGTAGGCGCATACAACATTGAGACTTGATCGAATGCTGGAGCCAGGCGCAAATGAGAACCTTCTGCAAAGAAAAGAATGTTGTACTGATGCCGATCCGTATTTGCGATGAGCGCTCCAAAAGCGTCAAGCCAACAAAGCCGTCGGGTATCTTCATCGCTCAAACGTCGTGCATCTTTCAGTGCAGCGGCAGCGCGCGCCCACGAGTCAGCGAGATCGTCGTGAACCGCCGCAAGACTTAAGACTGCGATCCTCCCGCGCACCCCCACGCGATCGAATCGCTCGCTTTCGAGAAACCAATAGTCGGGTGTTTCGATGACGTTGGTAGGTGCAGCCGGTATTCCGTGCGACGCTACAATTTGCAACGCCATCCCCTCTAAGATCAGCAGATCGCACCAGCGCCTAGCGACGGCATCGCCCATTCCTCCCCGTCCAGCAAACTTGACAAGCATATGGTGGTCGTCAACCAGCACTCCGAATTTCGGCCGCTCTCCGCCTGCCGAGGAGCCCGGCGGATGACCTGCGATGGTTGCATCTGCAAGAGCTGGGTAATCGTTTCGGCTTCTCAAAACAGGCATGAGTTCCTGCCATCGAGCGAAGGATTCTTCGCCTACAATCAAATCACCCGGTAAATCTTCGCCCCGCCGAGACATCGCGAGCAAAATGTGATGATCGGACCAGTCCGATAATCGAGGTGGTAGCTTGAGATCGGCATTGGCGGCCGCGAAATGTCGGCCCAAGAAACCAGAAGGGCGAGCGTCAGCCAATTCGGCGGGAAGCCCACTCACGACCATGGCCATAGGCATCCAGGCTGTCTGATGGGCAGTAAGCGTTATGAGTTCCCCCGCGGAGACCGCCGTGCCCGATTCTCTTATTCGGAATAACGGAAACCGTGAGCTGTCCAGATTCGGCCATGCCTGACGCAAGCCATATTGGGTCGCCCTACCTCGACCTATTCGCAGGATCTCCGGCCCAGCCTCTCTCACCATGCGCATGAGTGTCGCGGGCGACACACCCAGCCGCTCTCGGAGGTCCGCCGCAGGTAAGACCCCACGGTTCAGTTCGCTTACAACGCCAATTGCCATGAAACGATTATATACTAGCAATTGTGTATGTTTTGTGCTTTATTTTCATATTGTTAACACGAATCGTGGAATCATTATTGAAATGATTTGTGAAACGATTCTGGGAGCATTAAGACCTCCTGCAGGGCCCCGAATTGAGCTCTCGTGAGCCCACGAGGCAAGGGCATTTGCAGCTTCTGCATTGCGTAGTGCGGTGGCGGGGAGTCTGGCTCAAATCTGGAGAACTACATATTCGCCAACCGCATGGCCGCAGCACCTGCTCACGAGGTAGACGAATCTCGAGTTGAAACCTGGAGTGTGGGCCTCCCTTAAGTATGCGTGGCCAAGTTCTTTCCGGGACTTGGTGCCGTCCTTCCGCCGCTTGTCGGCGCGGAAGGAATCTCGCTGGCGCGTTTCCTTGCCCTCGATACATTAGGAGGCGTCCTCTGGTCAGGCTTCTATGCAGGGCTCGGCTATCTCTTCTCGAATGAAGTCAACATTGCCATTCGCTGGGTCAGAGATTTTGGGACTGTCGTTGCTATCGGGATTGGGATTCCGATCGGTCTCTACGTCGGCTGGCGTGGACTGGTTCTGGTACGAATGATCCGTCGGCTACAGCTGCGCCGCATAGGAAAGTCGTAGTGCTGGACCTGTTGGACTTCGAAGAAGAAACGGACGGCGAAAGCCCGGGGGCTATTCCCGGCGCTTTCCGAGTATATCCCGCTCAACTGCGAAAGTCTCCACAAATCACGGTTCCGGATGATATCGAGATTATTCTCTATTCTGCTTCTGGAGGCGACGCGTTAAGCGCGCGGGTCGCCGTGGCAGTGAAACGCATAGGCATTGACAAAGTATGGGTGCTGGAAGGTGGGCTTAAGGCGTGGCGCGAACCGTGCACGTGCCTCGCCAATTCTTCCGACTAAAACGTGCAGAAAACACAACTAGAAGTCTGCACAGCGGGCAAGGGATGCCGGTATCCGGGCATAGGGTGACAACTCTGGGCAGCGGTTATCAATGCATCAAAAGCAAGGATTTCGGAACAGACCGAATCGGCTGGTATTCCGAGCTGCGCGGCTACTGCGTGCGGCGCTCAGCCTTCTCTTCAGTGTGAGAGTCGCGCGACTTCAATCGCGGTTTGGCACCGGCTTTGCTCTCTGTACCAATCGACCTGCTAAAGGGGTGGCGCCTTGGGACTCTCGACGGCAAAAGAATAACGGAAGGATGATATTAGGTAACGAGTGCAGCAACTAGCATGTTGAAAGCTCCAGATGTTCGGAAGGAGCCAGATAGCCTCGGTGAAGTTGACGTATCAGCTGACTGGTTAAAGGGGTGGCGTTGAGCTATCTCGTCAAGCGGGATTTGTTTCCCGCGAAAATGCGAAGAGAGGGCTGAATAACATTTTGAAGCTGCGCAAATCCTGGTATCTCACAGTCCTGGCAATGATTACGGTCGGGCGCTTCGTCCAAATTTCATCTGCAGCATCCGACCTCCCGTCAAACCAACAAGTAATCGCGTTTTTGACGCAGTCGATCGATTGGTATCGCCATTGCGCGATCGAGGGTCAAATTGCAACTGACCCAGTTGATCTTGTGTTTCTAGAAGGCAATCGGCCGAGTGCGGCGCAGATCCTCCAACTGTCGTTCGATTTTGCCAGGGCTGATGCACAGATTTCGGCATCACCTCAGGCGAACAGCCGAACAGGTAGCACTGCGACGGGTTCGGCGGAACTCGCACACTTTGTGCAGTTAGAAGACAAAACAGAGTTGCAAAGGCGTCAAGCAAGCGAGGAAATCGAAGTTATCGGGAAACGGTTGAAGACCGCCCATGGGGCCGATCGTCGTGAATTGCAGGCCGCGCTAGAAACGACGCAAAGCCGGTTGGACGTCTTGCAGACCGGATTGATCACCCTTCGGCAGTCGATTGAGTTTGTGCAAGCATTCACAAGTCGCGAGACCGGAGATTTGGCATCAAGTATCGAGGACCTCGCGCGAACTGTTCCCACTGTGACGAGCCCGACGACAGTCACGTCACAACCGCAAACCGCGCCCGCCACCTTGCCTACCAAGCCAAGCGATTCCGGAATCCTCACCCTCAGCTCAGAAGTATCAGCGCTAGGAAAGAAACTCCGTATTCTGGACGACGAGATCCGCCGTACCGAGAACCTGAGGCAAGTTTCTGATTCAATGCGCAGTCCGCTGGTGGCTTCAATCAACAACCGTCTTCCGGCCGTTTATGAGAACGCTCTGCAGGCGAGCGATCTCGCCGAACTGCAGCAGCAGAAAACAAGGCTTGATGAGCTCGGCGCCTCGCTCAAGACACTCTCTCCAGCGATCATGGCATTGGACAAGCAAAGACTAGTGCTCGCGGCATACGCTTCGCATTTGAAAAGCTGGCGCGCCGCCGTCAGCGCAGAAGATGAGAAAACGTGGAAGAGCCTAGTTTCGCGGCTGCTCCGTGCTGTCGTGGTGATTGGTGCGCTCATGATCATAGGCGCGGTCGCGCGCGGGGGCACACGGCGTCATATGCGCGACACTGATCGCCGCCACATCGTTCTGGTGATCCAAAGAATTATCCTATGGTCCGCTATGGTAACGGTCACGGCGTTTGCCTTTGCGTCGGATGTGACATCTTTGGCTACTTTCTTTGGGCTATTGGCAGCAGGCGTTGCGGTTGCACTTCAGAGCGTGATTCTCTCCGCCTTCGGTTACTTCGTGTTGGTGGGAAGGCGCGGAATAAGAATCGGGGACCGAGTGCAGATTTCGGGCGTGACCGGCGACGTCACCGATATCGGGTGGCTCCAATTCCAGCTGAGAGAAATCGACATTCGAACTCAGCAGTCCACGGGCAACGTGGTTACGTTCTCCAATTCGTTTGTCTTGGCGTCGCCCGCGACTGGCCTGTCCAAGTTCAACCGGAACGACTTGAAGTCCGCGCAGTTCGAAGTCGCCTCCAAGGCATCGCAGTCCTAGTCGAACCGCAATGTCCAACGATTTGGACCATTGGAGAACTTTTGATTACTGGCGCCGTGGTCTTCGTTCCGATGAGTGCCGGCTGTTGTGCTTTTGCCGGCGATCGCGGTTTTATGTTTCCCGAACTGACTGCCTCGGCCGCTTAGATCCAGTCGCACAATAACGCGGGCTGCTACTCGAGCAGCCGGACTTGTGAGATTGGCATGACTCGCGACAAAGGCGAAGTATACCGTTCCTATCTATTTCTATTGGAAACAGCGACACGCCCATGACCTGAAGGAAGCGAATCGAAACGGGAGTAGTTTGAGGAAAAAATCGCTTGTCAATACGCCTTGGAGGTACAACTCCTCAAAAGACAGCTCGCCGCCACGGCCACCTCACCAAAAGGATCCTCATGATTGCGGGACTCCCAGTTTGCGAAAAATTGGCGGCCTTCGGCAAACTTCTGCTCGTATGGGAGATCGAATCCCGCGCTAAGCTCTGGGACTGGTGTGAAGGCCGGCGACTCGCCGTTCGGCACTCCCCTCGCAAAACCGATAGCTGGGCTCAATAGCAGTGACAGCGTGAGGAGTTTGAAGCAACGCAGCATCTATCTGTACCTTCCGTTATCAGTGTGTGCTTGGTCGCGGAACCATTAGCTACGCGCCAGCCACAGGCCATAGCGCACGGAGTCTGGGAAGCTGAATCCCTTTCCGTACCGCAGCACGCGATACCACTGGCCCCACGTACGAGCTAGTGTGAGAATCATTGACATAACGCCTTCCGAGAACTGAAATCTTTCAAACTCCTGAGTTGCGCTTTCGCGCGTTGACGGCAATGCGGGTGCAAACCACGCCCACAGAAGTTGTTACGAGGAATAGGCAGCACGGCTGATGCTCATCTTTCGCATCTTGTTTTGGAGTGTTGTTCGTTTCAATCCCAGGCGCTCGGCTGCTCCGCCCTTACCGGCGATCCTTCCCGAAGCGGCCTTCAGCGCATCCATGATCACATTGCGTTCTACCTGTTTGAACGTGGAGATTGGAGTGATCTCAAGCGAGTAGGACGGTGTCAACTCCCCAGTCGGTATGTTTAACTCTTCGCCCTGTGAGAGGACAACGGCGCGTTCAATGAAGTTCGCCAGTTCCCGCACATTCCCTCTCCAAGGATGGTTCGTCAATAGCTCCATCGTGCGCGGAGGAACCGTCTTGATCTGCCTACCCATCTCCCGAGATAGCTTCGACACAAAATAGTTCACGAGCAGCGGTATATCTGCGCGCCGTTCCCGAAGTGGCGGGATCGCAACCGGGAACACGTGGAGGCGGTAGAACAGATCCTCTCGGAATTTTCCCTCGCGAATCATCTCGGGGAGGTTGCGGTGAGTCGCGGCAATCATCCGCACATTGACATGGATCGTGTGGGCGCTTCCCAACCGTTCAAACTCCTGCTCCTGTACCGCGCGCAATAATTTTGGCTGTAGTTCCAGGGGGATGTCTCCGATTTCGTCCAGAAACAGCGTGCCTCCATCCGCGAGCTCGAATCTCCCCTTTTTCTGCATCAGGGCGCCGGTGAACGCCCCCCTTTCGTGTCCGAAGAGTTCGCTCTCCAGCAGGCCTGCCGGAATCGCTGCGCAATTGACCTTCACCAGATTGCGTCTGTGCCGAGGGCTGAGTTCGTGAATCGCCTGTGCGATGAGTTCCTTCCCTGTTCCCGTCTCGCCGGAGATCAACACTGTGGCGTTGGTGGGAGCCACTATCTCCACGTGCGAAAGGACCGCGCGCAAGCCGCCATGCCGCCCGACAACGGTGTCCAGAAATGAGACACGCGCCCGTCCCGGCTCGTCTGTCCCAGATTTATCGGCAATAGGAAATGCCGCCGGATATCCATTGAAATGAGTGAAACTAGGTGCTGCTGCGCTCATCTTACCCCTCAAGACTGGTCGGAATGACCGACCTTTGCACTGGAGTGTGCTCGGAGTCCCGTCGGCGGGCAACCCCTCATCGGTCGTGATCCCCGCTTCTGAGCTCGAAGCGAGACTAAGCACGCCCGATGAGAAAGTCGTGATGGGCGGGTGTTTTTTTGGTGGAATAATTGTTTGAACTGAAATCCGCGGGTAGCGGGATGCGGATTAGCAAGAATCAAGATTCGGACCGCAGACGACACTCTTCCACCCGTTCTGGCCGCTGCCTGTTCTCAACAATTTGGCAGATTTCACCAAAAGACTACCGAAAATCCACCGAAATTCCACGCCGCCCACGTGCCTCCTGCCGGGGATGCGCAAGAAAAACAGGGTACCTGGCAAGTTTGGTGTATCCTTACGAAATTGTAGGAGCGGCGGGTTTTCCCGGGAGTACCCAAATGACATCACATTTCGCTGCCGCCCCGGCGGCAGCCGGAACTAATGAGGCCGAACGGGAACTGTGAAGGAATTTCCGCCATTTCGCCTGGACACCGTGAACCAGTGTCTGTTGCTGCATAAAGATACGGGAGACGATGATCGCATCCGACTAACCCCAAAGGCGTTTGCCGTCCTTCAATATCTGGTAGATCATGCTGGCCGGCTGGTTACCCAGGATGAACTGCTCAACGCGCTGTGGCCAGATATCTTCGTTCAGCCGGAAGTGCTCAAAAGCCACATCCTCGACGTTCGCACTGCGTTAGGTGATCACGCAAAGGATCCTAAATTCATTCAGACGCACCCGAAGAGGGGCTATGAGTTCATTGCTCCAGTGCGGGAGGC
>Ga0074044_10004807_pt1 | contig 11118 bp, 11 predicted proteins | sample BogForMeECP23OM1_FD_94443 | JGI IMG/M metagenome (GOLD analysis project Ga0074044, IMG submission 94443) | Bog forest soil microbial communities from Calvert Island, British Columbia, Canada - Bog Forest MetaG ECP23OM1 | ecosystem: Environmental > Terrestrial > Soil > Wetlands ...
ACCACGGAGGCCAAAACGCCGGAAGTGATTCGCATAGATGCCGGCGATCTCTCCGAGTATCTGGCGAGGCTCCCGAAGGGAAACAATCGCGCCGGCGGAGGAGGGGGCGGCGGGGATCGCAACCCCGTTCCGGCGAGCAAGGGAAGACTGCCCAAAACTTCTTTGCAACCGCCGCTGGCCCCGCCGATGGTCGCGATTTTGAATCCCGCGCCAGCACTTCCGGTGGTACCCACGATTCTGATGCCTCCAAACATAAACCTCCCGCAGCCCAATTTGCCGAATCTCGGCGACCCGATGGCAAACACAGTGACGAACTCGAATGGCCCGGGGTCCGGCGGCGGCATCGGCACAGGACATAACGGCGGCGTTGGACCCGGTGGAGGGCCAGGCGCCGGCCCCGGTGACGGCGGCGGGTGCTGCGGCGGCATCTTCCGCGCCGGCAGTGACGGCATCGGGGAGCCCGTGTGCATCTATTGCCCGCAGCCTCCGTATACCGAAGAGGCGCGGAAGGCCCGCTTCCAGGGCGCCGTGCTGCTGGCAATCACCATTCTCCCGGACGGTACCCCCACCGAGGTGCGCGTGGTTCGCGGGCTGGGCATGGGTCTGGACGAAAACGCAGTCCAGCAGGTGCGCCAGTGGCGCTTCAAGCCGGTGATCGGCCCCGGCAATAAGCCGGTCACGGTGGACCTCGACGTGGAAATCAATTTCCGGCTGCTCTAGGCTCTCGATTCTCGCCGCGTCCTCCTCTCTTTTCTCTCTCGGCACGGCCGTTCTCTGCTACGATGCGCGCAGATGAATCGAACTCTGCTTCCCCTGGCGGCGATGTGCGCCGCAGTCGCGCTCGCTGCGAGCGCTGCGGCCGGCGGACAGGAGCCCGCGGCGAATGGGCGAATCGAATTTGCAGTCCGCGTGACTCCCGTTTCCGGCCAGCCCGAGCCGGCGCGCGGCCTGACGATTTTTCTGCTCTCCCGGAGCTTCCGCGAGATCAGCCGCGAAGCGGAGGAAAAAATACCGCGTCCCGATCTGGACGCATACATCGACACACTGGCCGCCGGCAAGGAACTGAAGGACTGGATGAAGAAGCAGCACAGTGTCACCATCACCGGCGCCGATTTCCGCAAGCGACTGACCGACGACGACCTGATCCGCGTCCCCGAATTCCTGGAGGCCTACGTGAAAGGCAACCTCCTGGAGCTGACCCTGGGCTTCCCGCCTCCCAAATCCACCCCGGAGGAGCGCGCGGAGATGTCGAAGAACCACGGAGGCTATCCGAAGGCCTACGTGGTCCAAATTCGAAAATATCTGACGGCGCATCCCGAATCCCGGGCGCCGATGGACACGATTCTGGAGGAACAGGACGCCACGAAGCCCTGGACGATCCAGGAGTCTCGCTGGCACGAACGGGCGCACACGCTGGCCCTGCAGTTGGCGCAATCGGACTACCTGGCGTCGAAGACGGTAACGAACCTGGACGGCCTCGGCGCCTTCCAAGCCGCTCCCGGAAAGTACTGGCTCTCCTCGCTCGACGGCGAAGCGCTGGGAGGCGAGCAGCACTTGCGTTGGGACGTAGCCGTCGAGGTGCGCGCGGGCAGCGTGGCCCGAGTGGATCTCACCAACCTCAACGCCGAAAAGAAGCCCTGAACGAGATGGGCCGGATCGAGGAGTGACCCCCCGTGACGGACCTGCGTGCCACGGCGGAAGAGCTGGCTGCGGCGGATGCGGGGCGGCGAGCCGCGGCAATGGTGGAACTCTACCGCGCCGGATGTGAGCTGGCCGAAGAGATATTTGCCGCGTGGCGGCAGGATCCGGAATTTGCCGTGCTCGTGACCGGCGAGCCCATCGTCGGCGTTGCCGTTCCGCCCGACCTCTTCATGCGCATCCGCCAGGAAACGGACATGCCGCCCCTGGCCGCCGTACCCGAGGAACAGAGCACCGCGGAATTCGAGCTGCACCGCCGCAGCGTGCGGCTCGACATCCTGACGCCGGTGGACAACGAAGGGCCCATCCAGAAATTTCTCGACCGTTATGGCCCGGGAATTCAGCAAGTGGAATTGCCGGTGAACAACGTGGACCAGGCCGCCGGCGTTCTCTCCGAACGCTTCGGACTTGCTCCCGTGTATCCCGAGGCGCGCGCGGGCGCGGGCGGCACGCGCATGAATTTTTTCCTGGTGGGAAGAGCCGGCGGCGGGAAAGTGCTTATTGAGCTGTTTGAGGCGAAGCGCTGACCACGGACGCCGGGCCAGGCCGGGACCCAGGTCCGGATTGAAGCGTGCCGGCGGCCGGCGCAACCCAGGCATCCGCAAGCCACACATCCACCGGCGGCCATTGCAACGGCTGCGTCAGGCCGAGCCGCGCCAGGATGGGCGCGCCTTCTTCCCGGGTGGCGAGCCGCGGCGTGGAATGCCATTCAATGACCAGCGGCGTGGCCTCGACTCGCTCCACGCGCGCGCCCGTAAACGTGATGCGCGCCATCAGCGCCGTCTGCACTTCCGGCGGCGTGTACTGCTGGAATACGAAGTTTCCCAGCGAGTAGAAGATCCAGCCGCCGTGGTACTGCTCGATGCGCTGCGGCACGTGCGGGTGATGGCCCAGCACCAGAGCGGCGCCCGCGTCGATCGCCGCGTGGCAGAACTCTTCCGTCTCCGGCGCGACCCGCGCGGCGTACTCCGTGCCGTCGTGCAGCGAAACGATCACGGCATCGGCGTGCTGTAGCGCCGCGCGCACATCCTGGCGCACGCGTTCCGGATTCCGCCCGGCAATCACGGCATGCTCCGCCTCCGGCGTGTCGTTGCGGTCGGCGTAGGTATAGCCGAGGAAGGCAAAACGCACGCCGTGGCGCACCAGGATGGCCGGACGGTGGGCCTCCTCGTAGGTTTCTCCCGCGCCGGCCGTGGCGATCCCGGCGGCGTGCACGTGCTCCAGGCTGAATCGCATGCAGGCATCTCCGCCGTTGGCAAAATGGTTGTTGGCCACGGAGAGCACCGCGAAGCCGGCGTGTTCGAGGCCGGCAATCGCCGCGGGACGCACGCGGAAGATCATGCCCGCGCCGGGATACGGCGGCTCGCCGCAGAACGGGCCCTCCAGGTTGGCAAAGGCAATGTCCGCAGCGGAGATTTCCCGCTCGATGTTCTCGAAGGGCAGCGAGTAGTTGCCCGACTCCTCCATCAGCACGCCCAACGACCTGCCAAGCAGGATATCGCCCACGGCCACCAGAGTGGTTTGCGGCGGAGCGATAGGATGCAGCGACGGGCCACGGTCCGGCTCGACCGCGGAGAGAAGCGTCCCGGCCAGGATGACCCCGGCGAAGAGAAGGATTCGGCGCATGATGCGGGAGTGGGGGAAATCCCCTTCCTGAGAATCCTCCGGCCAGCCGGGTGCGAAGTCAATGCGAGGATGCAGCACAGGCTTCAGCCTGTGCACCCCGGCAGATTTCGCCCAGCCGTAAGCCGTTCCGCAGGAACGCCACAAACTGCCCTTGTTTTTTCTTCTCAGTATTCCCTTCCCTGCCTCTCAGCGGCCCATTCGCCCAAAACGCTCCGCTCCGGTTATCCTCTTCCGTCCACCCAATGGAACCCCGGCCTCCCATCGACGATCCATCACCTCCGAGCGCCGCCGCGTGGCGCGAAGCCGTTGTCTTGGCCGCCGCCCTGGCCACATGCGCCATCCTGCCGATCATCCTGCTCGGCAACGTCTCCGGCCACGACGCCGAGTTCCATCTTCCGAATTGGATTGACGTGGCACGCCATTGGCACGAAGGCGTCTTGTACCCGCACTGGTCCGGCGGAGGGCATTTCGGCTTCGGCGATCCGCGGTTCATCATCTATCCGCCGCTTTCCTGGCTGGTGGGCGGACTGCTGGCCGTGCTGCTCCCCGGGGCGATGCTGCCCGGCGCCTACGTGTGGATTTGCGTGGTGGCGAATGCGCTGGGGGCCTGGCGGCTGGCGCGGGAATGGTTTTCGCCGCGCGCGGCGCTTTATGCCGCCGCGTTCTACGCCACGAACCCCTATCTCCTGCTCGTCTACACGCAGCGCTGCGCCTATTCCGAACTCCTGGCTTCATCTTTTTTCCCCATCGCGCTCCTGTTTGCCATGCGCGTGGGGCGCTCCGGACGCGAGGGCATGCGCGCGGCGCTCTGCCTGGCACCCGCGTTCGGGTGCATGTGGATTACAAACGTGCCCGCATCCGTGCTGGCGAGCTACGGGCTCGGCTTCGTGCTGCTCTGGTTGGCCATGCGCGCTCGCTCGCCGTGGCCGCTGCTGCGCGGGGGATTCGGTTTGGCGCTCGGGCTGGGGCTTGCTGCGTTTTACATCCTGCCCATCGCCCTGGAGATGAAATGGACGCAGGGCCAGGACGCGTTTGCCGGCGGCCTGAGCCTGTGGAACAACTTCCTGTTCCATCGCAGCGAGGACGCGGATCACACGGCCTTCAATCTGGTGGTGTCGGCGCTGGCCTGCGGGGAAATGATCCTGGCCGGTGTGGCCTTTCCCGTGGCGCTACGCAGAATGCGCGGCGCAGACGGCCGGCCGCAGGAGCCACTCCGCAGCGGCCTGCCCGTGCTGTGCTCCCTGGCGGCCATTTATGCCGTGATGCTGTTTCCCTGGAGCCAGCCCATCTGGCGCATCCTGCCGCGAATCTGGATGGCGGAATTTCCGTGGCGCTCGCTCTACATCCTGAATCTCGCTCTGGCAATGGCCCTGGTGGCGGCGCTGCGTGGCGCCAAATGGCGCGCGGTGTGGGCCGCGCTGGCCGCCGTGGTCTGGCTGGGTGCCGGCAGCGTCATCCTCGCGGGCGCTCCGTGGAATCCTGAAGAAATCCACGGGGTGATTGCCGCGGCCAACTCGCCGGAAGGCTTCGAGGGCGTGGTGGATGAATTCCTTCCTGCCGGCGTGGACCCGGATAGCCTGGAGGCCGACGCGCCGCGCTTCGTCTCCGTGGATGAATCCGGCGAGCCCCAGGAGGTGGGTGGATTGAGGATTTCCAGCGTGCTGTGGAACTCGGAGCAGAAGCGCTTCACAGTGGAATCGGACGAACGCGCGAACATCCGGCTCCATCTGGTGAATTATCCCGCGTGGCGCGCCACCGTGAACGGAGCGCCGGTACCACCGCAAACGGACAGCGCCACCGGGCAGATGGTCATCCCTGTTCCCGCCGGACGCAGCGAAGTCCGCGTCTGGTTCGGCCACACTCCCGACCGCACCGCCGGCCCGGCGGTTTCACTCGCCGCTCTTGCCGCCTTAATTCTGCTGCGGCGGCGGATGCCCGGCTGAGCGCCCGGAAGCCCACTCTGGCGGTCGCGTATCCAACCGGCCGTGCTCCACATCCCAATCCTGTGCAGGTGTTTACCAAAACAAGTCGCGAATTCCGGTCTGGCTGCCGGTCTGTGCGCGTACCATTTCTAACGAGGTGAAAGCAGCGATGATCGATTCATCCTACATTGCCGGCCGATTTGGCTCGGGCCTGCCCTACGACAGCTATCTTCGAGCCGGTAGCGAGGAGCAACAACGCCGCTGGAAACAGGTGTACGAGGCCGCGCGATTGACCGAGGCCCAGAAGCAATTGGTAGGGGGCTTCGAGCGGAGCATGAAGATCCTGGTCTTCAGCGGCATCTGGTGCGGAGATAGCATCGAGCAATGCCCGCTGATCCAGCGAATTGCCGAAGCCAATCCGGGGAAGATCGATTTGCGTTTCATCGAACGCCCGAAGGAAGGCGAGTTGATCTCGGAACTGCGCATCAACGGGGGAAACCGCGTGCCGCTGGTTCTTTTCCTGTCGGAAGACAACGAATGGTGCGCCACGGCCGGGGATCGCACCATCCACCGGTACCGCGCCCTGGCCGTTCGCAGGCTCGGCGCCCATTGCCCGACGGGGATCGTCCCCCCGGAAAAAGAAGAACTGGACGCCACTCTGGGAGACTGGCTGGAGGAGATCGAGCGCGTTCAACTGATGCTCCGGCTCACGCCCCGCCTCCGCGAGAAGTACAAGGATTAGCCTTGAGCTGATCCGGAACGGAGGTCCCTTCGGGACAGCATGAACCGCAGAGGAAAGTTGGCTGGGAGGCATGGACTCGAACCATGATTCTCAGATCCAGAGTCTGATGTCCTGCCAATTGGACGACCTCCCAGCCGGGGAGGCATGCGCAGAAGGCCGCAACGGCGCCTGCGCATCTTTTCTACTTTATTCGGAGAGTGGAGTCGCGTCAACCCGCCAAAGCTTGTGGTGGCGACCTATAGGTGCGCCGCGAGCCTGGCCGCGGCTGCGGGAGTACGGGCCCCACCCGGCGGTCACGCCCCGCTTTGGCGTAGAATCAAAACGGAGCGCTCGGGAGCAGCCATGACCTTCATCGATATCAGCAAACTGCCGGCTGTCGAACGCTTGCCGGGCTGGAGAGGCCGCTACTTCGATTCCGCCAGCATGACCTTCGCGCATTACGACTTCGACGCGGGCTCGACGATCCACGAGCATTTCCACCCCCAGGAAGAGGTGTACGAAGTCATCGAAGGCGAACTGGAGATAACCATCGGCGGCGTGACCCAGCGCCTGGTGCCCGGCCTGGTCGGAATCGTTCCACCCAACGCCCTGCATTCCGTGAAGGCCATCTCCAGCGGCAAGGTAATCGTCGTAGACTATCCTTTGCGCAACCCTCCCCTGCATCCACCCACGAACTCTTAGGACACCGTCCGGCCTTGCGGGCTTCCGCAGGACGCTAAGAGACTCCCGGGGCTGTCATTCCGAAGGCCGACGACATTTGTCGGACTGAGGAATCTGCTGATGCCATCGGCGACTGGCCAATACAAGCAGATCCCTCGCTTCGCTCGGGATGACAGTGTGGCCACTTTTGCAGCGGGCTTTAGTCTTTCGCGGAGCCCGCGGCGCGACGCCGGCCGCGCGGTACAGAACTGTGCTACAAAATAAAAAATGGAATCGCGCTGCCCGAGTTGCGGAACAGTGGTGAACGGAGGCGGAAAGGGCTGCCAGGGCCTTTTTGAGGAGCTCGGCGCGCGCACCTACCGGAACATCGCCTACGGCCGCTTTCACCGCATGGCCGTGGACGCTTATGCGCTCCAGCACCCAGACGCGTACTGCGCTTCCGCGAAATCCCTGATGGCGCATCTGGGCGGGCTGTGCTGCGCGTTCGATTACGGCAACGCTCCGGCCATCCACGGCGCTTTGCAGCGCAGCCTGAACGGCGCGGTGGCGCTCGACAAGCCGGAACTGCCCACCGCGCGCGGCGCCCTGACCATCGCGCACGCGGTGTTCGCCCCCGATTTCGAATCCTACGGGGTGCGTGTGGAGGAATGGGCCCGCGCGGCCTGGGACGCCTATGCCGATCTGCACTCCTTTGCGCGAGGCTGGGTACAGGAGGCTATACGGTGAGTGGGGCAGCCAAGAGTGGCTGTGCCACTGCTAGCGCGTGGCGGTGGGCGCGCCGGCGGCTTCTTCGGGCTCTTCCGTAGGAATGAGCTTCCCGCCGACGACGTTGAATTCCGTTCCCCGCCAATTAATCCGTGTGAAGAAATAGCTGGCGACCCAGGTGACGAACCCGGTGGCATCGCGCAGCGGCACGAGCCACAGGCGCTTCCGCAGCAGCCGGTCGCCCAGACCCCACACGCCCACGGTCCAGGCCGCCGCGAAACGCAACACGAGATAGGCGCACAAATAGGCAGCCGCAACCAGACGCGTGGGCGCCAGCGTCGCGGCCAGCACCGACCACGGCAGGCCGAAGGTCAGCACCAGCCCCAAGTGTCCACCCGGCCGCGCAAACCGCGTATTCAGCGCCCAGCGCAACTGGTGCGCGGCAAATTCGCGGAGCGACTGCCGGCCGTAGACGATGGTCACCGGGTCGCGCAGCAACTCCACGCGATAGCCGCGCGCGGCAATGCGGCTGCCCAGTTCGTAGTCGTCCGAGTGATAATCCGCCAGCGCCTCGAATCCGCCGATAGCCTGGAGCGCCTTGCGCGTGCAGGCCATGGTGGCCCCCAGCGCAAATTTCACGCCCTCGAGGAGCCGCGCCGAAAGCACGCCGGCGTGAAACTCCGAGGAGATGCCGACGGCTTCGAGTTCGGCGCCCAGCGAGCCATTCGTCTCCGCACGGTACATCGCGGTAGAAGCGCCCACCTGCGGATCTCGGAAGGGCGCGGCCACGCGCCGCAGGTAGTCCGGGGTGACGCGCACGTCGCTGTCGTTGATCACCAGCAGGTCGTAACGCGCCTCCGCGGCCAGCCGGATGAGTTTGTTCACCTTCCCGTTTGCGCCCACGGCCGGCACGCTGCGGATCAGGCGAATGGGCACGGCGGGAAACTCGCGAATAATCCGCTCGATCACAGGGACCGCCGGGTCGGCAGGATCGGCCACGGCAAACAGAATCTCGTAGAGGGGATAATCCTGACGGCAAAAGCTCGCGAAATTCTCGAAGGCCTCGCGGTCCAGCCCCCGGCACGGCTTCAGAATGCTTACGGGAGGCGTGTACGGCTCGCCGCCGGGCTCGGGCCGCCGGAAGAAACTCACCGCGCTCCAGATGGAAAGCAGATAGTAACCGAACGGCGCCAGGGCCAGCGCCAGCAGCACCCACCGGAGAACATGCCAGGCTTCGTTCATCTCCATCTATCCCGCACAAACCAGCGCCACGCCGAGACACACCAGGCAAACGCCCAGCCAGCGATTTGCGCTCACCTGCTCGCCCAGGAAAAATCGCCCGCCGAGCGCGGCCAACACGTAACTCAGGGCCGTCACCGGCACGACAAAGCTGACGTTGGCGCGTGAAAGCAGCACGAGCAGCGAAAAAAACGCCAGGGCCATCATCCCGAGCCCTGCCCACATCCAGGGCGCAGCGAGCGCGCGCAGCACCACGCGGGCAATCGCGCCCGGCCGGAACGAGGTGACTTCCCCGATCCCTTTCATCGCGCGGCTCACAAACATCTCGCCGGATGTTCCTGCCACCACCACGAGGAGAACAAAGAAAGCGATTTGCATCTCAATTTCCCTTCGCCTGCGCTGCCGCAACCGGCGTCCCGGCCGCGGGCACAGCCTGCGTGGTGCGGGGCGGTGTGTTCCCCACCAGGCCCACGCCCAGAGTAATCAGCGCCACTCCCGTCCATCGCAACGCGCTCACTTCTTCGCCCAGAAAGAAGTGTCCCAGCAATGGCACCACGGCATACGCCGCGGCCGACGCCGGAAGCACAAAGCTGAAATCCGCCCAAGTGAGCACGAGCATGTAGGAAAGGAAGAAAAGCAGCAGGCAGCCAAACCCGGCCCACACCGCAGGCGAGCCCGCCGCGTGCGAGACAAACGCCACAATCGGCGCAACCGACCACGCCGCCGGCGGGCCCACTGCGCGCATGCCTTTTCCGATCAAGGTGTCGCCCGAGGAGCCGAACGCCACCATGAGGAAGAGCAGGAGAGCGGTCTTTCCGCGGAGGTGCTGGCCGAATGCCATGGCCTCCCTGGCCCGGAAGTTCAGTCCGCCGCGGGCGGCGCGCTGGAAGTCGCCGCCGGGACGCTGACCACGGTTTTGCCGGCGAGCCCCTTGCGGGCCATGCGGTTCCGTTCAAACCGCAGCTTGAGGAAGTCCGTGGCCTCGGAGGTCAGCCGCTTCCGTTCGTCCCTGTCCCACAGGGCCTCGCGCACAATCCGCCAGATGATCCGCGGGCGGAAATAATACTCATCGAAGAAGCGGTTCACTCCGGAGAGCATGTCCTCGCGGGTCAGGCCGGGATAGAGCATGTGCGGGAGTTGGTGGCCCTTCCCGTCGGCCAGCGCCTCGCCGGCCAGGAAGCCCTTGTCTGCGGCCCAGGTGTAGAGTTCGGTTCCGGGCATGGCGTGCGCGATGGAGACCTGAATCGTTTCCGGGTCCAGCTCCTTGGCAAAGTTGATGGTGCGCTCGATGGTCTCTTTGGTTTCCCCGGGAAGGCCGATGATGAAGTCGCCGTGGACGCGCAGGCCCACCTTCTTGCAGTTCTTCGCGAAGGCGCGCGCCATTTCCACGGTCGCGCCCTTCTTGATGTTTTTCAGGATCTGGGGATCGCCGGATTCGTAACCGACGATCAGCAGCCGCGCCCCGCCGTCGGCCATGGCCTTCAGCGTGTCGTAGTCGCTGTGGACGCGCGCGTTGCAGCTCCAGGTGCGGCCGATCGGTCCCAGCTTCTTCGACAATTCGATCACACGGTCCTTGCGGATATTGAATGTATCGTCGTCGAAGTAGAGCTCTTTGGCCTGGGGGAAAAGCTTTACGGCTTGCGCGAACTCCCGCACCACGTTGTCCACGGATCGCACGCGCCAGGCGTGCCCCGAGAGCGTTTGCGGCCACATGCAGAAGGTGCACAGCGCCGGGCAGCCGCGCGAGGTGTAGAACGCCACGTAGGGATGCTTCAGGAACGGGACATTGTAGTTCTCGATGGTCAGGTCGCGCTTGTACACCTCGGTGGCGAAGGGAAGCGCATCGAGTTCCTCGGCATGCAGCTTGGGCCGCTCCGGGTTATGCACCACTTTCCCGTTCTTCCTGAAGCTCGCGTTCTGAATGGTTTCCAGCGCCCGCCCCTGGGCGTACTCCACCACCGCGTAATCGAATTCCCCGCGCACCACAAAATCAATCGCCTCGCTCGCGCGCAGGCTCTGCTCCGGCTGCGTCTCCACGTGCGGGCCAACGAAGCAGATCTTGAGGTCCGGCCGGGCGTTTTTCATCTGCTCGGCGAGCCTGATATCGTTCGAGAAACCCACCGTGGATGTGAAAAGCACCACGAACTCATAGTCCCGCGCGATGCGGACCGTCTCCTCCGGCGTCACTTTATGGGGACAGGCGTCCAGCAGCCGGCTTCCCGGCAGCATCCCCGCGGGAAACGAAAGCCATACGGGATACCAGTAGGACTCGATCTCCCGCGAAACCGGCCAGCGCGAACTCGCTCCCCCGTCGAACTTTTCAAAGCTCGGCGGATTGAGCAGCAGAGTTTTCATGACTCCAGACGTCATTCAAATCCCCCAAAAGCGAAGCACCGCTCCGAAACACCGGGAAGGCATTAAACTCTGATTATACCCCAGCCGCGCCGCCTCCGCGACCTCCATCGGGCCGGCGCGCCGCTGGTGTGCTCAGGGAAGAACTGCGGTGAGCTGCCCGGTCATGCGCAG
>Ga0074044_10004808_pt1 | contig 11118 bp, 18 predicted proteins | sample BogForMeECP23OM1_FD_94443 | JGI IMG/M metagenome (GOLD analysis project Ga0074044, IMG submission 94443) | Bog forest soil microbial communities from Calvert Island, British Columbia, Canada - Bog Forest MetaG ECP23OM1 | ecosystem: Environmental > Terrestrial > Soil > Wetlands ...
GAATCGTCAGCAGCGACTTAGTTGCAGCCGTACCTCCGGGTCGATCGCCAAGTGCGCCGCAAGATCGCGCACCCGGCTACGTCGCCCGCTTTGTAGAAAATCAGCTACATGCACCACGGGCTGCTAGGGCGCCCCCAGCCAGAAGAACAATACCTAACAGCGGGGGTAGTTTCTCGCTGCTTTCGTCCTGGACGCCGATTTTGGTATCTCCGATCTTCAGACTATGGTTCTCGAGGTGAGGAATTGGTATGAAAAAAGACAACAGTCCAAACACCAGTAGCAAGACACCGAAAGACAAGGTTCTTCACCGAAGCTCCGATCAGGACTGTACGGTCTAAACGCGACCGAGAACGAGGAGAATAACAACGATCATAAGGATCAGCCCCAGTCCTCCGGTCGGGTAATAGCCCCAGTCTCTGCTATGCGACCATGTTGGGAGCACACCTAAGAGTGCCAAGACCAAAATCACGATCAATATGGTTCCAATCATGTTTCACTCCCTCGCTTTCCACGCAACCGAGCTTGTGTGGCAAGCTCCTGCCTCAAGAGCTTTGAACGGATCAACTGCTCTCTGCAGGTATCTTTACGATCGCTCATTTCCTTTGGAAATACTGTGCAGAATGGCTCACTTCGAAAACTCGCTGGGGCAAGGGCAATCGTCGCGGGGCACACTCAACCGCAGGGTGGTGCGGCGGGACATACTGGTGGGATTGTCTTGGTTCAGCCTGAAATGGAGAAGCGGCGTTCTCCGTTAGCGTAGATTCCGCCCCTTCGGGGCGGGGATTTTCAAGGTATCGGGGTCTATCGTCGGGTGAACATCACTGTGAGCAATTAATAAAGGGCGGCCCCTTTATCGAGGCCACCCCGTACACGGCGGACAATCTCCGTTACGCGGCTACAGCGACGTTATGGAAGGTCGAGGTGACGGCTTCAAACGTCTGAACCTTGGGCGTTCCATCGATCACTCTTGCAAATGTTCGCAACACTTCCGGGTAAAGATTGGTGTTGTAAGCATCGGCGCTGGCTTTGTTCTCCCACAGACTGATCGCAATCACATCGAGGCTGCCAGGATTTGAGAATGTGATTTCGTCCTTAAAGCCCTTCTGCTTGCGAAGTAAAGGCAGAATTTCGTTTTCAAAGGTCCGGGTATAGTCAGAAAGCATGTTCGATTTCAAATGAAAAGAGACATTGCGTGCAAACATATCAACCTCCACAGGTTGGTGTCGCTAAGAGGGGAAAACTTCAGATGGGCTGACTTAGTTTCAGGGAACCTGAAAGAGGAGAAGAATGCTCACTCCACCCAACTGTTGCATTCCAGTGGCCCTCAGCATCAACCGCGCAACTTATTGTTTCGATACGTCACACAGCAGATCCGACACTGCGGAGTCTGGGGTTCCATCGTGTACCTTTGGCCGAAAGCAAGCACAAACGGCAACCTTAGTACCCATCCAGAATGGGAACCAGCAGTGCAATCGAACACAATGACGACCTTCCATCGTTCTGCCGGATGTGAGCGGTGTTGAACAGACGCGTCAGATCGCGGCCTGATAACTTTGCGTTGCGTGGTTCTCAACGTTATGGCCAGAAGGAGTGACACCGTCGCTTCGGGAGGCACCATGACATTTACATTCAAGATCCTGTCGTGTTTCGTCGCAAACGCCGCGATTCTTCTTGGCACATCCACCTCGATCGCAGCCAAACGCCAGGCTCCGTCAGCTCGGTCAGTCGGGCCCACCGAGCTCGAATTGCAGGTCCTTCTCGATCGAGCCGACTTCTCGCCCGGTGAGATCGATGGGAAGGGCGGGAAGAACAGCCGCGAGGCCCTGGCGGCGTTCCAGGCCGCGCGTGGGATTGCTCCAGGTGCGCGGAGCCGCAAGGCCGTGCTAAAAACGCTCGGCACCGGTGTAGTTAAACCGATCGTGTCCTATACGATCACCGCGGAAGACGCCGCGGGGCCGTTTCTCAAGACTATTCCGGAAGATGCAACGGAGCAGTCGAAACTTCCGGGCCTTTACTACACATCCGTGCTGGAAGAACTCGGCGCGAGATTCCACTCGGCACCGGCCTTGCTCAAGCGCCTGAACCCCCGCGCCCATTTCGCCGCGGGAGAGCACATCCGTGTCCCCAACGTGTTGGGCGCCGAACAAGCGGCACCGGACGCTGCGCGGGCTGCAGGCGCAAACGGCAGACGCGTCCCGGCCCAGGCTGGGGCTGTCAGGGTCGTTGTCTCGAAGAAGGCATCGGTCCTGATGGTTTATGACCGGGAAGGCCAGGTCATCTTTTACGCGCCCGTGACGAGCGGCAGCGAGCACGACCCGCTCCCGTTCGGGAATTGGGTGATCACTGATGTGGTGCGAAATCCAACCTACAACTACAACCCCGACTTGTTCTGGGACGCCGATCCCGCAACTGCCAAGGTGAAGATTGCAGCGGGTCCAAACAATCCGGTGGGTGTTGTCTGGATGGGGATCAACGTACCGCACTACGGGATACATGGCACGCCTGAAGCGGGGGAGATCGGCCATTCCGCGTCTCACGGGTGCGTGCGGATGACAAACTGGGATGCCACCAGGGTCGCCGATCTGGTCCGAGATGGAACGCTAGTCGTGTTCGAGGAATGAGAAAGCGAAGCTCGCGATACGGAGGGACCCCAGGGACATACAAGATCACTCAGCTGCGCCAGACACTTGAGGACCTCCATCGGCGAGTGCTGGCGCTCCATGGGACGCCGGACCCGCGGCATATACGGCACGCCGAATCGGGCGGGTGCATCCGGATGACGAAGTGGAATGTGGATGATCCGTCATACACGGTTCGACGCGGCAGACCGGTCATTCTGGAGGAATAGGCGTGAGACTCTGCGTTTGTATTGCCGTGCTTTTCCCGGTGTTTCTTGCGGTTGGCTCGACCTCTTCCATTCTTGAGATGACTCCTCCCATCAGCGGACTCGCCCTCACGGATCTTCGGGATACGTTCGAAGAAGTTCACAACGGACATCGGCATGAGGCGATCGACATTCTGGAGCCGAGAGGCACACCCGTGCATGCGGTGGTATCCGGAACCATCCGCAAAATGTTCCTCAGCAAACCGGGCGGCAACACAATCTACCAGTTCGATGAATTGGGAGTGTATTGCTATTACTACGCGCACTTGGACGGGTACGTGGAAGGCTTGCGGGAGGAAATGCGAGTCGAGCGTGGGGACGTCATCGGTTTTGTGGGATCGACGGGAAATGCGGATGCACGCAGGCCCCACTTGCATTTTGCGATCTTCGAGTTGGGGCCGGAAAGGCTGTGGTGGGAGGGGAAGGCCGTGAACCCATATCCTGGATTGGTAGACGCGGTGAAGCGGGCGAAATAGCGGACGATCTTCTCTTCTTGGTGGGCCAAAACGAGGTACGCTTGGCGAGGTCATCTAGGCCGAGTCCGGTGCATTTCCATTCAGGCAGCCCCGCGATGACACTGAGTGGCAATAAGTGGCAATATCAGAACGCACGCCCAGCAAACTGAGAGTCTATTGACAAGGCATGTCCAGCGCCACATACTGTTTGCGGCTGGTTCCGGACCATTGGTTAGTATGTGGCCGTTGAGCAATCCCCCCGCCTAAGCAGCAATTCCCCCAATTTAAAGGTCTAGGTAATGACAGTTTCGACCGGGCTGGTTCTGCCCACAGGAGAACACCGTGTCCATGGTTCCGAGCAACAGCGGCTTTTTGCTATTAGATGCTGGATTGAATCTGATTGCGTCGAATGATCCAACTCTTCAAATCCTCTGCTTTCCTAGCGAGGCGAACCGGATCAATCAGCCCAAACTCTCTCTGGCGGATCGGGTGCGCACCACCCTCCTCGACCATAACCATCAGGGCGGAACGGCTCTCGTCAAAGAGTTTAAGTCGGGTAAACGCAGTTACATCTGCAAGAGCTTTCAAGTCAAGTGCAACGGAAATCATTCCCTGCAACCCGCTTTCGCGGTATTGCTAGAGAGAGATACAGCGAGCAGCCATTCGACGCTTCCAGAAATCTCTACACGGTTTGGTCTGACTCAGCGAGAAGGCGAAACCGTGGAGTTCCTCTTGCAAGGTCTTACCAGCAAAGAGATCGCCACCCGCATGCAGATCAGCCCCAACACGGTAAAGGCCTTCGTTCGATTGATAATGGTCAAAATGAAAGTTTCAAGACGGTCCGGAATTGCTGGGAAGATTGCGGGATCAGGGGCGGCAGGTTCGCCTGTAATCGTCCAGCGGATCAAGAGTGAACCGTCGCCGAGAATTCTTGGAGGCGTGATAAGCACCGTCGCGTAAAGCGAATCCCCCCAGCATCAGTCCTCCTCAGAGTCGTCCTCGCCAAGACTACCGCTGCGCTCGATGGAACACGAAAAAGAACACCATCACGCTGAAGGAACCAAACGCATAGATGAACGACGTGAACAGCGTTACCGCAGGAACCAAGCCCCGCAGAAGATTAAGGAAGAAAAAGACGAAATTCCACACCAGAAGAGCCGTCATCAAGACTGTCCCGATCAGTGCCAGCAGCGCCGCATTTTTGAGTGTCATGGGTGGAGTATGAACGCTGTGAGTGACGGGCCGCAACTCCGGTTCCTCCCATCTCGGCTTCGACAACGAATTCGTCGTCCGTTTTCTTGATGGAGCCTTTCGCAGGCAGTTGGTCAAGGGCCTGCCGGATCGTCCGGGCATCCGAGCGAAAGTTCGCGGACGGGCTCCTTCGGGTTCTGGCGGATGACCGGGATCGGCTGGGTCGGCGCGATGTTGGACAACAGGACAACTGGGGCGGAAGTGGCGCTCTCGAAACCCACCTCGCAGCGGGTCAAGATAGGCGGAGACTCTTGAGCGAGGCACGAGCCGTTCCTCGGCTGTTGTCAGGCACAATGACCAATTCAAGAACGGTGACACCCGAGAGTTCAACCTGATAGTCCTCGATCTCGCGTATTGTCTGAGCAGGACTGAAATTCCACTGCTGGCGCACAATTTCTCGAAACGAGCGCCCGCCATCCCCAGACCATCGCAAGACGAACTCTTGGGTACGCTCTGTCTCGGCTTCTTCGAAGACGAGCGCGATGCGTGTGAGTCTTTGCGGCTCGTCGAAGATTAGCCGGATGGTTTGAGTACCAGAATCGGCGGCACGCCAGCCCCGCATTTCCCCTGAGACCAGCGCAGCCTCCACCGGATATTCCTTTTCCTCCGATGTGACCTCGACCACGGCAGCACCGTCGAGGTCCAGCCAGCCTTCATCGAGAGGCGGAGCATCCTGCGGAATCGGCGTGATTAGGCGCTTGCGCATAACGCTAGTTTACCTCTGGTCCTGCGCTCTGATCGCCGATTGGCTCGTAGGTCAGAGTCAACGACCGGAGCGCAAAGCACCCAAACACAACTGCGTCCGCTATCATTGGCCCCTCAGGTTCTCGGTCGCGCCTACGGGAGCTTTCCCGGACGGCCGCGCAAGTAGGGAATCGCCCGTTCTAAAGCCGTTTCGCTGTATCGCACCCAACGTGGAATCGGACGCGGCGTCAGCGCCAGCATGTTGGATACGTGACATAAGGACGGATGTAAATCGGCGACCAGCTTGACGAACGCTGTGAGCGGCACAGCCAGCAACAGGCCCATCACACCCCACAACCAGCCCCAGAAGAGAATCCCAACCGTCGCGGCCACCGGCCCGATACTCACGCGAGTGGCAATAAATTTCGGAATAAGAAGATTCGCGGACACGACATGGAGTAAGAGGATCGTCAGAGTGATAACGACATATGGTCCTGGCGTGTTGAACTGAAGGAGGGCCGCTGCAAGAGGAAGCGCAAGTGAAGCGATCAGTCCGAGGAACGGCAGCAGATTCAAGAGCCCGCTGGCGATTCCGAGAGGTATGGCGCCTTTCATGCCAATACCCCACAACATCAGAGTGGTCACCACGGCCATCACGGAGCCAACGATAAAATTGCCGGCTACGAAGCCGCGAATCATCTGGTTCAGGCTCGTGATGAACCGAGCCGTGTCTATCTTGGAGCTGAAAAGGCCATTCATTCGGATGGCCATTTGGTCCTTGGTGCAGAGCATGAAAAAAGTTAGAAATGGAACCACGCCGGCAATAATCAGCGCTCCCCACACAGATCCCACACCGCGCACCATATAAGCAGGCCAGGTTGGCGATTCCTGCAACCGAACCTCGGGGACTTTCTTGGTGGGATGCACGTCGTTCGTAAGGTTTCCAGCACTTTGCTGAAAGTCTTGGATCTTCCGGCTAATTGGCTCAATGGTTTGCTGAATCTTCGAGGTGTACGCTGGGAGTTCTTCCGCAAAGGTCATCGTTTTTCCATAAAGCACGTGACCCAACAGCCCGATTAGACCCATGCCCGCGAGCACAATGCCCGCCGCGGCCACACTGCGCGGCAGATGCAGTTTCTCCAGTGTGACCACCAGGGGGTCGAACAGGATCGCGAGAAATCCCGCCAGGATAACCGTGATGCAAATCGAGCTCGCATAGTAGCCGAACACGGTCAGCAAGCCCGCCACCAATATGAGGAGCAGCGTCACGATTCTGCGAAGCAGCATATCGGATGATGAGGCCGAAGACGGCAGCGCCATTTCCAGCACGCGCACCTGACTTGCTTCAGCAACCGCGCTCTTATTCGTAACCTGATCAGACATGTGTTTTCTGCGCGCAGATGCGCCGTTGTTGGAGACAGGTTTCCTGCATCCGAAAGCGTGCTCGTCCTTACAGTTTCAGCAGTCTGTCAAAAAAGGAACGGTAGCGCTGTAAGGCAAGCCGCAGATCCTCAGTGGACACGTTATCACCGCTGTCCCACTGCTTTTCCAAGCCCGATCGCTCGTTGGCGAAACCTTCCGCGAGTCTCTGCATCACCGCTGCTACCAGCTTGTCTGCTTCTTCGACGGTCCGGCGTGGTTCGTCCACAAAACCTGTCTGTACCTTGCTCCACTGCGATCGGAAATCTCCCATCTCCGATTCAGAAAACAAGGGCATGGGCTTCGAGACTGCAGCCGCTCTATCCAGAGTTTCCGGCTCTGGGCCTTTCTTCAGCTTGGATCCGTCAGGCTGCTTTTGCGCAATGCCATAGTTCGCCAGGTCGGCCGTCGTAAGCTCCGCTTCTTTTGTCTTCAGTAGTTCAGCCATCACGCCACCTCTTTCCTTTCCACAATCATTGGTACCTGCATCAGTTCCTCAATTAGCCAGCGGTAATGGATCATTGCCGTTCTAAGCTCTTCTGTAGTTGTTTCGGCTTTCCCAGCCCGCAGCGCAATCTCATGCGCGGACCGGTAGTTCTCCACCACGCGGGGATGGTCGACAGAAATGTCGGCGGCGCGCTGATCGAAATCGGATACGGGATAGCCACGAACTCCCTGCATCCAGAATGTCCACAAAACCGAATTTGCTCACGAAGTTCCCTCTGGCATCAGAACCTTGTGAATCGCCAGTATCAAACTTTAGGCGTCAGAAGACTGGTCAGAATTGATCGGTTTGTAAATCAGTGCTGGGGCATCTAGCCGAATGTGTGGGAGGAGTGCAGGGAAACAAATCATCAACGTTCTCCCGCTTGTACCTGTTCTGAGTGACGCCCGCCCCGCTAAACCTTCTTGAGCGACGGTTGGTGGACACGCATGCGACCGCCATCATCCCATTTGACGACCGCCTCATCTTCGTTAGCTTGCTGAACTGTGCCGAATTCTCCCGTCGGCTTTCCGAAGTCGCCCAAACCCTCGACCCGATCTCCGGGATTCAGTTCCTGGCCGGTGGCAGAGGGCTCGGCGAGCGGTGGCTTCTTGGCACGGTCTGAGTCAGGGGTCGCTCCGGGGTATGACAGGGGCGGTTGCAAGTTCATAGTTCACTTCTAAATGTGGTCCTTCACGAATAGCTTTCACTCGGCAAACCTGAAACGCAGTCGCGCACAATTCCGGTTAGAAATGCCGGCGTATCAGGTCGATACCGACGTTAGCAAATCAGGATTCAAAAGGTCTGAGCAATAATGCTCACTTGCCACAGGACTGCCGAGAACGTGTCGGAAAGAGATCTACCATTGCTTTTTAAGATGAAGCCGAGGCCCGTTCCAGAGTTCCAGAGGTGGTCAATTCTGCTCAGATCTCGGAAAGCAGGGAGATTAAAAAAGTAGCAGCCCTTAAAGAGACTCAGAAGAGTCGCCATCTGCGCTTTACGAGGGCGAAGGAGAAGTATGAGAACCAGCACGAAAGACAAGCTCAAAGGCAGCTTCCACGAATTGAAGGGAACAATCAAGGAGGAGGTCGGAAAGGGTACGAGTGACCGCAATCTGAAAGCCGAAGGGAAAGCCGAAAAGAAGACTGGCAAAGTTCAACAGCGAATAGGCGATGCTAAAGAAGCCGTCGAAAACTTGAAAGGACAGCTGGCAGAGTTTAAAAAAACTGGATAGGCCACCTGCCGCATGCGCATTGGCGGATGGCTCCCGTCGCCACAAGGATGGCCAACCATACAGGGCTGACATATCAGTCAAGCAGCGGAAAGGAGCTCATCAAAATGGATTTCCTCAGATATCGACACGTTCCCACAATTTTGCTGCTGGCTGCGCTCGCGGGCTGCACTCAACAACAAAACACGCAGGAATTGAAGGAGAAAACCGCGCAAGCAACGGCGGAGGTGAAGCGCGATGCGGAAGCTGTGGCGGCAGGGATCCGCGAGGGCTGGAGCCGCGACAAGCCACTCGATTTGAATGCTGCCACAAAAGAGCAGTTGCTGAGCTTGCCGGGCGTGACTGCGGCAGAAGCGGACCGGGTGATTGCATGGCGTCCCTATAACGAACCCGGCGAACTGGTGACGCGGCGCATCATGCCGAAGACCGAGTATGACAAAATTGCAGACCGGGTCACGGCCAAGAAATGACGGGAAATGGGCGCTCCAGTGCGCAAAGGGTCCCTTCCAGGCGGGATTCCTCCTGAGTCACGGGTAACACCGGAAAAGGTGGTTCCGCGCAGGCGCCATCCCCCGGTTAATACTTTGCGGGGATGGGGACGGCGTTGTCTGGTCGTGGGTAGTGCGCTCTGCGATCCTAGATACGAACCATTAAAACGATACGAACCATTAAAACCCCTGCACAGATACAAAGAAAAGCAATAGTGCGAAGGTAATCACGGAACTATTCGGGACAGACTGCAAAGCAATCCCTGCGCGGCATGAGTCGCAGAGGTTGTTGTTTCGTGACTGCCGGCCCCCTCACATGGGGCACTTATCCCGCTACTCTATATTAACTTGGAAAGTTAGAGAAGGGTTGCCGTATGCAACTGCATACCATAGCCCATCCACTCCCATAATGAAGTACACGTCCTGCTGGTAAAACCACGTCGGATATTCTCCTGCATAGAACCAATAGCCGCCGTAAGAGTACTCCCGGCGTCCGTTGTACTCGCGCCCTCCACTTGCCTCAAAGCGGGCATGATGGTTAGGACCAAAATGACTTTCGTTGTATTCGTGTCCGTACCTATCTTTCTGACCACTTCGTGCGTACTGGGCTTGTGATTGTTGCGCATGGCCATTAGCTTGCTGTGGCTGGTGCTGCTGGTTCTGCTGAGTTTTGGTCTGCTGTTGCTGTTGTTTCTTTTCTTGCTGTTGCTGGCCCTTGGCTTGTTGCTGTGCCTGTTTCTGCTGGTTCTGTTCTTGGCTCTTCGCCTTTTGCTCTTGCTTCTGTGGCTTAGCTTGCTGTTGCTGCTTCTCCGGTTTCGCCTGCTCCTGCTTTGCAGGCTTAGCTTGCTGTTCCTGTTTCTGAGGTTTGGCCTGTTCCTGCTTTGCAGCAGGCTCAGCCTGTTCCTCATGCTGTGCTGGCTTAGCGCTCTCTTCGTGATGCTCTTCCTGCGCGAAGGCAGGAACAGTGACCCCGAAAAGAAGTAACAACATTCCAGTGATTACTGGCTTCATATGGGTTTCCTCCAAAAGCTAATACCCGTTGGTACAGCCTTCTTGCCACTTCTACAAACTGGTCGGCAAAAAACGATTCGAACGTTCACGTTCAGTCGAATGGGCTGCCGTTTCGGTGGCGACAGTACGTTGTGGCTTGTTCTGAATGTCTACTTCCGGTGAGACGGTCTTATCCCAGTGTTCGTCTGGGCTAGTAGGGAAGGGGCACGTTCATGAAAGCTCGACATAGTCCGAGAATACCCAGTACGAAACAAACCAGTCTGTTCAATATTGACCAGTCTAAGTAAGGAGACTGGCACGTAAGCAGCGAGGCAGGGGAAGCGTTCGTAGCACGGCCACCGTATTGGCAGTGCTGGTTGCGACTAAAGGTCCCAAGCCCGTCTGAGTACAGCCGAAAAGTCTGAAAGTCTGCCAGAACAAGACCGTTGGAGACTAGAACTGCTTTTGTGCTCACGCGGGTTCCCAACCGATAAATCGCTTCGGCTAAAAGCGTCGAGTCGGGGCATTCTCAGTTTGAAGTTTGAAGGGCACGCGGCGAAACCGCACCACGACTTCGGGAATAGACGTTTTCATTCGTCACAAACGTTCACGGCGTGACATTCTGCCCTCAAAACCGCAAGCACTTTGGTAATGTGGCGTCCTCATCTGGACGTGTCAAAGCCGGATCTGATCCTCGATAGTAGTATGTGGCGCTTGCTGTAAGGCGGATCAACCGATCCTCCCTACTACCTATTTTGTACAGATGCGCTTGGGAAAAGATCTGTTCGATTCTTCATGATTAAAATGGTTCGGGCTACGCAGAGAACCTTCAACCCGCGATTAGGGCGTCTAGTAGCACGTCCGAAATTGGCCTTTGTATTTGGTTTTCTCGCGACGGCCATCGCCGTCTTGGCTGCTCTCTCTTGGTTTCACAGGAATCAGGTCGACGAAGCCCGCTCTGCCCAAGTAATTCTCAATCAAATTGCAGTTCTTACGCGAGAGATCAACAATCTTACATGGACAGCCTTGCAAGAGCAGAAGCTGACCCCCGAAGCGGACGCGGAGATGCGTGAGGCAAGACGCGCACTGCCAAAAGCAGTGCTGGCGGCACACCTTCATGCTTATCACGCCGCTGCCCTAGCAGGCTGCTGAAAAACTACTCCCAATCCACAGGGTGACATGGTAGTAGTTGCGAATGCGAGGAGACGATCAGCAACAGGACGGGATGTTCA
>Ga0074044_10004809_pt1 | contig 11117 bp, 11 predicted proteins | sample BogForMeECP23OM1_FD_94443 | JGI IMG/M metagenome (GOLD analysis project Ga0074044, IMG submission 94443) | Bog forest soil microbial communities from Calvert Island, British Columbia, Canada - Bog Forest MetaG ECP23OM1 | ecosystem: Environmental > Terrestrial > Soil > Wetlands ...
GGCGGCTCTTCGAGCGGCTCTCGAGCGTCCGCGAAATTGTGTTCGGCGTGCAGGACGGCGTGCTGACGACCGCGGGCGTGCTGTGCGGGCTCAGCGGCGCCGTCTCACAGCATTCGCAGGTCGCGCTCGCCGCCCTGGCTTCCACGGCGGCCGGTGCGCTGTCGATGGCTGCAGGAGCCTATCTGGGCACGCGCGCGGAAACCGAGGTGCTGCGCGCCGAACTCGCACTTGTGCGCGTCGATGCAGCCGCAAAGCCGTACACCGTCCAGGAAGGGTTGCTCGACGAGCTGTGCAAGGAAGGCCTCAGTCGCGAGGCCGCCTATCGCATCGTCCGGCTGCTCAGCTCCTCCCCCAAGGCTCTCGAATCGACCGCCGAGGCAAAGATGTTCGGGCTCGGCGGCTCGATGCTCGGCAGGCCGGCGTTGGATGGAATCGTGATGGGAATCGCATTCCTGGCCGGCGCGTTGGTGCCGTTGCTGCCGTACATGCTGATTGCAGTTCCTCGCTACGACCTTGGCGGCGCGCTCGTTGCCACCGCACTAACCTTGTTCGGGGTTGGATACTTCGAGGGATGGCTTGCGCATCGCGACGATCGCTGGCGGTCGGGCATACGCTTTCTTGCAATCGCGATGAGCGCGGCGGCCGCCGGCTATTTGATCGGACTCGCGATCTCGCCGCTCGGTGCGACCGCAGGCTGACGTTGCTCGCCATGAAAGTTCCTGCGTACTCGTCGCTGGCCGCATTTCTGGCGCACTATCACGCGCTCAGATCAGACCCATCGCGTGGCGCTGACGACGAGCAGCTATTCGCCGGGATGTCAGCAGCGATCGCGACGCTTGCGCCTGAGGCTCGTGGCGCACTCGATGCCACCGAAGACAGTGCCCGCGCGAAACGCCATCGCCAGCGCGCCGAGCTCCAGCTCCGTCGCGAGCTGGCCGCACGCGGGATCGTCGCGGGCTGAACGATGCTCGCTTACCTGGTACGGCGAATCGTTTTTGGCGCGGCGGTCCTTGTCGGAACATCGGTCATCACGTTCGCCATCGCGTTCGTCGTTCCCGCCGATCCCGCGGTCGCGATGGCCGGGGCGAAGGCCGACCCGCAAACTCTCGCCTCGATCCGGAGCGAGATGGGGCTGGACCGGCCGCTCTACGTCCAGTACGCGCGCTACTTCGATCGTGCGATTCACGGCGACCTCGGCCGCTCGTATATCCGGCGCGAGAGTGTGACCCGGCTGATAGCCGATCGCTTTGCCGCAACCGCCGTGCTGGCCGGCGCCGCGATGGCGTTGTCGTTGATGCTTGGAATTGCGATGGGCGCGCTGGCTGCCGCGTATCGCGGCCGCGCGGCCGACAACCTGCTGCTGGTCATATCGCTGGCGCTGGTGTCGATCCCGGTGTTCTGGCTGGGCACGATGCTGCTGATCGCGGTCGCCGCCACCATCCGCTCATTTCCGCTTGGCGGTTACAGCGGCGCCACGAGCCTGGTCCTGCCGACCCTGACTCTCGCGCTCGGCTCGGCCGGCTATTATTCGCGCGTTCTTCACACCAGCTTGGGCGATGCGTTCGATCAGGATTACGTGCGCACCGCGCGCGGCAAGGGTCTCTCGCGCGGCCGCGTGATGCTCAAACACGCGATGGCAAACGCGATGCTGCCGCTGGTCACGCTGGCCGGGCTTGATCTGGCGGGACTGCTTTCGGGCGTCGTTCTGACCGAGACGGTCTTCAACTGGCCGGGGATCGGGCGGCTGGCGGCAGAGGCGATCTTCAATCTCGACATCCCGGTGATCATGGGCACGGTGCTGTTCTCCGCGTTGCTGATTGTCGTCGTCAACCTGCTGGTGGACCTGCTTTACGCGTGGCTCGATCCGCGCATTCGGCTGGCGGAGACCGGATGAATATCCGCCGCCGCTTCACGCTCGAAACCGTTGGCGCAGCGATGGTCACCGTGCTCGTGATCGTCGCGATCTTTGCGCCCATTCTCGCGCCGCACGATCCGACGATCGTGGTCGCGCCGACCTTTGGCGACCCCGGCGCGCCGTCGCTGGCATTTCCGATGGGCACCGACGAACTCGGCCGTGACGTGCTCTCGCGCATCATCTTCGGCGCCCGAATATCGCTCACCGTCGGCGTCGCTGCGATGGCGGTCACGATGACCATCGGCATCGCCATCGGCCTGTGCTCGGGATTCTTCGGTGGCGCAGTGGATTTTCTTCTGATGCGCTTCACGGACCTGATGCTGTCTTTGCCGCCGCTGCTGCTCGCGATGGCGCTGGTGGCGGTGTTGGGACCGAGTTTGCGCACGATCTTCATCGTCATCGGTCTCGTTTCATGGACACAGATCGCGCGGGTGGTGCGGGCGGAAACGCTCACGATGTCCAGGCGGGATTTCGTGGTCGGCGCCGAGGCGCTGGGTGCACCGTCACGCCGATTGATCGCCCTGCATATCCTGCCCAACGTCTTGCCGATAATAATTGTCATGGCGGCGCTGAGAACCTCCGACACCCTGCTGCTCGACGCGGCGCTCAGCTTTCTCGGGCTGGGCGTGCCGCCGCCAACGCCGAGTTGGGGCCGAATGATCGAAGAGGCAACGATTTACTTTCGCACCGCGCCGTGGCTGGCGACCTTTCCCGGTCTCGCGATCTTTTACGCGGTGCTCAGCTTCAATCTGCTCGGCTACGGATTTTTGCGCAGGCGCTCGCAATGATGCGTCGAAGATTCAAGCCGGCGCGCATCGCGCGGTTGCTCCACGCGATCGCGATCGCACTAGCCGTGGGATGCGGCGGCGGACCACCCCCGCTCAAGTTGCCGCCGCACGCGATGGTAATCCGGCTTGCGGATGCCGACGATATCCCGACACTCGACCCGGCCGCTGGATATGACACCGTTTCCTGGACTTTCGAACAGGCAATTTTCGACACCCTCGTGCGTTACGGCGACGGCAATATCGAGCTTGAACCCGATATCGCCACCACCTGGGAAAGCTCACCCGACGCGACGACATTTACATTTCATCTGCGCCACGACGCCCGTTTTTCCGACGGACGAAGCGTAACCAGCGAGGACTTCCGCTATGGAATCGAACGCGTGCTGAATCCCGCCACGCGCTCGAGAGGGATGGAGTACTACCGTGGTATCGCGGGCTCGGCCGACTTCGCCGCGCATCGCAATCCGCACGTGAGCGGAATCGACACGCCTGACAATTCGACAATCGTTTTCCATTTGAGCGCGCCCGACCCGATCTTCGCGCACAAGCTCGCGATGCCGTTTGCGTCGGCTATTCCGCGCGACGTCGCGGAGAGATGGGGCGATGATTTTTCGCGCCACGTCGTTGGCAGCGGCGCTTTCATGCTGCGCGATTGGATTGGCGGGCAACGCCTGGTGCTGGTGCGCAATCCCTACTACTTCGCCAAGCCTTTGCCGCATCTCGACGCGATCGTGGAGTCGGTCGGCGTAAGCCAGGAGCTGCAATGGCTGCGCTTCGATGCGGGCCAGATCGACGCGGTGGTCGATATCCCGCCGGCCGAGTTCCCCTACGTCATGAAAACTCCCCAGCTACGAAAGTTGACATTGGCGAAGACGACGGTGACGACCCGCTACCTCGGCATGAACTGCCAGATGTGGCCGTTTACCGACGTCCGCGTGCGCCGCGCGCTCGGTTACGCGATCGACCGCCGCAAGCTGATCGCAATTTTGAACGGGCGCGGCGTCGTCGCGCAAGGCGTCATGCCCCCGAACCTGCCCGGCTACGACCCCGATCTCAAGGGCTACGACTATGATCCAGTCAAGGCGCGCGCACTGCTCGAACAAGCGCATCTCGCACGCGGCTTCGAGTTTGAAATCTGGATGCGCGCCGACCAGACCATCCTGATGCTCGCGCAATCGATACAGCAGGATCTCGAGCCGCTCGGTATCCGCGCCAGGCTGAAGCCGGTCGCGTGGGGGCCCTTTCTCGAAGCGATTCGCCAGCCGCATACGGTGCAATCGTTCATGCAGGGATGGGAGGCTGACTTTCCCGATCCCGAGAATTTTCTTGGCGCGCTGCTTTCGCGCGCCGAGTGGGGTTCCAACAACGACAGCTTTTATTCCAACCCCGAGGTCGAGCAGCTGCTCCGCGAAGCCGGGCCCGTAGCCGACATGAAGAGGCGCTACGCGCTTTACGACCAGGCCGAGAAACTCGTCGTCGCCGACGCGCCGTGGGTCTTTCTCTACTACCCCGTGACTTACAGAATCCGCCAGCCGTGGGTGCACGATTACGTGATCAATCCGATGCGTCCGACGCGTTTCGAGCACGTCTGGCTTTCCGCGCACCCGGATTAGCGGCGCGCGCGATCAGTCTCACGCGCTCACTGGCGCGCTTGCGGGCTCCGGGCGCAGCGCGGTCAGTTCGCGGCTGGCGCGGGGCAGGAACACCAGTCCGATCAGCGCGTTGCACAGCATGAACGTGAGTTGTGCCGCGATACTGTAGGCGACGATCTTCGCTGGGGACGCGTTGCCCGAGAAGAACAACAGCCATGCCGCCTGGCTGGTGCCGAGATGAGCCACCGCTATGGGCAGCGCGGCCGCCAGAAACACCAGCGGCAGAAACAGCATCAGCTTCACGAACGGGACCGCGATTCCGTACAGCGCCAGCGCATAATATTGCGCGACGACCGAGGCGAGGAATGTCGGCGCCTTGATCGCCAGCACCACCAGGTAGTCGAGCGGGCGCGCCTGGATGAAAGTCGCGAGCAATGCGCCCGCCCTTCCGGTCTCGACCCAGTTCCGAATCCGCGCGATCCGCCGGGCAATCGCGAAGAACGTGATGATTCCCGCCAGCATCGCCCACGCCGCGATGTACACGACGCGAAGGATCGCAACCAGCCTTACCTGCGCGGCGCTCGCCGGCGTGTAAAAGATCACTCCCAGCGTCGAGAAGAGAAAAAGTTGATAGACCTCGAGCAGCGCGATGAAAAGCACCGAGCCGAGCGCGCTCAGGAAGCTGACTCCGGCTTTGCGATGCAGATAATACGCGACGCCGCCCTGGGCGAGGCTGGTGTTGATCAGCGCCAGCACGTACATGCTCGCGCGAATCGGCAGGATGTCTCGATAGCGCATCGGCGCGTTGAAGCGCCGCACGACCCAGGTGAGACAGGACGAATCGATCGCGCAGTAAAACAGCGAGTACGGCATGAACACTGCCAGGAACTCGAGCACCGGCACCTGCGACAGCGCTTGCTCGACTTTCCGAATCGGGATGCGCCAGAAGATCAGCGCAAAGATCGCCATCGTCCCGAGGTACGGAATCGCCTTGCGCCAGAGCGGTGTCGCGCGAGGCGCCGGGATCCCGTCGCGCGGCGCATCGCTCGAGTCGGGAATCGGCCCGGCGCTCATGCGTCGCTTAGCCTGACCGCGGCGCTTCCCGCCAGCACCTGTTCGCCGCGCTGATTGTCGACCTGAATCTGCAGCTCGGCCCGATCCGCATCGACGGAAACGATTTTCGCGTGGGAGGTCAAAGTGTCGCCGTAGAGCACCGGCTTGGTGAGCGACACTTCGATACGTCCGCCGCGAAGGAAGCGCATGCCGAAATTGTCCGCGAGGAATTGCGCAACTATCGCGATGGTCTGCTCGCCGCCGGCGATCGGCGCCACGAATCCCGCTATCCGCGCCGCGTCCTTGTCGTCGTGGATGTTGCCGCGCGGGCGGCGCCGCGGCGGCTGCTCGATGCCTTGGTTGTAGGCCTTCGCCGCGTCCGCATCGAGGAGGTACGGCGCCGAAACCAGTTCCGCGCCGATTCGAATTTCACCGGGCGACGCGCTCATTGCATCTCCCCCTTGTCGTTCAGCAGCACCGACGTAATCGCCTGCCTTACCAGCAGCTGATCGGTCACCGCGTCGCGCGATTCATATTCCAGCGTGAAATAAAATTTGCCGCGCTTGCGATACACGGCCGTGATCGTACCCTCGGTCTTGACCGCCTGGCCCACGCGCATCGGCTCGTGAAACTCGCACCAGTGCTTGGCGTGGACTCCGCCCTTGCCACCCTTCAGATGAGCGGCGATGAGCAGCGCGTAATCCTGCAAGCGCATCGTGGGCGACACGATCGCCTCGGGGTGGTGCGCATCGACGACGAATTCGGGACTCGCGGCCTTAACCGCCTGCGAGAATGCGCGCGTCTGCTCGGGAGTGACGACGTAATGAATCGGCCCAAGGCGCATCCCTTGGTGGAGGTTCTCGGGGCACATCGGGAGTCTGGTGTCTTCGCTCATCGTCTCGTCGCCTTCGTATCTTCGAATCGCCGGGCGAGCCAGCCGTCGCGATTGAACAACCTTAGCAGGCGTGCAAGATTTGGCGAACCGCGCTTTTGAGTCCGATGCCAACTGACAGAGTCCCATACGCGCGCAAGGCGCGAAGGCATCTTAGCAAGGCCGACCCGGTCCTCGCACAGATTATTGCCGAGGTCGGTGCGCTTGGAATCCAGCCGCGCCGCGAACGCTTCCAGGCGCTGGCGCGGACGATCATTTTCCAGCAGCTTGCAGGTGCGGCGGCCAACGCGATCTACGGCCGCTTCGTCGGTTTGTTCCCGGGCGTGGAATTCCCTTCGCCGGAACAGGTGATCGCCAAACCCGACGCCGAACTGCGCGCCGTGGGCCTCTCGGAAAAGAAGGCGTTCTACATAAAGGACCTCGCCGCGCACGTCCGGGACGGCAAGCTTAACTTCCATCGCTTCCATCGAATGACCGACGAGGAGATCATCGCCGATCTCACGCAGGTGAAGGGAATCGGCAAGTGGACCGCTGAAATCTTCCTGATGTTCAATCTGGGCCGGCCCGACGTGATGCCCGCCGACGATCTCGGCGTCCAGAACGCGGTCAAGCGCCACTACCGGATGCGCCAACGGCCCAATCGCAAGCGGCTGCTCAAGCACGCTGAGCGATGGCGTCCGTATCGAACCGCGGCGGCGTGGTATCTGTGGCGCAGCCTCGACATCGTGCTGCCCGACGGCGGCGCAAAGCCTCCAGCCAAGAAGCTCGCCAAGCACAAGAAGCGGTAGGATGCGCGGCTACTCGGCGAGCATTGGGTTTGGTTTTGGGAAGCCGAGCTTTGCCAGGGCTTCGTCGATTGCGCGCGCGTCCTCGGACGGAGCCGGCTGGCGCTCGGCGAGCGCGTCGACGCGGCGGCGCATTTCCTTGAGTTCTGTGTAGAGACCGCCGGACAAGCGCGCGATCACGACGAAACAAATCCACGGGACGACGACCAGTCCCACAAGCGTAATCGCAATCATGATGCGGGCCTGCGATTCGGCGCTGGCCGCCACCGCGATCAAAGCCGCGTCATCAAGGCTCATCAAATCCGCCACCGTCCCTTCCAGATCGCGCAGCCGCGCCTCGAGGCTGTCGTCGCCCGGCGGTGCCGCGCGTAGCGCGTCGAACAGCGGGCGCGCGTCGTTGGCGATTTTCTCGATCCGTTCGGCCTGCTCGCGGCTCCCGATATGGGATCGTGCGATCTCAATTTCAGAAATGAATCCACGCTGTTGATCGAGCACGATTTGAGATGCGTCGGGTTGCGTGCGTCCCCAATCCATCTTGTAAAGCGCGTTTTCCATCCCCTCGGCTGCGCGCGCCGCCGCATACTGATTCTCGTAGATTTCCCGCGGCGCCGTCCCCAAGAAGTGAAACGCGCCTGCAATCAGCGCGGCTGCGAGCAGCAGAATCGCCGGCGCCAGCGCGGCCATAAAACGGAGCTTGGTGACAATAGTCAGGTTGTTCATGCCGGTTTTTTCCTGTCGTTGCCGTCCCAAAAGGATGCTCGCGGCGGACGCGAAAACGCAACGCCCGATGTGACCTGCGGGCCGCCGTATGCGATAATGCGCGCGATGAATTTTTTTGCCGATCGCCTTGCACAAGCGTCGCGTCTCAAGGAGAGCGTCGTGGTGCTCGGCATCGATCCGCAGCTCGATGCGCCCGGCGCGCCCGGAATCCCGCGCGGTTACACTCTGGCGCGCTTCTGCTGTGAAATCGTCGAGTCGTGCGCGCGCTCTGCGGTCGCGGTCAAGCCGCAACTTGCGTTTTACGAAGCGCGCGGGCTGGAGGGGATGCGCGCGTTTTGCGAGGTCGTCAAGCTGGCCCGGCGGCTTGGGTTGATTACGATCGCGGATGCCAAGCGCGGCGATATCGGCACGACCTCGGCTGCCTATGCCGAGGCTTTTCTGGGCGACAACGAAAACGACTTCAGTTGCGACGCCGTGACCGTCAACCCGTACCAGGGCAGCGACACGCTGATGCCGTTCATCGCGAAGGTGAGAAACGGCCGGGGCGTATTCGTGCTCGTGAAGACCTCGAATCCATCGTCGGGAGAATTTCAAGATCGCAACGCTCCCAATCGCCCGATATGGGAGTCGGTCGCGGTACGCGTGAACGAATGGGGTGGCGATTTCGTTGGCGCCAGCGGGCTCAGTTCCGTCGGCGCGGTGGTGGGAGCGACGTATCCTAAGGATGCGCTGCGCGCGCGCGAGTTGATGCCGGCGGCGACGATCCTGGTGCCGGGATACGACACGCAAGGTGGGTCGGCGGCGGACGCGGTCGCGTCGGCGCGCGCGGATGGTACCGGATTCATCGTGAACGCGAGCCGAAGCCTGATGTACGCGTATCAGAAAAAGGACGGCGCCAAGCCGGTCGAGGCTGCCGCCGCCTACGCCGAGGCGATGCGCCTGGAACTGAACACCGCACTCGCCGCACGCCGCACTGATGGCTTGGCGCGAACGGCGTAAACTCTTCGCGAACGCGATCGTCGGTCAGGGGTAGGACGCGCGCGTGGCGGAACAGAAAAACCCTTCGGGCGCCGCTATCGGCCTTATGGCGTTCCTCCCCTGGATCTTCTACGGCATTGCTGTGGGCACCAATCACTGGCGCGTGGCGACCGGCGGCGGGCTGGTTCTCTGTTTGGCATATCTGGCCGCGCGGATCCGCCGCGGCGTCTCGATCAAACTGATGGACTGGACGACGCTGACCTTCTTCGTGATCGGCTCAGTCCTGGCGATAGGCCTGCACTCGACCACGTTCCCGACTTACAACACAGTGGTCATCTGGTCATGCTTCGCGCTTGCAGTGTGGAGTTCGGTTCTGATCGGCCATCCGTTCACCGCCGCGTACGCCCGCGAAAACGCACCGCGGGAGTTTTGGGATCATCCGGTTTTCATCCGGCTCAACCTGCTGATGACTCTTTGCTGGTGCGGACTAATGACGGTCAACATCGGCTTGGCTGTGGCAGGTGTCATCGTCGGCGGCATCTTCGGCAAGGTCGTGCTCGGACTTGCCTTGCCGGCGGTATTGTTGATCCTGGGATTCGCCTTCAACAAACGTTTCCCCGCCCGTTATCTGGCGCGATCCGGATATCAGGGCAGCGGCGCAGGCCCGACGGTTTCCAGCGCGTAGCTTCTCGAGCGCGGCGGCTTGCGCTGAACGCACAATGATTGGGGTCAGCCGCGCACGCGGCTAGGAACGCATCAGCTCGGCTTCGTCGGCGGCCAGCGTGGCGTAAACTTCGCGATCGATTGCCCGGTAGCGAGCGAGCGACTTGTCCGCCTGCTCTTCGTTGCCCTGCGCCCTGGCGATTTCGTGCATCTCCTTTTCGATCCACGACAGATGCCACGGCTCGTCTTTCATGACGGACTTCAGAACTTCCATCGTCTCCGCATCGACGTTGGGCAGCGCGATATGCGCGTTGTAGCGGCTTTGCGCGCGCTCTTCGACTACGACGGTCAATGCGAGCAGATCGATAAGCGTTTTGGGCACGCCGGTGCGAAGTCCAAGCCGGCGCTGGTAGCCGTCGTCGATAAGGACCGGAGCGCCGCCCAAGTCCGCAATTCGCTTGGTCCATAGATAGGCATGGCGCGTTTCGTCCGCGAGATGAGCCGTCATCTTGAGCTGCGACTGGCTGTCTTTCATATGTCCCAGGAGATTGAAGAGCAGACGCGCCCCCCGCAATTCCGCGTCGCGATAGAAGCTAAAGATGAGAATCTGCTTCTCCGTCGCGGACATTGCGGTGAAATCCATCGTTCCAGCTGATATAGCGCCCAATATCTCGTCCTCCATCAACCGTCAAAAAGACGACGGCCAAGGTCTAATAATAGCAGATAAGACGCGTAACTTATGCGATCCCTTTCGGATGGTCAAGAAAACGCGCCCGCGGCGACGCCCCCGCGGCCCGTCCGGGAAATACGCCGCTTTGATGATCGGGTTGCGAATCTTCGGCGTTAAGAACAACTTATTTATATCACCGCGCGAAATTGCGGGCTGTCCATCGAGGGGGAGCCGCGAGATTGTCGCGGGTGGTGCGCGATGCCGTCACCAGACGTTTATTGGCTCGCATTGAGACGTGCCCGCGGAGTCGGTCCGCGAACCTGCAAGCTGCTGATCGAAAAGTTCGGCTCGCCCGAAAAAATATTCCAACTCAATTCCAACGAGATCGCGGCCGCCGGGGTGCCGCGCAACACCGCGCGCAATATTGCGGAATTTCGCGACTTCGAACCGCTCGAGAAAGAGCTGTGCGAGCTGCCCAACATCGGCGCCCGCCTCGTCAAATGGACTGACGCCGACTATCCGCCAAATTTGCGCCAAATCGCCGACCCGCCGCCGTTCCTGTTCGTGCGCGGCACAGCGCAGCTCAGCGATCCCAACTGCATCGCAATCGTCGGTGCTCGCGCAGCCAGCGATATCGGGCGGCGGATGGCGCAGAGGCTTGGCCTCGAACTGGCCGCCAAGGGCTTCAGCGTCGTGAGCGGCCTGGCGCGTGGAATCGACGGCGAGGCGCATCAGGGCGCGCTCGACGCGCATGGCAAAACGATCGCCGTGATGGGGTGCGGCGTCGACGTCATCTATCCTACCGAGCATCGCAAGCTGGCCTTCGCGATCCTCGCGGGCGGCGGAGCCCTCATCAGTGAACTCCCGATTGGAATGCAGCCGCTGGCGGAGAACTTTCCGACTCGCAACCGCATCCTGTCGGGCCTATGCCTGGGTGTCGTAATCGTCGAGGCGGCTGAAAAGAGCGGCTCGCTGATCACGGCGCGGATGGCGCTCGAACAGGATCGCCAGGTGTTCGCCGTTCCCGGCAGCCCGCTTTCCGGCAAAACGCGAGGCAGCAA